>OGZM01000279.1_pt1 | contig 69834 bp, 46 predicted proteins | sample 1576821 | NCBI WGS metagenome assembly OGZM01 (sample SAMEA3541491, study PRJEB24748) | human gut metagenome | biome: human gut; feature: human-associated habitat; material: faeces | place: China | collected 2012
GATATGATTTCTAAAGATAAATCTCATATGAGAATCATTATCAGTTAAATTGAATCATAAATATAAGCCAAAAATAATCCCCGAAAAATTTTAGAATTTTTGGGGATTATTTAACATTATAAATAAAGAGTGTCATCTGCATCCACCCATATTTGCATCGTTCCATCAAGATATAATTTTGCATATTCAAGTGGTTCATCAATGGCAAGTGCGTTTAATGAACAGACTGATCCGGGTGTGGTTTATAAATCCTTCTCAGCTTCCCACAGTCAATACGGAGCATATAGCCAGCACTGGTATACACATCAATGCTGTTGCGTTGTGGATTGTATTCTGCAAATATTGTTCTCATCGTAACTTATCTCTTCTTATCGTTGAATCAATTATTCGTTACAAAAATCAGAAGCATTTCAATCAGTTCACCATGTCACATTTATTTTGTGTTATATAATTTTCTTGCCCTTGTATTTACCCTTATCAGAGTTCGTAAATTCATATGGGAAGATATAACATAAGGGAAAGGCTAAGGGAAAGCTAACATGCGATAAACATAGTGTTTTCAAGGGCTTGAGAGATATTTGATAACAAAATATAATAGTTATTAAATCCCTTGGAATAGATAAAATCTCAATTCCAGTTTGCCAGATTCATATCTAACAGGTAGAACAGATTTTTTTATAGATAAGATGATGCTGGGACAAATAAAGTTTTTTATCGTTCTATCATTGATAGTACCTTGAAAAATTGCACAAAGATCGGACTTTTTTTGTGACTTTGGGAGAAAATCAGAAAATCTTAGTATGCCTGTTAATTTAAAAAATTCTGAATAATAACTTTCTCTGCTTCTTCCTCTGTAAGTCCAAGTGTACGAAGTTTCAGAAGCTGTTCATCTATAATGGCTTACCGCCAATGTTTGTTAGTGATTTCCCGCACAGCCATGCTTATCCTCGCCACAATGATGCTCTCCGCATGAATGACCATCCTCATGATCGTGGTGTGTACAGTGAACATCCGGATTGTATGTCAGATTGCCTTCAAGATATGCTTTTACAGCTTCGTCTGCATCACCTGATACTCCACCGAACAGTTTTATTCCCGCAGCAGCAAGTGCAGCCTGTGCTCCTCCACCGATGCCACCACAGATCAGAACATCTATATCTGTTGAATTAAGAAATCCTGCAAGTGCACCATGTCCCTGTCCGTTTGTGTCCACAACCTGTGTGTTAACAATTTTGTTGTCCTCAAGATCGTACACTTTAAACTGCTCTGTGTGTCCGAAATGCTGAAAAATCTGTCCGTTTTCGTATGTCACTGCTATTCTCATTTTATCCTGTCTCCTTTATGATTTCTGTTTTACTGCTTGTTATTATAGTTACATATCACAATCCTATCTGTGATAGTCACATTTCTGGCACTGTTTCATCTCATTTTCCACATCTTCCTTATAGAAAATATCTGACCACCGGCAGATACTCTGCAATATCGGAACAACCGAATTTCCTTTTCCTGTAAGTGAATACTCAACTCTCGGCGGTATCTCATCATATGATTTCCGGTCAACAATACCATCGGCTATGAGATCTTTTAACGTTGCTGCTAAAACTGCGTCTGTGATGTTATACATTTCTTTTCGTATCTCGCTGTAACGCAGTTTTTTGCTTGCGGAAAGCACGCATATAATACGCGATTTCCATTTGCCACCAAAGACCGTATTCAAGCGGGCAACGGATATCAGCCTCTAATTTTTTTCTGTATTCTGCCATAAAAAACACCATTTTTCACACTAATCACCTTCAGGTTTTTGGTAACTGCTCAAAATCTCTGAGCCAATTACATATATTATAACCTGAAAGTAATCTTTTTTGAAGTAACTATGAAATTTATTAGCAGGTTTTAAATTTCTTTTTTATTATCTGCTCCCGTTGTTGTTAAATGAAAACCAACCCATTGCGCATTTCCCCTGCCTGTGATACCATAATGAGCAAATTTGCCATCATTTTTTTAACCAGCACAAAAGACTTTTGCAGGAAGGAATCCCCTATGAAAAAGCACAAAAGCATTACCATCCTTCTGATGTGTATGTTACTCCTCGTGTCTGTCTGCGCAGGCATTTTATTTGGAAGCGTGAATATTGCATTCAAAGATATCTTAAATTGTCTGACCGGGACAGACCGCAGTTCTACTTCTTATATTTTAATCACTACCGTGCGCATTCCGCGCGTGCTCGGCGGACTTTTTGCCGGGATCGGGCTGTCCTGTTCGGGTGTGATCTTACAGGGCGTAATGAACAATTCGCTGGCAAGCCCAAGCACGATCGGTGTCAATTCCGGCTCCGGTTTTGCGGTCATGCTCGCCATGATCTTTTTCCCGGCAAACTCATTTACACTTCCGGTCTTTGCGTTTTGCGGCGCCCTGATCACCACACTGCTGATCTTTTTTCTGGCTGCGCTCTCAGACAGTTCAAGGACTACGATCATTCTTGCCGGAATTACAGTCTCAAGTTTTTTAAGTGCAGGCATCAATACGATCAAACTTTTAAATACGGATATCACGGTGAATCTGACGTCTTTTCTGATCGGTTCCCTCTCCGGGCTTACCCTAAGCAGGCTGATCCTGCCGTGCCTCTGTATTGCTATTGCATTCTTTGTTTCCTTGTTTCTCGCACAGCCGTTAAATATGCTCGGGCTTGGGGATGACATCGCGCGCTCCCTCGGACTGCGCATTTCACTCACCCGCTTTTTGCTTCTGTCCCTCGCAAGCATCCTTGCCGGATGTGTCGTCAGTTTCGCCGGTCTGCTCGGCTTTATCGGACTGATCATCCCGCATATCTGCAGGCGGCTTTTTGGCAATGATGCACGTTTTCTTTTGCCGTGCTCCGCACTTTTGGGCGGCAGTTTTGTACTGTTATGTGACCTGCTCGGACGAATACTCTTCTCTCCGTTTGAGCTGCCCGCCGGGATTATCATGTCGTTCGTCGGCGGACCGTTTTTCCTGTATCTGTTACTGAAAAAGAAAGGAGGGCGCAGAGTCCATGCTTGAATTTCGCAATGTTTCCGTTTCCTGTCAGCACACGCCGATCTTAAACGACATCTCATTAACTTTCCGTGACGGGGAGATCACCACGATCCTTGGCCCGAACGGCTGCGGCAAGACTACCCTGGTCCAGTGCTTAAACGGTGCTTCCACGGTGACCGCCGGACAGATATTCTTAAACGGACAGGATTTTCTTAAAATTTCCCCGAAAGAACGTGCCCGGGAAATTTCCCTGCTCCCACAGGTCCGCACGATCATTCCTGCTATTCCGGTTAAAATGCTTGTGGAACACGGGCGCTTTCCTTACCTTGGATTTTCCCGCCGGAAATCAAAGGAGGACACTGAAATTGTAAACCGTGCCATGGAATTTACCCACATCAGCCAGTATGCCGACCAGTATGTCGACACGCTCTCCGGCGGTATCAGACAGCGCGTGTTTTTTGCCATGGTGTTAGCGCAGGATTGTGATTACATCGTGTTGGACGAGCCGACCACCTATCTCGACCTGACCGGGCAGCGCGAATTTTACGCCATGATAAAGGAATTAAAAAAACAGGGAAAAACGATTATTCTGATCTTACATGATCTGAGTCAGGCGGTGCGCATCTCAGATACGCTGGTTGTCATGAACCGCGCCGGTTCCAGATCTCTTGATGAAGCAGCGCATGCCGGTACAGACTCTGATGTTAAAGCAACTGATTTTCCCGGCAACATCGCCATGGTTGGCACGCCCCAGGAGTGTCTGCAGTCACATGTGATCGAGGATGTGTTTCAGACAAGCTGGAAAAGGTTTACGGATGAAGATGGGGAGTATTACTTTTTTGAGTAATACTCTTTTTTGTATGAATTTTTCTTGACATATGGATTAAAATGATGTATTTTTATTTCGCATTTGATTGTGCACAATTTAATTGTTTTAAATCTTTTATTTTGAAAGGAAACTTTTACTATGAATTTTTATGATTATGAAGCAGAGGATGCAGGATTTGAGATTCTTGATTTCCCATGTAATCAGTTTGGAAACCAGGCACTTGGAACAACCGAGGAGATCGCATCTTTCTGCGACGCAAAATTTGGAATTACCTTTAAACTTTTTTCCAAAATTGAGGTAAATGGAGAAAATACGCATCCGCTGTACAAATATCTGAAAGAACAGAAAGGTTTCGGAGGATTTGATCCAAACCACCCTCTCACCCCGCTGCTCGAAAGCGGATTATACCGCACCCAGCCGGATTTCCGTAACACCCCTGATATCAAGTGGAACTTTACGAAGTTTCTGATCGACCGGGATGGAAATGTGGTAGAACGGTTTGAGCCTACCACCTTTTAGCATTTCCATCCATGTATCATCTGAAATCAATTCTGCTTTATAGGATGTTTTGAGCACTTCACGCGGCGAACCCGCAATAAAACCCGTCATTGCATAATATTCTACCAGTATATCCTTCATAACTTTCCATGCCAGATCAAATGTGATGCTAAATTTTGCACTGGTTCCACTCAATACAAAAGAATCCGAAAGATCCCTCTGTTTTGCTTCTGCAAGTGCATCAAAATCCTTCACACCGGACACGGCAACATCAATGTCACTTCTCTCCCGTGCTGTTCCTTTCGCTCTGGAGCCAAATAAGATCACCTCCACCGCCGAAAAATGTCTGCAAAGTTCTGCAACCGCCTGTATCACTTCTTCTGCCCTCACAAATACTACCTGCCTTTTTCACATATTGAAATCATTTTAGCAGACGTTGCCGGCAATAGCAGCGATTGCCTTTGACGTGTATTTATATTTTAATATGAACACTTAAAGATTTTTCGCCAGCAGAACGGAGCGTACAGGTCTTTATTGACAGTTATTTTCTGAATGAAACAGGTCTGATCAGTGTGCATCCAAATGAAAATACGGCTACCGTATTGTTAAAAACAAAAGATTTGTTACAGATCATAAAAGAATACGGAAACGCCGTTGATGTTGTTTCCATCTAATCAGATAATATACAAAAAGGAAACACACTCTGCTTTAAATGTGATCCATTCACTGCAGTATGCTTCCTCTTTTTTTAACTACAACTCCATCTCTGCCGTCTCCCCGATCACAATAACCGCCGGAGACTGCATCCCGGATTCTTTTACTTTTTCTGCAATATCAAAAAGTGTTCCTCGCACACTTACCGTTTTTCCATCAAAATTTCCCTGCACCACTGCTGCCGGTGTTTCCGGAGATTTTCCATACTCCATCAGCCGTCCGGCCAGTTTTGAAAGCTGGTGCATTCCCATCAGAAATACAAGCGTGCCCTCCACTGCCGCAAGTTCTTTTAGTCCTTCCGGCAGACTGTCCGCAGTGCCTTTCGTATGTGCCGTCACCACATGAAAACTGCGGCTTTTTCCACGGTGTGTTACCGGGATTCCTGCTGCCGCCGGAACCGCAATGGCAGATGTGATTCCCGGCACTTCTGTCACCGGGATTTCTTTCGCCTTTAACGCTTCCATTTCCTCACTGCCTCTGCCGAAAACAAACGGATCTCCGCCTTTTAAGCGCACCACGCATTTGCCTTTCTTCGCATGTTCGATCAGGATCGCATTGATTTCTTCCTGTTCCCTGCTATGTACACCGATCCGTTTCCCGACATAAATTTTTTCACAGCTCTCCGAAGCGTGATCTAACAGACGCGCATCGATCAGATCGTCATAGACAAGCACCTCGGCTCTCCGTATTGCATTTAAACCGCGCAGTGTGATCAGGTCATATGCACCGCAGCCCGCACCGACGAGCGTTACCATGCCTGTACTGGCGATTTTCCCTAATCCAGTCTGTTCCGCACTCTGGCAATAATCTCTGATCCTCTGCCTCGTCTCTTCCTCATCCGGCATGCGGTTTTCATCCATGCAAAGCTGTGCTGTCTCTTTCAAAAATCTGGCTCTGATCCTGTCATCTGCAATCATTTTTTTTGCAGGTTCCCGGATTGATTCTAAATAATCAAGGATCTCTTCCATCTGATTTGGAAGTTCCCTCGCCATGCGGCTTCTTAATTCTGCCGCGATCTGCGGACTGGCTCCTGCGGTGGAGATTCCCGCAGTCAGTTTTCCTTCTTTCACAAGAGACGGAAATAGAAAACCGCAGTAATCTTTGTCATCCACCACATTGACTAAAATTCCTTTTTCCTGACACAGTGCGCTGATCCTGTGGTTTAATTCCCTATCATCGGTTGCCGCAATGACAAATGCACAGCCCTCGATATCCTCCGGCACAAAGGGACGCTCCTCACACATAAATGCCGGATCCTGTTTTAATTTGTCCATAATATCCGGTGCTATTATGGTAATCTTTGCACCGAACGGTTTCACCTTTTCTGCCTTGTGTGCTGCAATCCTGCCGCCACCCACGATCAGGCCTTTTTTATTTTCTATATCAATAAAAAACGGAAAATATGCCATTTTCAAACCAAACCTTTCTCACTCCGCCTCCGGGTACAGAATATCTGCCAGCTGCTTATAAGCCTCTCCCCATTTTGCATTCGGTTTTAAGTTGAATAAGCGCTTATCAAGGATATAATAATGATCATTTTTCACAGCGGTCAGGGATGCCCATGCCGGGTTTGATGTCAGAAGATCTTCCACATTTTTCATGGCGGCATCGCTGTCATTTCCCTGAATCGTCACAAAAATATACTGTGGATCAGCCGCAATAATCGCCTCCATGCTGAGGTCATCTAACAGGCTCTCGTCGCTGTCTGCGATATTCACACATCCAAGGTCTGCCAACATTTCCCCACAGACATTTCCGTCACTGCCCTTGGCCTTTACATTGCTTGATGCTGCCCGAAGGAATAATACAGTCGGATTACTGCCGTCCGCTCTCTGCTTCATTTCTTCCACTTCTTTCTGCACATCCAGACCATTTTTCTGGTACAGGTCATCCCTGCCGGTGATCTGTGTACAGATGGAAAGCATATTTAAATAATCTTCAAAATTTGCAACGTCAAAATAGGCAACGGTAATTCCTGCCTGTGTCAGTGTTTCCTCCATTGCAACGTCTGCATCCGTATTTGCACTCGCGATCACAAAATCAGGCTCCGCTGCAATGAGCTGCTCGACATCCGGCTCCAAAATGCTGCCAAGATTTACCACACTCTCATCAAGGTCTAAACCCAGGCTCTCCCAGGAATCATTTGCTGCTGCAACAACATTTCCGCCTGCTAACATCCATACATCCGTAAAACTTCCGATCAGCGTTGCCACACGATCAGCAGATTTCACTGTCACCTCACGTCCGAGATCATCGGTAAAAGTATAACCCTGTGTCTGTGTTTCGGTATTTGTTTCCAATGTCTCAGTCCCGGCTTCTGATGATCCAGCGTCTACTTCCAGTATCTCAGACAGTTCCATATCTGCTTTACTGTCTGTTTTCTGCTCAGCCACAGCCGGCACATTCCCTGCTGTTTCATCTGCGGAAGTCTCCTTTGCTCCCCCGCAGCCGGCAGAAAGAAGCAGCGCTGCAAGCACGCCTGTCAGTGCCAGTTTCTGATAAATTTTTTTCATGTTTTTCATCCTCCGTAAGTTGTTTCTACATTTTTGACATTATATTTTTTGTTGCTTTTTTTGTCAACTATACAGGTCTCGCAGAGGGATTAAAATTTCAAGGCATAAATTTGACTTTTTCATCATTAATTGCTATAGTGGGAAACGTTCCATACAAATGCTAGGGGTGCTGTTTATACCATATGGTATTGACAACGTGCTGAGAGATGATTTCATCGACCCTTATTACTTGACCCGGATAATACCGGCGTAAGGAAGCGTTTTCTTTTACTTTATTCTGGTAAGAAACAATCCCCCATGTTTGTAGACAATAAAATGTACGCTCCGCGAACATTCTATTATCATGAATTAGGATTCTGGTGTCAAAAGGTGGCTCACAACTTAGCGATTGTCAAATTGCACAAAGTTGGGACTCGTTTTGTGACTTTGGGAGAAAATTAGAAAATCTTAGTATGCCTGTTAATGCATAGTGTTTTGCTGCCATGGATGGCAGCAAAAGTCTTAACGTCCCATGGACGGGACGTTTAAGACGTACACGTCACTCCTGGAAAATCTAAATCAGGCATACTTAGTTTTTCTTATTTTCGGACAGCGTAACAAAATAGATCCGACTTTGTGCAACTTGACAGTCAAAAATTGAAAACCACCTTTTGATACCAGAATCAAATCAGGAAAACAAGGAGGATTTATGAATAACTTTTTTGCTACACCGGAAGGAGCCTGGGGAGACGGCTCCGTACATCTTACGATCACCGGAATCGTGATCGTTGTCGTTATCATCGCATTACTGCTCATCGTTGCAGCGTTTGTGCGTCAGAAGAATGCAAGCCGCAAGGCAGCACTGACCACCAAACAGCTCGTCTACTCTGCAGTTGCCATCGCACTTGCCGTGGTATGTTCCATGATCAAACTGTTTGAAATGCCAATGGGTGGCTCCGTCACATTACTTTCCATGCTTTTTATCGTTCTGATCGCATACTGGTATGGCCCTTATGTCGGCATCATGACAGCCGTTGCATATGGTCTGGTACAGTTTGTAACGGAACCGATCTTCTACACGATCCCACAGATGCTGCTTGACTATCCGCTCGCATTCGGTGCACTCGGTCTTGCCGGATTTTTCAATAAGAAAAAATGGGGACTTCAGATTGGATATGTAGTCGGCGTTTTCGGACGTTTCATCTTTTCCACGATCTCCGGCATTGTATTTTTCGCATCCTATGCACCGGAAGGCATGAACCCGATCCTTTATTCTTTAGGATATCAGGCCTCCTATCTGGTACCGGAAGCAGTCATTACACTGATCATTATCAGCATACCGCCGGTTGCCAAAGCACTGGCACACGTAAAACAGAATGCAGTAGAAGCATAAAATCAAAAAAACAGCCATACCGTTTTTATTTCAAAGCGGTACGACTGTTTTTTTAGTTTTTTTAGTTCTTTTATGTATTAATCCAACAGCATCTGCACGCATCCATACATTCCTGCATCATTTCCAAGTCCTGCAGGCACAAACTTTGTGTTGCGGCAGGCATGGAAGGATGTCTCCACAAAATGCTTCTGGATGCTCTCGATCAGGATACTTCCTGCTTTGGAAACGCCGCCACCGATGACAACAACTTCCGGGTCAACCACACATGCAATATTAGATAAGGTAGATCCTAAGATTCCGCAGACTTCATCCACTAAACCAAGTGCCACTGCATCTCCGCTCTTTGCCTCATCAAACACATCTTTTGCAGTCAGTTCCGGGAAGTTTCTAAGGCTTGTCTCATCGTTGGTCTTAGCAAGTTTTCTCTTTGCCACACGAACGATACCGGTTGCGGAAGTGTACTGCTCTAAGCATCCGTACTGTCCACAGTTACATGCCTCGATCTCATCATGATTTACGGTAATATGTCCGATCTCACCGCCTGCTCCGTTAAATCCTGCAACGACCTTTCCATCTACGATGATACCGCCGCCGACACCGGTTCCAAGTGTTACCATGATAACGTCTTTACAGCCTTTTGCTGCCCCCTGCCACATCTCTCCGAGAGCTGCAACGTTGGCATCATTTCCTGCTTTGACCTTAAGACCTGTCAGATTTCCGAGTTCTTCCTCTACATTCACGATTCCCCAGCCTAAGTTTACACAGCGGTTTACAACACCGTTGCTCTTAACCGGACCTGGAACACCGATTCCAACACCCTGTACATCATCTTTGCTGATGCCTTCCTGTGCCAGTTTATTATCAACTGCCTGTGCGATATCAGACAGGATTGCTGCTCCGTTATTTTCCGTGTTGGTCTTGATCTCCCATTTATCGATCAACTTGCCGTTTGTTTCAAAAAAACCGATCTTACAGGTAGTTCCCCCGACATCAATTCCAAATGCATACTTTTTCATTTTCGATCCTCCAGTGTTCTTGGCAGCAACATCCCTGCCACGCGTTTTTTTGCTCATATTAAGGTAATGATAACGTTTCCAAATTTGTATGTCAAGCCTTCATCAGTGCTTTCTGCATTCCAAATCTGCTCTGTTGTTTCTGTGTTCTGCTGCTCACTGCTGTCGTTCGCCTTGTTGTTATTGCTGCGGTTAGTCTTACTGCTGTTGGTCTTGTTGCTGTTGGTCCTGCTGCTGATCTTGTTGCTGTTGTTGTTCCTGCTGTTGTTGCTGTTGCTGCTCCTGCTGCTGATCTTGTTGCTGTTGGTCCTGCTGCTGATCTTGTTGCTGTTGGTCCTGCTGCTGATCTTGTTGCTGTTGGTCCTGCTGCTGATCTTGTTCCTGCTGTTGTTGCTGCTCCTGCTGCTGATCTTGTTGCTGTTGCTGTTGGTCCTGCTGCTGATCTTGTTGCTGTTGTTGTTCCTGCTGTTGTTGCTGTTGCTGCTCCTGCTGCTGTTGCTGCTGGTTCTGTGGTTGCTGCTGATCCTGTTGCTGCTGGTTCTGTGGTTGCTGCTGATCCTGTTGCTGCTGATTCTGATCCTGCTGCCCGGCATTTTCATCCGCATTCTGATCCGGATTCTCCTCCGTATCTTCCTGATGGAATGTATGAACCTCATCCGATACCTGCGCATACGGTAAAAATTCCATCGGAGAACGTCCTTCATGTGCCTTTAACATAAACTTCTGCCAGATCGTGCCCGGATAGGTAGATCCCATCAGTTTATCCATTTTTTTCGGCATATCATAACCAACCCAGACACTCGTCGTGTAATATCTCGTATATCCCACAAACCATCCGTCCTTCTGGTCGTTGGATGTACCTGTCTTTCCGGCTGCAGGCATACTGCCAAGACCAAGTCCATGTGCTGTTCCGCTCGTGATAACACCTTTTAAAACATCTGTCATCATACGCGCCGCATTCTGCTTATACACAGCCTCTTCCGTCTGTGCAGATGCATAGATTTCATTGCCATCCGCATCTAATATCTTAACAATACAGGTCGGTGCCCGGTAATTTCCATCGTTTTCGATCGCTGCATACCCGGACGCCATCTCAAGCGCAGACACACCGTTTGTAAAACCTCCAAGTGCCGTTGCCGGTCTGTAGTCATTGGCATCCAGTTTTGCAAAATTCATTTTTTCAAGATAAGAAAGACCGACTTCCGGAGTCAGCTCCTCATATAATTTCCATGCGATCGTATTGACAGACTTCTCCACAGCCGTCCGGACTGTGATCTGACCGGAATAGGAACCATTTGCATTCCTTGGTCCATCCTCGATCGGCTCGTCTGTCACCACAGAGTCCGGCGTATAATTGCGCTCAAAAGACGGTGTATATACGATCAGCGGCTTAATGGCACTGCCCGGCTGACGGTAACTCTGAAATGCACGGTTTAACGTATAACCGGAGAAATCCTGGCTTCTTCCACCCACGATCGCCCTGACATAGCCATTGTCATTGTCAATACAGACTGCTGCCGACTGCAAGGCATACACGCCCTCATCATTGACCTCCGTGTAACCGGCGAGTGCCTCGTTTACCGTATCCTGCAGTTCCTGCTGTAAGTTCAGGTCAAATGACGTATAGATCCGGTAACCCGCAGTATACAGCTTTTTCTGACACTCACTGTACAGCGTCTCATAAGCTTCGTCATATTTGTTTTTTTCATCTTCCGAGGAAAACTGATATTTAAACTGGAAATCCTCCGTTTCCATCAATGCCCTGGCTGCACAATAATAGGTATAGGTCTCCACATAATCATTTTTTGCCAGTGCTTCCGGCCGGTCTAACGCCATCACCTCACCCAGTGCATTTTCGTATGCTGTTTTGGAAATTTTCCCATCATCGAGCATATTTTTCAAAATACGGTTTCTTCTCTTGTATGTGTTCGTGATATTCGTAAGTGGATCATAGAGCGTCGGATTATTTGGTATCGCACACAAAAATGCCTGCTCCGACAGATCAAGATCCTGCACATCCCGGTTAAAATACCCACGGCTTGCCGACTGGATCCCATAGTATCCGTTTCCAAAATAAATATTATTAAGATAGAATTCAAGAATCTCATCTTTGGTGTACTTCTTTTCGAGTTCCCGCGCGATATACATTTCCTCAACCTTTCTCTGCCATGTCTTTTCCTGGCTCAAAAAAATATTTCGCGCAAGCTGCATTGTGATCGTACTGCCGCCCTGTGTTGCCTCTCCATTTTCAATCATTGCCTTTACCGCACGCAAAAGCGCCCGGTAGTCAATTCCGTTATGCCGGAAAAACTTTTTATCCTCTATACTGACGATAGCACACTCTACATTACTCGGCATATCTGTAATCGAAAGATAATAAGAATCTTTTCCGCCTTTTAATGTGGAGATTACACTTTCATCCGAAGCATAGACGATACTGGTCTGATTTGCCTTAAATGTTTCCTTGCTGGAATGGCGCACCAGCTCTATTGCCTGCGTCTTTAAGTCTTTTACTTCTTCCGCGTAACCGCCAAAATAATACCAGCATGCCCCTGCAATGACTGCAAGCAGCAGCACCAGCTGCATCTTTGCGAAAAACCAGAACATACGGTATTTCTTTTTTTTCTTTTTTCTTGCTGCCATGATTGCATCTCCTCTATTCCAAAACAATTTTATGATATGTAATCCCTGACTGTTCAAGTAATTCCATCTCACGCTTCTGGCAGGTAAAGATCAGTATCTGTCTTCCCTGCTCTTTTCTGATCTGACAATCAAGTGCACGAAGTGTCTGCATCAGACGTTTTTCATCATACATACCGAATGCCTCATCAAAAATAACCGGCATGGGTTCTTCTTTTGTCACAATCTCTCCGACCGCAAGACGGAATGCCAGATAGATCTGTTCTAACGTTCCATGACTCAGTGCCTCAGGAAGAATCTCTTTTCCATCTGCCAAAATCAAAAGCTTTCCGTCTTCCTTTACAATCGCATGATCATATTTCCCTGCAGTAAGCTGTGACATCCACTTTGAAACGGCACTCCCAAGTCCATCTAAACTGTCCTCATAATACTCTTTTGCAAGACGGTCGATCTCTGCCGCTGCAAGTTCTAATGCACGGATATCTTCTAACAGTTCTTTTTCCTGTCCTCCCGGCTGTTTTGCAGCCTCAAGATCCTGCATGATATTGTAACGTCTGGTCTCTTTTTCAGACAGCGACTCTTTTAAACTGAGAAGCATCCGTTCCGCCTGCCGCAGTCCTGCATCCGCATAAGTTTCCTGTGTCACTGCCTTCATCTCATTCTTTTGTGCTGATAAATAAGCTTCCTTTTTTGCCTTCTCTATCACATGGCTGATCCCCACATAAAGTCCGCATAGAATCATCCCTGCAAAAAAGACTGCCTGCAAAATAAAAAACAGGCGTGACGGATACGAAGTGACGTGGTGTACCGCTGTATTGACAAGCAGCGCAGAAGCACAAAGTCCGATCCCTGCCATGCGGTCAGGCTGTTCTTTTTCCCATTCTGATTTTCCGGCTTTCTCTGCCCCTGTTCTCTCCGGCGCAGCATCCTGCCTCTCCATACGGACTGTCTGATGTCTTTCCTGTTCGGATAATCTCTTTCGTTTTTCACCGATCTCTTCCACACGCACACGCTTTAACTGGTCGATCTCTCTCCCGGCATCCGCAATATTGGCATGTAATCCACGACTGTCACGTTCTAAGAGATCTTTTTCCACAATCAGCTGGCGGATATCCTCATTTTTCCGTTCATGAATCGTCTTTACTTCCTGCGTCAGTTCCCGCTTTCTTGCTGCAAGTGCTGCTTTTGCCCTCTGAACCTGGATATTTGCGCCACCGCCCTCCGCAGCATTTGAGAGATATTCAGCCAGGATATCTGCAAGTTCTTTTCCTGTCACTGCCCCGGTCTGCGGTATATCATAAGTGTTTCCAAACGTTTCTTTATCTATTCCACCGAGCAGCATGGCCAGATCGCCGTAAGCAACCGACAGTTCTTCCCCGTCTGCCTCGTTCTTTAAAATATCTTTTTTGTCTTTATAGTAAAAATTACGCTCTAAATAAAATGGTTTTCCATCCACCAAAAATCGCACGGCACCACTGTAATAGGAAGGTGCATGCCAAGGCTCATGCTTTTGGTACATGCTGTTTAGCGTGCCTCTTCCACGCCCCTTTTCCATTCCGAAAAACATTCCCAGCAAAAAGTCATGCAGCGTTGTTTTTCCCGCCTCATTCTCCCCATAAATCACGTTGATCCCCGGTTCAAATGAGATGTTCCTGTTCTGCAATTTTCCAAACTGACCAATGATTGCTTCTTTTATCTGCATATTTTATATCCTAATAACGCATTGACTCCATATTCCAATGCCTTTTTTGTGACCACATCCTGCGGCCGCCTTTCCATTTCCTCTATGTAATTCCCAAGAAGGGTATCTTTATAGTTTTCTTTTAATTTTTCGTAGTCATAATCCGGCGAAAGCTGTTCCGTCACATCGACAACCCTGTCAAATTCCTCTAACTTTGCCGTATCAAATCCGGTATCCGGCGAAACTTTCCCCCGCAGAAACAGACGGAAATACTGATACCCCGGTCTTTCTGCCAGCAGTGTTTTTGCCCACTCACATAGTTCGAAATTTGTCGTTTTCCCTGTAACCGGATAAACTTCATGACAGTATTCGCATTTTTTGACCGGATGAAAATGAATATCGGTATGCTCTTTATCGATCGTTCCCAGCCAGTATCCATGTGATCCGACATCATTTTTATCCGTCGGCTCTAAACTTCCCGCCATCACTGCACGCCCCGGTATCTGCTGTCCGCCTTTGTGAATATGTCCGGCAGCAATATAATCAAACCCATTTTCCAGAATATGCTTCGGATGGTATGGAATATGCTGCGGATCTCCGCCATGTACCAAAAGAATGTTGATCTTCGACAAATCCTCCGGAATGATTGAATCGTAAACCGGTTCTCCAATCTCCCTGTGCCAGTAACTTAACCCGTAAATACTGACATTTTGCTCCTCAAAATCAAAATGTCCCGGCTCCTCCTGACGGAAAAAATAAACATTCTCCTCCCACTCCATCGTCAGATAATACGATTTTGTACGAAGATAATCGTGATTGCCCGCCATCAGGATAATTTTCGTCTGGGGTATTCTGCTGAAAAGATAATTGACTTCCCGAAGTTCTTTTTTTAACGGCTGCGCATGAAACAAATCCCCCGATATCAGCAAAAAATCCGGTTTTAACTCCACTGCCGCCCCGATCACTTCTGCAAAAGAATCCCAGATATCCTGCGCTCTTTTTTCACTCCAGGGTTTTCCCTCATCCGGTTTTATTCCAAGATGTACATCCGAAACATGTATGAATTTCATAAGCTGCTCCATTTCTGTCTCATTTACAGTGTCTATTGTATATGATTTTTTTTGTTTTTCCAATAGTATATTAAAAGCGGGAAAATCTTTGCTTTTTTGATTTTCCCGCCTCTTCTCATCTCTGAGTTTATTTTACTGTTCCATCTGCCGTCCCAAAAATGATGCTGCCGCCGCAGCAAGTTTTCCTTCGGTATCATTCATTTTCTTTTTCTCATCCTTATTGCAGATGATCACTGCACCGATCGCATCTCCCTCACAGATGATCGTGCTGAATGCCTGTTCTGTATATTCCCCGGCATCATCTAACGTCACTTTCATAAATTCCGCATCTCCCGCGGATGCCTGATAGTTCTTTCTTTCACTGATTGCTTCCTCTAACTGTCTGCTGACCGGTTTTTCCTCAAATTCTTTTTTCCCGCTTCCGGATGCTGCGATCACATGGTCACAGTCTGTCACAAGAACAAGATATCCCGTAGTCTGTGCCAGGCTTTCAGCATATTCCCCGGCAAATTGTCCAAGTTCACCGATTGGCGAATATTTTTTCAGGATGATCTCCCCCTCGCGGTCTGTAAATATCTCAAGCGGGTCACCCTCGCGGATCCTTAAAGTTCTTCTGATCTCTTTTGGTACCACGATGCGTCCTAAGTCATCTATCCGGCGAACAATTCCTGTTGCTTTCACGTTGTTATCCTCCAATGCTATATTTTGATAAAGCAGCTCTTTCTTATATATCAGCTTTGGAGTTAGTATGTGGAAAATATTGAGATTTATTCTTGTATCCTCTCATTTGCTTATGATTCCGGCCGCAGACAATATGCTATATCATAAATTTCCCGTGAAAAGTCCTGATGATTAATCAGTTATCACCTGATAGAATTTATACTTTTTTATCATTTTCTGCGCATCCAGTCTGCATACCAGAACACGATCTCTGCAATATGATGCAGATCGCCTTCTTTGCTGGTGGCTCTCCAGTTTTCTTTATAAGCCATAAACCAGCATTCTAACTTTTCTGCCAGTTCCAGACCTTTCTGCATATCAAAACTTCCCGTTTTTTCCATGCTTTCTGTCAGGAGTCCTACGGCATTCCAGATACCGATCCCCTGCAATGTCACGGATAAAAGCTGCATCTGTTTTTTCGTTTCCGGCATCGCCTGCGTGCTCTCCAAAAGTTTTTTGTATATATCACGCAGGGCATCTGCTGCAGCATCTACACCCGCCTGATCCACACCGCGGAACAGATCTTCGCCCTCTTCGAGTTCATGCTTTAAGCACCGGTTCTCATAATACATGACAGCTTCTCTCCACTGAAATACCGACTGTCCGCAGATTTCTGCCAGATGGGAAACATAATTTCCGGTAGTATCCCCATACTCGATCCGTGAGATCATACGGTTTAACTCTGCAAATGGTATCTTCTCCCCATTCCAGGAAAATACAGCACCGTAGATCATCCCCGGAACAGAAAATGCCGGATCATTAACGTGTCCAAAATCTCCCCAGTCTGTGTTCAACACACCGATGCCATGATATTTTGCCGCATAACCGCACATTCTTGTAATATTTTTATAAGAATTTTCTATTAAGTTTGCCCACTGGTTCCAGCCGCATACACCCGGACACAGATACTGCACTGCACCCGTCTGTGCGATCGCCCTCGTCTCATCTTCCCTCTGTTCCGGTGCGTATCCCCAGTTCAGGCAGATCATGCTCTCCGGCAGTTCCTTCATCAGTTCCGGCGAATTCCAGATGATATCGCCCCAGAACATTGGGATTTTTCCATTTTCCACCAGAAATTGTGCAAGCTCTTTGACATAGTCAATATAAAGCCGATGGACGCCACGCTCTTCGGCAAGTTTTTTCGATTTATATTTGCCAAGGCAGAATGTCTCATCCGCACAGATATTAAATTTGTTGGAAGAAAACAACTGCATATATTCTGCGATCATCTTTTTGATCAGAGGAAGGGAACGCTCATCGGAGACATTGATCGTATGATACCGCATCCGGTTCCAGAAGGAAAACGGCTCCTTCCAGGAATCCTCCATCTCGCAGAGATCCCCATATGTTTTTGTGGAGAGCAGTGTGCACAGATGTCCAAAACTTGCCAGCGACGGAACCAGTTCAATATGACGTTCCCGGCAATAACTGTCAAGTTCTAAGATTTCCTCTGCCGTAAGCGGAGTCTGATCCCTCCACATTTCCGAAAAGTCACGGAACAGATAGGTATGTTCCACATAAAGCTGAAGCTGGTTTAATTTATAGCGGCACATCCTGTCTGCAATTTTTTTGAGTTCTTCCAGTTTTAACACACGTCCCCTTGTCTGGTCAAAATAATAACCACGGTTTGGCATATCTGGGGCATCCTGAATCTGTACACAGGGCAGTATCCCGCCACACTGCTGTACGATCTGGCAGAAGGTCTCCACACCATAAAGCACGCCAGCCCCGTCGCCGCCTGAAATCTGTCCGCCTTTTTCGTCGATCGTGATCTCATATGTCTGCTCTGGTAATGTTTTTGCGATCCCAAGAGAGAGATCCCCCTCCCTTACTTCCCCTACGGAAAACGGCAGGATAAGCCCCGTTTCCTGCCTGATCGCCTCCTGCAGTCTTTTTGCTGCATGCATCTCTGTCTCTGCCACCTCTTTTGTCATCACAATATGTGTGCTGTGGCAAAGCAGCATCTGTCCGTCCTGTTCTTTAATTGTTTTTGGCTTTGGTAATAAATACATAATTTTCTCCTCCTGCTGTCAGAATTTCTTCCTATTCTTCAAAAATTATTTTTCCACTATCCATTAAAAGTATTTTACTCTTATAAATCTTTGCACCACTCTCATTAAAATACCGGAATTTATCCGCATCCATAACGATTTCAAATGCCTTATGACTTCCTTTTTCCACTTTTATTCTGGAAAATGCAACCAGTTCCCGCTCTCTTGGCACAAGTTCACTGGACAACACTTTCCGGTAGCATTGCAGCACTGCCGTATCATCTATATTTCCTTTATTCTTTACAATTCCTGAAATAATCCACACATCCTGCTGCTTTTTAAGACAGATATCCACATACTCCATGTGGGAATATCCCATTCCTTCCCCAAATGTATACAAAACTCCCTGTTCCATATCACAATAGTGCATTGCCGGATAGGACACCGTATGGTTATAGTACACCGGAAGCTGTCCGCAGTTTCGCGGAAGGGACACCGGCAGTCTGCCGGACGGTGCATATTTTCCAGACAACAGCTCCGCGATTGCTTTTCCTCCCATCGGTCCCGGATAAAAAGCATATAACAGTGCATCTGAATCCTGCGCAATTTCAGGGATTGCATAAGGCCGCCCGGCAATGACTACGGAGATCACCGGTTTTTTCAGCGCACAGACAGCCGTAAACAGTTCGTTCTGGTTCCCGGGGAGCTGTAATCTGGCGGTATCCATGCCCTCCCCACAGTCCATCTCAAGTACTCCCTGTACTTTTGCCGCACCGTTTTCATCGAACAGCGCCCCTTTAAAACGACTCGATGATCCGCCTAATGCCAGCACGATAATATCCGCATTTTCCGCAAGAGAAACAGCCGTCCCGACCTCATGTCCATTATAACAGCGAACCCGGTCTGCACCAAATTCTTTTTCCATGCCGCTCTTTAACGTCTCATATCCTGCCCTGTCCATTGGAGGTGAATAATCACCGATCTGCCGGTAAATATCATCCGCATTTGGACCGATCAGGGCTATTTTTTCTGCTCTCCCAATCGGCAGTACATTTTCATTCTTCAACAACACTACCGACTCGCGCGCCAGTTTTTCCGACTCCTGATATGCCTCTGTCGGAAATGAAACAGCACCATTTTCGCTGTAAGAGGCGGTACGGTTCCCGTTTTCATCAATATAAGGTTTATCCATCAGTCCCTGCTCAAATTTCAAAGTGAGCACTCGAAGGACCGCCTGATCGAGTTCCTTTTCCGTGATAAATCCCTGTTTTAACGCCTCCTCTAACTTTGTATAACCTTCATCCCACAGACTGATATCCACACCTGCTTTCAGTGCAAGTGCTGCCGACCTGATATTATCCCCCGTCATAATGTCTAACTGGTCGATGGCGATGCCATCCGCCATCACGACCCCGTCAAACCCCAATTGTTCCCGCAGAATATCCTGCAGCAGATGTCTGTTGGCATGGCAGAATTTTCCATCGATCTCGTTGTATGCAGCCATAATGCCTTTTACGCCCGCCTCACAACATGCCTTCGCCGCCTGTAAATGGATCTCCCACAGTTCCCTCTCTCCGATCCGCGCTGCGCTGGCATTGACCCCTCCGGTCGTCTCCCCCTGTGCACAAAAGTGTTTTGCAACCACTGCAACGCCCTCTTTCTGGATTCCTGTTACGATCGCCCGCGCGAGCTCTGCCGATAAATATGGATCCTCCCCATAACACTCCTCACTGCGCCCCCATCTTGGGTCTCTTAAAATATCCAGTGCCGAAACCAGTGCAAAATCCACGCCCATCTGCTTTAACTGCCTGCCGCACACCTGCCCTGCCCGCTCATACAATGCCGGGTCAAACGATGCACCTACTGCCAGATTGACCGGGAGCAGATATCCGTCTAACGCCTGATGTCCATGTGGACATTCACTGCTCAGTAAAAATGGAATTCCAAGGCGGCTGTGTTCGATCACATATTTCTGTAACTGATTATATGCCTGCATGGAAAGTCCCCCGGCAAGCCCTGTCTCATAATTTTTTTCCGACCATGGATCTGCACGGTAAAGACCATAGATCGTGCCGATCCCGCCCCACTTTTTTACTTCATCCTTTAATTCCTGCGTAAAAATAATTTTTCCATCTTCTACATGGTAGATCCGAAAACCATATAAATGCTGGTTTAACTGTCCCACTTTTTCTGTTGCGGTCATCTGCGCAAGCAGCGCCTCTGCCCGCTTTCTGCTATCTCTCTCCATATCTGTCCTGTCATTTCTCCTTTATTTTTCGGCTGTATAATGCACTTGCAATAATTCCGAATGCAGACAAAATAAACACCATCTGTATGTTATCTACCGGAATGTTTAAAATCCTGATATCCTTTGCTAATGCCACAAATGTCGAGCCGAGCATGGATGAAAAAAATCCTACAAACCCAACCATTGTTGAGCAGAAGCTGACATAGCTGACACGGTGTTCTAACGGTGCAAAGGCAAACTGCATCCGAAAAGTCGCAATATTGATGCCGCCCCAGGCAACCCCGCTCACAGCCTGTACGACCGGAAGCCAGTAGATACAGTTTTCTTTCGTCAGCAGTCCCCAGCCGATATATGCAACTCCCAGCATAAAAATGGACCCCAGCGTAACAAGCCTCCACGAATAACTGTCTGCTGCCTTCCCCCACAGATTTGCAGCCGCGATCCGCGCCACCGATGCAACCATATTCATGACGGTGATATAAAAATAGGACAGCCCCAGATTCTCTAACATATAAATAGAAAAAAACGGACTGGCAAAATTAGACGCCACACTCCACAGCAGGAAGAAAATCAATATATTGCGGTAATTCTGGTCTGTGAGCGGCATCTGTATTGCTTTCCTTATGTTCAGTGGCTCCACATGTTTCACATTTTCCGGTTCCCGGATCAGCGTGAGACAGGTAATGTCGACCACGCAGATACCGATACATAAAATGCCGATGATCCGGAATCCCAGAATCTCCTGATCCGCGAAACGGTAGGCATCTAAAATTTTACTTAAGATCAGGGAACCGCCTGTGGACGCAACTAAAGTCATTGAATCCTTCAGTCCGAGATATCTTCCCAACCGTTCTTTTTTCACCAGGCTGATCAGCCAGTTATTTGCCCCGGTGTTGATAAATGCCCCACAGAAATGTGCACAGGAATACAGCACCGCGATCACTGCCACCGAGATTCTCGCTCCTAACATCAATGTCGGAACAAACAGCATCATGAGCAGGCATAAGCGCTGGATGAGTGCAAACTCTACCGTGATCCGTTTGCTGCCTGCGCGGTTCTCATAGACGACAGAGGAAAAAATCTGGATGGTATTCATCAGCGTCGGCAGTGCAGCTATGATCCCGGTCAGTGCCGTCCCCGCACCCACAAGATAGGCAAGTCCCGATAAAAATGCGCCGGAAGTAACCGTAAAAATCTGTGTGGAAGCGCATCCATCGAGGATAAAAAGTGCCCTGCTGGTCCGATACTGTTTTTCCGTAATATGATCGGAACACTCAAAAATATGGCTTAATTTATTGGTCATAACGTAAATCTCCCTATAAAAAGAGAGGCATCCCACCGAACTCTCTTCGGAATCTGAATGCCTCTATATGATTTTAAACGAGTTTTACAGTAACAACTTCATACGGTTTCAGTTGTACACAAACCACTCCGTCTTTCAACTCTAATTCTGCTTCTTCCTCCTCGAGCAGATTGCAGACAAACGCTTTGTTGTAGTTCCCCTCAACTACAAGATTTGTCTTTGTGAGTGCATTTTCGCTCTCATACATACGGATAATGATGCCATGACCGGACTCTGCACACTTGATCGTCTCTAATACAACGTTGGACCTGTCCACAGATGCTTTTGACAACAGGCTTCCCGGCTTTCCTCCTGCCACTGCAATAGCCGGCTGGTTCAGGTCATATGCCTGCTCCACGGTCTTTGCTTCCTGCCATTTTTCCGCATGCGGATAGATTGCATAGGTAAAATAGTGCTCTTCCTGATCTGCCACCGGATTCGGTTCGATGCCGGATTTAATCAGTGTCAGTGCCATATCAGAATCCTTCACGGAATGTCCATATTTGCAGTCATTTAACATGCTGACTCCGTAGTGACCTTCCGAGAGATCGATCCATTTCTGTCCGCAGCTCTCAAAACGTGCTTTATCCCAGCTCGTATTGGTATGCACTTTGCGTGTCAGATTACCAAACTGTACATCAAATGTTGCTTCATCGGTATGTACATTGACCGGGAAATGTACCTTTAACAATGTCTGATGCTCTTTCCAGTCCACATAAGTCTCAAATTCGATCCTTCTGCTGTCTGCATAGAAATGGATCTTCTGGCGGATCACAGAATTGCTCTCCCTGCGCTCGATCTCTAATGTTGTGCGCACCGGACCACACTCTGTCCATTCCATGGAAGTCACATCATTGATATCCCAGTACTTTTCGGTATAGAAAATATCCACATCCCAGTTATCAAAGCACATCGGCTTGTCCTCGTACATACGGAACTGATTGCCTTTTTTGCCATCCTGCAGTACTTCCCTGTCGTTTTCCTTGTCGTAGATGCGGTCAAAACGTCCCTCCGCATCCAGATGAACCGTATAAAACGGTGTCTCAAGCGTATGGTCACCCACAATGACAAATGGCGTTTTCTGCTCTGTTTCCCCGGATACAGCAGCAAATGTCTTATATCCTTTTGATGGCAGATGTTCTACATAAACCACTGCACCTTCTGCGGTCTTCTGTACCGGATAGAGCACGCCCTCTGCATCCTTTAACGCTTCCGCATGGATCTCCCCAAGTTCTACAATATCACTGCGGTCGTGTCCGGTCGTATTGAAAATAGTGATGCCTTCGCCATCTCCAACGAGCGCATGGAGACGTTCCTCTTCCAGTGCTTTGATCTCTTTCTGAAGTGCAGCATATTCTTCCTTTGTCACCTCATATACTTCATGGATCGCAGATCCAGGCAGAATATCATGGAACTGGTTGATCAGGACTTTTTTCCACATGCGGTCGAGTTCTTCTGCCGGATACGCTGCCTGTGCCTGTGCTAAAACGGACAATAGTTCCAGATCCATCAGACCAAGTTCCGCCTTACGGTTGCTGCGTTTATTTCTCGCCATTGAGGTATAGGTTCCGCGGTGGTACTCAAAGTAAAATTCACCTTCCCATACCGGCAGGCGTCTGTCGCCTTTCACGCGCTCCTCAAGTTCTTCAAAATAGGTGCGTGAAAATTCCTGGCGTACTTTCGGAATGCCTTTGATTCCCTTTTCCATACGGATCGAGGTCTCAAGCATTTCCCTGGTCGGGCCGCCGCCGCCATCGCCGTAACCGTAGGAGACTAAGATATCGTTATTGATATCCTTATTCTGGTAACGCATCCATCCTCCCATGATCGCATCCGGGTGCAGCATGCCATTATAGGTCGTAAAGTAATCTTTGATCGGCTGGCTCACGCCAAGGGTCGTGATCAGGTGTGTCAGCACCTCTGTCCCGTCGATTCCACGCCACATCATCGTATCGTAAGGCACTTTATTGAACTGGTTCCATGCAAGCTTGGTCGTCATAAAATAATCAATTCCGCACTTTTTCATAATCTGCGGCAATGCCCCGGAGTAACCGAACACATCCGGCAGCCAGAGGATACGGTTGTCCACGCCAAATTCCTCTTTGAAAAAGCGTTTGCCATGCATAAACTGACGAACGAGGGATTCTCCCGATGTCAGGTTGCAGTCTGCCTCGACCCACATACCGCCTTCCGGCTCCCAGCGTTTCTCTTTGATGCGCTGTTTTGCTTTCTCGTACAATTCCGGATAACGCTCCTTTAAAAATGCATATAACTGTGGCTGGCTGGACATGAACTTATAATTCGGGTACTCGTCCATCAGCTTTAACACAGTTGCAAAGCTGCGTCCGACTTTTTCTCTTGTCTGTGCCACAGTCCACCACCACGCAACATCGATATGTGTATGCCCGATACAGGTTGCGATCACATCCTCATACCCTGCCATATCTTCATACAATGCTTTCTGGATATAAGCAGATGCTTCCCGCACACTCCGGTAAAAGTCTTCGGAATACGGGGTTCTTAGATCCAGCAGATTGATCGTCTCATTGAGCACATACTCAATATCCTTGCGGTTCTTGTCATCTGCCTCCATGCGGGAAAACGCTGCAAGCGGAACCCACAGGTCATAATAGAGTTTTTCGATCTCTGCATCGATCTCCTCGATCTGTGTGCGGAGCGCAAATTCCTCATGCATGATCCCGGTATACGCCTGCAGGTCGATGGTCAGTGTCTCTCCTGCCTTTCCGCTTCTTGTGATCAGGCACTCCCTGTGGTTCATATCGATACCCTGATAAACCTCCCCGTTCACAAACACGATAAACTGCGGATTTCTTCCGTCATCCCACTCGTCGATCTGTGAGGAAACGCGGATCCATACACTTTTTCCATCCAGCTCCTCTGGAATGGTATAGGTCGTGCGGAACCAGTAGTGGCGGTCCTTGCCATACCAGTGCATGGTCTTGCAGTCAAAGTTTTCCCAGGCTGCCTCGTCTTTTAATGCATCCTCCGGGTGAATAAAGTTTCCTTCCTTGTACTCCCACTGTGTCAGTGGAAATACCTGTTTTACTTTTAATTTCTTAAGTTCGTTGCAAATTACACCGACTCTTTTGTCTAAGAAATCCATATTTTCCTCCTTGTCTTGTTTTCTTTCTATATTAAGATCGTTTCCAATCTTTATATAAGTTCCATGATGCAGCCCATTAAATTATCTGGCAGCTGCATTAGCATCATGATTCATACTTTAATTTCCCTGTAATATGTACTTTTTCGTTGTTGCTTCTGTAGGATAACAAAACCGTTCTGCTTTTCTCATCCCATACAGACTGCAGTTCCATGTTTTTCCCGCTTTCTGTATGTGCACATAAATCTTCCGGTTTCCCTGGCAGGCGGATCCTCATATTCACCTGAATGTGATCAATTGCCTTCGCCTCAATACTAAGCTGTCCGTTTTCACATGCCATATTTTCAATACGCGCTGCCGTTGCGATAATCCTTACATCTTCTTTTATCTTTTCAAGATCAAACAGCAGCTTTTCCTGCCCGGGTTCTACCAAAACCCGCTCCACGACCGGATATTTATCTTCATACAGATCCACAAACAGACCCTCTTTTGTATAAACCGATCCCGTATCCGATTCCTGCATGGACGCTATCACAATATACGGATCCCTTCTTACCGACAGATAATTGCACATATTCCAGTGATATCCGCCCATCTTAAGTCCTTCCCGGATCCAGTTGCGGTATTTATCTGCGATCGCTTCATTCACGCTTAACAGCGCAGGAACTTCATTCCATACGAGAACATTTCCCTCTCCGATCCGGTAACATCCATTGGCTGGTTCCTTATCCATTCCAAACTCTGCAAAAAGATGTTGTGCAGGCGTGTCGCAGGAAAATTTCTGCCACCATTCCTGTAAATAATTATATGGATCAAAGTCTTTTCCAATATAAAAAAGTGTGCCTCCCTGTTTTACCCATTCCACCAGTTTGTGATGAAATTCTTCACTTTCCGGTTTCATAAATTCATAACTTAAGATCAGATACCGATATTTTCTCAGATATTCCTCATAGCGGACCATGTGATCAAAATAGACCGGCTGTATCGGTAAACCATATTTTAATAATGGCAGTGTCAGACCAAACCAGTCCGGGAATGCGCAGCATTCTTTATACGCATATTCCATTTTTTCCATGGATAAAAGAAGCTGACGTTCTTCTTCCTTTTGAAAAATAAGACGGTTCATCCAATCTTCCATCCCCGACAGATTGATCTTCTGCCCATGATGTTCCACTTGATCCGGGTATGTCCGCTGGTACATACAGCTATCTGCTAAAAATACACCAACCGCATCTTTTTCTGTTTCGCTCTCCTCTTTGGTCATATCTCCCAGTGTCTGTATCATACCTGCCAGAAATGTCGCGTAGGTATCCGGGATATTTTTTGCACCTTCCATATCCTCCGTCGGGATCATTCCCTCCGCAAGACCGACTTTTCTGGGATATCTTCCTTTAAACACCCTGTTTGGCCACGGACACACCTCGTAGTGATCCACATCCGGCCAGAATAAAGCTGCTGTCAGGGTCTTTTTGTATTTATCTGCATACTCTTCCCAGCCATGTTCCGGGTTATCTTCCACCGGATCCTGTAAAAACCATACTTCCTTATCTGTCCCTTTAACCAGTTCCTGCATGATGCCATACTCTAAATACGCCGTCTCAAATGTTCTGCTCTTATAATGGCCCTCATATACGTTTCCTGTGCCGCTCGTCCCCGTCCATACCTGTGCGATAAAACCATCCACCTCATCAACATCCAAAAGACGGCTTTCCGGACTCATGATCTTCCATTGTGCATAATTTACCAGACTGTGCGTCGCCACATAAAAATGGATCTCTTTCCCCGTTTTTCTTCCATACTCTTTGATATTTCTGCTGAGATGTCTGACAAGCCTTCCATATAAATATGCTTTTAATCTGGAACTGCGGTACTTCGCATTGATATTTGTATGGGGCGGCTCCCAATCCACGCCATAATATGCCAGATATTCTTTTTTAAATGCCTCCGAATATCCTCCCGCTTCCCAGAATTCGGGTTCTTCCATATAAATTTCTGTGATCCCTTTATCTATGAGAGCGCATAAGTGTTCCGTCAGATATTGGATAAAGGACCGTGTCGGCACCATATATGGCGTATCGACCCCGTGCAGGATCGGGTTTCCGTTCCGGTCTGTCTGACATTCATCCCAGTGTTCCTTTCCGTCCCACCTGCCGCACAGATATTCTTTATAATTTCCCCAGGCGCACCCAAGCATTAAATGTACCTTATAACCCCGCTCTCTATATTGCTGCATCCGGGATTCTAAAGATTCATTCAGACCATAGACCATTACAAAATCCGTCTGAAGGTCAATCTCTGATGACCACGGTTCTATCTCCTGAAACCCCGTTTTGATTTCTTCTTTTTCTCTTATAAAAGCCATACTTTCACCTGCTCTTTATTCACGCTCGATCCATACCGCGGAATGTGGCAATAACACGGTATCATTCACTGGATTTGTAAATTTCCGGTTTCCTTTTAAATTTCCAATCTCATACGGTGTTGACCGATGATTTACCAAAACCATTCCCGTCTCAAACACACCTGCTTCAATGCCTCTTTCACAGATTCCTGAAACAGGTTTTCCACATACCCCTAACAGATCTTCCAACAATGTACTTCTTGCCTGAATGATCGGATACATTTCTTTATTTCTCTGTTCATATGGTACATGTGGTATATTCTTTGCCACATAAGAAGCACCTAACTGTACTCCGCAGGAAATAACCTTTCCTTTTTCAATTTCCTGCATAACAATACATTTGCCCGCATCGTCTGCATATGCACTAATACATCTGCCTGTCTCATATCTCTGAAATTCACAGCCCTGTGGAATGACAGGCTTTTGATATATGTACGGTGTTTTTTCACATGGGATGCCCTGGATGCCAAAACAGTTTTTACTTAAACCACAGTCTGGTCCATGTAGCACAACTCCTCCATTTGTCACCCATTCCCGGATCATTTTTTCCATGTCTGTGTGTTCTTCTGCAAAATAACAGTCATTGGATGGAACAATCAGCATTTTATAGTCGTTTAATTTATTCTCTAAAATGTCATGATAGCTGATGACATCGGTCTGATACCCAAGATCACAGCATATTTCATACCACCCCAGCATATCCAGCCGGCGGATCTCATTATTTTCCACATCAAACGGTTCATAATCTGACATCTCGGATGGAAAAAGGATTGCGATCTCTTTAAATTTACTTTTTCCCCTTTTTGGAATCACTTCTGCACACCAGGTATTTCCCCTTCTCAGTGAATCTAAAAAGTCATCTTCCATGCGATTTAGCACACCGCCATCATCAAGTCCGTTCATCCCATAGGAAGTGTAGCCATCTACCCCGCACGCGGTCATGGTACCCACAATTTCTTCCGGTGTTAAAAATGCATACAGATCCCGGTAAATATAACGTCCCCAATAGATACCGCCGATACATTCTTTTCCTTCATTCATCACGCGCATCATACTGTGCTGGCAGGAAGTGACATAGGCATCCGGACTCGCATCCGGTCTTGCCGGAACTGTTATGAAATGGCAGGAATCCACATATGGACTGATCGCATACATATCGATCCCCCGCATTGCAGTATCCCACAATTCACTGTAATCCGGATTGTCACTGTCACATTGTTTCTGGCTGTACACATTTAAAAAATATCCCCACTGCGACAGATCCGGACAAAGGAATAATTCCGGGTGGTCTTTTTTGAGGCGTGTCTGCATATCTTTAAAGTACAGCCGCAGTTCTTCTATTTTCCAGGACATGTTATCTTTCCATATCCAGAACTTCTTTGTTCTTTTTCTGATATCCTCTCCGGTATAACAGCTTCCCTCTCCATAAATCACAGAATACCAGTAATCCTCTGGTTTTAACTGCTTAAAATCATCGATATCCAGATCGTACCTCTCATTGAATAACGATATATTGTTTTTATATTTCTCTTTTAAAAATTTCTGATAGCGTTCTATTCCATCCTGGTCAAAACTTGGCGCTGCAATCGGATCCCACATCGTACATGTTGGAAGGACCTGTTTTTGTCCCAACCGGCAGGTGGTACAGCCCTCCCCGTACATTTGAAGGATCTGGTCTACATGCTCTGCCATCGTTTCTCTCGCAGTATCTGACCAGTACTTGTACCATTTTCCACCTTTTTGATCTATTGTCACGACCTCTTCCCCAAATACAGGTGGACTGAAACGGATATGCGGGTACAAATTATCGCCATTTAAATATAACACCAGGAAATTATACGTTAATCCATGTTTCAATGCAGACTGCCCCATATATTCCTGCATTTTTACATATTGGCTCCGTTCTCCGGTTTTATAGCGTTCCCTGAAATCTTCCCAGTCTTTTGTGTCAAACATAACGCTGTTATAACCAAGATTTTTGATCAGTTCCATCGTCTCATCCACAAAATCCGGATCGTCATATCCCGGACTGTAAAAATTTCCAAATATTACATTCATATATGGTTTTCCCGAATTTTTCTCTATCATTCTTTTCTCCCACTGTTGTTTCCAGAAATTTTTTGCAAAAACAGAGCTGTCACAAATAATATTATTATTATTTTGTAACAACTCCGTTTTTTATTACATACTTTCCATGCTTTCCATTAATTCATTTACTGTCGTAAACGCAAGTCCTGTAACTGTATCTGCACAGCCATAGTAAATTGCAATTCTTCCTGTTTCTGCGTCCGTAAGCGCAGCACACGGAAATACGACATTCGGAACATCTCCCATACACTCATAAATTTCATGTGGTGCCAGAATATAATTTTTTGTCCGCTTTAAGACTTTCCATGGTTGTTCGAGATCTAACAGTGCACAGCCCATACGGTATACAAAACCGTTACAGGTGTTGATAACACCGTGGTAGATCACAAGCCATCCTTCTTCTGTCTCGATCGGGATACAGCCTGCACCAATTTTGGTTGACTGCCATGCTGACTCGTCCCCTTTGATGGTTCCCATCACATATCTGTGAACCCCCCAGTGTTTCATGTCAGGACTTTCACTGACGAAGATATCTCCAAACGGCGTATGCCCATTATCACTTGGACGGCTTAGCATATAGTAGTTTCCATTGATCTTTCTCGGAAAAAGAACTCCATTTCTGTTAAATGGCAAAAATGCATTTTCCAACTGATAAAATGTTTTAAAATCAAATGTATAACCTACGCCGATCGTTGGATATCCATGATATCCATTACACCAGGTGATATAATAGCGGTCCTCTATAAAACATACTCTCGGATCATATCTGTAATCTCTTTTTCCAATCTCTTCATCATCACAGTGGAATACGATCGGATCATCCGAAATATCCCAATGGATCCCGTCTTTACTAAACCCTGCAAAGATATCCATACTGATCGATCTGCTGTCGCAGCGGAATATTCCTGCATATCCATCTTCAAACGGAACGACCGCACTGTTAAAAATGCTGTTTGAATTTCTGGTCGCAAAGCGATCAATGATTGGATTTGCTTTATATCTCCATACAGGAAGTTTATCGTTTTCGTCCTTGTCTTGCCATGGCATATCCGGCAATGCTTTTCCTACTATTTTACTCATATTTACTGTTCTTCCTACTGTTTATTTGCTAAAAATTCATCAATCTGTGACTGTGCCTCATCTAAGACATCCTGGAATCCTGCATTCATTAATTCCTCTTTGATCTCCGGAACTGCTTCCTTCGGATCTCTTACACCTGTGAGGACTTCACTCTTGTAACGTAACCATACTTCTGTACAGTTTGATAACTGATCCTCAACGTTTGATGTATCAAATGTAAATCCTAACAGAACAGATGGTACTGCATTTTCATTTAACTCTTTCACTTCATCCCACTGATTTACAGTGTCTGTATCCTGCTGTGTAACGGTAAAGAATGTTCCCTGTGTATAACCTGCCATTGTCCAGTCTTCATTGAGTTTGTGAACTTTATTGTCATCTGTGTACTCAAAGTTTACTCCCTCTTCTCCATAGTAGAACATATCCCTAAGAGTCGTATCTGTATTTACAAGATCTAAGAACTGTAAACATTTCTCAGGATATTTTGTATTTGCAGAGATCATGTTAATAGAACCGCGAACTGTATCATTCGATAAGATCGTATCGCCAATTTTTGCAACCTCAACATCTTTTCCCATCTGTGGACCCCAGGATGTCTGTGCTGCGGTAGACCATCCCTGTGCCACTCTCCAGACATTATATACACGGCCTTCGGAAAGTGTAGATGCATCCGGATTGATAATACCGTCCTGATACCACTCATGAATGGTCTCTAACTCTGAATAAATATCATCCTGTTCCAGTGTATAGCATACTTTCGCATCTTTATCATTGTACTTTACACCAAGTGCCTGGCATCCGGCACCTAACTGATCATAAGTATCAAAGATATAATACAGACCATCATTCTTTACATAGACCGGATAATCATTGGTATCACTTTTGATCTGCTTAAAGGTATCTGTCAGGGAAGATATGTCTGTCATAGATTCAATATCAAGATTATACTTGTCTACGATCTCCTTATCCCAGATCGCATAATTGGATAATGAGCTGTCTTTGTAGGTGGGAACTGCATAAATCTTTCCATCGATCGCTACTGCATCCCAATAGTCACTTGGCATAAGTTCCTTCAAGCCCGGCATGTTATCATCGATCAGATCTGTAATGTCATAATAAGCTCCGAGTTTTGTATCAGATGTATAAACATTTCCGTTGCCGAAAATAATGTCATAATCTTCATTGGTACTGATAATGATATTTCTACGGTTATCCCAGTCTCCCCAGGCAACTACTTCCATATCAATATTTACACCTATTTTTTCGCCGACATAATCATTCACTTTCTTTACCCAGGAATCATAGTTATCCGGCATTCCACTTCCAATTGTGACCCACTTCAAAGTAACGATATCATCGCTTTTACTGCCTGAAGCGGTGGAGTCCCCCTGGCTTTCAGAACTATTTCCACACCCTGCGAATAATCCTGCGGTCATCATTGCTGCAAGCCCCAATGACACAATTCTCTTTTTCATCATAAAATTTTCCTCCTAAATCTGATATCTCTTATTTTGTTTACACGGTATCATCCTTTTACAGAGCCGATGGTCAGACCTGAAATAAAATACTTCTGGAAAAATGGATATACACATGCAATAGGAACCACGATAATAATAGCGATCGCCATTCTCACACTCTCTGTCGGCATACTTGCTTTATACTGCTGCAATGAAAGCCCGCCATATGGATTGTTCGCTATATACTCAATATTGTTCTGGATATTATTCAGCATAGACTGTAATGTCTGTAAATTCTTGTCTGAAATATATAAGGATGCCTGAAACCAGTCATTCCAATATCCAAATGCCGCGAACAGTGCGATTGTTGCAATGATCGGCTTTGAAATCGGTAAAATGATCTGTGCAAAAATTCGAAGCTGTCCTGCGCCATCAATTTTTGCCGATTCCACGATGGAATCAGGAATCGTCGTTTTAAAAAAGGTTTTACAGATTACAATATTAAATGGCGATACCGCAAGCGGCAGGATCAATGCCCAGATAGAATTTCTCAAATGCAGGATATTTGTATTAACAACGTATCCGGCGAGCATACCACCGTTGAAAATCATCGGGATAAAAATCACCCAGGTATAAAAACTTTTCAGTTTATAAGTATTTCTTGAAACAACATATCCCATCGTCGTTGTCAGCAGTACTGACAAAATAATACCAAGCGCGGTAACCAGAATGGAAATGAATGTTGCATGTAAAATAGTTCCTCTTTCATTCCACAGAAACTGATATGCCGCTGCCGAAAGTTCCTGTGGTATTAACTGATATCCATTTTTCTGTATTGATGTCTCACTCGAAATAGAGATAGAAAACACAAATACGATTGGAAAAATACACAACGCTGATAATATAATAAAAATGATATTAAAAAACACATTCGTGCTTTTTTTAATCTGATTAAGTTCTTTTTCTTTTCTTAATTTGTTGCGTGCCATATTGCTATCCCCCTATATAATCGCGCTGTCTTCATCAACTTTTTTTACCAGCCAGTTTGTAAGCAAAATAGTTGCACAACAGCATACAGACTGGAAGAATGAAGCCGCTGCTGTCTTTCCAATTGGTGCGCTCGACTGGATTGCTTTGTAAATATATGTATCAAATGTAGATGCAACGTTGTACAGGGACGCCGGTATTCCACCCGTTGCCTGATAAAACAGACCAAAATCAGAATAAAAGATTTTTCCTGCATCCAGGATCAGCATCATGATCAGAACGGGTTTGATGCATGGCATTGTGATATGTTTTGTCTGCTGCCATTTGGTTGCACCGTCCATAACTGCCGCTTCATACAGAGACGGATCAATTCCGGTGATCGTTGCCAGGTAGATGACCATTCCATATCCCATGCCTTTCCAGATCCTTAAAAAGGTAAGGATAAACGGCCAGTATTTCGGTTCCTGATACCACATGATCTTTGTTCCACCAAGTGCAACAATGATATTATTTAAATAACCTTTTTCCGGCGTTAATACTGCATAAACAATATAACTGATCACAACCCATGACATAAAATACGGGAAAAACATCATCGTCTGATATGCTTTTGATGCCAATTTATTCCGCAAATTGCTCAGCATCAGCGCAAATCCTACTGCAACGGCCGCTCCCAGTGCAATAAACACAAGATTGTAAACGATCGTATTTCTCAATAACATCCAAAAGGCATTTGATTTAAAGAAATATGTGAAATTAGACCAGCCCACCCAGTCACTGTGAAGCAGATTATAGATAAATCCATGCCCCGGGCTCAATTTATAATCTTTAAATGCAATGATAATTCCAAACATTGGAAGGTAAGAAAACAATACAAACCATATAAAAGTTGGAAGAGAAATCAGTGTTAAATCCGTATCATCTCTTGTCCAACGTCTTTTTCCCTTCTTTTTCTTTATCTCTTTCATCAGTCTCCTCCTTTACTTTTGTTTCCCTGTTTATGAACAAATATTAACTTTTATTTTATATTTTGTCAATAATTTTATTAACTTTTTTATCCATTTGTCGTCACTTTTGTTGTTCTTAATATATTTTTATATAGCATTTTGTGCATTTCAACTATTTTTCAGTTGTTTTTTATTAATCGAACCGCCTCTTGTTAACATTTGTTAATTTTTTTGTTGCAAACATCATCTCTTTAATGCTATACTGTACTTATAATTTCAAACTACATACCTGTCTTTTATTGACTGCAACTACACATTTTTCTATTTGTACTATAAATCTAAAAAGGAGTATTTCTACTATGAGTAAAGTAACTATGCAAGACATTGCAGATGAATTGGGGATCTCACGCGTTACGGTATGGAAAGTATTTAACAATCATTCAGGCGTTTCAGAAGCAGTTCGTGAAAGCGTACTTCAAAAGGCAAAAGAATTAGGATATTCCAAATTCATGCAGGAGCCCGCCGCAATCCCTAACGACCCGCAAGAGGATAAAACAGTCTCTTTAATCGTATCCCGCCCGGACTCCTCTACATTCTGGACAAACATTATCCATAGATTAGCGCAGGAACTGGCAACCCATAATATTAACCTTCTTTATACTTATGTGCCATCCTCCTATACACCTTCTTACTCCTTTCCCTCTGCCCTGACCAACGGAACTGTCTCTGGGGCAATTATTCTGAATGTATATGACACGAAAATGGTTGAATTAATTAATAACACTTTAAACATCCCTAAAGTGTTCCTTGATACGGTACCCGAAGTCGGCAACCGTGCTTTACATGGCGACCTGCTGCTGATCGAGGGCTATAATACCATGTATGAAATCACACAATCCATACTGGAAAGAGGCATTACGAACATAGGCTTTATTGGCGATATCCATTACGCGATCACGAACAAAGACCGGTATATTGGTTTCTGCCATTGCCTGAAAGATCATAATATTCCCTTAAATCCAGCCATCTGTCACACGGATCCCATTGGTATTTTCTCATATCATAATGATCTGTATGCCTTTTTGGATTCTATCCCGGAACTTCCACAGGCTTTCATTTGCGCAAGTGACTATATTGCCCATTTTCTTCACCTGTACCTGACAGAACATCCGGAGCGTATTCCAAACGGTATTATCCTCACCGGATTTGACGGAAGCAATGAATATACGAACATCAACGGACTTCTCACAACCGCTTACGTTCACACCAGCCTTCTGGGAAAAAGACTTTCTTTACAGATCATCTATCGAATGGATCATCCTGATGCGCCCTTCGAGCTGACATATATCAGCCCTGAAATTGTGTACCGGGATTCTATCGTAGACTGACCTTTCAAATTCTGTTCATCATCTTTCATAGCAATGTTATCAAAAGTTAACAGAGTTGTTTGTTATGTTTAAATAAATTAAGCAGATAGCTCAAAAATTTAAACTTATATTTGTGAACTATAGAGAAAAAGCACAAAATACAACATAAAAAGTTGACATTGATAACAAAAACGGATAACTTTATGATAACATATTATTAACAAATGATAAGGCGAGTTAAAAAATATGTTTAAGAAGTAACACTATGAAAAGACGGTGGGAGAAAAAAGAAAGGAAATGTTTTATGAAAAACAAAGTTTTAGGAAGAAGATGCATTGCCATTTCTCTGGCAGCAGCATTATCTGCAGGCTTAACAGCCTGTGGCAGCACAGGGGGTGACACACAAGCTGCCACGACGGAAACAACTCAAATAACAGAAACAGCTCAGACGGCGGAGAGAATTTATTCTCTTACGGAAGAGAATGAAAATCAGGAGCTTACGATGGCGCGTCAGCCGGAATCCTCTTACTGGTTTCCATCTGAACTTTTAAGCTGGGATGCAAAAACAGATGAAGATTTGCGTTTCAATGTAAGTACCGTCCCCCTTTCAGAGCGCGCCGCAAGAGAACATTTGCAGACAGTAAACTCAACTCAGAACAAAGAAACAAATATCATGGCAATTTCCATTATGAACAGCAGTACCAGTGGAAACCCGCCTCATGGTCTGAATAAAGTGAATGCAAATACTTTCACCTACTGGCAGTATGTGGATACGCTGGTTTACTGGGGTGGTTCTTCCGGAGAAGGTCTCATTGTACCGCCAAGCCCTGACGTTGTAGATGCAGCACATAAAAATGGCGTAAGAGTTCTTGGAACTGTTTTCATGCCTCAGACCGCACATGGCGGTAAAATGGAGTGGTTAGAAGACCTGCTTGTAAAAAATGAAGATGGCTCTTATCCGGTAGCAGACAAACTCATTGAAGTTGCGCAGACTTATGGTTTTGAGGGCTGGTTCATGAACCAGGAAACCGAAGGAACCGATGAAGAACCGCTGACTGCAGACCATGCGGCGCGCATGCAGCAATTTATCCAATATTTCAAAGAGCAGGCACCGGACCTGGATCTGGTCTACTATGATTCCATGACCGTGGACGGCAAAATGGATTGGCAGAATGCATTGACAGAAGAAAACCTGGCTTATCTTGTGTCTGAAGACGGAGACCCCGTCGCCGATGCAATGTTTTTAAATTTCTGGTGGACTTCAGACACCCTTGCCGATCAGGAACTTCTGAAGAAGTCTGCCGCGCTTGCTTCCGAAAACGGTATTAACCCTTATGATCTCTATGCGGGTGTAGATATCCAGAGCGAGGGCTATAATACGGAAATTAAATGGGATTTATTCGAAAATGAAGAAGGCGGGACCTATACTTCACTGGGACTTTACTGTCCAAGCTGGGCTTATACTTCTGCTGATACGATCCAGAATTTCTGGAAACAGGAAAATAAACTCTGGGTCAACTCCATGGGTGATCCATCCGCAGATGTCAAAAAACTCAGTAACACACAGTGGAAAGGCATTTCTTCTTATATAGTAGAGCGTACACCTTTGACATCTCTTCCGTTTGTAACAAATTTCTCTACAGGGAATGGTTACAGTTTCTTTAAGAACGGCAGCCAGATAAGCTTACTTGACTGGAACAACCGCAGCATCGCAGATATTATGCCAACCTACCGTTATATTATTGAAAACGGTAACGGCAATAAATTAAGTGCTGATCTGGATGTAGCAGATGCTTACTATGGTGGAACAAGCCTCATTTTAAGAGGCAATATGGCAAAGGATACCTCTTCCACAATTAAGTTATATGCTGCAGAACTTACCGCTGCAGACAATATGATCTATACGACTGCTGCAAAGGCAAAGGGAACAGAAATTACTTTAAATGCGGTACTTGAATTAGAAGATGGTTCTGTTGTGACATTAGAGGGTGACCAGAACGTCGGTGAGGAATGGACCGTTGTCTCTTATGATACTTCTTCTATCATAGGAAAGACGATCAAATCCATCTCTTATGAGATAACTTCTGCTGAAGATGTGAGCGGACTGCAGTTACGTTTCGGTAACATCACAATGATGGAGGCAGATTCCGAAGAAAATGCAGCCGTAAGCAATCTGGAAGTATTAGATTCCGAGTTTGATGAAGATGGAATGTATGCAGGTGTACGTCTTGCGTGGAGTTCAGATATAGCTGCTGATTATTATGAAGTTTACCGTGTGAATCAGGATAATTCCAGATCCCTGCTTGGCGTATCCAACACAACCAGTTTCTATATCAACACACTTCCCCGTACAGATGATACCAACAAGTCTGCCTTTGAGGTCGTTCCAGTCAATGCAGCCTTAGAAGAGGGAAACAGTGCACAGGTCGTTATGGATTGGCCAGACAACAGTCTGCCGAAAGCAGATTTTGCAGCAGATGTAACACTGGCTGCACCAGGTACGAAGATTACTTTTGAAAGTTTATGCTCTGCAAATACAGAAACCGTAAACTGGACATTTGCAGGAGCAGATATCGAAACAGCAGAAGGCGAGAGCGTATCGGTATCTTATCCAGAAGAGGGCATCTACAGTGTTAAGGTAACAGCGGTGAATAAGGCTGGAAGCATTGAGAAAGAAAAAGAAGGCTATATTGTTATCACCTCAGATGCAGCAGATGGTCTTGTACTTCTTTCCCAGGGAGCAGGAACCGAAGCAGACGCATATGTAAATGAAAACGAAGCGCCGGAGTTTGCGGTAGATGGCGATGTTTCGACGAAATGGTGTGCAACAGGAGCTGCACCTCATGAAATTACCCTTGATTTAGGCGAAGTGAATACCGTAAGTGCAGTTGACATTTTCCATGCAGAAGCAGGTGGCGAGAGTGCAGACATGAACACGAAATCTTATACCATTCTTGTCAGCCAGGATGGAAATAGTTTTGAAGAAGTATACAGCGTGACAAAAAATACAAATGGCACGACGCACAATGCATTTACACCAAAAGACGCACGGTATGTGAAACTCGTAGTAAATAAACCTACACAGGGAAGCGACAGTGCTGCGCGTATTTATGAGATTGAAGTTTATGGAATAAAATAATTTAAACTCTGTAAACACAAAAGGACTGGCATTGCTGAATTTTTATCAGCTTACTGCCAGTCCTTTTTTGTGCGTCATCTCTGTTTATGCTCTCCATCCGATCGTCCGGATCTCATGTTTTCCTAATACGATTTCATTCTCTTCTTTCTGTAGCTGGTCTTTTTCCAACAGATCATAGGTATAAACTTCAGGCTGTGAGACAGAAACCGTCGTCTCTTCATCCGAAAGATTGCAGAAGCGCAAAATCACATCCCCGGTCAGCATACTGTGTTTTAATGCTGTCGGAACTGCCTGTAAATGTTTCATTTCTACAAACCGGTAAGTCTGTGGCAGGGTTCCCGCCTGTCTTTCCATTCCCGCGGTCTGCCAGTCTGTCTGGAACTGGTATGCCTCCTCGTAGGAATGATAAAGTTCCTCCCCTGCGCCATGCGGGATGATCTCATATTCCGTGGTCTTTTCGCCCAGGCACTGTGCTTCCGGTGTTAAAAATACACCCCAGTCTCCCAGCTCGCGCACACCACGGTGAAGTGTTACTGCGATCGTATTTTTTCCGTCACGCAAAATCTCATACTCTGCAAGACCTTTATTGGCGATGGTGAGTCCATATGCATCCTCATGCACATTGACAAAGCACTGCTGATGCTGGGCATTGCAAGGATTTTCCCACGTATCTGCCGGTACGTTCGGGCGCTTTGCCACCTCAAATACAGAATCTGCGTAATGGAAATCTGTATGTAATCCCGTCTCAAAAAGGACGCGCAGACGGTGGTCTTTGATCTGGTTATTGAAAGTGGTCTTTACTTTCAGTGCTTTTCCGTGCTTCTCTAAGGTATACTCTGTCACGATCTCAAATGGAACCAGATGACTGCCGCGGGATGCCTTGCGGTGTTTAAACTCTACAAGATCCTCGATCTCTCCTGCCAGCGTCTCATCGGCTGCATCCGGGAGCATCATCGTATGTTTCACACTGACCACGGCGCGGCATGCGTTATCTTCTGCCACTGTGATCTCTGCTTTCGTCCCTTTTGTCGTCACCGGTACGTCATTTACCGGGGCAAAGAAAATATATTCGTTTCCGATATCCCCGCAGTCCTCAAAGATACCAAGTCCCCTGTATACATGGTCTGTCTTTTTATCGGTCAGTTCCACAGAACCGTCCGGTTCAAAGTGTGCCTTTAAAAACTCATTTTCCAGTGTATTTTCTGCTGTGATCAATGACTCCACAGTATTGATACATTCTGCACTTGCATGTTCTGCACTCTGATGTCCCGCTGCCTCTGCCAGCACATAAGTGTCCCATCCAAATGCCGGCACATCGGCTGCTTCCATGGTGATCTTTACGCGTTTTGCAATATATGGCTGGCGGAATTTATCTTTTGGCAGGTCATAATTAAAATGATTTGCAATTTCAGTGACAACCGCCGGGATCTCTCTCCCGTCTTTGTCAAGTACGCGGTATTCCGGGAGTTTCTTTTCATGCATGCGTGCTATCACTTCGGCTAACGGTGCCTCACTGAAATACATGCGATCGGTTTCTAACTCCATCTCCACAACACCTGTGCGGTCCCAGCCGGTCGTATTGACCACGACAAATGGAATGTTTCCTTCCTTCACTGCACTGGTATTGATCTTTCCTTTCAGATAGTCCATACACATGGAAATAATGTGCAGTGCCACCTGTTCTGTCTTTTCAAAACGGGTTATCATCTCACGATGTACATCATCCACGCTGCATCCGCAGATACTGTCGTGCGGATGATTCTGCATCAGAAGTTTCCATCCATAAGTAAACAGATCCTGCGGATATTCCATCCCCTCTTTTGCCGCAATCGCAGCGAGCGGTTCTGCCACTTTCTCAAACAGCATCTCACAGCGGACATTCCACTGTTTGATATAAATGCGGGAGGATGCTGTGTTCGCTAACGTATACCATCCATCCGTCTTCTGGCTGCGCAGTTCGCCCGTGATCATGTTCAGATCGTCCGGCAGTTCCTTTTTTATCTGCTCCACATAACCGGTGAAATCAGAATGTACGAAATCCACATCCGGGTACAGCGCATTTGCCGTGCGGATGGCAGCTGACAGATCCGTCTGTACCGGCTGATGATCACAGCCATTCATGAATAAAAGCTGGTCCGTACCGGCATAACGCACAGCATCTGCAAGTTTTTTATCCCAGTACACTTTTGACTTTTCTTCTTCCACCGGCACTTCTGCGCCGTTGTTGTACCAGTTTGCAAATAAAATGCCAAGCACCGCAGAACCGTCTGCTGACTGCCAGTTCATCTCAGAATAGGCAGACTCATAGGCGTCGGCCGTCTGATTATTAAATCCGGTCGGTTTTACACCTCTTCCGAATACTGCCGTGTCAATGCCCGCCTTCTTTAAAAGCTGCGGTGCCTGCCCCACATTTCCAAAGGAATCCGGAAAGTATCCTGTTTTTGTCCACTTTCCGCCAAATTCCTGTGCAAGTTTATAACCCATCTGTAAGTTTCTGACATTCGACTCACTGCTTGTCAGAAATTCATCCTGCAATACATACCATGGACCAATTGCAATCCTGCCATCCCCGATCAATTTCTGCAGACGTGCACGGTTTTCGGGGCGTACCTGAAGATAATCTTCCAGCATGATGGTCTGTCCATCCAGATGAAAATATTTATATTCTTGATCTTTCTCCATAGTATCGATCAGTGTATCCATCATTTCAATATAAAGCATATGATGTTTTTCATATGGAAGATACCATTCTCTGTCCCAGTGTGTATGAGAAATAATATGCGCCTTTTTCATAGTGCTCTCCATTCCTGCCCATTTAGGACATTATAAAAATCTCTGCTTCTGCCTGTTTCCATTGATATCCCATATTTATGCACAGGCACAGATATCTTTTTAAATCAAAGGGTTACTTTCTGTCCGCAATAGTCCAGTACCAGTTCACAGAATACGGAATTTGCCCATGAAAACCACGGACGTGTAAATTCTTCCGGGTGATCCACATGAAATGACTCATGTACCAGATTGGTCTCCGCATCACAGTCTGCGATCATCTCAAGCATTTTTAATTTTTCCTCCTTGGAATCAGAGGTAAGTCCCTGCATTGCCAGTGCCATTGGCCAGATGAAACGCGTGTATGTGTGTGGGCTTCCGATTCCCTCCGCGCACTCTCCGCTGAAATAATATGGGTTCTGGTCACTTAAGATCACTTTTCTGGTGTTCTGGTATCTCTCATTTTTATTGTCGCAATAGCCATAGTATGGCATCGCAAGAAGGCTTGGCAGATTTGCATCATCCATTACAAGATACTGGCCGAAACCATCTACCTCATATGCGTAGTATTCCGTTTTCTGTGCCGGAAGGATAGCAAGTGTCTCGATCGCACTTCTCACTTCCTTTGAAAAAGCATCTGCCTCTTCTGCCAGTTTCTCATCATGGTAGATTTCACGGGCAATCTCTGCTATATTTCCAAGGATGACGGAAGCTAACATATTTGACGGGATCAGATATCCATATACACAGGCATCATCACTCGGACGGAACCCCGACCAGATCAGTCCGACGTTGCTTTTTACCAGAGCACCTTTTCCGTCCCTTGAGAGAGTATCGGTAAAACTGCAGTTTTCTCTTTCAAATGTATATGGGGAAGCATTTTCATGATCCTGTTCCGTTCGGAATACGCGGATCACGGCTTTTGCGGCTTCTAACCATTCTCCGGTAAACTGCTCCGTACATCCTGTATTCTTCCAGAGCAGATAGGAAAGCTGTACCGGATAGCATAAGGAATCGATCTCATATTTCCGTTCCCACAGCTCCGGTTTCATATCCGTCTTGTCATGATCCCAGCACTGTCCGTCGCCATTTTCATTAAATGCATTGGCATATGGATCTAAAAGAATGCACTGCATTTGTTTTTTGATCAGCCCGCATACCAGTTCCACAAGTTCCGGTTCTTCCTTTGCAAACAATAAAAACGGGCGGAGCTGACATGCCGAATCACGCAGCCACATAGCAGGAATATCCCCCGTGATCACAAATACTGTATCATTTTCTTTTATTTTAATCGTTGTCTGAAGCGTATTCGAAATGCACTTTTCAAACATGACCGCGATCTTGCTGTCTGCACCAAATTTTTCTTTTACAAGAGCAACCGTACGCTCGATCGCTGCATAATTCTCTTTTATTTTCATCTTAATCTCCCTTCTTGTACTGTCTTTTTCACACGAATCTCCTGCTTTATAGAATCCCCGATATCTGATAGGGAATTATAATATCCTCGTTCTGTTTCTTTCCGGTTGTAATTTCCTCCAAAAGTGTGACTGCCTGCTGTCCCATCGCAAATTCATTCTGCCGCACATGGATAAAATCATCCTGCTCATAGATCTCATCAATGCCATCAAATACAGCAATCTTTTTTGAAATCCCATGCTCTTTTAAATATTTCGAAAAAAGCACCCCGATCCGGTATTCAGCGGCAATATATGCCGTACATTCCCTGTTTTTTTCCAGGATCTCTGCAATCTGCGCATAATCAAATTCCCGACATTCTTTTTCAATATCCTCTGGAATGTGGTTATATTTTTCAAGTTTTGCAAATGTCCCATTGGCATCTTCATATTTGAGCATACAATGAGCAAATCCTTCGTAGCGCTCATGGATCGTTGTCGTCGTAACGGACGCATGCGTCAGAAAACAGATTTTTTTATGCCCCATTGCGATAAGTATTTTGGTAACCTCGTTCGCCGCTTCATAATTATCTGTTCTGACACACGGGATTGAAATGCCCTGCATCCTCCGGTCCACAAGCACCAGCGGATACCCGTTCAGTGCCAGTTCTAACACCTTACTGTTATAATTGTCCCCCTGTGCACAGAGAAGCAGAATCCCTTTTACTCCCGCACGGATCGCCGCGTCGATCGCCTGTTTTTCCTTTTCAATACTTCCATACGTACACTTAAACAAAAGATCTGACTGTCTCCTGTCACATTCGCTCTCGATCCCCTGCAAAAGCCGTGTGCCAAAATCGCTCCCAAACCCGTCGAATATCACACCGATCCGCTGATTGGCTGCCTCCTGGCTTTCCTTTTTCATCTCCACAACAGCAGCGGGTCTGCACACAAACGAACCTCTTCCCGGCTCTCTGTTGATCTGATTTTCTTTTGCCAGCATATCCATCGCCTTTTTCGCCGTAATACGGCTTACACCATAAAATTCTGCCAACTCCTTCTCCGATGGCAGCCGGTCCCCCGGCTGGTAATCTCCACTCTGTATTTTTGCAAGCAGATCCCCATAGATCCGCTCATACATAATTGCTTTTCCCATTGCCGCCTCCGTTATGCTTTCTGTGACACCGTGCACCGCAATTTTACACTACCAGATTTGCTGCCCCGATGATCCCGGCATCATTTCCAAGTGCAGAGGTCACGATGTCCGCAATATATCCATGGCTGCCACCGAAACACATATCTTTCACCAGACCCTTAAGCGGTGCAGTCAGATTTTCTCTCTGCGCAGCAACCCCTCCGCCAAGGATCACCTTTTCCGGCCGGAACGTATTGATCACATTTGCAATCCCGCATGCGAGGTAGCCCTCATATTCTTTTACAACTTCCATGCCAGCTTCATCCCCGGCTTTTGCGGCGTCAAACGGAATCTTACCATTCATCTGTTTCAGATCATTCCCACACATCTCATTCATGATAGACTCCGGATGCTCTGCTGCCTTTTCCCGTGCAATCCGAAGAAGTGCAGACGCAGAGGCATAGGCTTCTAAGCATCCTTTTCTTCCGCAGGTACATCGGATGCCATCATAGCGGATAGACAAATGTCCTAACTCACAGCCTCCCGGCATCCCACCGCGAAAAATCTTTTTATCCAGGATCACTCCACTGCCCACACCCGTTCCAAGTGTCAGAAGAACTGCATTTTCTGCACCTTCTGCCGCACCGGCATATACTTCTCCCAACGCCGCAGCATCCGCATCATTGGCAATTTCAATTCTTGTATCCAGATGTTTTTTCAGTTCTTCCACGATTGGTACATTTTCCCAGCCAAAATTATTAGAATACAGGATCACTCCCTGCTTTGCATCGATCGTTCCCGGACTTCCGATTCCAATCCCCCCGCACTGTTCTAATGTCATGCCTGCATTTTCAAGCATCTGCCGTACGGCATCTGCCATGCGCTCCACCAGCGTCTGATACGGCACCGTCAGATCGGTTGGAATCGTAATCCTCCCAATGATCTTGTTTTCCTCATTTACCAGCCCCATTTTGATGGACATACCGCCCATATCGATCCCCAGCTTCATTTTTTCCTCCTTTAGTATATCATTTGTATATCATTTAGATTTATTAATATGTCATATCAGAATCAAATATATCATTTTGTTGTGTATTTGTAAAGATAAAGCAAAAGCATTCCATAATTTGCATTGTATAATTATAAAAAAAGTGTTACCATGGTACTAAAATATTATTAAACCTTTTATTTCCAGAGGAGGAATATCTTTAAAATGTCAAAAGACAAGCAACAAAAAAACAAAAGTAACACCGGTACAGCCTCCGCTGTACTGCAATTCCACGACCGCCCGCTTGCATACAAGCTGTCTGTCGCTGTCGCACTGCTTCTTGTCATCTGTATGTCTCTTATGATCTTAATCAGTGCAGTCATCGCCGGACGTTCCTTAAACAAGACCGTCAGCGGTGAATTTAACGGCATCGCAACCGAGAATGCCTTAATAGTACAGAGTGTGATCGATACTGCTTCCAACACAGCAACCACGATCCAGAACTACATGCTTGACCGCTATGACGAGTATTCGAAAAACGGATACAGCGGCGAAGTGGCAAAGAGTGAAGTCTATGACGTCGACCTGCAGGAAATGAACAAAAGGATCGAAGAATTTTTAATCAGTATGGCTGCTTCTACCGTAACGAACAATGAAGCCATTGATGGTGTCGGTGTCTTCTTTGAACCGAACGCATTTGATCCTGCGGTCAAAGATTACACTGTCTATGTCAGTGTCGATGATGCAAAAAACGGAACCGTACAGAGCTATGGAAGTTATGATTCCTACGGATCACAGGATTACTATAAGAAAGCTGCAGAGACCAAGCAGGACTGCTTTACCGATCCATATGAAGATCAGGGTATCAACATGGTCAGCGCTTCTTTCCCGATTGTCTATAATGATGAAGTCCAGGGTGTAATCCTTGTAGATATCAATCTTGCTGCATTCAGTGATATGTTAGTCTCCACAGACTCCAAATATCCAAGTATGTATGTGGACATTTACAACGCAGATGCCATGATGGTCTTTGACAGCGAATCGACAGACTGCATCGGACAGTCCTTACAGGATCTTTTGTCTGCAAAGGATTTTGCAAAGATCCAGTCTGGTATCGACACCAAATCAAGTTTTACGGTCAGCACCAGAAAGGCAAGCAACCATCGCCAGATCGTAAGATACTTTACGCCAATTGATGCTGCCGGACAGACCTGGTGGGCTGCAAGTGCACTTACCAAAACAGATTTAAACCGCAATACATTGATACTCGTCGTAATTATGGTCTTACTTGCCATTGCAACGGTACTTATCATTATTGTGATCAGTTCACGACTGCTGCGTAAATATATCAAGCCGATCGATGACGTTGTCACTGTGGCAAGCCAGCTTTCCGACGGTGATTTCAATGCTTCTGTACAGCCGACCTACCATGATGAGATCGGTGGACTCGCAGAGACATTCGATGTAATGGCTGCACGTCTGCGTGAAAGTATCAAAGATATTACCCGTGGTTTAAAAGAAATGGCAGCCGGCAACTTTAACATTGCAGCAGAGGCAGAACATGTCGGTGATTTCAAAGAGATCGAAACCGCCCTCTCAACCGTACTGGTTGACTTATCCAAAACGCTCCGCGAGATTGGAGAAGTATCCGAGCTGGTTGCTTCCAATGCCTCCCAGATTGCAGACGGTGCTCAGTCCCTGACCGAGGGTGCTACCGATCAGGCAAGTTCTGTGGATGAACTGCAGAGTACGATCATGAATGTATCTGAACAGGTACAGATCAATGCCCAGAACGCTAACGCAGCAAATGAAAAGGCAAAAATCGTCGGTGATGAGATCACAAAGAGCAACGAGCAGATGCAGCAGGTCGTACATGCAATGGAGACGATCAACGAAAGCTCACAGCAGATCAGCTCGATCATCAATACGATCAACGACATTGCTTCCCAGACAAACCTGCTCGCCTTAAATGCTTCCATCGAGGCTGCCAGAGCCGGAGAAGCCGGAAAGGGATTCGCTGTCGTTGCAACCCAGGTTGGAACACTTGCCGCACAGAGTGCAGAAGCCGCAAAGAATTCCAGCTCTCTGATCCTGCAGGCAATGAATGCGGTTGACGAAGGAAAACAGATCGTCGATGACACCGCATCCAAACTGATGGAGTCTGCAGGCAAGACAAACGAGCTTGTTGAAAACATTGCAGAGATCTCCAACGCTTCCGAGAATCAGTCTGAGGCCCTTGCCCAGATTTCCGAAGCTGCAAACCAGATTGCCGCAGTTGTACAGGAAAATACAGCTATGGCAGAAGAGAGTTCTGCAAGCAGTGAGGAACTTGCTGCCCAGTCCGAAAAACTCAAAGAACTGATCGGTGCATTCCAGTTATTGGAGATGTAGACCGGATACAGTACACTTTAACCATTTTTAATCATGGGATCAAAAATATCCCTGTACAAATCCTTACAATATCAGGATTGTACAGGGATATTTTTATATCCACCAGTTCTTATAATCTGCAAATACAAAAACTATTTCTCCCTTTATTTTACTAAAGTGATATAATGAATAAATATAGGATTCACACCGTTCATACGAAAGAGGCTTACATGAAGAAAAAACTGCTCAGCAAAAAAAACTTTTATCTTGAGATCACGGCAGTACTCATCCTTGTCATTACATTTGCCCTGATCCGCTACACTTCCATTGTCCAGAAAACAGCAACGAATCAATGCTTCAGTATCTTAGACGATTCGAGGACGCTGCTCGGGCAAATGATCACCAATGAAATGCAGACAGAGCAGGAGCATTTAGAAGCCGCTTCTGCTCTCCTTGAAAATCTGCTGCCTGATTATGACAACAATGAAGAAATGATTCTTCAGATCATGAATGCCTCCAGTGCAGATAAAACTTACTCCCACTGGGAAATCTGCCTTCCGGATGAAAGAGTTTTTTACAGCGATGGAACCCAATTAGAACTCGGACCGAAATACTCCTTTCAGGAACGTGTGCAGGAAGGTTTTTCCGTTTCTGAGCGGAGAACGGCATTGAAAGACGGAAAATCACAGATCATCATGCTCTCAAAATGCATTTTTCATAACCGAGACTGTGTTGGTATTTTATCCTCCGTCATCGATCTGAATTCATTTTCCAGGCTTTTTCAGGCAAAGGCTTATAACGAGGAATCAGAAATTATGCTTTTTGAGCGTGGAACCGGCGATATTTTAATCGACTCATGGCACCATAATCTCGGAAATATTTCGGATAGCAACGGAATCACAGCCCTCGACGGATATGACTGGAATGAAGTCGCTGCCAATTACGATGCCGGCAATTCCGGACATGCCGCCTTTCTCTCCGAGGAAAAAGGCGAAACCATGTATCTGTCCTATGCCCCAACCGGTTACAGTGACTGGGAGATCCTCGTATTTGCCCCTGATTCCGTCTGCATGGAGACCGCAAATACAAGCAAAACACTCACTTACCAGACTATATTTTTTATTTCGCTGGCATTTTTCATTTTTTTGTCTCTTATCATCATCGGTGAAAAACACCGCGCTCATTTACAGGCAGAACGCGAAATACAACTGAAAGATGCTTTGGAAAAAGCAAACCGCGCCAATGCTGCAAAATCCGATTTTCTTTCCAGAATGTCCCACGATATCCGCACACCGTTAAATGGCATCATCGGCTGTCTTACTATTGCGGAGGCGAACAAAAACAACCCGGAACTTTTAGACCAGAACCGGAAAAATATGAGAGTTGCCGCAAATCATCTGCTGACACTGATCGACGATATTTTGAATATGAGCAAGTTAGAGGATAACAAAGTAGAACTGGCGCACACTGCATTCGATGTACGGCACCTTGGCAACGATATCTTAACGATTACTGAAATGCTTGCAAAAGAAAATAACATTACACTGCACTTAGACAGCAGTTCTTATAACCTGCCGCATCCATATGTCTACGGAAGCACACTGCATGTACGGCAGATTTTTGTGAATATCTTAAATAACGCTGTAAAATACAATAAACCAGGTGGGGAGATTTATGTGAAACTGGAAAGTGGTGCCTGTGATGAGAAAAATATTTCATATATCTGTACCATTCAAGACACCGGAATCGGCATGAGCCCTGAATTTATGTCACATCTGTTTGACCCGTTTTCCCAGGAAAAAGTAGATGCAAGAAGTGTTTTTCAGGGAACCGGTCTTGGAATGTCAATCGTGAAATCACTTGTAGATAAAATGAACGGAACCATTGAAGTAAAAAGCGAACAGAATGTCGGGACCACCTTTACCGTGACGATCCCATTTGAGATTGCTCCACAGGAAGCTGTTTCCGAAGTCACGGATGACAGTGCCGTCACTTCGATCCGCGGTGTCAAAATCCTTCTTGCCGAGGACAATGACCTGAATCTTGAGATCGTCACAGAATTACTGGAACAACAGGGTGCCATTATCACCCCTGCCCGCAATGGGAAAGAGGCGGTAACTATTTTCGAAAATAATGCCCCCGGAACGTTTGACGTGATATTGATGGATATCATGATGCCTGTTATGGACGGACTTGAAGCCTGCAGGACCATCCGTTCCCTAAACCGCCCTGACGCTTCCACGATCCCTGTTATTGCTCTGACTGCAAATGCCTTCTTTGAGGATGCAAAAAAATGTCTGGATGCCGGTATGAACGCCCATCTGACAAAACCGATCGATATGAAAAAAATGACGCAGACGATCGGAAACTTTATAAAATAATAGAATGCACGCTCTTGCGGACATTCTTATCTATGCCGCATCACCTGATTATTTTCATGCGTATCGATCCGCAGATGATGGATGCGCTCCATATCCTCTTTTTTTGCCTTGCGTATCTTTATCAAATTGTTATCCATTGCCAAAACCTGCTCTTATTTTTATATTTCCGGTTTTACCTTCTGTTTTCTGATCGCTATAATGACAAAAACCATCTGCACAGTCGCCAGAAGCAGAATCACACCATTTCCCAGAAATGCATAGCTGAAATGTGGTGACTCTATGGTTGCCAGATAGCTGAGAAAGTAACCCGCCGACAGCATAATAGCCGCCATGCTCACAGCAAGAATGTCAAAAACCAGCGCTGCTATCTGCCTTTTCCCAAGACACCCGACAGACACCATCAGTAAGATTGCCGGCGTAAAATACTGCACTAACAGACAGAAAAAAAACGATAACACAATATTGATAAGTATCTCTCCACCCTCAGCCGGTTTTGTAAACGCATCTGCAATCACCATTCCGGCACAGGTCAGTCCTGTCAGTATATATAATATCTTTTTTAACGCTGCATAATCTGATCCCATTTTCACTCTTCTCCCCATAACCAATCATACATTTTCCAGTATCTGTTTCTGCACTTTTTTGCTGAAACTGTGCAATACGGTATCATATGCAAAATCTATCATATTATAAAGTTCCTTCTCCGGGAAATCATCCAGATAGATCGTATTCCAGTAAGGTTTCTGAACCCTTGAACAATGATACCCTTCCACGATCTTATCCGGATAGACCATCCGGTAAAACTGTGCTGCATCTGCCGTACATTTTAATGTAATTTTATAGTTTTCCTCATCCGGATATAACTGCGCAAATATTTTATCATTCAGTTTGTAGCAGACCGGCACTTTCCCAAACGGGTATGTTTCACATGCCTTGTGCTTACTGAGACAATATGCTTTGATATCTTCTGCCGTCATATATTTCGCCTCTTATTTCTGTTTTTCTCTAATTCCCATTGTAATTCCTGCTCACATATTCTTTAATTGGCTCGCTGTCCTCCGGCATTCTGCATCCAACGATGAATTCCCCCTCATTGTTGGAGCTTCGGATCACGCAGCCGGTCAGCGGCTTATTTCCGATCACTGCAAAATCTTTCACATCCAGCTGGACATTTCTGCCTTTCTGGCTTGCAAAAACGTTGTCCCGCACAGAAAATGCAAAACCGTTTGCACTGATATTTACCATTTTTCCGGAATATGTTTTATCTGTTCCCTCTAAGCGGATGGTACATGCATTAGAGATCGGCATACGAGGATATTTTCTTCGGTTATATACCTTCGGATTGGATTCAATATGCAGTTTATACTGACCTTTTTCACCCTGTCTGACCGGATGGATCTCAATGTCATCCCAGTAATACAAGACATTGTCAACTACAATATGCAGTTTACATAACTCATGTTTATTCTTCTTGTCAACAAAGTCTTTCACTCCACTTTCTGCGGTTACAAAGAGATCTTTGCCACTGCAGTCCGCAACTTCGCCTGCATACTCTTTTTTACTGCTGTCATCATTTAATGTAATCGTGATCTTCATGCCAGGTTTTACATCCTGTACCCCCATGAATCCGCCGATGCCCAGCTCCTCCATAAGTTTGCCGACAACACTCTCAATATCCAGTGCACTCTTGGCACTTGCCTCGTATTTGCTCAGCATCGTCCTGGTTGTCAGTTCCGCACCATTGATGCTCTGCGTCATGACTTCCATGACTTCGCCGACCTGATGCATATTGTCCGTCAGTGTCTGGTTGGATGTCTCCACTTCTTTGACTGCGCTGTCTACAACCTTGATATTCTCTCCAAGGCTTGTCGCATCGTTCGTAATATTGGTCACACTCTGGTTAACATTCGATACTTTTTCAATATTGACCTGAATCAGTTCCACGGTCTCTGAGATGGACTTCATCATCTTCTCGGAAATTGCTTCGAGTCTCGACAGTGCTTCCATAATACTGTTCGAAGAAGTCTGTGTTCCACTGCTCAGCTCGCGGATCTCATTGGCAACTACCGCAAATCCCTTGCCGGCTTCTCCGGCTCTCGCTGCCTCGATGGATGCATTTAAAGCAAGTAAATTTGTCTTTGAAGTGATACCTTCAATCGTACTGGTCTCTTCTTTTACATTCTTAAACTCAGCCTTAAAGTCCTCAAGCACCTGCTCTACTTCTTTGGAAAGTGTCGCCATCTTATTGGTGATCTCCACCACCTCAACCAGCTCTTCCGCGCTGATATTGGCATGATCCACCGATGCCCCGATGAGCTGTACCACCTGCTCCATGAGTCCTGCAACATTTTTTACCTGCGTATCGATCACATTGGTCATCTCGACGGAGGAAAGTGTCTTATCATTAAGCACTTCGTTATTGTCTGCAAGATTTTTCATATCTTTCATTACATCATTGGCACCGGTACGGTTCTCGTCTGCAAGCTCTCTCACAACCGTCACACCATCCACGATCTCATTGCTCGCGCCCTTAACCTGCTCTACGGTCTTTACGACGCGCGCAAGATTGGATTTAATGGATGCCGTCAGTGCACCATCCGATTGTACCAGATGGGCGATTGCCATATTGGTACAGGCATAACAGCAGATAACAATGGCAAACTGCAGGACACATTCCTCGCTTGCGACGAAATCCATCATTCCTTTTGCCAGACCTTTATACAGATTACTCGAAATCAGTACAAATAACGTGATACCCATCATTGTCCGGATAAACTTCGGATCTTTATAAAGGATCAGAATGCATACTAACGGTAAAATAAATACATAAGAAACTTCATCTAAAGATGTCCACGCAATTACCGCATAAAATATCAGGTAGCCAAGTCCTACCACCCATTTATACCGCAGACTGTCAGCATGCTTAAATCTCAGTAAGATCCTGCCGCCAAGATACGACAGCCAGCCTGCAACAAAAAAGCCTGCAAAATACGCTTCCTTTAACTGTCCCCTGCCGACTTTTATTCCGTAAAACACGGACGCTATCAGCAAAAGTACAAACCACGTGATACTCGCCCTCTTGTTTGCTTTCGCAATAAAAAAACTCTCATCATAATCCTGCATAGCTTTTTATCCTCTCTGTAAAAATTCACGATACACTCTTGTTCCAGTGTATCACAAATAAAGGGGAATAGCTAGAAATTATGCTAGAAATCTGTCCGGACCTGATTTTAACATGTTACTGTTCACTCGTACCTCGTTCCAGTAACGGATTTTGCTGATGCTTCGCATTCCAAATCGGCAAAATCTGCTGCCACCACTGTATCATATTAAGCGCTCCTAAATAAAAAGCACGTCTTTTACCCATCTCCTTCTCATCAGCGATACCAGCTATCAGTCCGAAATCCGGTTCAGTGTGAAATCATCCACTGTTCCCCAGCTGCCCACGTTACACTGAAACCGTACCCCGATCTTAACCGTTCCATCCGTAACCTTAATCTCCCTGATCGTCGGATTCTGCCAGTCATTGTAGGTGGTCAGCATAAACGGAGCCGTCTGCCCGCCATCTGCAGTCACTGCATACAGTTCCATGGACGCATCCGATGACATATCACCGCCCTGTGAAAATACAGACAACTGATACGTTCCATTCTCCAGACCGGTCACTTCCTGCTCAATGGAAAATTCCATATCTGAATCCCCGGACCAGAAGTGAAATGCGGTCTCACCGGAATGTGCATCATCCGCTTTTACCTGATAATCAGTCGGATCGGCTTCCCCTTCATAAGAGACTTTCCACATTGAACGGTTTTTATCTTCAAAACCTGGATTGACCGCATAATTTACCATTTCCACTTCCACATGCGCGGTAACAGTGGTTCCCTCTTCCAATGCCCCTTCGATCTCATAACTGCCGGCTTTCGTGGTATCGATTGCCTTCATCTGTGTCTCATTCCAGCTTACAGATTGTTTTTTATTCTGTGAACGGTCATTGTATACAACATCAATACTCTCCGGCAGAACCAGATCTTCGCCTACATTGCAGGAGACGTAAACATCCGGGATATAGTCAACTGCAAGCGGCGCTGTTGCGCCATATTTTAAATACTTAAATACATTCAAAGAAGCCAGTGGGTGTCCGGTAAAATCAAACATTGCCTGATTGTCCCAGGAACAGCCTCCATAGTATAACCCTGCATCATCCGGGTCATACTCAGCCGAATAACTGCTTGCCCAACCGCTTCCGTATTTCTCCCACAGAGCGGAATTATCCGCATCGGCTGATCCGACAGGGATCCATGTGCCTTCCCAGTAAAAGACACCTTCCACTCCGGCCTCATTTGCGGCTGCACAGATATCACGGATCACTGTTGCCTGACTCTGTACCGTTGCACCGTAACCGTCTGTCAGGTCATCGGTTCCTTTCAGGCTGTTGCCAAAACCGTCTCCATCCTCAGATGTATAACAGTAAGAAGTCTCTGCAATATATACTTCTTTTCCGTACTTATCCTCGATCAGTTTTGCTGCGTTCTGCATATTTTCATTGGTTCCGTCCCAGAACGGATAGAAGGAAAGACCAAACATATCATAGTCCACACCGGCATCTTTTAAATTTGCTGCCATCGTATCGATCTGGTCATTATCCTCAATGTTCGTATAATGTACGGCAACTTTAATGTCTTTTCCATAAGACTCTGCCACTTCTCTCACTGCCTTACTTCCGGAATTTAAAAGCTGCATCACGGCATCCACATCTGTTTCCCCGGACATACCGTTATTGATCTCATTTCCGATCTGCACCATCCCGACATCCACACCGGCATCTAACAGCTTTCCAAGGCTCTCTGTCGTATAATCATAGAGTGCATCACTCTTTTCATCGACTGTCATACCTTTCCATGCCTTCGGTGCATGCTGTCTTTTCGGATCTGCCCAGAAATCTGAATAGTGAAAATCAATGCAGACCTTCATTCCGTATCTGGCTGCACGCACACCAAGTTTCATGGCAGTCGTCAGATCATTGTTTCCGCCGCCATAGCCATTGCCGTTCTTGTCATACGGATCATTCCATACACGTAGGCGGATATAATTGACTCCGGACTGCGCAAGTGTCTCAAACACATCCTGCTCTTTTCCATCGTAGCCATAATACACAGCCCCGCTGTTTTCCGCAGAAAGAACTGCGGATGCATCCATGCCTCGGATAAAGTCATCTGAAATATACGCAACCGGTTGTACAAAAATATCAGACTCCTCCGGTCCGTCCGGCAGCGTGAATGTTGTAACTTCTCCCACCGGCTCAACCACTTCTTCCGATGTATTGTTCTCCTGTACTTCTGTCTGTGTTTCTGATTCCTGCTGTGCCTCTGATACATCCGCTATCCGGGCTTCATTCTGTGCTTCTGTTGTTAAAGAAACGTCTTCTGTCTTTGTCCCTGTCGTTCCGGCAGAATCCCCACATCCTGCCAGAAGAACAGTTCCAAGACTTACGCTGACACATGCCGCCAGTAGTTTTCTGTAAACCTGTTTTTTCATAATGTTCACCTTTTCTGTGTGTGAAAAAATTTTTTCACACTCCCCTCCATTAATTTGCTCTTTTTTCCACGATTTCTCTATATTCTTAAGGTACCTGCGGCTGACTGCTTCAGCAACATTCTTTCTCTCCAATATAGCGCAATCGGTTGCGCTTTTTATTTTATAACTTTGCTGTCTTAACGTCAACCTGAGCATGCATTTTTGTGACATTTTTACGACATTCATACTGTCATTTTGGTCAACATTAACATGTGCGCTCCCGTGACATTTTTCCCATATTATGGTATAATTTTTGTTCGGCTAAATTACTTTTAATCTGATTACAGGGGAATGAAATTATGAATCTGCAACCAAAAATATTATCCAACGCTTTTTTGATCAACGGGTACACTCCCGCTGTAGATATGATTCTCGTGATCTTATGTATATTACTTTTACTGCTTCTCCGGGAGACATTTATCCGCCGCAGCAGACTTTTTCTGCTTTTTCGCACCTGCATCGCGCTTTTGCTGATTGCAGCCTTCAGCAATTCCTGCTTTTACTATACTGTACTGTATTTCGACAGTGATACCACTTTATGTATTCTGCGTGCAATATATCATTCAAGCCTGCTGCTCATTTTTTGTCTGTATGCGGCTTATTTAAAGATTTTGATTGGTATTCCGGGAAAAACAGGACATATCATGAATATTTTCCTATATTCCTTATATATCATTTTTGCCATTGTGGATGCACTGTCACCTGTATTGGGTTACAGTTTCTACCGCGACAGCTCAGGTGCATGGCATGATAACCTTTATTTAAAACCGTTTACGATTGCTTACGGGATTTATATGGCGTTTATTTTTTTCCTGTTACTTTACTATCATAAACGCATTCCAACAAGTTTATTCCATATGCTCGTGATCGTACAGTTCATCTGTGTTTTTCTCGTCTGTGCAGAAAACCATTTTGGCAGCAATACCTTCCTTGCCATCACCTTTCTCCTGCCGATCATGGTAATCCTTTATATGGTACATGGAAGTTCTTACAGTATCAAGACAGGGGCCCTGAATGCTGATTCCCTAAACGAATATTTAAACCAGCAGGCGTCAATTCAAATTTCTACTTATTATATGTGTCTCCGTTTCGACACTGATTCCGAATATGTGATGCCGGATGAGCTTGGCAAACTTTTTTTCAACTTCTGGAACGGCTACTTTAAAAACGGACTCCTCTTCCACCCATCTACAGATTTTTTTGTTCTTGCAATTGATGTCAGTGACATCCGGAATGCAGATAAAATCGCACAGGATATGATCCAGAATGACTTTAAACGCCATTTTGAAACTTATAAACTGCCTTATAAGATCGTTATGTTCAATCATCTGGATTTCTGTGAAAACTTAGAGCAGTTTTACGAACTTTTTAACTTCTTTGCAGAACCGATGGAACTAAATAATTTCCGCTCCTGCGACACCGCCGATTATAAAAGTTTTCATGATATGAAATATCTCTCGGCGCAGTTAAAAGATATTGCAGAAAACGGTTCCCTTGATGACGAAAGAGTTCTTGTATACTGCCAGCCGGTCCGCAACGTAAATGCCGGCAATTATGACACCGCAGAAGCACTGATGCGTCTGAAACTAAAGGACACCGGCATGGTATATCCAAACCGGTTTATTCCGCTCGCTGAAAAGAATGGCTATATCCACAAATTAAGCATGATCATTTTAAATAAGACCTGCCGTGCGATCCGGGAATTTCAGGATGAAGGTTACCCGCTCTCCCGTATTTCCGTAAATCTTTCCATTTCAGAGCTCTCCAACAAAAATTTTATGGAAGAGTTCCGGCAGATCGTAGAAAGAAACGGTGTTGATTTTCATACCATCGCAGTGGAACTGACCGAGAGCCGCAACGATACCGAATACGAACTCGTTCTTGACCGTGTAATGCAGTTTAAATCCCTCGGTGTATGTACTTACCTCGACGATTTTGGAACCGGATATTCTAATTTTGACCGGATTCTTAGCTTAAAACTTGATGTTGTAAAATTTGACCGCAGCCTTCTTCTGATGGCAAATAAGGATGAAAATTCCCAGTTTATCCTGAACTACTTTTCCACTGCTTTTGAAAAACTCGGATATAAAGTACTCTATGAGGGCGTGGAAACAGACGAACAGGAAGAAATTTGTGTAAACAGTCATGCAGACTATCTGCAGGGATTCAAATTTTCAAAACCGATCCCTATTGAAGAACTGAAAAACTTTCTTTCTCCGATACAGGAATAACTTCATTTCTCCTGTATAGCATGGTTGTTACCGTATTTTTTTACAAACAAAAATGTTTTCTTTGCAAATCACTTGACATCATTATCTGATAAAAGTATAATCTGTTCTAAATCATATCAGAATAGTATGAATTAAGAAGAAGATGGAGATTATGAAAAAAAGAAAGGGACAAGTTTTATGAAGAAAAAAGTGATTTCAATTTTACTGACAGCCGTTTTAGCCACAGGAATGGCAGCATGCGGTTCTGACAGCAATACAGCTGATAATTCTGCAAATAATACAGCTGACAATACACAGAACACAGCTGAAACTTCAACCGAATCCACTGGTTCTGCTGATTCTGCTGAAAAACCTGTATTAACTGTCGGCATGGAGGGAACTTATGCTCCATACACCTACCACGATGAAAATGGTACTTTAACCGGTTTTGAGGTTGATATGGCAAATGCGATCGGTGAAAAAATGGGATATGATGTTGAATTTGTTGAAACAGAGTGGGATTCCATCACTGCTGCACTTGATGCCGGCAATTTTGATGCAGTTATGAATCAGGTAACCATTACCGACGAGCGTAAAGAAAAATATGACTTTTCTACACCGTATATTTATACAAGACCGGTTCTCATTGTTGCTGCTGACAACACCGATATCACTTCTTTTGAAGATGTGAACGGCAAAAAAGCCGCAGAAGGACTTACATCAAACTTCAATGAAATTGCCAAAAGCTATGGTGCTGAAATCGTCGGGCAGGATAAATTCGCACTTGCCATGGAATGTGTTTTAAGTGGCGAAGCTGATTGTGCTATCAATGATGAGCTGACCTATGCTTACTGGAAACAGCAGAAGGGCGGCGACGAATCCACAAAGATTGTTGCTGAATCAGATGACGTAAATGCAAGTGCCGTAATGTTGAAAAAAGGCAATGATGAATTAGTTGAGAAAATTAACACCGCCATTGACGCATTAATCGCAGATGGAACAGTCAAAGAAATTTCTGAGAAATACTTTGGCTTAGACGTATCTCAGCCTTAATATATAGAATTTAAACATGGCAATAGAATGTACTATATCGTTCTATTGTCATGAATTACTATCGTTACAGGAGAAAAATCATGGGATCATATGCATACCTGACAGCGGGTATTATTACAGCAAGACAAGCGGAACTGATGAAAAATGCATTCTGGCCAATGCTAAGACAGGGCCTGCTTTACACGATTCCCCTGACGCTCGTATCCTTTGCGATCGGTGTCATCATTGCCGTGCTGTGTGCACTTTTTATTATCAACAAAATACCGGTATTAAAACAGATCGCCGGAATCTATATCTGGGTATTCCGCGGAACACCACTGCTTGTACAGTTATTTATCATGTACTGGGGTATCTGCAATCCACTCGGCATCAATAAGTGGATTGCCTGTATTTCAGCTCTCTCGTTAAACGTAGGTGCCTATTCCGCAGAGACGATCCGTGCAGCAATCCTTTCCATCAATAAAGGTCAGTGGGAGGCAGGCTATTCCCTCGGAATGAGTTATCAGCAGACATTCCGCCGTATCATCATTCCGCAGGCTGCTACTGTATCCATACCACCGCTTTTTAACACCTTTATCGGTCTTGTCAAGGATACTTCCCTTGCATCTACGATCATGATCGGTGAGATGTTCCGTAAAGCACAGGAAGCCGCAGCAAGCTCACTCGAATACCTTTGGATCTATATCGAAGTTGCACTCATTTACCTTCTTTTCTGTACGCTGTTGACCGGACTGCAGAAATGGATTGAGAAAAAACTGCGTGTCGGAAAGTAGAGGTATCATATGTATTCTTTAGATAACATTTATAAATCATTTGACAATAATCAGGTCTTAAAAGGTGTCTCCTTAGAGATTCCGAAAAATAAAACCACCGTCCTGATCGGGCCATCCGGTTCCGGTAAGACAACACTGTTACGCTGTATCAATCTGCTTGAAATCCCGGACAGCGGCACCGTGAATGTAAACGGTTCCTCTATGACCTTTCATGAAGGACAGAAAGTAAAATACAGCAGTAACGAGATTCGAAATATCCGTATGAAAACCGGTATGGTATTTCAGAATTTTCAGCTTTTTCCTCACAAAACTGTGCTGGAAAATATTATGGAAGGTCCTATCACTGTCTTAAAGAAAGACCGAAGTGAATGCGAAAAAGAAGCGTTATCTCTTTTAGAGAAAGTCGGTTTATCCGATAAGCGCGACGCTTATCCGGGACAGCTCTCCGGCGGCCAGCAGCAGAGAATCGCCATCGCAAGGGCACTCGCCATGAAACCGGAACTACTTCTTTTTGATGAGCCTACCAGCGCCTTAGACCCGGAACTTGAAGTGGAAGTTTTAAATATCATCCGCAGACTGGTTGACGAGAAACAGACCATCGTGATCATTACACACAAGATGTCTTTCGCAAGAGAAGTGGCAGATAAAGTTGTTTTCTTCGATGAGGGAAAAATCTTAAAAGAGGGAACTTACACCGAACTTGAGCAGAGTAACATTCCAAGGATCACACAGTTCTTAAATATGTTGAACTAAACAATAGACCTCCTCACAGGAAACCTGTTGTCATGAATAAGTAAAAAATCCGTGCAGGATCAGTTTTGATCCGCACGGATTTTTTGCTGTCAGCCTTATCTACGCTCCAGATAATCATTATTATGATAAATCTTTTTATTTTCCACAGCGCACTGCATTTGAAGCAGTTCCTTTCACCGATGTTTTTCCGGCATTTTTTACGGCTCTTACTTTATAGTAATATGTTTTTCCTTTCTTCGCTTTGCCGTCTGTGTAAGAAACAATAGTGCCCTTTTTCAGCGTCTTTATCTTTTGATATTTTCCTTTTTTGGATGTTGCACGGTAGATCTCGTATCCATCTGCACCTTTTACCTTCTTCCAGGTTAATTTTACCTTGGACTTCACACGTTTTGCCTTAACCGCAGTCACCTTCTGCGGACTGGTCGCAGCCTTAATCACATTGGAGTACTTTCCGGTTACCGTCTTTTTACCGCTTTTCCTGTATGCACGCACTTTATACTGATAAACCGTTGCTGTTTTGAGCTTTTTATCCGTATAGGTATTAGTTTTTACCGTTGCAACCTTCTGATATTTTTTCGTTGATTTGTTATAACGGTATACCTGATAACCATCTGCTTTCTTTACTTTTTTCCATGTTAAGCGGATGGAAGTCTTCGTTGCCCCGGACTGTTTGAAGCCGGAAACCTGTGCAACTGTCGTTTTATCTGTATTACCCGGTTTCTCTGTATCTCCCGGTTTCTCTGTATTTCCCGGTTTTTCTGTATCTCCCGGTTTCTCCGTATCTCCCGGTTTTTCTGTATCTCCCGGTTTCTCTGTATCTCCCGGTTTCTCTGTATCTCCCGGTTTCTGTCCTCCGGACACGAGTGACTGATCTGTCAGTACATATCCACCTTCTGTCACATTTAACTTTGATTCATCCACATTTACAAAGCGGATATCATCAAAAACAATTTTCGACTGGATATCAACCCCATTTCCGTCTTCTGAAATGCTGTTACACCAGATTGCAAACTTCGTAACATTCTTTGGATCAAAAGTTCCATTCTGTTTACCCTTTAATTTGTTAAATGGGATCGTAACATATTTTGCCTCTGTCGTCTTTACAAAGTCAGTCAGAAATACTTCGAAATCCTCTCCACCGGAAACAAGCTGAACTACCAGTTTCTGTCCTTTTCCATCCGGTTTTACCCACATGCTGACCGCATTGTATTCGCTGTAATCGTTTGTGCTTAAACCTTTCATACGTCCGGTCCATACTTCCGGTCCGCTCGTCTTAAGCTGATAAGTAAATGCACCTCCGTAAACACCTTCTGCTTTATGATCCTTATCTAATACAAAGGAAGAACTGCAGTTTGCTGCTGAATTTTCTGTAAAAGTTCCATTCAGGTAGTCATTGTCATCATAGTATAATTCAAAATTTTCAATGACATTCTTTGCAAGTGTTTCCTTTTCTTTTCCAAAACTGATATAGGAAACAGTCACAAGTGTTTTGCCATCTGCCACAAGGCTGATCTTACCGGTATCCGTTGTTCCAAGTGCACTCAGAATATCCGCAGACAGCACACCTTCGTAAGCACCGGATTTTTCCGTTTTCTCTGCCGTGATCGTTTTTTCTGTATTTGTATCCGGGTTTGTCAGCACAAAACTTACACTCTGTGCATTTCTCACATTTGCTTTTAAAGTAAATGCACTTGTGATTGCCATCTTAGAGAAAACATTGGCAAAATAACCTGCTGCATTTCCCTGATTTGCATTTCTTACTTCTTTCTGGTCTGCATTTCCGTAAAAGTTTGTTCCATTCGCAAAAACAGAAGATTTTTCATTGTAGAATTCAATAAACTCGTTGATCAGTTCCTGTCCGTGGGTATCATCATATTTATATGGGACATAAAAGTTGGTGTCTCCAAAATTTGCCCACAGTAAGAAGTACGGCATTCCGGTGTCAACTGCCACCTGATTAACCTGTTTGTACCAGTTGTGTCCTGCGATCGGATTTCCTTTTACTAAAATTCCTTCATTATCCGATCCATCGGCTTTCATCACCCTTACACCGGTTTCGGAAATTGCAGCTACTTTTCCTTTTGCGTCTGCAATATTCTTTACCACCTGACAGGTTTTCTTTAAATTGTCCACAAACTCGCCGGAATATTCTGCCGGATAAGTATTGTAATCATCATAGTAATCAAATGCAACGATATCCACACAGTCATCGCCCGGATAGCGGTCCATATACTCTTCCTCTGAAGTTAACGGACCATTTGGGGAATATACATAAATAAAGTTGTGTACTCCCTTTGATGCCAGATAATCCTGTGTGTACTGGAACAGCGCACGGTATGTCTCTTTATCGGTTGTCGCAGCACCCCACCAGAACCATCCGCCTGTATTTTCATGGAATGGACGGAATAAAACAGGAATATCGCCAAGTCCGTTTGCGTAATCTGCAATGATATCAAGATAGGTTGTAAACTGCGCATTGTATTTTCCACCCGGAAGTACTTCTGCGGAGCAGTTATTGCTCAGGTCTTTTGCCTCCGAAAAATCACACTGTGAAAAATCATATTTTCTCGCCGCATCCGGTGTTGCAATGATTTTTTCATTGCTCATATTCGGCATATGGGTGGATAATGTGATGATCGCACCCTCTGCAGCTGCTGCCTTGCTGATCTCGATAGATTTCTGAACTGCATCATCTACGTTATCAATTCCAAGTTCCCCGCCTGTCAGTGCCAGCGAATCGATTCCGACCAGACCACTAATACTTCCGGTCACGTCCTTTGTATCCGAATAGACACCGTCTCTGGTTGAAACATGCTTGCTTGTGTCATTCTGATGTCCGAATAATACCTGGTCAGCAGCATCCAGTCCTTTTAAATATGCATATAACGCTTTTGCTGAACCTGATGCATTCACATCCGAAAGTGTTACTTCTTCCGGCATACTGGACGTATCTGCAAGCACAGCCTCTCCTGCCGTCTCTGTGATCTCCGTATAATCGCCCGCTGCATTATACTGGGATAAAGTCAGGTTATCCAGATATACGCTTCCCAAAAAGGCAGTGCTCACACCAACTGTTCCAATCATCAGATCCGTGATCTTTGCAGTGTTTGGTGAGAATTTGACAGTGACCACTGCTTTCTTATATCCGTCACCGAGATCTGACGTTTCGATCTTTGCTTCTTTGTTGATGATCTCCACATCATCTGCTCCGTTTTTTGCAAAAATCTTTGCCTTAAAAGAACCGTCAAAAGCTTCCGGATAGATCATTTCATAGCTTAAAACATTATAAGCCGATACATCGAGTCCTTCTGCAAACGACTTTTTAATCTTTGCCTCACTCCATGTAAAACCTTCACAACCGGTATAATCAAGATCTGCCTTTAACATTTTGCTTCCCTGAAATTCAGCTACACTGATTCCTACCGCATTGTCGTACTGCCAGCCGCCTTCCTGCTCCCAGCCTGCACTGCTTCCTGTCTCTGCAGATTCAAAATCATCGATCACACTCGGATCTTTTGCAGGCAGTTCCGGCTGCGCTTCTGCCACACCGCTTAATGTAACATTGGAAAATGTACATGTTCCTGAAAAACCCTGACCAATCAGTCGGAAATATACACCTTTTAAATCATCTGCATCCTTATCCTCAAACTTGATCGTAATCGTTGTTTTGTGTGTATCTTCTGAAAAACTGCTCTGCTGTAAATACGGGATATCCTGACTGTCTGTCCATGTCCACTCACTTCCCAGCTTCACGATACCCTGAACCTTTAAGTAACTTTCCCCGGTACCCAATGATGCATACGCCTCATCATCCAGTGTAATATCTGCCTTCATTGTGAAATCTTTCGTTGTCACACAATCTGCAATACTTTCATCATAAGTGATCATTGGCGGATTATCCCAATCCTCTGTTGCAAGATCCAGTTTGTCTTTTGTTACTGTGTTTGTCCCGGTATAAAACACACTCGCTTCTGCCGCATAGACATACTCGTATCCCCCTGCAAAATTGCCGCTTGAAAACGCAACTGCAGCCGCTAAAAGAGCGGCTGCAAGTCGTTTTCCCATAAAACGTTTTCTCATAAACTTACCTCCAATACATTTATTAGCTTTATGCACTTTGTTTTTTAATTATATGTTACTTCAAAAAACATTGTCAATTAAGCATATATTAGTTTGTAAATTTTCAGAGTTTTTACTTAATTTTTGCTTTTTTAAGTTGTTTTATGAGATTAAAATTGTATACTTTTACTTTATAAATTCAGATAATAAATTTTACTCTAACTCAATCCAGTCTAATTTCAATTCCGGTGTCACATACTCTGCTTTCAGTTCATAATACCCCGGCATAAATTTCACACGGCACATCCGCTGTGTCAGGAAACGCTCTCCGGTTCCACCTGTCTGGACGGTTGCCATCAGTTCTCCATTCAGATACAGATTGGCAGCTCCCTGTGCTAATCCTTCCACCGGGAAACAGAAATGTGCATTAACGTTTAAAATGCTTTCTTTTTCCACATAAAGGACTGTATTTTCAAACTTTCCTGCCTCGATACGGCTTCCGCTCTGCAGTGCACAGACCTGCTTTCCGTCTGTATTTACTGCTTCTTTTGCAGTAACTGTAAGCAGTGGATCAAAATCTTTTAACGGACGTTTCATCACAGGTGTTCCAAGCAGGAAACGGCAGATGTTTTTCGCACAGCGCTGTAACTCTCCAACAGTAAGTTTTCCTGCCTCCAGTGCCTCTAAGGTATCATCGCCTACTGCATTGATGGCAGCACCATTATTGTTGACTACCATGTATAAGTCATTCTGTGCGCGAACCATGAATGAGGTGTATCTGCGGTCTGCCTCCCCGCCGTTTACAACATCATTCATCTTCGCCCACCAGTCTGTCATAACAATTCCCTGATATCCCCACTCACCACGCAGGATCGTCGTATTTAAGTCATAATTGGATGCCGTCCAGTGTCCGTTGACCGGGTTGTAAGAGGTCATGATCGAATTTGCATTTCCCTCTTTCACGGCAATCTCAAAGCCTTTCAGATAGATTTCACGGAGTGCCCGCTCAGATACAACGGAGTTTACATTATGTCTTTCCGTCTCCTGATTATTCGCTGCAAAATGTTTCACGGTCGCAGAAGAACCGGCACTTCGGATTCCCCTTGTCATTGCCGCCGCAAACTGTCCTGTCACAAGCGGATCTTCGCTGAAATACTCAAAGTTACGTCCATTTAATGGATAGCGGTGGATATTGATTCCCGGTCCAAGCAGGGTGTCGATCTCGTTTCCAACTAATTCCCTGCCTTCCATCTGATATAATTCTTCCATCATTGGAATATTAAAGGAACATGCAAGGAGTGTTCCGATCGGGAGCTGTGTTGCCTTTAATCCGCTCTCCATACGGATGCCGGACGGGCCATCGGATGCGCAGGCGATCGGGATACCGTAACCGTGCAGGCTGTCGCTGACACCGCCAAATGCGGATGCTGTACCCGGTGTTACCTTCGGGCTGCTCATTCCCTCGCCGCGGACGATCACGGCTAACTCCTCGTTGGTAAACTGTGCTACAAATGCGTCCAATTCTTCTTCCACACTGCTGCCATTTTTGATATTCTCTGCAACCGCCTGTAAGGTAATTCCTTTATTTCCGGTCTGTGGCAGTTCTTTTGGCAGACGGCTTTTGATCCGCTCTGCCAGATCAACCATCTGCTGTGGTGCTTTTTCATATGCACGGGCAAACACCCCGTCCTCCTTTTGCCTGCCTGTCTTAAGACGCAAAAATTCTTTTGTCGGCGCAAGCGCCTCCTCCAGTTCCACCGTGACAACGCAGGAAGCAATCTCATAGCCGCCTTTTCCGTCCACATTGGCTTTTTCTGTGCATCTGACACTGTTTCCAACGTAGATCTCATACAGACCTTCCTCTAAGACATAGCAGGACTTATGACCAGTCACACCGCTGTCGTCATAGGAAGCAAACCGGCTTACCGGAATGGTAAGTTCAAGAACTTCCTCCTCGCCCGGAGCAAGCAGTTTTGTCTTTGCAAATCCGCACAATACCTTTGCCGGTTTTCCAAGCTGTCCTTGTGGGGCGGACACATAAACCTGAGCAGCCTCTTTTCCGGCTGCTGCCCCGGTATTTTTCACACGGATACTGAGTGCGATCTTTGCATCTTTTCCATTTCCTGTACTCTCCGCTTTTACCGTCTCCATGGAAAATTCCGTATAAGATAAACCGAAACCAAACTCATACATTACTTTTTCCGGTGCGAATGTCTCAAAATAACGGTAGCCGACATAGATATCTTCCGCATAAATATTTTCTGTCTTACTTCCAAAATGGTCCGCTGCCGGGTAATCAGAAAGTTTCTCCGCGATCGTATCCGTCAGTTTTCCGGATGGTGTCACTCTGCCCGATAACAGATCTGCAACGGCGTTCGCGCCTTCCATACCACCCTGCCAGATGTAAAGAATCGCTTTGATGTGATCCTGATATGCTGCATCTTTCGTCCAGCTCATATCAATGATATTAGACACATTTAAAAGCACTGCCACTTCGTTAAAATATTTTGTTACGATGCGAAGATTTTCTTTCTCCCGTTTTGTCAGAAGATAACTGCCTTCCGTGTCCTCGTAATCTTTATCCTCACCGGCAGTTCTTCCGATCAGAAAAATAGCTTTTTCAGACTTTTCTGCTGCGCAGCGTGCAATCTCGTCTGTGATTTCCATCTCTTCCTGATGCCACGGCTCTGCCGCCCAGCCACCGCCTCCGTTGTCAAACGGATGCTCCTTTAACCATTCTTTATAGTTTTCTACCAGTTCCTCATTTACAGGGAAAGCATTGTTTTCTTTGATTCCGTCTAAAATATTTTTGACATACGGCACATTGACCGCCCCGCCTGAACCGGTTCCGCTCCGGTAATATTCGATCTGGCTTCTTCCGAAAATAGAAACTGTCTCATCCTTTTTGATTGGAAGCATATGCCCCTCATTCTTTAAAAGCACGACTCCCTCTGCTGCTGCCTCTCTGCAGTATGCTGCCAGTTCCGGCAGCGGAACACCGATTCCACTGTTACCCATGATAATCCTCCATTTTAATCTCCATTCTTGCGCTGTCTTTCAATGAAAACAACGTTTTCATTTGCATCTCAAGTTTGTGCGTAAGCACAAATCTTGCGTGTGAAAAATCTTATTTTTCACACTATATATCTGTTGTTATCTTTTTAGCCTGTCATTGTTTTTGTCTATGATTGTTTTTCGTCTGATCTCAGTCGATTTTCAGTATTAATCCTAAAATACGCTTTGCGCAGATCTCCATCTCTTCTCTTGTCAGCACTCCTGCTTCTTTTGCACGGAGCAGACTCTCCGGGAATCCACATGCCATCTTGATGTCATTTCCCGCTTTTACTTCTTTATAATGCTCACCGCTTGTCCACCAGTCGGTCGTGACCATTCCCTGATAATTCCACTCACCTCTTAAGATGTCCTCTAAAAGCTCACGGTTTTCAGAAGTTCTGTGTCCGTTTACGATATTGTAAGATGACATAATGCACCACGGATCTGCCTCTTTTACGATAATCTCAAACGCCTTTAAATAAATCTCCCTTGCTGCCCGCTCGGACACTCTGGAATCGCTTTCCTTACGGTTTGTCTCCTTATTGTTGCATGCAAAATGTTTGACCGTCGCGGCAATATGTTTTGACTGGATTCCCTTTACCATTGCAGATGCCATTTTTCCGGTCAGATACGGGTCTTCGGAATAATACTCGAAGTTTCTTCCGCAGAGCGGACTTCTGTGGATATTGACTGCAGGCGTCAGCCAGACGGCAATGTTATTTTCCTTCACCTCAGCGGCACCTGCTGCACCGACCTGATATACCACATCCGGGTTCCAGGTACATGCTAAAAGTGTCGCACACGGCCACGCCGTCGTAACTACGCCGCATTTTTTCTCAATGCGGAGTCCGGCAGGTCCGTCCGCCGTCATAATATTCGGGATTCCATACTCCGGCATATTTCCAAATCCAAATGTATTTGCCACACCGGTATTCGGCTGTCCGCCTAAAATATGCGCAAGTTCCTCATCTGTCATCTGTGCCACAAATTCGTCCAGCGTGATCTTTCCTTCTGCAACTTCCATAAAAATATGTGCGTCTTTCTTATACGGCTGTGACCAGATCTGATGTCCCGGCAGTGCGCGGACAGCCGGTGAAAATCCATCGCTTTCCTCCCTCGGAACACGTTTGATTGCGGAGTAATCCGGATCATTCGGTTCGGACTGCGGCAGTTTTTCAAAACTTCCATCGGAGAGCATGCGCTCCGCAAGTGAAGTCGGAACCAGTTTTGCACTAAGCTGCTCTGTTACGGTATCCTCTGGCATTGTAAAACAAAATACCTGCTCTGTTTCCCGCACGGACGTGCCAAGATAAAACTGATACTTACCTTTTTCCAGCACATAGGCAGATTTCTGAATTTTTCCCAGATCATCATAGGATGCAAGCTGTGCCACCGGTGCCTCTAACGTCAGAAGCTGCGTTTCTCCCTGTGCTAACAGTCGTGTTTTTTCAAATGCTACAAGGACTCTCTTTGCCTTTCCAAGCACGCCCTGCGGTGCCTGCGCATATAACTGCATGACTTCTTTTCCCGGATATTTTCCGGTGTTGGTCACATTGATACTCACGCGGATCACACCCTGTTTTTCTTCCGCAGATACTAACGCACGCTCGAAAGTCGTGTAGGAAAGACCGTAGCCAAACGGATAATTGACGGCTTTATCAACCCCCGGTATTGTCTCAAAATAGCGGTAGCCGACGTAGATATCTTCTTTATAATCGACATATTTTACCGATTCATGGAATGTCTCCGATGACGGATAGTCTTCCAGTTTCTTTGCAAATGTGTCGGAAAGTTTTCCGGATGGGCTGCCGACGCCGCACAGAAGCTCTGCTGCCGCGCTTCCGCCTTCCATACCCCCCTGCCATGCCATCAGCACCGCCTGAATTTTTTCATTTTCTGCAAACCAGTCCGTATCGACCATGCCGCCGACATTCATAACGACTGCCACCTTCGGGAACAACTGCTGCACCTGTTCCACCATCGCGCTCTCTTCCTTCGTCAGGTAAAAGTCTCCGTCCGGAAAAATGCGCTCTGCCTTTTCCAGCAGCGGATCTGTCTGTACCGACTCATCCATCTCCTTATCATAAGAACTCTTTCTGTCCCAGCCTTCCCCGGAAAAACGGCTGATGCAGATCACTGCCGTGTCCGTGTACGCTCTCGCTTTTTTTGCAGTTTCTTCCGGAAACGCAGGCTCTACTGTCATTCCTGGTTCTGCTCCTGCCTCGTACTGTTTTTCTACCTCTTTACGGTAATAATCAGAGAGTGCCTCATACACTTCTACTTTTTCCGGCAGCTTCTTGAATCCCTCATACAAATTTGTCGTATAAGCAACGGTTACATCTCCGCTTCCGCCACCACCCTTGACATAGTCAAAACTGCCTTTTCCAAACAGGGCGAGTTTGGTGCCTGCCTGAAATGGGAGAAGGCTTTCATTGTTCTTTAGAAGAACCATGCCTTCTTTGGCGGCTTCTTTTGACAGGGTGATGTGTGCTTTTGAGGCGGTGACTTTGGTGCCGTCAGCCCCGAGAGGGAGGTTGGGTTGATAAAGTGATCTTTGCCATTTTTCCATGATTGTGGGCTCCTTTTTGAAATATTGTGGTGGGTGTGCCGTTGTAGGTAAAACTTTTTCGTAGGTTGTGAACGTTGGATGTAAAACGCTTTGTAGGATGTGTCACGTTGCTGGCAAAACGCTTTGTAGGATGTGTATGCTGCGAGGGATACGCAGTTTTAACGAAGGCACGCTCCCGCTGCGTGTCGCTCGTAGCGGTACTAAGCGACCAAAATACGGTCGCTAAGTACCGACGGCTCCCCAGCACCTTCTTATAAATCTGCGTATCCCTCGCAACAGGCGCAGGTTGTTGGTGCGTTTTGCATGCAGCGCTTTCAGCGTATTGATGCGTTTTGTCGGCAACGGCTTCTTGGTTTCGATGCATTTTTGTCGGCAACGGCTTCTTGGTTTCGATGCATTTTTGCCTGCAACGGCTTCTTGGTTTTGATACGTTTTGTCGGCAGCGGCTTCTTGGTTTTGATGCGTTTTGTCGGCAACGGCTTCTTGGTTTCGATGCATTTTTGCCTGCAACGGCTTCTT
>OGZM01000282.1_pt1 | contig 69220 bp, 52 predicted proteins | sample 1576821 | NCBI WGS metagenome assembly OGZM01 (sample SAMEA3541491, study PRJEB24748) | human gut metagenome | biome: human gut; feature: human-associated habitat; material: faeces | place: China | collected 2012
ATATATAGGTGGATGGTGTGGAGAAAAGGGGGTGTTTAAAAAACGTTCGTTTAATGGGCACAAAGGTAATGGGTATTTTTTGAACTTGCAAGGTGTTTAATAAAAATATTTCTAAATGAGTGCTTTTTCACAATCAAGCAGCTAATAATCAATATTATACTGATAATAATAAAGGGATTTAATATCCTTTCATTTTTGTGCTTTCTAACCTTTTTCATTTTTGTAAATCTTTACGCATATTAAACGAACGATTAAAAGTCATTTTTCTGTTTTAATAGGTTCGTTTACAGTATGTTAAGCTGGAATACCTGTTTGTACGGTTTGGAAGAGAATATGTCTCATTCAAACCGCGAAGCGCACCCGAAACAATCGTGAAATTCTCCTTTTTCTTTATATAAGTGGTTGAAAATCAAAAATATTGGTTTGCGGCTCGTACTCGTGATAAGCAAGAATTTGCAGTCCGAAGATTCTTAGATAAACTTAAATCTGAGGAAAATTTGGATATTGATTACTATCTCCCCACGCGAATTGTCATATCGCAACTGAAATACCGTCGTAAGCGTAGTGAAGTTCCTGTCATTCGGAATTTGATCTTCATTCGTGCTACTAAACAAGTTGCTTGTGATATTTCTAATGTTTATAGTGCCCAGCTTTTTTATATGAGGGATCTTTCCACCCATTCCATGCTGATTGTCCCCAATAAGCAAATGGAAGACTTCATGTTTGTTATGGACTTGAATCCTGATGGGGTTAGTTTTGATACTGAGCCTTTCGCTATAGGAAACAAAGTGAAAGTCGTTAAAGGAAATTTTTGTGGCATTGAAGGTGAAATAGCTACGGAATCCAATAAAACTTATGTCGTTATTCGTATCAAGGGCGTTTTAGTTGCCAGTGTCAAAGTGCCTAAATCTTATCTGAAGATGATAAAGTAGTCTTATCTTAATTGAGATTAATCATATTTTAATCATATACCAAATGAATTCTTTACTTTCTCGCGCTCTTGAGCTTCAACATGCTGCTCATGAGCTGATGTATCTTGGTATGGACGGTGAACCTATCTATTCCGATACTTTTTGTCGGTTAAATAAGGAACTTCTCGTCAAGTCCGATTCCCTTTTTTCCTCTCAGAGTTCCAATATTGAGGAAGAAGCCAATTTGTGTCTGGCTCTTCTGATGGGCTATAATGCTACCATTTATGATTATGGAGATAAAGGGCAGAAAAAACAAGCTGTTTTAGATCGAATCTATAATGTTTTGGAGAAACTGCCTGATTCTTTGCTTAAGGTTCGTCTGCTGACTTATACTTACGGTGAAATTTATGAGGAGTCTATGCTTCAAGAGGTTCACGGCATTATGGACAATTGGAATAAGTCGGCTTTGACTATTGAGCAAACGGAAGTAATGGAGGAGTTGAGAAATATTGAGGAAAATCCTTATCCTTTCGAGGTGATTTAAAAAAAGTTTTAAGGGAAAATAGTCTCCTTCCTTACATTAATCAAAAATATATGAACAATTTTCTCTTCCCTCTTAATAGCTACTATTTAGATATGGATACCGAAGAATAATCGAAGCTTAGTAAATATTCATTGTTTGGCTCTTGATCTGTTTTATTTAGTCCATTATCTTTACTTCGAACTAAAAAAAAATAACATAAGCGGATTTTACATTAAGCTCTTGTTCCGTTATCAGACGGATATTGCTCCTCAGAAGATTTCGATCAATACCTATTGTATTTCTGAGGGTATTGAATATCGTAACTTCATAAAAAGGTATCGTGATAATAAGAAATGTTTTTGTGAATCTGAATGGGGGAGATTCGTTTAAGTCCTCTAACAATTACGGGTGTTTTCACTTGGTGAAGTGCCTTTCACCAAGGTTGTTCCTTCGCTTTCTTCCAATGTGGAAACTAATGTAGTTACTTTCCATTTGAAATTAAGTAATGGCATCGAGATCAATAAAGAGAATGCAAATCTAGGCGAGTTTACGCGTCTGTTCTAAAGTTTGAATGCTCTATGTTAGGTCTAAAGCCCCACATGAATTTATACCTGTACCATGTATGTTTGATTTTGAATAAGACCTAAAAGAACTACATATGAATTTGTAGTTAATAGCGATGGTGACGAAGAGGATAAACGGGAATTATGTAAAGAACTTGGTTTGGAATACATAGTTCCTTCTTGTGCCTTTGAAATAGGACTCTTTGCAAATGGAACTGATAGAATTTTTTGAGTAGCTTGAATAAAAATTGTATAAAAAAATATGGCAGATTTTACACAAAAGAAAATAATAGCTATTATCCCAGCTAGATATAGCTCGACTCGTTTTCCAGGCAAACCTCTTGCTGATATATGCGGCAAACCAATGATTTGGTGGGTTTATAATCGGGTATCTCAAGTAAAGCAGTTTTCTGACGTCTTTGTCGCAATTGATGATGAGCGCATTAAATCTGTTTGTGAAGAAATGAACATTAAATACGTGATGACAAGAAATGATCATCCAGAACATATCTCACGTATTAAAGAGGTCTCTGATAAAATTAAAGCAGACATGTATGTTTGCGTCAATGGTGATGAGCCATTGATCTCACCTTTATGCATCGAGCAGGCGCTTCCTAAAGAAATTCCATCTGGCTTTTTCTTTGGTGGAGCGATGAGAAAAATGTCTGATGCTGCAGAGACAATTGATCCGGCTAGAATCAAAGTTGTTGTTTCTGACACAGGTAGATGCCTCTATATTACAAGAACTCCAGCCCCTTATCCTAAAGGTTCTTTAATGTTTAAGTATAATAAGTATGTTGGTATTGAGTGTTTTACGAAAGAAGCATTGGATTTCTTTGTAGCGACCCCTCAAGCTAACTTAGAACGAATTGAAGACATAGATCATCTCCGATTCTTGGAACATGGTAAAGAACTCCATTTTAAATTTGTTGATTCTGAATCAATATCCGTAGATACTCCAAAGGATTTAGAAAAGGTAAAACTCTTAATGGTGAAAGATCTCAAGGAAAATAAATAATTTTAGATTAGGTTCAATATGACAAATATGCAAATCCTAGATTGTACCCTCAGAGATGGTGGATACATCAATAATTTTGATTTTGGAGAGAAAGGAATAAAGGAAATTATCAATCAACTAACAAATGCTGGCATTGATATCATCGAGACAGGATTCCTGCAGGATGAAGAATATAGTATCAACCGTTCAATTTATAACACTGTTGAACAGATAAAGCATTTCTTGCCTGCAGACCATAAAAAGTCCATGTATGTAGCGATGGCTTGTTATGGTGAATATTCGTTAGAACAGCTGTCTGATTATGATGGCACATCTATCGATGGTATTCGAGTTACTTTTCACTATCCTGAAGTAGAGCCTGCTTTAGAATATTGCAAGCAAATTATGGATAAAGGTTACAAAGTGTTTGTACAGCCTGTAGGTACTAGTAGCTATTCTGATGAAAAGTTATTAACTCTTATTAAGAAGGTCAATGAACTTCATCCATATTCTTTTTATTTGGTTGATACATTGGGTTTGATGGATAAAGATGAATTGCTCAGATTCTATTATATTATAAATCATAATTTGGCATCAACAATTCATATGGGATTCCACTCTCACAATAATTTGCAACTGTCATTCTCTAATAGCCAAGCTTTATTGTCTGTGGAAGGAGATAGAGTTATGTCTTTAGATTCATCTGTTTACGGTATGGGAAGAGGTGCTGGTAACTTAAACACAGAATTAATTGCTAATTATCTAAATGAGCATGCTAACAAATGCTATGATTTAGATCCTCTATTAGAGATAGTTGATGATTATATTTCCAAAATCAAGGAGAAGTACGAATGGGGCTATGCTGTTCCATATTATTTGGCAGCAACTAATGGTTGCCATCCAAATTATGCTATCTATTTATGTAGTAAGAATACCTTGAATGTTAAGAGTATATCTACTATTTTACATATGATTGAACCTAATAAACGTTCGCTCTTTGATAAAAATTTGGCTGAACAAAAATACATTGAGTTTCAATCAAGGGAAATTGATGATAAAAAAACAATAGATTTACTTAAATCAAAGTTCGTAGGACGTAATATTCTAATTCTTGCCCCTGGTTCATCTTTATCAAAAAATGAAGAGTATATCAAGAAGACTGCTTCTGATAATAATTGTCTTATTGTTAGTATTTCATTCGTTCCAGGCTTTATTAAGCCGGATTTCGTATTTATGAGTAATAAGAAAAGATATCTAACATTAGGAGACGACCAATATAATAACGAGACTTTAATACATACATCTAATATTAACATTGAGGGTGATAATCTCGTTGTTAATTATTCAGATGTTATAAATGAAGATGATAATATCACTGATAATTCTAGTTTAATGATGCTTAATCTTCTTTGTAAACTTCAGCCATCTAAAATTTACATTGCTGGTATGGATGGTTATATAGTTGGCCAAGACAATTATTACAATTCTAAGATTGCCATTAAGCATGATATTGAACAAACTGTAGTTTTAAACAAATCAATATCAAGAAGATTAGTTCAACTTGAGAGTCAGTTGAATATTGAAATGATAACCCCTTCGGTATACAAGTAATAACAACGATGGATATTTGTAGAGATATATACAGTATAATAAGAAGTAAGTTGAACGAAATTTTAGAACTTCGTTCAACAGGTACTCTTAAAGCCGATAATACATTCGTATCAGAGGGTGATTTGCTTTGCGAATCACTCATATTTAGTTATTTAAAAGATAATCTTGCAAATTATATTGTTATTAGTGAGGAGTCAAACAATGATATTTCTGATATAGATGGAGCTGAATTTGTTGTTACCGTAGACCCAATTGATGGTACTGAAAACTTTGTTTCTGGTTTAAAGGAATGGGGAGTAGGGATTAGCGTTTATCGTAATGGTAAACATTATCAATCAATGATTGCATTACCAGAGTTGGATATTTGCTTTTGTACAGGTGAGAAACTTGAGAGAATTAAAAAATCTCGTATATGTGGGCTATCATCATACATGACCCCAGAAGATTTTGAAGTGTTAGGAGGTGGACTTGAATATCGCATTATGGGATGCTGCATGTATAATATGTATAATGTAATTCACGGAAGCTATAAGCAATTTCAACATTTGAAAGGATGTTTTTCTTGGGATATCCTACCAGGTATAAATCTTGCGTTGGAACATGGACTTTCGGTTATTATTGATGGTAAAGCATATAATGGTGAATTTCTTAAACCAGGCATGAGATATATGTTTGAAGTATATTGATTCAAGCTATATGCTACTATGCAATGGATCAAAATAGTAAAAGAATTATAAAAAATACGGGGTTTCTATACCTAAGAATGATACTTTTGATGTGTATAAATATATACGCTTCAAGGGTTATACTTGATAATCTTGGAATAGAGGATTATGGAATATACAATGTGGTAGGTGGACTTACAAGTATGTTTGTATTCTTTCAAAGTTCTCTTGCAAATGCTACTCAAAGATTTTTGAGTGTTGAATTAGGTAAAGGATCTAAAGAGGGTGTAAAAAAAGTTTATTCTCATTTTTTTTTCATATATCTTATTTTCGTAATAATTGTGCTTATAGCTCTTGAAACAATAGGATATTGGTTCGTTGTTAATAAACTTAATATTCCTATAGAGAGGCTTGATGCTGCAGTCAAAGTCTTTCATGTGACGGTGATATCGTTATGTTTTACTTTGATAGGAACAGTCTTTAATTCAGCGATTATTGCGCATGAGGATATGTCTTACTACTCTTATGTAGGAGTATTTGAAGGAATAATGAAACTTATCATTGCTTATGCAATAGTAATTAGCGGTTTTGACAGGCTTGTTACTTATGCATTTTTGTTGATGCTGGTTGTTGTCGGAGTCCAGGTATCATATGCTGTTCGATGTTTTGTAAAATATGAAGAATCTAATATCATTTGGTATTTCGAACGTTCTACAATAGTCCAAATGGGCAAGTTCTTTTCCTGGAACTTTCTTGGAACTATTATATATATGACCAAAGATCAATTCGTTAACATACTGATAAATATATTCTTTGGTCCAGCAATTAATGCCGCCAGGGGTATCTCTTTTCAACTAAATAGTGTTTTAAGTAATTTTTCATCTAGTATATTTACTTCGGTTCAACCGCAAATAGTTAAAAGTTTTGCTGTTCGTAAAATCGATTATTTACATAAGCTTGTATTTTTCAGTAGCAAATATTCTGTAATATTCTTTTGGATAATGGCTCTTCCTGTTATTCTTAATGTTGATTTTCTTTTATCAATATGGTTGAAAAAAGTACCAGAGTTTACAGGAATATTCACTATCTGGATTTTAGTTGACTCTCTTTTGGTTCAGCTAACAAATGCCCCTTGGGGGGTAGCATTAGCATCTGGTAAATTGAGAAAGTATACCATCTATGGAAATGGTGTACTATTATTGGTATTTCCATTATCTTATCTCGCTCTTTCTTTAGGTGCTAGCGCTGTATCTGTTTTTATTATTACAGCGTTCGTTCGAGCTTTGCAGGTAGTACTTGTAGTCAATGAATCGAATAAGCTATCATCATTTGGTCTTTTGAATTATCTCAAAGAGGTTATATTACCAATTGTAAAAGTAATCATTTTATCTACACCTATCCCTTTTTTAGTATCAAGTTTAATTGTGAATGAAGTAATTTCTTTTTTAGTATCTGGAATTATATCTGTTTTATTCACAGGTCTAGCTATTTGGGTAGTAGGTTTAAATAAAATGGAGAGACAATATGTGCTACAATTTGTGAAAAGTAAAATAAATAATGAAGTTAATTAAGAAATTTTTAGGTGCAACATATATAAAGATTATTGATGGCATAAATCTTGTTGCATATTATGCTAGTGGTGTCGAACTCAATAATATGAGAAAATTGCGTTCTTTAAAAAACTATTACAAGGGCAAGCAATTTTTTGTAGTGTGTAATGGTCCTAGTTTAAGCCCTGATGATCTGACACAAATTTCAAAAGCAAACTTTATATCTATAGGGATGAATCATATTGCGCGCATATATGAAAATACACCATGGCGTGTCGACTTCCTTATGGTCACGGATAATTCTTGCTATAAGGGGAAATATGCTAAAATGGTTAAAGAATGTTATGCTAAGTATAAAATATTTTCTAAGAAACAATTTATAAAATCTCTTTCTTTTAAAGGAGATAAAATTTATGAAACAATTAATGGTTCTAGGAAACTTTTAGATCATCCTGAATTTTCAGAAGATCTATCTAAAGTTGTATTCGCCATTGGTACTACTGCATATGAATCAATAGAATGGGCTCGTTACTTAGGAGCAGAAGTGATATATTTGATAGGTTGTGACATGTCCTATGCTGTTAATGCAAACAGAGATGGTAGTATATATTATAACACCTCAGGTAGCAGCCATTTTTATGGAAAAGAGAAAGAAGATCTTTCTAAGATAACACCAGTGCAGACATGGGAGCAAAAAGTTGCTCATATTGCAGCAGAAAAATACTCTAGAAGTCATGGCTTTCGTATTTATAATGCTACAAGAGGTGGCTGCTTACAGGAATATGAGCGTGTAGATTTTGATGAATTAATCAAATAAATTGAGAATCTATGAATAAAGTAATAATTTTCGGAGGTAATCATACAAATGCCTTGGGTATGGCTAGGGTATTTGGCATTAATAATATACCCGTCTATGGGATTATTACAACTTCATCATTGAAAAAGCGTGATAATTATTGTATATATTCTAAGTATTGGTGTAAATATTATTTAGTGAGCAGTGAAGAGGAAGGCTTGAATATATTACTTAATGAGTTTTGGAACGAAGCAGAAAAACCCGTAGTAATGCCAACCTCTGATGGTGCTGCATTAATTGTTGATGATAATATAGAGTTGTTGTCAAAGAAATTCTATTTGCCATCGATTAATGGTGAATCAGGAAAGATTCGTTCATTAATGAATAAATTTAATCAATTTATTTTTGCTAAGCAATTAGGACTTAAATATGCTGATTCGTGGATCGTTGATCAAATAGACACTGGTTGTTATGATATATCTCAGATAGAATATCCATGCATTGTCAAGCCTGTATTAAGTCCTGAAGGCTCTAAAGTGGATATTTGTCGAATAGAAAAAGAAACTGATCTTAATGCCTATTTGAAAGAATTACAAGAAAAAAAATATAAGAGAGTCTTAATTCAAAAATATTTGAATAAAGACTATGAAATGGAGTTGTTTGGAAGTATTCCTAAACACACAGATAAGATACCTTTCTTTTTAACAAAACATTTTAGGGAATATCCTAGCATATGTGGTACTGTATCATGTCATCAATACATTTATGATGCCAATTTAATTAGTCAAGCGCATACAATATTGTATAAGGTTAAGGAGTACGGATATACAGGAAACATAGATATTGAATTGTTTAAAATTGGAGATGATATTTGGCTGAACGAGGTTAACTTTAGAAATAGTGGTGATATCTATGCTTGTTTTGCTGATAAATTATATTATCCAGTAATTCTTTATCTCGACACATTGGGAATGTCTACAGAACATTTAAATTTTAACATGATTAAATCAAAATATGCTATAGATGAATTTCAAGATCTTGGGCTCGTTCTTAAAAAAGAACAGAGTGTTTTTACATGGCTTAAATATATATTTAAATCTAGTAATCACGCTTATTTGTTTAAAAATGATTATATGCCTTTGTTTTGCGTATTATTCAAGAAAATCACTTGTAAGTTAAAAAGAATAATATAAAATGGTTGAATGTTTCAAGATCTGCCTTCATCAATTAGAGAATTCTAATAGCCTTTTTAATATAAAAGAAGGTAAGAGCATATATCAGATAAAATGTTTAAAGCCTTATTTCAGGCTTAATCCAACTACTATAGTTGCAGATCCCTTTCTTTTTGTTAATAAGGATACGCTCTATTTGTTTTACGAAAGCAAACAATGGTTATCTCCGGGTGTGTTAAAGATGGTTTGCACAAAGGACTTGAAAAATTGGTCGTCGCCAGTTGTTGTTCTTGAAGAGCCATACCATCTTTCTTTCCCATGGGTGTTTGAGGAGGATGGACATATTTACATGTTGCCCGAAACTGGTGCTACAAATACTATTCGACTCTACGAGGCAAGAAATGAAGACTTGACAAACTTTATATTTGTTAAGGAATTACTGTATGCACCATTGGATGCTCAAATATTAATGGGATATGGCGATAGTTGTATTAATAAAATTGGTGATAAATATTTTCTTTTTACTCAATTACAATACACTGACGGGATAAACACATTAGAATTATTTGTGTCAGATTCTCTTATGGGTGAATATAAAGCACACCCAATGTCGCCAATTCAACATAATCAAAAGTTAGGTCGTAATGCTGGTTCGTTAATGAGATTTGAAGGTAAACTTTTGCGATTTTCGCAAGATTGCACAAATCTTTATGGTGATAATGTAAGTATAAGCCAAATCGAAAAGATTACTCCAACGGAGTATAAAGAAAAACTGGTATTGGATAATATCATACCAACGGATATTCCATTTTATAAAGATGGTGGCCATCAGTTTAATGCTGTTATGTTTAAAGGAAAATGGATTGTAGCAACAGATGCTAAGGAATATCATAAATTGACATTACAACGTATTTATAATAGGATTAAAAGATTTTTTTCATGATACCAAAAATTATTCATTATTGCTGGTTTGGTCGAAGTCCATTACCTCCTTTAGCAAAAAAATGTATATCTTCTTGGAAAAAAAACTTTCCAGATTATGAAATTATAGAATGGAATGAGGATAATTTTGATGTCGATATTATTCAATATACATCTGATGCATACAATGCTAAAAAGTATGCATTTGTCAGTGATTATGCTCGCTTTTTTGTTTTAAATAAGTATGGTGGTATTTATTTTGATACAGACGTTGAAATTATTAAGAATATGGATCATATAATTAGTAATGGTCCATTTATGGGATGTGAGCACGAATCTGTGCTAGGGGAATCTCCCCTCAAACTTGGAGTTGCCACAGGTTTGTGTCTGGGTGTAGAGCCTAATCATCCATTTATAAATAAACTATTAAAACATTACGAGGCAAAGGAATTCGTATTGCCAAATTCTAATAATACTTCAGAGCATAATGTTGTTGCATACACTACTCAGATATTGTGTGACGATGGATTAAGACAAACTAATGAAATACAAGAATGTTCAGGGTTTAAAATTTATCCTAAAGAATATTTTTGCCCCACTCTAATAAAGGGTAGGCCTATTATTACCGACAAAACTGTTTCTGTTCATTATTATGCAGCATCTTGGTTTCCAAGAAACAAGAAAATCAAAAAGTGGTTAATTGATAATTTTCCAGCTTTTTCTCATTTCATTTTCGGATTTAAGTCCATTTTAAGAAGGTGTCATATTATATCATAACATAAATACACAATGAATATCGGAATTATCATACAGGCTAGAATGGGCTCAACCCGATTACCTGGAAAAATTCTTAAAAAATTTTATAGAAATGATACGCTTCTAGAGATTTTACTTAATACTTTGCATAAAGTAGAAGGCGTGAAGGTCATCGTTGCAACCTCTGTAAATCCTAATAATGATGAGTTAGAGCAATTCTTGAGAGCCAAAAGTGAGATCGTGTTTAGAGGATCAGAAAATGATGTTCTCGATCGATTTATAAGGGCTGCTGATGAAAATAAATTAAATGGTATTGTTCGTATCTGTTCTGACAATCCTTTTATGGATTGGCATGGAGTAGCAGAACTAGTTAACAGGGCCAAGAATAGCGAAGCTGACTACATAGGATTCCGCATAAACGACACACCGTCTATCAAAACTCACTTTGGTTTTTGGGGAGAGTACGTTAAGTTTGATGCTTTAAAGAAAGTTCAGACTACTACAGAAGTAAATACACCAGCTCACGAGCATGTTACAATTCAAATTTATACACATCCTGATGAGTATAAATGCGAATGGATTGAGTGTCCTTCTTATCTTCAGGGACGTAATGATATTCGATTGACCATTGATACTCCAGAAGATATGCGGATTACTCAGAAGGTCTATTCAGATCTTAAAGCGCAGGATGATAATTTTAACTTGAAAGATGTGGTAGAATATCTTGATAAAAATCGGATTCTAAAAGAATCAATGTTACAGATAATAAGTGATAATGAAAAATAAGACGAAAATGGATACGCAAGGGAAAACTTACATTATTGGTGAGATTGGTCAGAATCATAATGGTTCGGTAGACATTGCTAAACTACTCACTGAGTTAATCATAAGGCCCATCAAAGAGGATACTTTTGGCATCGACCTACCTCCAATAGATGCAGTCAAAATGACAAAGCGCGATTTAAATGAGGAGTTATCATCTTCACAAATGAATCGTATTTATGATACTCCAAATTCTTTCGGAAGAACTTATGGAGAGCATCGTGCTTTCCTTGAACTATCAGATGAGGAGCATTTCGAAGTTTATAAGTATGCTAAAAGCCTTGGTCTTAAGTTTGTAGAAACACTTTGTGCAAAGGGTTGTCTTTCGATGCTGAAGCTCTTCACTCCTGATCAACTCAAGGTTGCTAGTCGAGACCTTACAAACTTGCCTCTTCTTGCGGCAATGGCTGAAACTAAGATTCCGATCATCTTGTCAACTGGTATGGCTGGTAAGAAAGAACTTGATGATGCCATTGAGGTTATTACAAAGTGTCATGATGATATTTCAATCTTGCATTGTGTATCACAATACCCAACAGAGCCAGATAATTTGAATTTGCTTACTATTAAGTACTTACAGAAGCATTATCCTCAGTATACGATTGGTTTCTCTGATCATACCATCGGTATTGCTGCACCTATCATCGCAGTAGGCATGGGTGCTAAGATTATTGAGAAACATATCACTGTTGACAGAGGTATGAAGGGGACTGACCAGAAAGGGTCCTTAGGCCCTGATGGCGTTCGCAGAATGGTTCGTGATATCCGACTTGCAGAGCACTGGATGGGAATCGAAGATATGTACATTGATAAGAGTGTAGCAGGTTCAAAAGAAAAATTGGAGCGTTCAATTGCTTCCAATAAAGATTTAGAAGTTGGCCATGTAATTATTGAAGATGATCTTCATATGCTGAGTCCAGGTGATGGTTATAAGTGGAGCCAACTCAACGAAATCATAGGCAAAACTATCACTGTAGCAGTTCCTAAAAATGAAGTCATTTATCCAAATTTCTTAAAACAATGAATTTACCAAAATTGATATTGACCGACATTGATGGAGTCTGGACAGATGGAGGCATGTATTACAATGGTACTAACGTAGAATTGAAGAAATTCAATACCTACGATAGTGCTGGCGTATTATTCGCACATCATTTAGGCATACCCGTAGGAATTCTTACTGGAGAAAATACGCAGATAGTACAGCGAAGGGCAGATAAGTTGAAGGTTGATTATTGTTATTTAGGGGCAAAAGATAAGGTAGAAATAGCTCGCTCTTTGTGTCGTAAACTTAGTATACAATTTGCAGACATTGCCTACATTGGGGATGATCTAAATGACGTTAAGCTCTTAAAGCTTGTCGGATGGTCAGGAGTCCCGTCATCAGCCCCTTTCTACATAAAAAAAAATGCAAATATTCACCTCGATAAAGCGGGCGGAGATGGAGTTTTTCGTGAATTCGTTGAAAAAATATTAGGAAATCATATTATCGAAGAAATAGTCGGAAATATTACTCTTGCAGAACAATGATAACGAAATGATTCTATTGCATAAGGCTGAAGAAAATGAAAAAAATAGCATTAATATATGGTAGTTGGTTGAATGCTCCGACAGGTGCAAGCAAGGTTGTTAAGTCTTTAGTTGAAAACAGAGACTTTTTAAGGAATGGGGTGGAAATAGTATCATTTTCGATGGATACAATATCACCTAGAAATTATGATGTCAATATAAGAAATAAGATATCTGTGATTTCAAGGATAAAAGATATCATTAACTTCATTTCTCAGTATAGTAGCTTGATAGCTCTTTTCTCGTTGTATATCACATACATGCGGCATGCCAAGGCAATAGTTAGATATTATAAAGATAATATTAATAATATCGATACTATTTTTATTCATGATATGTATACATGTTATTATTTTCTAAAATACAAATGTCCTTTTGAAAAATTAGTATTAGTACTCCATACTAATGGCGAACCGTTAAAAATGGAGAAATGCTACCATCGAAGCCTTGCTCGCAAAAGGAATATTGGCATGGAGGTTCTTCTTCGCATGTACAATAAGGTAATAAACTCTGCAACAGATATCTGTTTTGTGGCTCAGAACCCTGCAAATACATTTTGCAAATTAAATCCGGAAATTAATCCTAGTAAGGTTCATTATATTTATAACGGTCTACCTGACTTAAAAGACGGTCGTCAATATGTTCATAATGAACGTAAGGAGATTGTTTGTGTAGGATCAGTGACTGAACGTAAAGGTCAGAGAATGCTTGTAGATGCAATATGTTTAATTGCTCAAGAGAAAAAAATAGACTTCCATGTTACTGTTTTAGGAGATGGAGTGATAAGATCTGCATTAGAGAAAAAAATTAAAGATAATAATCTTTCGGATTATATATCTTTTAAAGGATTTACGAATAATGTTGACCAATATTTGATAGCAAGTGACATTTTTATTCTTCCAAGTAAAGATGAAGGATTTCCCATGTCAATTCTAGAAGCAATGAGATTGTCTTTGCCAATTATTTCGACAAAGATTGCAGGTATACCAGAAATGGTTAAAACTGGATATAATGGCATACTAGTAGAGCCATCTACCAAGGAAATTTATAATGTATTACTTAATATTGATAAATATAATTGGGAAGAGATGGGAACTAATTCGAGAAAACTTTTCTTAGATCAATTCATAATAGATGGAATGGTAAATAAATATTCAGATATATTACTGTAATTGAAATTAACATGCCAGTTATTGTATAAACGCATCTATGTATGATTAAATTCTTAGGATTATTTAACTTTGTATCGTTTTCGTTTTTCCTTATTGTGGCCATTCTTTCTTGGGCAGGTTCGCATGGGGATAGTACTCTAAGTACTCAAGGAGAGAAACAAATTCTTACGATTGTAACCTCAATACTTTCTTTATTTACATTGTTTTCAATTTTGAAATCAAAAAAACGAACTAGTTCTGTTGTCATTATAATACCTTTTTTGATATACTGCTCATTTAGATATTTATACTTATATGATGTAAATATATGTTTCGAACCATTCTACTTCTATTTAATGTGTTTATTCTGTTTTCTGGATAGTGATAAAAAGTATAAAGTCTTTATATATTATAGGAGATATCTAGTAATCATGGGCTTTTGCGGTATAATAGCCATATTGGGATATATCACAAGTCTTTTCCCATTTGAGGTATTACCATATTATCTGGATATACCAGGTACTTATTATATAAATTTTCATTTTGCTTATTTTTATGCATCTGAAACTGGTTTTCGTCTGTGCGGGCTTTTTAACGAACCGGGTTATTTTGGAACGTTATTAGCTCTATATTTAGTAACTGATGGGGTCAAGTTAAAGAGATGGGATAATATTGTAATGTTTGTAGCAGGAATATTTACACTATCGGCAGCCTTTTTTGTTTTAATTTTTGTGTATTATATTTTTACATGGTATAAAAGCAAAATGATGTGGATTGTCTTAGCAGTAATATTAGGTTTTATTATTAGTGTTGCGAATTTAGATTTCGGTAATCAGGCTGTAAATAGTACTATTCAGAGATTTTCTCCTAGTAATAAAGAGGGCATTTTTAACATGGAAAATAGGGCAGAAGATGCCTTTAATAAATTTTATCAATCGTTTGTAATGTCTGAAGATTTCTTAACTGGAATGGGCTCTGGATATGCTTCAAAGACGTCTTTTAGCGTTTTATCATATAAATCATATGTTGTTGATTATGGCTTAATAGGTACTATTCTTATATTGGGTTCTTTATTCTTAAGTGCTTATAAATTTGCATATAGTAATAAGATTAAAGTTTTGTATGTTTTTATATTTTTTCTATCTGTCTACCAAAGGCCTTTCGTTTTTGCATTGCCGTATTTTTTAGCTTTATATGGAGGACTTCTTTATATTGATTATAACGGAAATGTGTTAAAAAAACAAATAGCACAATGAAATAAATGAAACATCTATTCTGTGTTCACAGTTCTATAACGTTTTATATTTCGAAAGGTATAATATCTTTCTTAGATATTAATCCTGATGATGTGATTTTTTTTATAGATAATCATTACGTAAATAAATATGAAAAAGAAATATATAATTCAGTAGATGGAACTGAAATAATGACTCTATTTAAGTCAATATCAATTGGAAAATTCTTAAGATTACCTTTAAGTATACGGAAGTTGGATGCTTTTGTACGTGAGGCTACAACGAATGAGAAATATATTCTATATATTCCAAATACTACATCATCTGCGTGCCAATCGATGATAACAAATTCGTTGTGTGCAGGTTATAATTTAATCGAAGAAGGAATTGGAAGCTATAAAAAAGAATTGTTCAAACGTCCACCTGTATTATTTCACGGAATAAAGCATTACTTATTAAAAGGACTTGATTTTTTTAGCAATAGAATTGAATTTGAACATCCATTTCTTGCACCGTATCGCAAATCGTCATTGCGACCAAAATATTTCTATTTTAAAAGTGACATTGAGCCATTGACAGATGATTTCATTCAAGTACCTTTTCCTAAGTATAATGGATTTCTACCTCTGGAATATGGGTCTCATATTTTTATAGTGAGTCCCCTCCTTGAATACAATCTCATTAGCGAAAAGAGCTTTATAAGTTCAATTAGTTATTTGGTAAATAAACTAAAAAATAATTGTAATACGCTTTATATTAAGTATCATCCATTTCAAGATTGTAAGGTTAAAGCATTGATAGAAAAAAAAATTGAAGAGGAATCTATAAAAACGAGCGTAATCAATGATGATGAACCTATGGAGCCACTTATTATGTCAAATAGAAAATTATTCCTGTACGGTTATGAATCAAGCCTGTTATTTTACGCTAGCCAAGATGACACAAATAGAGTCTATTCATTAGACGATTATGTATATAAACTTGATAATCTCTATAGGATACACAAAAAAGGCATATCGTATGAATTGTTGTTTAGGCATATAGAGCAACTTTAAGTTTAATACGAGAGATTAAGGTATGGAAAAATAAAACAAATTATAAATAATGGATATAGGCTTAAGATCAAAAAACGTTCTTATTGTTGGTGGTAGTAAGGGCATAGGTGAAGGTATTGTAATGGGCTTTGCAAAGGAAAATTGTAAGATTGTTAATATTGCACGTTCTGAGGATCTCTTAAAGGAGGTAGGAAAGAAAGCTCTTGAAATAGGTGTAGAATCATATCAGTGCGAGGTTGCTGACATCATGGAATGTGATACAAAGAAGTTTGCTTCTGATTTGATCGAAAAATATGGTGTCTTTGATGTGGTAGTTCACAATGTAGGTGGTTCACTTGTTAGTCGTGATCATCTTGCTGGTATTGAGGATTGGATTTATGCTTTGAGATTTAATGTGCTTGCTTCAATTGATATGAATAGTATTCTTCTTCCTCCAATGATTGAGAGAGGTTGTGGGCGTGTTATTCATATTTCTTCTATTTCTGCTCAGATGCTTCGTGGCAATCCATTGTATGCATCTGCTAAGGCATTTTTGAATGCTTATGTTACTACTGTTGGGCGCAAGTTAGCTCCTACAGGAGTGTTGATGTGTTCTGTTATGCCAGGGGCTGTAGCTTTCGAGGGCAGCTATTGGGATAAGTACGTAAAAGAAGGTCACCCACGTGTTGAGGACTTCCTTCGTCATCATCAGGCTGTTAATCGCTTTGGTTCTCCTGAGGAGATTGCGAATGTGGTTGTTTTTATGGCAAGTGATAAATCATCTTTCATGCAGGCAGCAAATATTCCTGTAGATGGTGCTAACATGTAATAAAATATGAAAAGAATATTTGATATAATATTTAGTTTTATAGGATTGGTCTGTTTGTCTCCAATCTTCTTGATTATTTCATTGATTATCGTTATCGACTCTAAAGGCGGTATATTCTTCCGTGGTGTTCGTGTAGGTCATTATGGAAAGGATTTCCGCATATTTAAGTTCCGGAGTATGAAACCTGATTGCGAGGGTAAGGGCAAGTGGAATGTTGGTGATGATGACGATCGTATTACAATGATTGGTCACTACCTTCGTAAGACTAAAGTGGACGAACTCCCTCAGTTAATTAATGTTTTGATAGGTGATATGAGTTTGGTTGGTCCACGCCCAGAATTGCGTTACTATATAAATATGTATACCGATAGAGAGATGCCAATTCTTGATCAGAAACCAGGAATTACAGATTGGGCATCAATGGTAAATATTGCTCAGTTTAAGGATTTTACAGAGGCTGCAGACTCTGATGAATATTACTTGAAAATGGTTCGCCCATTAAAGTTAGAACTACAGCTTTACTATCGTTATCATCATTCATTCTTTGGTGATATCAAGTGTATTTTGTGGACAGTTTATAAGGTAATTACCAAGTCAGACAAATTACCTAAGTCTGTACAGGAGATTGTAGATAAATACGAAAGGATTCAACTAAAATAGAAAATATGGCAATTTATAAATGGACTAGCGAGCAACTAGCATGGAAGATTCGTCGACATGGAGTAGAAATGACTCATTTAAGTGGCGGTAGTCACCTTGGTGCAATTCTCTCTGTTGCAGATATTGTGGCAACATTATATGGCAATGTGTTGAATTACGATCCAAAGAATCCTAAATGGGAAGGTCGTGACCGCTTTATTTTGAGTAAAGGCCATGCGGGTGCTTCTATATATGCTGCACTTGCAGAGTGTGGTTTCTTTGATATTGAGGAACTGAAAACCCATTACCAGAATGGCAGTCGTCTTTCTGGTCATGTGTCTCACCACCTTCCAGGTGTTGATTTCTCTACAGGCTCTTTAGGGCATGGTCTAGGCGCAGCTGTAGGTTTTGCTTATGCACTTAAGAAAGATAATCGCAAGGAACGTTCATTTGTTGTCCTTGGTGATGGAGAGTGTGATGAAGGTTCGGTATGGGAAGCTGCATTGTTTGCTAATCATTTCCGCTTAAATAATCTTTGTGCTATTGTAGATCACAACCACATGCAAAGTATGGACTTCAATGAGAATACATTGGAAATTGAGGGCTTTGGTGAGAAGTGGAAGGCTTTTGGATGGAATGTGATAGAAGTCAATGGCAATGATCATAAAGAGTTGAAGTGTGCTTTCAAGAAGGTTGCGGAATATTCTGCAAATGATGACCACAAACCAACTGTTATCATTGCAAATACCATCAAGGGGTATGGAATACCTTTCATGCAGAATGATATTCTTTGGCACTACCGTTTCCCACACGATGGATGGGAGTATGATTGTGCTGTTAACGAATTACATAAGATTAAGCCAGAGGGATGTGATGATTTATATACTCCAAATGGCATCGAGAACCCTCAATTGCCTACTGAGAATGATGACATCTACAATGATCACACTTTCTCTTATACTTGGAATACATCTTATCCAGAGAAGATGAGAAGAGTGGATGCAAAGATTGGTACAACAGAAAAGGTTCATAACGTATAAAATAAAGAAATGAGAGATACATTTGTGAGAACTTTGGTAGCTTTTGCCAAAGAAGATAAGGATATAGAACTCGTAACTGGTGACCTCGGATTTGGAGTTTTGAAACCTTTCTGGGAGCAATGTCCAGATCAGTTTACCAATGCCGGTATTGCAGAGCAGAATATGACTAGTGTGGCTGCTGGTATGGCACTAACGGGCAAAAACGTGTTTACATACAGTATTGGTAACTTTCCAACACTTCGTTGTCTAGAACAGATTCGTAATGATTGCGCTTACCACAATGTTAATGTGAAAATTGTTTGTATTGGTGGTGGTTTCGTTTATGGTGCTCTTGGTATGAGCCATCAGGCAACTGAGGATCTTGCGATTCTTCGTGCATTACCAAATGTAGTTGTACTTGCTCCTGCGGATCTTATTGAGGCTGAGGAATGTACTAAGGCATTGGTTAAATATCAGGGAACTGCTTACCTTCGCTTAGGTAGAGGAGGAGAGAAGCGTATTCATGATAAGATTGACAATTTTCAGATTGGTAAAGCTATCAAGGTATGTGATGGCGCGAAGGTTGCTATTTTCTCTACTGGTGCTATCTTTGAGGAGGTAACAGCTGCAAAGGAAATGCTGAATGACAAGACTATTAATCCTGCTGTTTATACATTTCCAACAGTAAAACCTATAGATAAGGAAACTATCGAGCAGGTTGCAAAGAGTTTCGAATTGATTGTAACATGTGAGGAGCACAATATCATTGGTGGTTTCGGATCAGCTGTTGCTGAGGTAATGGCTGAAATGAAGGAAAAAAAAGCCACATTGCTTCGCACGGGTTTGAATGATGAATACTCGGTAAGAGTTGGTGATCAGAAGTATCTGAGAGGTCAGTATGGTATTGATGCCAAGGGTATTGTAGAAAAGATAAACAATAACTTATGAGTTACAGCCAATATAGCGTTTTAAGTTCAGTTTATAATAAAGAAAATCCTCATTATCTTAGAAGGAGTATAGATAGTATTATATCGCAAAGGTTTGTTACAGATGATTTTGTCATTGTCAAAGATGGCCCACTAACAAAAGAACTTGAAGCTATCCTTGATGAATATTCATCTAAGTATAACTTCATTCATGTCTGTGGTTATGAAGCTAATAAAGGCCTTGGGGCGGCTCTTAATTTTGGATTGGCAAAATGTAAAAATGAATTAGTAGCCAGAATGGATACTGATGATATTTCATTGCCTAATAGATTTGAAAAGCAGATAGCTGTTTTTAATAAGAACCCTGAACTTGGAATTTTAGGATCGGACATTTTGTTGTTTTCCGATGATGAAAATGTGATTGAAGGAAGAAAAAAAATGCCATCTACTTATGAAGAGATTTATAGATTTGGTAAGAGACGCAATCCTTTTAATCACCCAACAGTCATGTATAAAAAGAGTATTGTGGCCCAATATGGTGGGTATAACGAGACTCAAAGAGGTGAGGACTTGGCTCTATTTACTAAAATAGTGCAAAATCATGTGAGTGCAATGAATATTCCCGAACCTCTTTTGTTATATAGATCCAATAAAGACCAGTTCTCACGGAGAACATCAATGACAGATTCAAAAGCAGTTATACGAGTTATCTATAATAATTATAAAAGCGGATATGCTGGCTTGTCTGATCTTCTATATGTTATTGCTCTCCAATTGGCAGGACATCTTATCTCACCAAAGATTGGCGGTTTTTTGTATAAGAAATTTTTCTTGAATAAATCCTGTAATTTCTTTCTTTTGATTCTTTCTTTTTTGAGCTTTTAGCAATCGCTATTGGAAAGTAAGCACTCATTGTATGACTCTTGAACTGCTTTATTTAGTCTGTAACCTTTGCGTTGAACTTAAAACTCGATAACAAAATGAACATGTGTGGATTATACATTGAGTTTTGTTCTGTTATCAGACGGATGCTGCTCCTCGGAAGATTTCTATCAATACTTATATTTCTGAGGATATTGAATATCATAATTTCATCAAATGGTATCGTGATAATAAAAAATGTTTTCGTGAGTTTGAAATGAAAGAGATTTGTTTAAGCCCTCTTACAGTCACGGGTATCTCCTTTGATAAAGTTTCTTCCACCAAGGTTGTTCTTTCGTTTTTTCCGATGCGGAAACTAATGTAGTTTCTTTCCATTTGAAGTTAGGTAATGGCATTGAGATCAATAAAGAGAATGCAAATATAGACGAGCTTACGCGTCTGCTCCAAAGTTTGAATGCTAAGTCCTACATGAATTTTTACCAGTGAGTGGATATGCGCAAAGGCATTATTAGCTTTTCAGAGTTAGAAGACTCCAAGTATGTCAACGGACTGATAAAGATACTGAAAGACAATTGTCTTAAGAAAGATTCAAATGTAAACTACGACGAAACTTAGTGCCGGACTGAGTAATAATAAACTTTGAAAATCAACTCCTTTTTTGAATTTATTTAATAGATAATCATTTTTTGCGGATTTCCTTATGTGATACGTCAAAATTGGGTGCTAACTTATTTTATTGATATTCTATTCATGTTGCGAATAAAGTAGCTATCCGCAAAAATAAATCTTAATCGATTTTGAAAAAATGAGTAAGTGTCTGGTACTTTTTATAAGTAAGTACTTCGTACCTTTCTTATATACCTTATTAATAGCACTTTATAATTTAATATGAGATAACAGTCTGAGCCAACCTGTTTTCTTTGGTTATCTTTGAATATATCTTCACCTTTGCACTGTTGATCAACACAAAACTAATAAAAATGAAGTTGAATTTAAAAGCAAAAGGAGAAAGATTATGCCTTTATTGTATTATGCGAGACAATCGCAATTGAAAACGAAAGAGGGTGCTAAGCAGTGGCATCTGGCATTGAAGAAAGTGGGAAGAGCTGTTAATCTGCAGCAGTTGGGAGAAATGGTAGCTGAAAAGTGTTCGGCAACACCGGGTGATGTACATAATGTGGTCAGAAACCTGATGTCGGTGATGCGCTTACAGTTATTGAACAGCCGTTCGGTTCGTCTGGATGGTTTGGGAACATTTACGGTGATTGCACGAACACGCGGAAAGGGTGTGGATGCAGAGAAGGATGTGAGTCCGAATCAGGTGACGTCATTACATTTTATGTTTACTCCTGAATATACACGTCCGGCTGCTCTGGGAACTACCCGGGCTTTGTGGCAGGGTGTTGAATTTGAGAAGTGGACGGGTAAGGATGTTTCTTCCGATGATGGTAAAGATCCGGATGATGGTAACGGAGGTGGTTCCGGTGGAGACGGAGGTATTGAAGATGATCCTCTGGGATAGGGTCTAAAGCTGGGGCTTTAGAATTTAAAGAATTAGAAATTAAAAATTAAAGGCTGCGCAGTCTATGAATTATTGAAATGCAAAGTAATTGATATGAAAAAGACGGTTTGGGATAAGATTTTAAAAATTGTAATCGCTGTAGCATCGGCGGTGTTGGGAGCTTTAGGAGCCAATACGATGAATATGTGATGATGAACATATACTAAGATTAGAGGGTATGTCGGGGGTATTTCCTGATGTACCCTTTTTTATAAAAGCGGGTGACCACAAATCACTTGCAATCACCCGGTATCTTGCATTTTCTTAGTTTTCAGAAAATGTCAGTAAAGAGAGAATTTATAGTTTTTATTTCATAGGTTCTACAGTATATCCCTGCTGTTTCAGCAGATTCAGCACTCCGTTAGTTCCCGGCAGGTGGCCTGCACCGACAACAAAAAGGGTAGGAGCATCCTTCATGAGAGCAGGCATTTTCTCAATCCATGCTTTGTTACGGTTATCCAGCATAGCTTCCATTTCGCCCGGTTGCGGATCGCACGAGTTGCCATCACGTTCTTCTATCAGCTTCAGCATTTCATCCAGGTTCTGAGCCTTGTATGCGTTGTTGAGACGTTTAGTTTGTTCCATAGCTTTATCTATGTCACTTACGAGGCAATAGAGTAAGTTTGCCTGACGCTGTAGAGTCTGACTTTTAAAGAGCATATCTAACTGAGACTGCGGAGTTTCCAAACCACCTATTTTTTTACCGCTTTGCAATGCTTGCTGCTGGAAGTAAGTATCTAATTGCTCCTGTGGATTAAAACCACCCAGATGCTTCATGCACAATATCAGGGTCAGTTGTTGGGTTATGGCAGCGGGTTTTAATTTGCCCAACATGGCTATATCTGCCATCAGGTTCTCTTTCACTACCTTGCCTACTGCTTCATATTGTTCCGGGGTAAAAAGTTTCTGGAGAGTGGTGTCGCCTGCCATCATCATGCTTTGCTGCATTTTCTGCATGAACTCGGGTGACATCATATCGGACATGACTACTTCTCCGTATACCTGAGCAGTACCTTCTACGGCTTGTGGCAATCCGGCAATGCTATCTTTAATACTGAGAGGTGCCAGATGGTGGGTACCTAAAATGTATGAGGGCTTTTCTTGTCCGTTACCGGAGATTTTCCAAAGTAATTGTGCGTTGGCATTCAGCGCAAGGCCGATAAAGAGAAGGACACCTAAAATCTTTTTCATCGTTTTTCCTTTTTAAAGTTTCATTTGAACTATAAGTCGGGGAGGGAAAGGAAAAATCACAGGGGAAGAAAAAAAGATTCTTATTTTACTCTGCCGCCGCAAAGCCAGTATTGCGTATAGTATTGTTCGTTGAGGCTACTGACAATAACCCCTTTGCTGGTACTTGCATGAATAAACTTCCCGTTTTTGAGGTAGATACCCACGTGTGCCACCCTCTTCTTGGATGCACGGCTGGTGAAAAACACCAAATCTCCCTCACGCAAATTGCGGCGGGAGACTTTGTTGCTTTCTTTAAGTAGACCATCGGTGCTTCTGGCCAAACGGATATTATATACTTCTTTATAGAGTTGCGATACCAGTCCGGAACAATCTACTCCGTGCTTGTTGTCACCGCCTGCGCGGTAGCGGACACCCATCCACTCCGCAGAGGCAATGTACAACTTGTGGTTATCTTCCATATTTATGTCAACACCCATGCGGACAGAAGCTTTTGCCAGTGCCTTGTAATTGAGCCGGGGTGCTGATGTATGGCACGAGCTTAAACTGAATGTCAATCCGATGAGGGCAACTATATATAAGAAGTGTTTTTTCATTCCTGTTCTTCTTTCTTTTCCGGTTGAGCGGAGGGTTCTTCAGTAATAGGTTCCTCAGCAATAGTTTCTTCAATGATTGTTTCCTGAACGGGTGTTTCTTCAATCACTGTTTCTGCCAGTTCTTCCTCAATTTCTTCTTCCACTCTTATGTTGAAGTAATCTTCAAGTTCTTTTTCTGCTGAGTTATGTTCATTTTGTATGTCACGGATAATGATACCATTTTCCAGCAAAGCAATGCGAGGGCATACATCTACTGTATGGTTCAGGTTGTGGCTTGAAATGATAACCGTGGCATGGTGATCTTCATTATACTTCTTCAGCAGGTGTTTGATGATGGATTGTGAGCTCGGATCAAGGAAGTTGAACGGTTCGTCCAGGATCAGCAATTGCGGATGATGCAGCATAGCGGATATGATACCGATTTTCTGCTTGTTTCCGGCAGAGAAGTTACGGATGAACTTCTTTTGTCCGATGACCTCATTATTCATGAATCGTTCGAAAGGAAGCAGGCGCTCATCTACTTCTTCTTTCTTCAGATCGTACATCTTACCGATAAAGTAGAAGTACTCTTCGGGAGTAAGGTAATCGATCAGGAAGCCATCATCGATGAAAGCGCCGGTGAATTGTTTCCAGTCTTCGCTTTTGGCTACATCGATATCATTAATGGTTACATTGCCTTGATCTGCCTGGAGTAAGTCCAGCATCAGGCGGAAAAGGGTTGTTTTACCAGCTCCGTTGTTGCCTACCAAACCCAGCATGTCACCTTGTTCTATGACATATTTGTCAATATCTACGGCTTTCTTTTGGCCGAAGTTTTTTTGAAGATTGTTTATCTCTATCATATTCGTAATTATTTTTGTCTACTATCGTGAAATCCTTCCATATTCTTATACCGGCGCTTCATGAAGCGATGGTATACATTCCTTAACCACCATCTTGAAGTTAGGATAAATACAAGCCCGATACCAATAAGTACCCATGGTGTAGCTTCTTTGCCAACCGTTACCTTTAACCCGAACATCAGTAGTAGGGGCACACCAAATGCACCAGCTGAAATAAGGTTCTGCAATCCTGTCCCCACGTTTTGACGACCGGTCATCTTGGCATTCAGATTGAGGGTCTTGTTATTGTACACTGCCAGTTGGAACATACAGAAATAGACGCAGCCCGGAACAAATACAAGCCATGAGATACATTGCAAGACAGATACCCTACCTGTCACCATACCAGGGATCATCAATATAAATGGAACGATCAGACCCAGGCTATATAAAATATATTTAGCACGTAGTAACGAATAGATGGATTCTTTACGACTCATTAGTCCGTCAATGTAGTTGCCCTCGTAGCTCATTAGAGGCGAGAGGAACAGAATACCGAAGATGATATAGTTGTAAAGCACGAAGAAGTCGCGTGCCCCTCCCTCATAAAGATCAGAAAAACTGATAATGAGGCTAAAAGCTAATACTACAGCAGTGATGTTATAGAGTGATTTTTTGCAGACTTTATTACGAAGCAACAGCTTCAATTCTAACCGGATATATTCACCAATTTCACCATAACGATCCAGAAATTTGTATTCGGATACAGTCTTTACCTGTACGGTTGTATCTTCTACCTTGTTTAGTTCGTTATAGACTAATCTTTGCATGATGCTCCTGTTGATGAACCACATGATAGCAATGGCTACCAGAACTCCGATAAATGTCAGTATATTTCTGGTGATGAATCCTTCACCCAAATTGACTGAAAGGGCAAATATCGGGCTGTTGTCCGGAATGAAAAGTGCAGCAGCAATACCACCATATACGGCTACCGGTAGGAGGAACCACCAGATGCGTTCGTCCATCAGCGTGCGGCACAATAAATACCAGTAATTATTGAATATGATGAGTAGCCAGATACCAATACAATAAGTCAACACACCTGCCACTCCATAAAACTTAGTAACTGTGATGATGGCAAATGGGACAAACAAGAAGAGCCAGAGCAGATTGAAGCTGTTAAGCCCGGAACGCAGGAGGAGGAAGTCAATCAGACGACTCCGTTTTACAGGAAGCAGTAGGTAGGGTTTGACTTCCTGTGTAGGTGTCTTCAGGAAGGGTAAGCGCATGAGAAAGTCGAGGGCGAGCACAAATATGAGTCCGCTGTTCATTACATGGTAGGCTTCTCTGGCTCCACCGTCGAAAGCAAAGGCGAAAGTTGTTCCGAAGAATATGAGATAAGCTGCCCAGAACACACTCATGAAGTACATCCAAAACTTTCCGAACTTGCTCTTCTCGTACATCGGATGTCGCTTTTCTGCTAACTTTCCATGTTTACGTAGCTCAAGAAATAGATTCATGTTTTTAGTGATTAGTCGTTAGTGATTAATTGGTGATTAGTCGTTAGTGATTAGTGATAAGAACTGTATTTTTACTTATCACTAATCACTACTTCCTTAATCACTTTTTAGGTACCGTCATTGTTACCTCGATCTCATTACCTTGTTTCAGCAAGTCTGCTGCAAACTTCTGGATATCTTTGGCAGTGATACTGTTTACGATATCTGTGTATCCTTGCGTCATATCCATATTATAGTAGAAGTAATCGTTCAGGTTGTTCAGCCAGTATGCATTTTCCTTTTGGTTATCAGCATACTTTTTCAACATGTACTCTTTTACCTTCTGCAAATGTACATCAGACGGTCCTTCTGCTGCCAGTTTCTTCAGCTCGTCTACTACGATACCGGCCAGTTTATCTTTCTTCTCAGGATCGGTCTGGAAGACAATCTGCATCAGCAATTGTTCTTTCGGATACTTCTGTAAGCTACCCATACAGTTTACACCGTATGTACCGCCTTCTTTTTCGCGTACTTCTTCAGTATAAACCATGTTCAGCACTTGGGTCATATAGCTCAACAGAATTTCATTCTTCAATGTATAAGGAGTTTTTCCGGTATACAGAAATACGATAGTTGCCATTGGAGTCTGTTGTTCTTTGGCAAATTCATTCTTGTACGTACCTTTGCGGATCTCCATCTTGGTATCCTTGAAGGTCTCTTTACGGTTGATGGCAGGCAATGCACCCAGATATTCTGCAATCAGCGGTTTAGCTGTTTCCAGATCAATGTTTCCAACGAAATAGAATGTAAAGTCGCTGGCATCTTTGAAACGGTCATTGTACATTTCCAGAATACGGTCATAGTTGATCTGATCTACCATTTCCGGTTTCATTATTACCATGCGCGGATGGTTGTTGTACATGGCTTTCTGCAATGTGTCGTTGATGGAAGAAAGCGGATTAGCTTGTGCACTTTCCAGTTCGGCCTTTGTACGGTTCTTATAAGACTCGAATGCTTCCATGTCCTTGCGGGGAGCGGTGAATGTGAGATAAGTCAACTGCATCATGGTCTCGAAGTCCTTCGGAGAACAAGTTCCGAATACATTTTCAGTAGTAGCACCCAGTCCGGCACGAACAGAAACTTTCTTTCCGGCCAATACCTTTGTAAGGTCTACCTGGCTGAAGTTACCCAAACCACCTACAGCAACCACATTGTCCATAACAGCAAAGTTCAGTGCATCCTTATCGGGGAAAAGAGATTTACCACCCAAGCTGGTTGCTTTCATACGGATCTCATCTGCCTTGAAATCGGTTTTCTTAATGTAAACAGTTACACCGTTGGACAGAACAAGCTTCGTACTACCATAGATTTCACCTTCTTTCTCAGATACGATTTTGCCGCCTTTCGGTGCTTCTTTCATCAGAGGTTCATCAGAAACCTTGTCAACATACGGTTGCAGATCGAGGCTCTTCATACCTTTCAGCAAAGCAATAACTTCTTCTTTCTGCGGATATTTTAATCCTTCTTTTTCGGGACCGGCAATGATAACTACCTGGTTGCTGTCCGGAACGAGTTGCTGGATTGCCATGTTTATAGCCTGTACCGGGAGGTTAGGAGCCAACTGGTTCATCATGGCATATTCTGTTTCAATACCGGGGATAGGTTCGGCATCCAGGAAGTTACGTACATACTCACGTACATAAGAACCGTGTTTGGTCTTCTCACGCTCATTGTATGCAGATTCCAGACGTTGCAGATAGTTAGCGCGGGCACGGGCGTATTCAGACTCAGTGAAACCGAAACGACGGGCGCGTTCTGCTTCCTGTAACAGGACTTTCAGGGCTTCTTCAATACCGTTCGCTTTACTTGATGCTGAAAGATTGAGGGCCTCTTTGGTTTTAGCTACAAAGAAATTACCGTAACTGCTATATGCACGGTTAAACGGCGGATTGGCGCTCTGGGTCAGCTCACTCAGACGTGCGTTCAGCATACTGGTGATCATGCTTGTCATATACTGGGAAGCCAGATAACCTACGTTATTCTTTTCTGAATCGGGAGTTGCATCTTGCTTGAAGTAAACCTCGATAGACGGATCGTCTACTTCTTTATCTGTACCGATGGCTACGATAGGTTCCTTATTATCGGCAACAGGATAATAAACACGCTCTGCCGGATTTACTGCTTTCTGTACGTCGGCAAATACTGCTTTCAGTTTGGCTTCTACAGCGTCCACATCAATGTCACCTACGATAACGATACCTTGCAAATCGGGACGGTACCATTTGTGATAATAGTCACGGATATCTTTGTAGGGGAAGTTATTGATCACATCGATAGAACCGATAGGCATACAATCGGCGTATTTGTCACCCGGATATATGGTGGGAAGCAGATCGGTATAAACGCGCAACATACCACTGTTACGACTACGCCATTCTTCACGGATCACTCCACGTTCCTTGTCTATCTCGTCATCTTTGAGCAGGATGTAGTTAGACCAGTCGTGCAGAACCAGCAAACAAGAGTCCAATACACCGGCACGGTCTATCGGGGCATTGCTGATATTGTAGACGGTTTCGTCTATGCTGGTGTAGGCATTTAAGTTTGTTCCAAATTTGATACCTACGGTTTCACACCAGGGGATAACACCGAGGCCTTTGTCATCGCCGGGGAAATTCTTTGTGCCATTGAAAGCCATGTGCTCCAGAAAGTGAGCAAGACCACGTTGTTGCGGCTCTTCGAGGATGGAACCTACTTTCTGGGCAATATAAAATTCAGCCCGGTTTTCGGGTAATTTGTTATGACGGATGTAATACGTCAAGCCATTGTCTAATTGGCCGATACGGACATTCTTGTCCACGGGAAGAGGCGGAAACTGCATTTGCTGTGCTACCACTTGTTGGAAACTGGCGCATAAAACGAATGCTACCACCAATAAACTACGAAATGAATGTTTCATATGAATGAATATTAAAATTGTTTCTTGCTCTATTTGTCGAAAGACAGAAAAAGAAATCACAAGAGGAGGATTGTTTTTTTACACAAATGGGAATCTAGCGGCAAAACTTGCTAAATTCCCATTTATCTCAGTGCACTTTACAAGAGTGAATTTATTCTTTTATAGCCTCTCTTATCCGTACTAACTTTGTCAGCAATCCTTCCAGCAGATCCAGCTTCAGCATGTTGGCACCATCGCTCTTGGCTATTTCGGGATGCTCATGTGTTTCAATAAACAATCCGTCGACGCCTACGGCAATACCGGCTTTGGCTACAGTTTCAATGAGCTGTGGCATACCGCCTGTAACTCCGCTTGTCTGATTGGGTTGTTGCAGCGAGTGGGTGACGTCCAGAATAACCGGATAACCGAAAGTTTGCATCTCCGGTATTCCACGGTAGTCTACAACGAGATCCTGGTATCCGAAAGTCGTTCCACGTTCGGTGATCATCACCTCCTTATTGCCGGCTTCCACTACCTTTTCTGCAGCAAAGCGCATGGCAAGAGGGGAGAGGAACTGACCTTTTTTGATATTTACGACCTTTCCTGTCTTTGCGGCAGCTATCAGAATGTCCGTCTGACGGCAGAGAAATGCCGGAATCTGTAGTACGTCCACGTATTCGGCAGCCATGGCAGCCTCCTCGGCAGAATGAATATCTGTAACTGTGGGCACGCCAAACGTATCATGTACTTTCTGCAATACTTTCAGTGCTTTTTCATCACCTATTCCCATAAATGAGTCCAGGCGTGAACGGTTTGCCTTGCGGTAAGAACCTTTAAAGATGTAGGGAATCTGTAGTTTCTCTGTGATGTTTACCACACGTTCGGCAATGCGCATTGCCATTTCTTCCCCTTCAATCACACAAGGACCTGCCAATAAAAAGAAATTTTCGGCAGGGTTATTTTTTAATTCAATCATAAGTATTTAGTGTTTAGTGATTAGTGATAAGTGATTAGCAGGTGATAGCACAGCTTGCTAATCACTTATCACTAAACGTTAATTGTTAATCGTTATTTTTAGTTGGGTATAATTAAGGTGATTGCCTCATGCATGATGCCGATGTCCAACGGAAAGTGCCTGTCGAGGAGGCGTCCATCCAGGTCGACAGAGGCATTTTGTGCACGCAGTACTTTCACTTTCTGTGTCCGGTAGGGCATTACGACCTTATGGTTTAATATACGCCCCTGAATCAGCATCCACAAGCCTGATACAAGTTGTAGCAATTCCGGGCGGTAGATAACGGATACATCGAGCCAGCCGTTGTAGGGAACGGCGCTGGGAGCTTGTCCATATCCCCATGCACTACCGATACAAACCGTCATGATACGTCCGCGGATATGTTCTCCGTTTATTTTAAGATGCATCCGGTAAAGTTTGCGTTCAAAGAAAAGCGAAATGAGTGCCATGAGGTAAGATAAGAATTTCACTCCCCAGAAACGTTTGGTCTGATCACTGATCTTCACAATGCGGGCTCCTAACCCGATATTGATGGCATTGAGGAAATAACGGGTGACGTGCTTCTCGCCATCGTAATAATTACAGAAGCCGACATCGATTTTCCGGCGACGGTTGTTGATGATGCAATCCACCGCATCTTTGTATTCCGAGGTCATTTCCCAGTATTTGGCAAAGTCATTTCCGATACCGTTCGGAATGATGCCTATGGCGATTTCTCTTTTATCTTCTGCATTGGATGACATGATGCCGTTAATTGCATCATTCAGTGCACCGTCACCACCTACTACGACAATAGTGCGGTATCCGTTATTGGCAAGAATACCGGCCAAACGTTCCACTGATCCGAACCCCTCGGACTGCACGTAGTCATAAGACACGCCTTTGCTGTCCATATATTCTTTTATTTCTTTCCACCGTTTCTGCACTTTTCGTGTGCCGGCTTTGGGGTTATATATCACTCCCCACTTTTCGGGTTCTACGCTCATATTGTTATCTCTTAGTAAAGTCCTACATAATCATTAGTTACCCTCCCAGGCTTCGTCTTTGCTGCTCCAAAGATACTAATTCCCTTTGAGTTTCGCTTGTACAAAAGCAATCTTTTCTTCCATCGGCAGCCCGGCATCCATCCAGTGAATGGTAAATCCGCGGCGTTCCATCCCCCGGAACCAGGTCATCTGCCGTTTGGCAAATTGGTGAATGGCGATTTCCAGTTCCTGGTACATCTCTTCGTAAGTCAGCTTGCCGATGACGTAAAGCGTCAGATACTTGTACTCCAGGCCGTAATAAATCAAGTCATCCGGTTGAATGCCTTGCTCTATCAGCCGGCGCACTTCATCCACCATTCCTTCGTCCAGACGTTGGCGCAGTCGGCGGGATATCTTTTCGCGACGTAATTCCCGGTCTATATCCACACCGATGATGAGGCTGTTCAGTTGGGGGAATGTACGCTCGTCTACCGGTGTATGTGCGTAATATTCTTCTATTTCAATAGCACGGATAGCACGCTTGGCTGTATCTACATCCGTTGTGTTGTGCAAGGTCTTGTACTGTTGCAGTATCCCGGTTAATTCTTCCAAAGACTTATCAGCCAGCCGTACACGCAGTTCCGGATTTTCGGGAACAGGGAGCAACTTATACCCTTTCAATACGGACTCCAAATATAACCCTGTACCTCCACACAAAACGGGTAATTTCCCTTTTTGTTTAATAGTCTCGTAAGCTGTCAGAAAATCACGTTGATATTCGAAAACATTGTATTTGTACCCTGGATCGGCAATATCAATCAGATGATAAGGGATTTGTTTACCATTTACGGTGTAGTCGATGAGGTCTTTACCCGTACCAAGGTCCATGCCACGGTAGATTTGCCGGGAATCTGCACTGATGATTTCGGTGTCAAGAACATTTGCCAGTGCCGCAGCAAAAGGAGTTTTTCCGGAAGCGGTAGGACCTAATATAGCTATCAAATCATAGTCAGGCATAAGTCGTTTTGATTATTTTTCTACAAAGATAATGTAATCCAAAAGCAATGCAAAATAAGCTTGCTTATTTTTAGTGCTAAGATGTAACTAATCTTCGCTTTTGAACAAAGATATGAAAAAGGAAGTGAAAAACGAAGAAGATTTTCTTAAAGGGTGTTATAAATACACTGTTTTCGCACACGGAGCTTGCAAAATTCAGAAAAGTCCGTACCTTTGCACTGTGTTTTTCATAGTATTAGATTTAAGGTTAACAAAGGTTGGAGTACAGCGGTACTCCTTTTTTTATGTCCATACCTCATCTTCTAACCACCCATACCTCACTCTCTAAGCATCGACTTTTTCCATTAAAAAACTTATTCAGATAGATATATCTTCCTCATACGTGTTGCTTAGGTTTGCCTATGCTACTCCCTACCTTCTCCCTCTCTATAGATTAGGAGTAGGTAAGGAGTAGGTAAGGAGAAGGTAGGGAGTAGGTAGGGAGATGATAAGAGGAATTACACGAGCACATACGAGTGTTTGGGCCAATGCTGCCTGATATAATCTATTTTCTGATCTTCTGTCACTAAATAATCCACATCTCCCAAAGAAGCGATGCTGTATGCTTCTGCAGTGTTCAGTTTATGACTATCGGCTAATACGATTCGTTTTTGTGCTCTTTCCATCATAAAGCGTTTGATGAGTGCTTCTTCCCGGTCGGGACCTGTCAGACCCTGATGGGGGTGTACGCTGCATATCCCAAGTACGAGCCAGTCCGGGCGTACGGTTTGCAGGGCTTGAAAAACAGAAACGCCGACCGTCACCTGTGAAGAGGGGAATACTTTCCCGCCTAAGAATATTAAATCCAGTTTAGGATGATTGAAGAGGGCATTTACTATCGGAAAGCTGTTGGTATATACGGTCAGTTCCATATCTGTGGGGAGGCGTCGGGCGACTTCCAGATTGGATGTTCCGCCATCTATCAACAGTACGTCTCCTGAACGGAATAGTGGGATGACTTTGGAGGCTATCTGTTGTTTTTCTTCAATTCCCGTGTTCATCCGGTCCGTAAATTCTATCGGGATACCTGATTTGGCAACAGCTCCACCATGAACTTTAGTCAATAATCCACGTTCATCCAGTTCTATTAGGTCACGGCGAAGTGTGTCGTCCGATACTCCTAACTCTGTGCTTAATGTTGTAATATAAACCCGGTAATTCTGATTTATCTGGTTTAATATGTACTGTTGTCTTTCCTCTTTCAGCATATTCTTATATTAATTAAAGTTGCATATATCCGCAAATATATATATCTTTCGTAAGAAAACCTACGAATTATGCGCGATTTTATGTAAATGTGCGGTTATTTGCGGAAAGTATTTTGCGGGAATATGAAACCCGAAAGAATCTGAAAAATCCCGCATAGAGGTTTTCTACTGATTCAGGATGTTTAAATATAAAAACGAAAAGCAAATCGTTAAATAAAATAAAAAAAGTATGAAACAGAAAGTATTAGTAGACATGGATGGTGTGTTGGCAGATGTGTATTCACAGTACATTGCCTTGGAGTACAAGGATACCGGTGTAAAGCCGGTTCTGGAGGATTTATATGGAAAAACGGAAGAGGAATCTTTTCCTTCGTTCCATAAGTATGTACGAAGTAAGGGGTTCTTTGAAACAGCCCCGCTGCTACCGGATGCAGTGAAAGGATTGAAATATCTGAATGATAAATATAAGGTGCTGATTGTCTCTTCCGCAACAGAGTTCCCCAATAGCCTGACGGAGAAACAAAGATGGCTGAATGAGTATTTCCCCTTTATTACTTGGGAACAAATGATATTCTGTGGACGTAAAGATAGTATTCAGGGTGATATTATGATCGACGATCATCCCAAGAACCTGAGGACTTTTGGAGGACGGAGAATATTGTTTACCCAACCTCATAATATGTGTATAGATGAAGCCAGTTATCAGCGTGTATCGGGTTGGGAGGAGATAATGAATCTGCTGTAGATGCGTGGAGGCGATGAAGTTTAATAGAAAAGGCTGCACTAATTTTAAAACATAGTGCAGCCTTCCTATTATATTACTATTGTTACTTTTTATCCGGACTGATCATTGAGACTTCTATCTCATTTTTCTGTTTGAACAGGTCAGAGGCAAACTTTTGAATATCTTTTGCCGTAATACTGTTGACTATTTGTTCATAGTCTTTTATCGGATTCATTCCGGTGAACAAGTATTCATCAATGCTTCCCATCCAGTAGCTGTTTTCTTTCAGGTCTTCGGCGTGCTTCTTCAACATAAACTCCTTCACCTTGTTAAGATTGGCTTCCGACGGCCCCTCTTTGGATATGCGTTCTATTTCGGCAAAGATGATTTTCATCAGTTTCTCTCTTTTAGAAGGTGCTGTATCGAAAACAATTTGTATTCCAGCTATTTCCTTCGGATATTTGGAGAGATTGCCACCTACATATACCCCATAAGTTCCGCCTTCATCTTCGCGTACTTTCTCGGTATAAACTAAATCCATAATCTGGCAAGTCATGTCCTGCAGAATGGAATTCTTTAAATCATATTTGCACGTACCGATGAAACTGACGAAGTTAGAGGCTTTAGCTGTTTCTTGTTCACGAACGAACTCATTCTTATATACACCTTTACGGTATTCTATCTTGTTATCCTTAAATGATTCTTTACGGTTGATGGCAGGCAATGCTCCTAGATATTCGGCTATGAGTGGTTTCATACTTTCAACGTCTACATTACCCACGAGGATGAAGGTAAAGTCGCTGGCGTCCTTGTAACGGTCTTGGTACATTGCCAGGATTTTATCATAATCCATATTGTCAATCATATCGGCTTTTATGCGGATGGTACGGGGATGTCCCATTTGCAATGCAAAGGTAATACTGTCGCTGAATGCAACGTTCGGGTTCATTTCCTGGTTCAGTAATGCTGCTTTGTTGCGGTTCTTATAAGATGCAAAAGCTTCATCATCACGGCGCGGAGCAGTGAATGTCAGGTAGGTGAGTTGCATCATCGTTTCAAAGTCTTTCGGAGAACAGTAGCCATTGACTGTTTCGGTCTTATCACCGATACCGTAACTTACGGAAGCCCTTTTGCCTGCCAATACCTTTTCAAGGTCTACAGCGCTGAAATTGCCTAAACCGCCTGCTGAAACGGCATCGAGGCCGTTGATGTTGATGATTTCAGAGTTGGGAAACAGTGAACTTCCACCTAGGCTTACACCCTTCATGGTAATCTCATCAGCTTTGAAGTCAGTTTTCTTGATGATAACTTTTACTCCGTTGGATAATGTCAGCATGGTAGTGCCGAATACATCATCTTTTTGTTCGGAGATGATTTTTCCACCCTTCGGGGCTTCTTTCATCAAGGGCTCGTCTGATACTTTGTCTACATACGGAGTCAGCTTCTCGGCTTTTACATCTTTCAGAATCTTCTTGATAACTTCTTCTGTCGGCATTTTCAGCTCCTCCTTTTCGGGACCGAAAATGGCGACTACCTGGTTGGTATCTGTTATCAACATCTGCATCATCTGATTCAATGCTTGTACGGGGATGGCCGGAGCTATTTGGTTGATGATGGCATATTCGTTTTCAATACCCGGTATGGGTTCGTTGTCGAGGAAGTGACGTACATATTCATCAATATATTCCTCGTTCCTACGTGTATCACGTTCGTTGTAGTCAGATTCCATATTGCGCAGATATTCGGCACGGGCACGTTGGTATTCGCTTTCAGTGAAGCCAAACTGGCGGGCACGTTCCATTTCGCGGACCAGGGTGGTGATACCGTTTTCCACTGCATCTTCTTTGCAAACAACGATGCCGGTAAAGGCTTGTTTGGTTTTTGCAACGAAGAAATCTCCATCATAGGTTCCTGCGTAGATATATGGAGGGTTGGCAGCTTGAAGCAGTTCGTTCAGTCGGGCATTCAGCATGTTATTGATGAGGTCGATGGCATAGTCTTGTATCAGATAATCCATATTGCCTTTTTCTGAGTCGGGAGTTGCTTCGTGTTTGTTAAAGATGATAGCTTGGATATGAGGTTGTTCCTTATCCCGGGCAATCAGCACAATCGGTTCTTTATTGTCATTTACCGGATAATATTCGCGTTTGGCGGCATTGGGTTGTGCGGGGACATCGGCAAACAGTTTCTTAATCTGTGCTTCGATGGCATCTACATCTACGTCTCCCACCACAACTATACCTTGCAAATCGGGACGATACCACTTTTCATAATAATCTCTTAGTGTCTGCGGCTTGAAGTTCATCACTACATCCATGGTTCCGATGGGGAAACAAGTAGCATACTTGGTACCGGCAAACATAGCAGGGAGCAACTTTTCCTGGAAACGTTGCACTGCACTCATGCGTGTACGCCATTCTTCGTTGATGACTCCGCGTTCTTTATCAATCTCTTTCGGGTCCAGAGTCAGGTCATTGCTCCAGTCGTGCAGAATTAATAAACAAGAATCGATGGCTCCCGGAGTATTGACGGGTACATTCGAAATGTTATATACGGTTTCATCTACTGAAGTGTAGGCATTCAGGTTTTCACCGAACTTAACTCCAATGCGTTCCAGATATTGTTTCAGGGCATCACCCGGGAAGTGGGTAGTTCCGTTAAAGCACATGTGTTCGAGGAAATGTGCCAGACCACGTTGGTTCTCTTCTTCCTGGATGGAACCTACTTTCTGAGCGATATAAAAGTCTGCCCGTTCGGCGGGGAGATTGTTTTTGCGGATATAGTAAGTTAAGCCGTTATCCAGTTTTCCGATGCGTACATTGGAATCGATGGGAATAGGAGGCATCTGTTGTGCAAGAGCCTGTTGGAAATTACAGCATACGACAAATGCTATAATCAATAAATTACGAAATAGATGTTTCATGTTTATGAATATTAAAATTGTTTCTTGCTATATTTGTCAGAGAAGAATGAGGAAAATCACAAAATGCGGATTGTTTTTTGTAATTATGGTTGTTTGCAGGGTAGATGTTACATGAATGGAAATTTATGTAACATGAAAATGCCGGATGTAACATCGACTATAGTAAGTGGGAACATGCGGAACAAGAAAATAGATTGTAATAGACTATTTTTGTACAAGACAGAAATTAATTAAAAAGTATCATACCATGAAAACAAAAATTAGTTGGGTTATCTATTGCTTGATGAGTTTAGTGCTATTACAGCCATTATCTGCGGCAGAACGGTTTGTTGCAAATGAGGGGAGTGGTTTTGTCTGGATACAGCAGGGAAAAGCTTATCCCATATTGATAGATCCGCAGGAAGATAAGGGCGTAGTGCGTGCTGTAGTAAATTTGCAGACAGATGCGGGTAAGGTAACGGGTGTTACCCCTGAAATTATTAACTCTGCATCCGGGAGGCGTATGCTGATTGTCGGTTCTATAGAAAATAGTTCTTGGATTAAACAATTGTTGCAGTCCGGGAAGATCAATGCGGCTGATTTGCAGGGGAAGCGTGAGAAGTATATTCTACAGACTGTGAAGAATCCCATAGGCGGAGTAGAAGAAGCGGTGGTGATTGCCGGTAGTGATAAACGTGGTACTATTTATGGCATTTATGAACTTGCCCGGCAGATGGGAGTATCTCCCTGGTATTTCTGGGCGGATGTACCGGTAGAAAAACATGATGTTATATCTATCAAGGAAGGAATTTATACGGATGGTGAGCCTGCTGTGAAGTATCGTGGTATTTTCCTGAATGATGAATGGCCTTCTTTGGGTGGATGGGCCAGTGCTACTTTCGGTGGTTTTAACAGTAAATTCTATGAAACAGTATTCGAATTGGTGCTTCGCCTGAAAGGAAACTTTATGTGGCCTGCTATGTGGAACAGTGCCTTCTATGATGATGATCCGATGAATGGCCCGTTGGCCAATGAAATGGGAATTGTAATGAGTACCTCTCACCATGAACCGATGGGACAAGCTCAGAAAGACTGGAAACGTCGTGGAACAGGGGAATGGAACTATAACACAAATGCTGCCGTATTGCGTGACTTCTGGCAGAAAGGTATGGAACGCTGTAAAGATTGGGAAGCGGTGATAACCCTTGCTATGCGTGGCGATGGTGATGAACCGATGAGTGAAGATGCAAATATTTCCCTGTTACAGAATATTGTGAAAGATCAGCGGAAGATTATAGAAAAAGTTACTGGTAAGAAGGCGAAAGAAACTCCACAGGTGTGGGCACTTTATAAGGAAGTACAGGATTATTATGATAAAGGTATGCGAGTACCTGACGACGTAACACTACTGCTTTGTGATGATAACTGGGGGAATGTACGTAAATTGCCCGACTTGAAAGCTAAGCCCCGCAAGGGTGGTTATGGCATGTATTATCATTTCGATTATGTAGGAGCTCCCCGCAACTCTAAATGGATAAATATCACCCAGATACAGCGTACATGGGAGCAGATGACTTTGACTTATGACTATGGTGTACGTGAACTGTGGGTGGTGAATGTGGGCGATCTGAAACCAATGGAGTATCCGATCACTTTCTTCCTGGATATGGCCTGGAATCCGCAACGTTTCAACGAAAATAATCTGTTTCAGCATACAGTAGATTTCTGTCGCCAGCAGTTTGGTGGAAACTATGCCGAAGAAGCAGCCCGTCTGATTGATACTTATACTAAATATAATCGTAGGGTGACTCCGGAAATGTTGGATGACAGAACCTACAGCCTGGAAAATTATAATGAATGGCAGAGTGTAAAAGATGAGTATGCCGCATTATGCCTGGATGCCTTGAAACTTTATTATCTGATGCCTGCCGAGTATCGGGATGCTTTTGATCAATTGGTACTTTTCCCGATACAAGCATGTTCCAACCTATATGATATGTATTATGCCGTAGCGATGAATCGTAAACTGGCAGAGGCCAATGATGTGCAAGCCAATAAATGGGCTGATAAGGCACGTGCATGTTTTGAACGTGATTCTGTATTGACTTATCACTATAACCATATAATGAGTGGTGGCAAATGGAATCATATCATGGATCAGACACATATTGGATATAAATCCTGGAATGATCCGAAACATAATATTATGCCTAAAGTTACTTTTGTTCCGGAACCTCGTATTGCCCCTGCACCACCTGTATTTGTAGAAAAGGATGGATATGTATCTATTGAAGCGGAACATTATACTCGTTCAGCTAACAGTACATCTGCTAATTGGGTTATAATTCCAAATTTGGGACGTACGTTGTCTGCTGTCACTACTTTACCTACCACAGCCGTTCCGGGAGCAGATATGTATTTGGAATATGATTTTGAAACGGAGAAAAGTGGGGATGCTACAGTTATCGTTCGTTTTTCTTCAACTTTGAATTTCAATGATTATAAAGGATTGCGTTATGCAGTCAGTTTGGATGGGGGCGACGAACAGATAGTCAACATCAACGGTGATTATAAAGGTGAACTTGGCAGATTGCAGGCGGAGCACATCATTACTACCCAAACGAAACATTTGCTTGATAAGAAAGAAAAGCATACTTTGCGTATCCGTCCGCTTGATCCAGCACTTGTTATGCAGAAAATAATGATTGACCTGGGAGGTTTGAAACCTTCTTTCCTGGGAGCACCTGAAAGTTTTATAAAGGAGTAGGAATGTTGAAAATGACAATATTATGAGATACAAATTTACTTTATTGATAGTACTGGCCTGTATATGTTCTGTATGGGCTGAGGCTAAGGTTAAACTCCCCTCCGTTCTTTCGGATGGAATGGTATTGCAACGTGAAAGTCCCATTAAGATATGGGGGACAGCTGAACCGGGTGAGGATGTAGTGGTAACTTTTAAGAAGAAGAAATACACGGCAAAGGCTGATGAGAATGGCAGATGGCTGGTCATGCTTTCTGCTATGAAGGCTGGCGGGCCTTATGAAATGACGGTGAATGAAGTGATAGTAAAAGATATCCTGGTAGGGGATGTGTGGCTGTGTTCAGGGCAATCGAATATGGAACTGACCGTGGCACGTGTAGCGGATATGTTTGGCAAGGAAACGGCTGCTTACGAAAATTCAATGATCCGTTACGTTAAAACTCCCTATGGTAATGATTTGCATGGTCCGAAAGAAGATATTTCCCGGATGAACTGGACATCCTTGAATCCGGAGGTTGCTCAGTCTTATGCTGCACTACCTTATTTTTTTGCTATAGAGATGTATAATGAGACGAAAGTTCCTGTGGGGATTATCAATTCAAGTTGGGGAGGAAGTGCTATTGAAGCTTGGATGAGTGAGGATGCTTTACAGGAATTCCCAAGGAATTTGCGTGAAAGGGATATTTATAACTCTGACGAATATAAGGTTTTGGTGAATAAGGCAGGTGGTATGATGTCGAGGTTTTGGAATCTCTCTTTGTATAAAGGGGATGAAGGGCTTCATGCTCCGGTCAAGTGGTATGAACCGGAATTGGATGATTCCGATTGGGAGGAAGTGAATATGTTTTCTTATCAATTGGGCACTAAAAATGGTTATCCGGTAAGTGGTTCACATTGGTTCCGCCAGGATATTCGTCTTACGGCTGAGCAAGCTGATAAAGATGCCGTATTGCGTTTGGGTTGTATGGTGAATGCGGACTCTGTGTATGTGAATGGTGTCTTTGTAGGTACTACTTCGTATCAATATCCGCCACGTATTTATAAAGTTCCTGCGTCGGTATTGAAAGCAGGTGAGAATCTGGTGACGGTTCGCCTTATCAATTCCGGTGGTCGCCCCAGCTTTGTAAAAGACAAGCCCTATTGTATGGCGATAGACGGAGACACGGTTCGTTTGGCGGAACAGTGGAAATATAGATTAGGTTGTGAAATGCCTGCCGGAAGAGGTGGTGTGTCTTTTCAGAACATTCCGACCGGAATGTATAATTCCATGATTTCTCCTTTGCGGAATCTTACTTTTAAAGGAGCTTTGTGGTATCAGGGCGAGACGAATGCAGGACGTCCGGGTGAATATGAGGCTTTATTGACTGCGATGATAAAAGATTGGCGAGTGAAGTTTGCAGATGAAAATCTCCCGTTCTTTATTATGCAGTTACCCAATTTTATGCAGACGCATCTGCAGCCTGTAGAGAGTGGTTGGGCGGGTATGCGAGAGGCTCAACGGCAAGTGACGTTGAAGTTGCCTAATACTTCTTTAGTCGTAGCAATAGACTTGGGAGAGTGGAATGATATTCATCCATTGAATAAGAAAGAACTGGCAAGAAGAGTGGCACTTCAGGTTAAAAAGAAGGTATATGGTCACAAAGATATAGTTCATAGCGGTCCATTATGTACATCTGTATCTGTTGAAGGAGAAAAGATCATTCTCTCTTTTGAAGAAGGAACGAATGATTTAATGCCTGTAACCCAACTGAAAGGTTTTGCACTGGCAGGGGCGGACGGACGTTTTAAATGGGCAAAGGCTGCTATAGAAGGCAATAAGGTGGTGGTTTGGAGCGAAGACATTACTCAGCCTGTAAAGGTTCGTTACGCTTGGGATGATAATCCCCAAGAGGCTAACCTGAAGAATAAGGCAGGACTTCCGGCTTCGCCGTTTCAAATGGATATAGTAAAGTAGATGGGGATTTTATAGGTTTGCCAATCGTCCGGTTTTAATCTGTAATTTACAGTAAAGGTGCACGGTTATCTACATTAGATAACCGTGTTTTTTTATCCATTTCTTTAAATGTGTTAATTGATCTTTTGCTAAATGAATCAGACAAGAGATTTTTTTCGCCTCTAACAGGTGGGTTACATATCTTTTGCGGTGCGTTACAAACCGTTTTTTCTTCCGTTTTTTGAGCCCTTTTTTACCTGTTTCAAAGTACTCTGAATGGTCGCTTTTTTAGTAAAATATATTTTGGATTTGTAAGATTTTGTTTTAGATATAACTATTTTATAATAAGTGCTTTATGTGTTATTATGTAATGCTTTCAAAGAAAAATGTAACATCAAAAAGAAAGATGTAATACTGTCAAAAAAACGTGTAGCATGAATGTGCGAATTGTTCCGTTTATGTTGGATACATTTGCTGCCAAGAAGAGAGAAGTTTTGAGAGTTGAGGTAGTTGTTTGTGAAATGTCTCTAACTTCTATATGACTAAGAATGCAAATCTATGTAAAATATTGCAAATGCGAATCGCTGGAATTATTAATCTTAAAAGACCGATGTAATTATGAAATGCATGTATGATGACAGTTAAAGCTATTTCTAATAGCTAATGTAATGAAGAGAATGTAGTTATTAATATCTTAAACTAATGGTAATGAAAAATGTAACAAAACAAATTCAAAAGATCCCTTACTTGATTCTTTTGTTGCTATTGAGTTGTTTACCGACTTTAGCACAAAATGGAGTAACGGTAAAAGGAACAGTCGTCGATGGAAATGGCGAAACGGTAATTGGGGCTTCCGTCGTTGTAAAAAACAATACTTCAATAGGTACAATATCAGATATAGATGGAAATTTCACATTGACTGTTCCTGATGACAAAGTAATTCTTGTAGTTTCATTTATAGGAATGAAGTCGCAGGAAGTTAGAATTGCAGGCCAAAAACTCTTGAAGGTCACTTTAGAAGATGACTCACAGCAACTGGAAGAGGTTGTTGTGGTAGGATATGGTCAGCAGAAGAAGGCCAGTGTAGTAGGCGCTATCACACAAACTACCGGTAAAGTACTGGAACGGGCAGCTGGTATCAGTGATATTGGTGCGGCACTGACGGGTAACTTGCCGGGTGTGGTTACTACCACAGGTACAGGTATGCCAGGTGCAGAAGAACCTAAAATAACGATTCGCGGTGCAAGTTCTTGGAATAATAATGAAGATCCGCTTGTGTTGGTTGATGGTATCGAACGTCCCATGAGTTCGGTGGATATCAGTTCTGTACAATCTATTTCAGTTTTGAAAGATGCATCCGCAACTGCTGTTTACGGTGTGAAGGGTGCCAATGGTGTAATTCTTGTAACTACGAAACGTGGTGCTGAGGGCAGTGCGAAAATCGATGTGGGTTTCAATGCCACTCTGAAGGCTCCCTCTAAACTTCCCAATAAGTACGATTCTTACGACGCTTTGTTGTTTCGTAATACAGCCATTGAGCATGAATTAGCTCTGAGACCTGATTCATGGGAATACATCCGTTCCCAATCGTTCATCAATAATTATCGTAATCAGACTACTGTTGAGCAGAGAGAACGTTATCCTAATGTAGACTGGCAGAAGGCTCTGTTTAAAGATAACACGATGTCTTACAATGCCAACCTTAATATTAGTGGTGGTACAAAGTTTGTGAAGTATTTTGCTTCGGCCGACTATGTACATGAGGGTGACCTCTTTAGAATTTATGACAATGGTCGTGATTACAACTCCGGCTATGGATACGATCGTATCAATGTGCGCAGTAATTTGGACTTCAATATAACGAAGACTACCGTACTGAAGATGAACCTTGCAGGCTCCAATGCTATTCGTAAGGCTCCATGGAGCAATACGGGTAATTCGGAATGGCAGATTGGGCAGCAATGGTCGGGTGCATACAATATTGCACCGGACGTGTTTCTACCGCAGTATTCCGATGGTAGCTGGGGTATGTATCCACTTGTTTCAAACACCACGAACTCTGCAGAAAATATTTCTTTAGGTGGTACGATGCAACTCACAACCACCCGTATCAACACCGACTTTACATTGGAGCAGGATTTGAAGTTTATAACAAAGGGACTTTCTGCCCGTGCTACTGTTTCTTGGGACAATATATTTGTTGAAAACAATCGTGGTATCAATGACTTGTTTAATAGTGCGCAGCGCAAGTGGATTGATCCGGATACCGGTCAGGTGAGATATGCACAGTCATACGACACAAATAACGGTTTTGACTGGACACAAGGAGTCAATTGGAGTACTTCTCCCGGTGCAGTGGATAATAGCCAGACGGTTCGTAACCTTTATTATCAGGCGCAATTGAACTGGATGCGTAGTTTTGGCAAGCATGATGTCACGGCTATGGGATTATTCAGCCGCCAAGAAAATGCACGGGGTAGCGTGATGCCCACCTATCGTGAAGACTGGGCTTTCCGTGTTACTTATAACTATGCCGACCGTTATTTCATTGAATACAACGGTGCTTACAATGGTTCTGAAAAGTTCAGCCCGGAGAATCGTTTTGCATTCTTTAATTCAGGTGCTATCGGTTGGATGATCAGTGAAGAACCTTTTATGAAATTTTTCCGTGAAAAGAAGATTATTGATATGTTGAAGGTTCGTGCTTCTTATGGTGAAATTGGTTCTGACCAGTTAGGCCCTGATCCATTCGATTCAAGTCGTCGGTGGTTATACATGAACCAGTGGGCTTATGGTGGTCACACTACTATGGATTTGAACCATACTGAAAGTATCTATACCTGGTATCGTGAGTCTGCTATTGGTAACCAGGATATACAATGGGAGGTTGTAAAAAAATTGAATATTGGTGTTGACTATTCTCTTTTCGAAGGAGTGTTGGCTGGTAGTTTGGAATTCTTCCGTGACGAACGTTCCAATATCTTTGTTTATGGTGGCGACCGTTCTATTCCCTCTTACTTTGGAGGAACTCCTCCTTCTATTAACAAAGGTAAGATTCGTACAAACGGATATGAATTGGAGTTGCGTGTAAATAAAACCTTTGGCAATGACTGGCGTGTTTGGGGTAACTTCAGTATGACGCATGCCAAGAATAAGGTGTTGGTAAAAGATGACCAGGCTATGCGTCCTGCCTATCAGAAAGCAGCCGGATTTGGTGTAGGTCAGTATACTTCTTATATTGATGCGGGATATATTCAAAACTATGACCAGTTGTATGGTAGCCCTGCTCATGATGCTAACGATTCCCAGAAATTGGTGGGTGATTACTACATTGTCGATTTCAATGGTGATGGCGTTGTGGATAACAAGGACCTGGCTCCTTACGGTTACACTAGTCAGCCCGAAAATACATTTAATGCTACTTTTGGTTTCGAGTGGAAAGGATTCAGTGCATTTGCACAGTTTTATGGCGTGAACAATGTAACCCGTGATGTGGGGCTTACCAGTTTTGGCAGTAAATTGAACACAGTGTTCGACACGGGTACGTGGTGGTCAAAAAATACTCCTAATGCCGATGTGGTAGTACCTCGTTGGAATTCTACGCCGAGCTATAATGGTGGAACCCAATCTCTTTATGACGGTTCTTACATTCGTTTGAAGAACGTTGAACTAGCTTATACTTGGAACAAGGGCTGGATCAAGAGAATGGGATTAAGTAACCTGAAAATTTATGTTAATGGTAATAATCTATGGTTATGGACTCGTATGCCGGATGACCGTGAAGCTAACCTCTCTGGAGCTGGTTATCTGGGAGCTTATCCCACAGTGAAACGTTATAACTTAGGTATAAAATTTACATTATAATAATGAACAAGATGAAATATACATATAAGACTCTTTTATGTTCAGGCCTTTTGGCTCTTGCAGTGGGGCTCGGCATGACGTCTTGCGAAGACTATTTGGACAAAAGTCCTGAATCGACTGTATCCGAAGAAGATGCATTTAAGAATTTCCGTAATTTTCAAGGATTTATAGAAGAAATCTATAACTGTATTCCTGATAAAGAGAAATGTAACTATTGTACTTCCTGGAACTGGGGTGATGATGAACTTTTCAATTCCATGGGAGATGCCCACATGACGCATCAAGCCGACTTAGGTAATTTCCGTGCTTGGCAAAGCAATGGGCAATGTTGGTTGTATAGAAATCCTAGTAATCCAGCTTCTACTAATAAGTTTGAGCATTCTTTGTGGCCGCATTCCTGGTATTGCATTCGCAAGGCTAATGTAGGTCTTGCCAATTTGGACAAACTGGTGGGTACGCAAGAAGAAAAAGATCTGATTGCAGGTCAACTTTATTTCTTTCGTGCATGGTGGCATTTTGAGTTGATGACTTTTTGGGGAGGCTTGCCTTACGTTGACCAAGTATTTGATGCTACGCAAGAGTTGAATTTGCCACGATTGAGTTATCAAGAGTGTGCTGATAAGGCTGCGGAGGATTTCCGCCGTGCTGCCGATCTGTTACCGGTAGATTGGGATAAGACTAATGCAGGTAAAGCTACGGAAGGCAAGAATCAGTTGCGTATCAATAAAATTATGGCACTGGGTTATTTAGGTAAGAATTATTTATGGGCAGGAAGCCCCTTGATGAAGAATGGTGCACAGTTGGGAGGAGCTCAGACTTACAACTATGATGAAGCTTATTGCAAGAAGGCTGCGCAAGCGTTCGGTGAATTGCTGACTCTGGTAGAAAACGGTCAGACGCAATATGCTCTTGTTGAATTTAACTATAGTAATATATATGATCACGAGAAGGCAAAAGGTGCCTCGAATAGCTATTCTGACCTTTTCTATACCCGTCGTCAGAACTGGCTGATGCCAGGTTCGGTCGAAGCTATTTTCCGCGGTCCTTCTGCAGATTTTAATGGTAGTCACTGGAATATGACGAAGTTATGGGGGCCGAAAGTAGCAGGTCTTGTTGATCATGACAAAATCATACATTTGCCCACAGCCAACCTTGTAGAAATGTATGGTATGGCTAATGGGCTTCCTCTCGATGATCCGCAATCCGGATTTGATAAGAGACATCCATTTAAGAATAGAGACCCGCGTTTCTATCATGACATCGTATTCGATGGTTTCCATTATGTTTTGGCAGAAGATAAGTTATCAGATGCACAAAAACCTTATGCCTATTGTGAACTTTATACAGGAGCAGATATGCGTTCGATAGATTTGGGAAGTCGTACTGGCTATTTCTTCCAGAAACTGGTTCCTCACACTTGCAATGAAGGTGACAAGGATTATGATTGGGGTAGTAACTTGCATACCTATTTGTCCTACATGCGTTTGGCAGACATTTACCTGATGTATGCCGAAAGTTGTGCTGCTTTTGGTGGTTCATCTGCCAAGTCTGATAACTGTACGCTTACTTCGCTCGACGCAATCAATAAGATCCGTGCCCGTTGTGGTGCTGAGGAAGTACATTCATCCTATATTGCAGACAGCAAGAAATTTATGGACGAGATTCGTCGTGAACGTGCTGTAGAACTTTCTATGGAAGGTTTCCGCTTCAATGATCTGCAACGTTGGCTGTTGCTGACCGAGTCACCTTATACCGAGAAATATTCTGTAGAATTCGATCGGGTAGAGAGTGCAGATTTCTATAAAAATAATGACCCTGCGGAAGCTGAAGTGGCTAACTACCGTCATGAACTGATTGTGAAGCGCATATACGGTACGAAGCATTATTGGTTCCCCTTACCTGATGATGATGTTTATCTTTATCCTGAGTTCGGACAGAATCCTGGCTGGTAATCGTGGAGGACTAAAAAGTATGTTTAATAATAAATGAATAAACAATGAAATATATACAAGCAAAATTCATTCTTTGTGCTATGCTGGCTGTTTCTCCAATGTTTGTCAGTGCGCAGGCCATAGACTGGAATGAAACCGATTCATTGGTAAGCGAAAAAGACCCGATGGTACAGGTGGCCTTTCGTAAGGTAGCTCAAAAGGACCTTTTGGGTGGTGTTTCTGTAGTCAATGTGGAAGAACTAACGAAGAAGAATTATAATACTTACAGCCTGGATAATATGCAGGGCTATGTAGGCGGTTGGAATGGTAACTCATTGTGGGGAATGGATGGTGACAATGCCGGTTATTTGGTTTTGGTAGATGGTGTGCCTCGTGATGTAAACAATGTTATGCCGTCTGAAATAGCACAGATTTCATTTTTAAAGGGTGCCCAAGCTGTAGTTCTTTATGGTAGCAAAGCTGCTAAAGGTGCGGTGGTGATTACTACAAAACGTGGTAATGTAGAGGGACTAAATGTCAGTGTCAGAGCCAATACCGGATTTCATGTAGCGAAGGCTTTTCCGGAATACTTGGGTTCGGCAGAGTATATGACTCTTTACAATGAAGCTCTTTTGAATGACGATCCCAGTGCGAATCTTCGTTATACGGCCGAGCAGATTTACAATCATGGTTCAGGGGTGAATCCATATCGTTATCCGAACATGAACTACTACTCTTCTGATTATGTGAAGAAAGCATATAATCGTTCGGAAGTTACTGCCGAGATTACCGGTGGTGGCAAGCGTGCACGTTTCTATAGTAATGTGAGTTATTATAGCAATGGCGATTTTCTAGATTTTGGTGAAGCCAAAAATAATAGGACAGACCGTTTTAATGTACGTGGTAATGTAGATGTAAACATCAATAGTTTTATCAATGCCTACATCAACGCCAATGCCACGTTCTACGACTCGAAAAGTGCAAAAGGTGATTATTGGAACGTTGCATCGACTGCACGTCCTAATTTCCCTGAAAATGCGGCTCCGCTTATTCCGCTGGATATGATTGATCCTAATGCTACGGATGCTTGGGAACTACTGGGTACGACTTCCAATATTATTGGCGGTAAATATTTCTTGTCCGGTACGCGGGCCAATGCTACAAATGCTTTTGCAGACAGCTATGCTGCCGGAAGCAGTAAGTGGACGAGCCGCCAGTTTCAGTTCGATGCCGGTGTGGATGTTAACCTTAACAAAGTATTGAAAGGACTCTCGTTCAATGCTATGTTTGCTGTAGATTATGCTACTTCCTACTCAACCTCTTTCGACAATAAGTATGCAGTATTTGTTCCTACTTGGTCCAATTATGGTGGCAAAGACGTTATAGTGGCACTCAGCAAGGAGGGGAATGATGAAAGACCTGGTACTCAAAACGTAGGTGGAAGTACAGATAAGCAAACGATTGCATTCACTGGGCAGTTCAATTATCAGAATACTTTCAATAAGAATCATAATGTGTCAGCCATGCTTATAGCCAATGGTTATCAGCAAACGGTTTCTGCACAGTATCATCGTATTAGCAACGCCAATCTGGCATTGCAGGCGGGCTATAACTATCAGCAGCGCTATTATGCTGATTTTAGTGCGGCATTGATTCATTCCGCTAAGCTTGCTAAAGGGCATCGTCAGGCCCTCTCTCCTTCAGTGACATTAGGCTGGCGCTTAAGCAATGAAAACTTCCTGAAGGATTCTCCTGTGGTAGATGATTTATTACTGAGCGTATCGGGCAGTATCCTCAATCAGGACATTGACTTGGTGATGGGTGATAATGAGTTTTATCTCTATGAATCGGTATGGACTCAGAACGATGGTTATGCATGGTATGACGGTCCGGCCGGTAAATATACTATCTCTACCAGAGGTCAGAACAGTGATCTTTCGTTCATTAAGCGCAAGGAGTTTTCTGCAAACCTGAAAACTTCGCTTTGGAACAGATTGATTACAGCCGATGCTTCATTCTTCATCAACTCTATGGAGGGATATTTGATTAATCAACCCACTTTCTATCCGTCTCATTTGAATACAGGATATCCTGCAGCGTCATTTATGGCTGTACTGAACTATAACAATAACAAGCGTGTAGGCTTTGATTTCAATATAAATGCTAACAAGCGCTTTGGAGATGTAGACTTGTCTCTGGGTGTGGCAGGTACATATTATGATACTAAGATTACTAAGCGTGATGAAATCTATGATGATACCTATCGTTATCGTGAAGGAAGATCTGTTGATGGTGTCTGGGGACTTCAGAGTGCCGGATTATTCCAGAGTAAGGAAGAAATCGAGAGTAGCCCTGAGCAGAAATTGGGTAGTACGGTTCAACCTGGTGACATCAAGTATGTGGACCAGAATGGAGATAACGTAATTGATGATAAGGATGAAGTCTTCTTGGGTAAAGGCGGTTGGTATGGTGCGCCCTTTACACTCGGTATTAATTTTACTGCCAAATGGAAAAGCTTGACTTTCTTTGTGTTGGGTACCGGTAACTTCGGTGCTTACGGATTGAAAAATAGTTCATATTATTGGGTGGATGGCGATGATAAATACTCAGCCATAGTTCGCAACCGTTGGACTCCTGAAACAGCAGCCACGGCCACTTATCCCCGTTTGTCCGCCAGAAGTTCAAGTAATAACTTCCGTGCTTCGGATTATTGGTTGTACAAGACTGACCGTTTCGATCTGGCGAAAGTACAGATTACTTACGATCTGCCGAAACGTATTTTGCGTAATACTTTCATTAACGAGCTATCTGCTTACGTAAGCGGTGCAAACTTGTTGACTATTTCGAAAGAACGTAAACACATGGAGATGAATGTGGGTAGTGCTCCGCAAAGCAGATTCTATAATATTGGTGTGAAAGCTGTATTCTAATCTAAAATTATGATAAAAATGAAACTAAGAAATATTATATTAACTACAGTATTACTGGCAACTTTCTCTGCTTGCGAGGATATGTTCGAACCTGCTAAGGAGAATAATCGCGGTGTTGAGGAGATGCTTTCAGATCCTAATTATGCTGTGGGACTTTTGGGGTACGGATACGCTATGCTACCGTATGACAATTCCAGTGTGAGTGATGTAGCTACAGACGATGCAGTGACCAATGATAAAGAGAGTGGCTATTCAAAAATGGCTCTTGGTTCATGGGCGTCGAATAATAATCCTATGGAACAGTGGCAAGCTCGTAAAGCTGCAATACAATACCTCAATACATTTTTAGGTATCGCAGAGCAAGTAAGTTGGGCTGAGAATGAGGTGACAAATAGGATGTTCATTGACAAACTCAGTGGAGAAGCATATGCCCTGCGTGCCTTGAATTATTACTATCTTTTGATGGCTCATGGAGGTTGGACGGCAGATGGACAGTTATTGGGTGTGCCGATACTTCTGGAACCGGAAGATAACAACTCTGATTTCAATCAGCCCCGTGCTTCTTTCAGTGCATGTGTAGAGCAGGTATTTACTGACTTAAATAAAGCAGTTGAATTATTGCCTGTTGATTACGAAAATATAAAAAGTGATGCTGAGGTGCCTGCAAAATACAAAGAAATTGGCGCAAAGATGGGTAATTATAATCTTGTTTTTGGAACTTATCAACGCGGACGTATTACTGCCAGAATAGCTGAAGCCATAAAGGCACAGGTAGCTTTGCTTGCTGCAAGTCCGGCTTACCGGGAAGGTTCAGGTGTGACTTCTGAAACTGCTGCAAGCTATGCTGCTACTGTATTGAATCGTATTGGTGGTGTATCTGGTCTTGATCCGACGGGTAACACTTGGTATATGAATACAAGTGATCTTGATAATCTTGGTTCAGGAGAAGTGCCTGCTGAAATCCTTTGGAGAGGAAATAAGAGCAATGGAACGGAAGATTGGGATATAGGTATTAAGCAGGAGAAAGATAACTTTCCTCCTACACTCTATGGTAGCGGGCGTATTAATCCTACGCAAAATTTAGTGGATGCTTTCCCTATGGCTAATGGTTATCCTGTTGCAGACAAAGCTAACAGCGGTTATTCGGAAAACGCTCCTTATGAAAATCGTGATCCACGTTTAGCAAAATATATTTTATTCAATGGAGCTACATTTAAGGAAAAAGCCATTATCACAGGTACTTATCCTGATGCAGACAACAAACAAGATAATAACTTGAATCAATTGAGTACCTCTACTCGTACGGGCTACTATCTACGTAAGCTGTTGCGTGAAGATTGTAATGCCAATCCGAGTTCACTTAATGCCAAGTTTCATATTCCTGTTCGTATCCGTTATACGGAAATATTTCTGGCTTATGCTGAAGCAGCCAACGATGCTTGGGGACCAATGGGCAAAGGTAGTAATACCTATAGTGCTTATGACGTAGTTAAGGCTATTCGTGCTCGTGGTGGTGTAGGAACCAATAACGGCGACGCTTATCTGGAGAGTATCAAGGGAGATAAGGAAAAGATGACTCAACTTATCCGTAACGAACGTCGCATTGAGCTTTGTTTCGAAAATAAGCGTTTTTGGGATATTCGTCGTTGGCAAATGCCATTGGCAGAAACTGCTAAGGGAATACGAATTGACAAAGTGGGCGAAAGCCTGAGCTATTCCGTAATTGATGTAGAAAATAGAAACTACAAGGAGTATATGAATTACGGACCTATACCTTATGGTGAGATGTTGAAGTGGAGTAATCTGCAACAGAACAAAGGATGGTAATCACATAATTATAAAATGCAAAAAGAATATGGAAATGAAAATCTATAAATTATTATCTGTAATATTGGGGAGTGCCATGTCATTTGCTTTCTCTTCATGTGAGAATGCAAGTAACTCTTTTCCCGATTATGAGGGTGGTGTGAGTGTATATTTTGCTTATCAATATCCGGTGCGTACTATTGTATTGGGCAATGACCCGGTAGTAGATAATTCGGCTGACCGTCAGCACAAGTGTGCCATTTATGCAACAATGGGAGGGGCATACGGTGGAAGAAATATCACTATAGATATTGCTGTGGATAATACACTTTGTGATAACCTCTTTTTTGAAGATGGTTCACCGGTATTACCTATGCCTTCCACATATTATACGTTGGCTGGTGATAAAATTAAATATAATGGTGACCACTGGGGGAATGTGGAGGTGCAACTTACTGATGCTTTCTTTGCTGACGAAAAAGCCTTGAGTAATAATTATGTGATTCCCGTGGTGATGAAGAAGCAGACTGGTGCCGACCGTATATTGACAGGTACTCCTTTGATTGAAGGTGATGCGCCGGCACGTCCCAATTCGGATTATTGGAGTGTGCAGCCCCAAGACTACGTACTTTATTGTGTGAAATATATGAATCCATGGCATGCTTCGTATTTGCGTCGCGGTATAGATCAGGTAACAGAAAGTGGAACTACAACTACCGTTGTGCGTCATGCTCAATCTGTGGAAAAGGATGAAGTCTGTGATATTACTACTCGTTCGTTGAAGACTGCTGTTTTTCCTGTTAGTACAAAAGAGGTTGATGGAACAACGATGAAGTGCGATTTACTGTTGACATTTAATGACAACGATGAGTGTACCATTGTCTCAGGTACCACAGGAATAACAGCTACAGGTTCCGGGAAATTTGTGGAAAATGGAGAGAAAAAAGCCTGGGGTGGTAAAGACCGGGATGCTATCTACCTGGATTATAGTGTAGACTTTGGCATAAAAAAGGTGGCTACGAAAGATACATTGGTATTACAGACTCGTGGAACAAACAAGATAGAAACTTTTGTCCCTAAGTATCGCGCCAATTGAACGGAAACGTTTAAACGACCAATTAACATAATGTTGGATAATAACTAAAAACATTCAATCATGAAAAAAATATTAATATCTATATTTTTATGTCTTCCTCTTTTGCTTTGGGCACAAAGCGGACCGACTGTCAATATCACGGGAAGTTATACCGCAGTGCTATCTGACCCTTATACGCCTCCAATAACGGCTGATTTAGGTAATCAGATGTATCTGAATGCCTTGTCCGGATTTGTCCGTATCGTAATGGACGTGCCGGATAGTTCATTGCATTATGAATGGGAAGCTTATTCTTCGGATGGTTCGGAGGTTTCTTTGCAATATTCAGGATTGCATAATGAGCGTTATCTGAGCTTGAATGGTACACCCAGAAGTGTAACCATACGTGTATTGTTGAAGAATGGTACCGGTTCGAATAATGTGGTGAATTATAGAAGTTTCACATTTACCACTTATCGTTACCCTTGATTGCATATTGACGAAAAGAATAAGAAATATGTTAATAAATGATTATACAATGAAAACAATTAAATACTCATTATCCTTGGGTTTATTGCTATCGCTTGCCTCTTGTGCCGATGACCAATTCGTTGACTTCAAGACTGAGAAGCCGGAAAGTATAGCCCAATATGAATATCTCAATGCTTACGATGCATTGAAAACATACATAGACCGAAGCGCAAATCCCGACTTTAAGTTGGGAATTGCTCTGTCGGCGAGTGATTTTCTGAAAGGAGAAGTGGTGCGTACTATGGCCATCTCCAATTTCGATGAGATGACGGCGGGTAATGCCATGAAGTACGCTTCGTGTGTGAATGACAAAGGCGATATGGATTTTGGGAATGTGCGTAAATTTGTCACCGAAGCCCAAAATGCTGGAATTACCATTTATGGACATACATTGGCTTGGCATGCGCAGCAGAATAATAAGTATCTGAATTCGTTGCTGAAAGATAAGGAGATGGATGTAGATCCTGATGAAAAGGTTGATATCGAAGATTATGTGGTGGATTACTCTAAAGATGCATATACTTTTTGGAATCAAGTGCCTGAAGGTACAACCATCGGGGTGAACTCTTCTGAGGGTTGTCTGGAGATTGTGAATCCAGTTCAGGCAGAACAGAATCACTTCGTTCAATATCACACTGCAGATAATCTTCCCACTATCACTGGGCAAGATTATAAATTGAAAATGATGATTAAAGGTTCTGCAAAGGGTACACTCAATTTCGGGGTGGGGCCTTGGTCTGGTAGAGCTGAGGGCACTTTCTCTTTCGATACAGAATGGAAAGAGTATGAGTTCTCATTCAAAGCAGTAGCAGATGGCGGGCATGTAATGACACAAACCGGGCTTTTTGTGGGAACTATTCAAATTAAGTATGTTAAAATAACCCATTCAGAAGCTCCTTCTGTTGAAGTTGAACAAGAAATAAGAGTAAAAACGTATGAAGATGGACCATTCCCATTTTACCCAATGGGTTGTGAGCCGCCTGTTATAGATGGCTGCATACATTTTGTACCTGATGGTGAATGGAGACAATTTTTTATTCTTCCCGGTGGTGAAAATACACTTGATGAAGGAAATTATGTTGTTTATCTTGATATAAAGTCTGATAAAGATGCCTCTAATGTACAGCTGGCTATGCAGAATGGATGGAGCGCAGAAAATCAACAGTTTAAGGTCTCTGTGCCTATTAAAGCAGGTAATCAAGTTGTAAAATTGGATTTTTCTAATGTTGAAGGTGGTAATTATGATGTTATCTTGATACCACAAACAAGTGATGCAACTCTTGATCTTAAATCAGTTAAGATTTGCAAGGTTGTGAAGATGAATTCTATTCCTCTTACTCCTGAAGAAAAGAAAGATACTCTCACTTGGGCTATGGATAAGTGGATTGCGGGAATGTTGGAAGCTTGCGATGGTTATGTGACTACATGGGATGTGGTAAATGAAGCGTTATCCGGTATTGATAAGGATGGTGATGGAATTTATGATTTACAATCTGCAACTCGCGGTACTGTGTTAGAAGAAGATGCTAAGAACAATTTCTACTGGCAAGATTATCTGGGTGATGAAGATTATGTTCGTACAGCTGTTAAACTGGCTCGCCAGTATGGCCCGCTGAATATGACGTTATTCATTAACGATTATAATCTGGAATCGGATTGGGATGATAATAAGAAACTAAAGAGTTTAATTAAGTGGATTGAAAAATGGGAAGCAGATGGTATCACGAAAATCGATGGTATCGGTACGCAGATGCATGTTTCTTACTATATGAATCCTACCACTCAGCAAAACAAGGAAAATGCTATTGTGAAGATGTTTGAGCTGATGGCTGAAACAGGTAAACTCGTTAAAATATCAGAGTTGGATATGGGGCTGGTAAATGAAAGCAATGAAAGTGTCTTGACTGAAAATGTAACGGAAGAACAACATAAGGCAATGGCTCAATTCTATACTTTCATCATTCAGAAGTATTTCGAAATAATTCCTGCTGCTCAACAGTATGGTATCACTCAGTGGTGTGCTACTGATGCTCCCGGTGACTCTGGTTGGCGTGGTGGTGAACCCGTAGGTTTATGGGATTCTAACTACAACCGTAAGCATACCTATGCAGGCTTTGCTGATGGTTTGGCTGGAAAATAATAGAGTTTTATAAGAAAAGGCAGTGGGCCGTAAAATGAAACCGCTCGCTGCCTTTATTGTTTTAATAAAAATCGAATAACAATGAAAAACATATTATTTATTTTGAGTTTGGTCATTTGGTGTGGTTGTAGTAATGAAATTTTGTTTGATGCGGATAGAGCAGAAGATATGGTTGCTACAAGGACTGCAAATTTAGATGAATATTCATTTGAAATTTATGGCGGAGCATTGTCATCTTATTACCAATATGATTGTAAGGGTAATTTGGAAAAAGTTATGCCTGCCATAGTTTCATTTCATAGGGGTGATAATAACAGTATTGAACCCATTATACCTCAGGTCTTAACTAAACCTGTTTGGATAGATAGTATTGCGCATAAAACTACTATGTATAATGGTATGTTTGCGGTGTATGTATATATGCAAAATAATATCTCTTCAAAAGAAAGAAGTGGAGATATTGTATGGCAGCAACCAGAATCTAATAAAACCTTATCTATCAAAATTGTACAAGAGGCAGGTAATAATCATATAATGATTGCTGTGAGAGAACTTTACCTAAACCATCCATTGTTTACTGCTACCACAACTTATCCCGTAAAAAAAGATATTAGTTGCAGAATTCCATACGAAGCATACAATGATGGTGGAAAGTACGACGGCAACGCATCAATCACTATTCCGAAAGGAGAAACAAAAGGAACTTACGAAATGGATTATAATGGTTCCCCGTTAGTTTATTATCATGGTGATATAAAAGGATATAAATTGTATGAAGGAACTATTGCGGGAGATGATATTTATACCTATAGCTTTGTTCGTTATTGGTAATATTATAATAAATAAGTCTGTTTAGGCTTTCAATTAAAGATGTAACGTCAGTGAACAAGTGTGTAACATAAAGATACAGATTATTTCATTACATCTGTTACATTTGAAACGGAAAAGAAGGAAACAAGGGGCTGCACAATGTTTCTATGCTGCATGGAACCTTTTCAACTTGTTCCCTTGTTAACTATTGATTCAACTTGGGACTTAAATTATAACCGTAAACATACGCATGTGGGATTTGTTGACGGTTTGACCGGGAAATAAATTGTCATATTAGATGGTGAGTGGTTCTTTCACTTCACTATCTATTAAACAGAATGTTTAAATACTATTGTTATGAAACAGATATTATTATTTTTTATATTAGTTGTATTGTATAGTTGTAATACAGATGATGAATCTTGGCGTGACATAAATGGAAGTATTGCGACTAAGAGTATCAATGACACTAATAATTATTATTTTGATTTTTATTCTTTATCCATCTCCAAATTTGATTTTGATTTTCAAGGGAATTTTCTATCAGGTTCGATTCCTTATGTGTCATCGTATATGAATATTGATGGAGAGATTTTTGATATAAAACCAGAACTCATAAGTAAACCTATATGGGTAGATAGTATTATAATTAACCAGGTTTATATTAGTACTTTTATAACATTTCCTGATGGGGTAGATAAGAATATCTCTACAGAAGATAGAAGTGGTGAAATTGTTTTAAAACAATCAGGTTCTAATAAAATGTTATCTGTTGGTATAGTCCAAAAAGGTAGTATTGAGAATGCAATAAACATAAAACTCACCACTCTTTACGCAAATCATTATGAGTTCACAGCTACCACAACTTACCCTGTGAAAGGAGATGTTACTATAAGAGTTCCGTTTGATATATACAATGATGGTGGAGAGATGAAAGATGAAACCGTTCAGATCATTATTGCTAAGAATACAAGTACCGGTTCTTCTATTATGGACTATAATGGTTGCCCATTAGTTTATTATCATGGAGATATTAAAGGGTATAGATTGTATGAAGGAAAAATTTGGTCAACTGCAGATAATATTTACAGCTATAATTTTGTTCGTTATTGGTAGTTAGCCCAACAGTCTCATTTTATTTCTCGCATCTTTCTATTCATAGTAATAGTAGATGAAGGAGCTCATCTTCACTGGATTTATCTGTTTATATTTGTATACAAATGATTTCTTGGAAAGAAGATTGTATGTTGCTGATTATCAATAAGCTGCAATGTGTTAACCTTTTGAACGCAAAGATTAGAGAGTTTGTCTACAAGAAGTTAACTTCCTGTGGACAAATTCTTAACTTCTTGTAAAAGAGAAATCGTTGTCTTTGGGGTTTCTTTACATCTGACTTACAAATGAAAGTATCTAACTTTATTTTCTTCACTGATGATGTAACACTGTCAAATGCTTCTGTAACATATCTTTTTCAAGTTGTACTTATGATTTTGAAACAAAATGAATCGTATATGAAAGTAAATGCACAAATAATAACTTTATGTCTTTCTTTGCTTACTGCTTGTAACCCTATGAAAGAAGCCGAAGAAGAGGCAGACTGTCTTCCCGATATTTTCCCTGATTATACATCTATTGTTATTCCCTATAACATTGCTCCTTTGAACTTTGAAGTGAAAAAAGCACAGACTGTTCAGGCGGAATTTGTAGTGGAAAAGATCAAACTGATCACAGTTCGGGGAGATAATGAAATACAAATTCCACTGAAAAAATGGCGCAATTTGCTGGCATCTGCCAAAGGAAAAGAATTGAATATCATTGTGTCTGTGTGGAATGATACTCACCCTAAAGGAATTCGTTACCGGCCTTTTTCCATTTACGTTGCACCCGACAAGATTGATTCGCATATTGCTTACCGCCTGATAGAACCCGGCTACGAGGGATGGAATGTTATGGGCATCTACCAGCGCGATCTGACTTCTTTTGAAGAAAAAGCGATAGTGACGAATCAGAAAGATAAGAGCCGATGTATGAATTGTCATACATTCAATAACTATTCTTCTGATGATGTACTGTTTCATGTACGTGGAGAGAACGGTGGCACTGCTTTATATACTGGCGGCATTCTTCGTAAAATAGAGTTTGAGAAACTGCCACCGCATAAGAATGTCGGTTTTCCGGCATGGCATCCGGGAAGGCGATACATTGCCTTTTCTTCCAGCAAGAGTGGGCAGGTATTCTTTGGTGCAGGTGAGCAAGTGCTGGAGGTGTTCAACACTGGAGGAGATTTACTATTGTATGACACACAGACTGGGAAAATGGTTACTGACAAAAGATTTATAAGTAAGGCTGCTTGGATGGATTTTCCAGTTTGGTCTGCCGACGGAAAGTTTTTGTACTATTGTGTGGCCGATCCTAGGAATCTACCGCGTGAATACAGGCAAGTACATTACAATTTGTGCCGGGTTGGATTCAATGAAGCCACTGGACTTTTTTCTGAGAAGATAGATACACTCTATAATGCTCATGCACAGGGTGGAAGCGTTGCTTTCTTTTCTGCTTCGCCCGACGGACGCTATCTGCTGTACACAAAAGCAGATTACGGTATCTTCCCTATCTGGCACAAGGAGTCGGATGTGGAGATGATTAGACTGGGTGACGGGCAATCGGTAGATGTGTCTGTATGGAACAGTGATTGTGCAGAGAGCTATCACACCTGGTCTTCGAATGGACGTTGGGTTTTGATAAGCAGTCGCAGGTTGGATGGACGTTATACGCGAGTGTTTATTGCTTATATGGATGAGGCGGGAAAGCCTTACAAACCGTTTCTGCTGCCTCAGCAGCATCCTATAGATAATATACTTCGTATAAAATCTTATAATCTGCCAAAATTTATCCGGGGAGAGGTGAAGTTACCGACTGATTTAGTAAATACACTTTTTTTCCCCTCAAAATGAGAAAACTATGAAACGTATTCTTCTATTTCATGTTTTGTTGACAGGTGTTGTCCTGTTTGTTCTCTGGTATGCTATGTTTCCTAATTTTTTATGGAGTCTTGAGGGGAATTCTTTCTTCACGACTGCTTCCGATTTTACAAATTTCCAGTTGTCTATGCCAGCTGATTGGGCGAAATATGTAGGCGCCTTTCTTTTACAATTTTTCCGTTATCACGAAGGAGGTGCATTGCTGCAGATGCTTTTTGCTTTAATCATCCTGATTGCTTCAGATTGCATTATTTGGCTGATTGGGCGGAATGAACATTTATTGTGGCTTTCGTTTTTTTCACTGGTTTGGTTTGTTGGCGGGCAGTTTCAGGATGAAGATTTGGAGCGTTCAGTCTGGTGGTGTAGCGGATTTATTCTAGTGGCTTTGCTCGTTTATGCATTTTCTTATGTGAGGAAACGAAGGACAAAGGTGGAAGTGAAGCATTGGTTGGCGAGTCCTTTCTTAAATTACTTGTTTCCTTGTTTGGCTGTGGGCATAAGTGTTTTCTTGTTGATTGGCAGAGAGGAGCATCAGGAGGTGGAGAAAATTTGTAGGTTGGATCATTGGATAGAAGACAAGGAATGGGAGAAAGTATTGCAGTCTATTCGACCGGAGGATGCTAAGCAGTCATCGTTGCAACAACATTGGGCTTTGCTGGCATTATCGCAGATTGGAGAATTGAGCGAACGGATGTTTGCTTATGGACCTACAGGAACTGATAGCTTTTTTTATAGCATGGAGGATGGACTTTTTCGTGAATATTTCAATACTTCGTTCTATGAATGCCTAGGATCTGACAATGGCGTTGTTCATAGTGCTTTCCAAGCAGCTACTCAAACCCGGTATGGGATGAGTTTCCGGGCGTTGCGTACACTGATAAAAGCTAATATCCGGTTGGGGAATACGGAAGTTGCAGAAAAGTATCTTGTCTTATTACAACATTCTACGTGTCATGCCCGCTGGGGAGAAGCTCAGCGGAAGAAAATTGCAGGTCAGAGTAGGCTTGAAAAGCATGTCAGTAACAAAAGCATCGGAAAGCTTCTGCAGGGCAGTCGCTCATTTGTCGTAGAAATGGCAGCAGTTGTTGATCATTATCCTGAAGACAGGAAAGCATTGGAATATTTGTTGTGTGGTTTATTGCTTCAGAAGGATTTGGATAAGTTTGCTTATGTGCTTCACGAATATGCTTTCCGCTTTATGAACCGACTTCCTCGGCATTATGAAGAGGCTTTACTGGTTGTAGGAATGAAGCATCCGGAGGTACTCGAAGTTTTTTCGGTAGATAAGACAAAAATAGAACAATTTGAAAGGTTTTATTCGATGTTGCAGAAGCGGGATGAATATAAATGGATGCTGGAAAGTCAATTTGCTGATAGCTTTTGGTTTTATTATTATTGTACTTGATAAAAGGTGAACCAGAGTCTCCTGACAGAATGTAACGCTGTCGTAGGTAAATGTTACATCGGGAGGCGAACGCGTAATGCCATTAAAGAAATGTGTAACAAAAATGGTGCAATGTATTTGGGGGAAGTCTCTATATTTGCGTGCAGAATGTTGAGCTTGAGAAACTTCAGTTACTTAAATATTATGATATGAAAATCACTACTGTATTTATTCTATTGACCTTATTGAGTGTAATGTATTCTTGTTCGGACGAACAGGTCATATTTCAAGAACCCGAACAACCCGAACAGCCGGAACAACCTGTTGAGTCGGTTCCCGAACCGGAGAGTTCTTTGCCTATGCTGACTGTTGTGGGGCGCTACTTGAAAAATGAAACAGGAGAAACCGTCAATCTGCACGGATATGCACAGACCTTCAGCCCTTGGTTTAATGAGCAGGGAAAGTATTGGACGAACTATGATGTAGAAGGTTGCTTGTACTATAATAAACAGAAGATAGACCAGATACTCTCTGCCGGATGGCGAATGGACTTCGTGCGTATGCACATGGATCCCTATTGGAGCAATACGCCGGGGATATCTGTTGAAGGGGAAAATGATATTCAGGCTTTTAGCTTCGAACGTTTCAAACGGTATTTAGATGAGGTTTTTGTGCCGATGGCGCTTTATGCCGTGGAGAAAGGGCTTTATGTAGTGATGCGTCCGCCCGGTGTTTGTCCTAAGGAAATTGCTGTTGGCGATGCCTATCACCAGTATCTGCTGAAAGTTTGGAAACAAGTGGCTGCCCATACTAAACTAAAGAACAATACCGGAATCATGTTTGAACTGGCCAATGAACCAATTCACATCTTGGGATCTGACGGGCAATACGGTAGCGGACAGCAGGATCATTTCAATAAGATGAAGGAATTTTTCCAAGCCATTGTGGATGAGATGCGAGCCGAGGGGTGTAACAATATTCTTTGGATTCCTGGTCTAGGGTATCAGTCGCAATACAGTGGTTTTGTTTCCAATCCTGTGACAGGGAATAATATCGGTTATGCTGTGCATGTTTATCCCGGTTGGTATGGTAGTGACTGTGAGGTACCGAGTGCGGAGTTAGGAGGGGTAGATGGCGGTGGCTATGAGGGCTTTCAGCGCGGATGGAATGCGCAGGTGGCTCCAGTTGCAGCAATTGCCCCGGTAATGGTGACGGAAATGGATTGGGCACCCGAAAAATACAATGCGTCGTGGGGTAAGAGTATCACGGGCATGGCAGGTGACAGAGGGTTCGGTGCCAACTTTAAATATATTGCCGATCTTACGGGAAATGTTAGTTGGTTACTTTTCACCAGCCCCGAATACTTGGCGCAGTTTAGAAATGTGCCAGGCACTGAAGGTACTTATACTTTCCTGACCGATCCGGAAGCTTGTCCCTGGCCTGTATATCATTGGTATCAGGAGTATGCGGGTGAGGCAGCGGCTGAAGGAGAATTGACGGGGATTGAATTGTCCGGTGTGGAGAGTGAACTGCAAATTCATATGGGCGATAGCCGTTATATCGTAGTGAAGGCGCATTATGCTGATGGCAGTAGTCGCATGGTGACGGCAACAACTAGATTCAGTACAGATAAGAGCGGAGTGGTTGAAATAAGGCAAGATGGCAGGCTGTCTGCATTGCAAGAAGGTGAAACTACATTGATTGTGGAATATACTTCACGGCAGGACGTAAGCAGGCAAAAAGCTCTTAAGATTCGTGTTGTTTCTCCTTTTTTACTTACGGCAGCGATGTTTAACCCTTCCATTTGGGAAAATGGCACTTTCGATGAGACTACTCGGACTTTGGTGACAGGGCAGTATGGCTTCGGAGGTTGGCAATATGCTGACGGACTTGACTTGTCGGCATATAAAACACTGACTGTAGAACTGGGTAACGATAATGAGAGTAATGTGTCATTCCGCCTATTTGATAAGAACAGTTATTGGACAAAGCCTGCTACTTATGATTTTGGTTCGTCACGCAAGGTTGTTGTGAACTTGAATCAGATGATTGATGAGAATGGAGCAAAGATTGATTCTTCACATCTTTACTTCGTCGGTTTCTGGTCTATGGGTGGAAAACCTATTGTGATATCTAATGTTTCCTTAGCAAATTAAAAAGGCATATCAACTCTCATCTTTCCGAGAGTTTGATATAATTTGTGCATTTTATAATATCTTTCCTGCATCCTCTGTGAAGAGTGTGCAGGAACACAAATCTGTGATATTTATCTAATATTGATATTCAAATGTCTGAAATTGTAAAGCGGTGATCAGATTCATGCCTTATTTTTGCAGATAGAAATGAATAGCCTGATAAACTTTAAATAAAAGATATGATGAAGAAGATAATTGTATGGTTGGCTGTAATGATGTATATACTATCCGGTTATGCACAAAATGCACCTTGGAATTTCCAGAGTAAAGTAGTCACGGACACTCTTTTTAGTAAAGTGTTAAATTCAAAGCGTGCTTATACAGTTTTTCTGCCAAAGAGTTTTGAACAGAATAAAGAGAAAAAATATCCGGTTTTATATCTATTGCATGGTATGTGGGAAACCAATCCTGTCTGGGCGGAGCGTGGACATATAAAAGATGTGATGGACCGCCTTGTAGCCAGTGGAGAAGCATGTGAGATGATTATTGTTACTCCGAATGCCGGTGGCAATATACATATGGAATGGAACGGATATTTTGATATGCCTGGTTGGAAATATGAGACATTCTTTTATACAGAATTCTTGCCCTATATAGAGAAAAAATACAGGGTGATAGGCGATAGGCAGCATCGTGCCATTGCCGGCTTGTCGATGGGGGGTGGCGGAGCTACTAACTATGGTCAGCGCCATAGTGATATGTTTTGTGCAGTCTATGCGATGAGTGCCCTGATGTCTATTCCTGAGCAGGGAGCAGTGTCTGCTGATGATCCGAATTCTAAAATAGCGATACTGACTCGTAGTGTTATTGAAAATAGCTGTGTGAAATATGTGACCGAGGCTAATGAGAACCGTAAGGCTGATTTACGCAATGTTGCCTGGTTTGTAGATTGTGGGGATGATGATTTCCTGCTTGATCGTAATATAGAGTTCTATCAGGCAATGCGTAACGCCGGTGTACCTTGCCAGTTCAGGGTGCGCGATGGAGGACATGATTGGGAATATTGGCACTCGGCTCTTTATCAGTGTTTGCCTTTCGTAACCCGGATATTTGGTAAGGAATAATATAACAAACAATAATAGGCAGATTATGAGAACATTTGTATTTACATGCTTGCTTCTTTTAGGCATGACGACATTTGCGCAGGACGCGAACTTCCATATCTATCTGTGTTTGGGACAATCGAACATGGAAGGAAATGCAAAGGTAGAAGAACAGGATACAGTGGCGGTTGACAGTCGTTTTCAGGTATTAGCGGCTGTCGATTGTCCTAATTTGGGGAGGACCAAAGGGAATTGGTATAAGGCAGTTCCTCCTTTGGCGCGTTGCTATACGGGCTTGACTCCGGGAGATTATTTTGGCCGGGCTATGGTGGCTAATCTTCCATCTAATGTACGGGTGGGGATTATCAATGTTGCCGTAGGCGGTTGTAGGATAGAACTGTTTGACAAGGATAACTATCAGTCATACGTAGAAACTTCTCCGGACTGGCTGAAGAATATGGTAAAGGAATATGGCGGCAATCCTTATGCGCGTTTGGTTGAGATGGCGAAGCTTGCTCAAAAAGACGGAGTGATTAAAGGTATTCTGTTACATCAGGGAGAGTCGAATACAAATGATAAAGATTGGCCTTCAAAAGTAAAGGGCGTGTATGGTAATCTTTTGAAAGATTTAGGATTATCTGCCGCTAACGTGCCTTTGCTGGCGGGGGAGGTGGTACATGCAGATCAGAATGGCATTTGTGCCAGCATGAATACAATCATCGACAGCTTGCCACAGGTGATTCCTACTGCACACGTGATATCTTCTGCCGGTTGTCCGGCTGCATTCGATAATCTTCATTTTACAGCTGAAGGATACCGGATGTTAGGAGCTCGCTATGCTGCTAAAATGCTTTCTATTTTAGGATATGGAGATTGGACGTCTGCTCAGAATATGAAGTTATGGTATAATCGTCCGGCACAAGACTGGCTGGAAGCTTTGCCATTAGGTAATTCCCGTTTGGGGGCTATGGTATTTGGCGGGACTGCCCGTGAAGAATTGCAACTCAATGAAGAGACGTTCTGGGCTGGTGGACCATACAATAATAATAATCCTAAAGGATTGCAGGTATTGCCTGAAATACGTCGCCTTATTTTTGAAGGCAAAACCTTGGAGGCTCAGAAGCTCATTGATGAGAATTATATGACGCCTCAGCATGGTATGCGTTACTTGACATTGGGGAGTCTTTTCCTGAATTTCCCCGGGCATGAAAATCCTTCTGAATATTATCGGGATCTGAATCTGGAGAATGCTACTGCTACAACACGTTATGAAGTGGATGGAGTGAAGTTTGTCCGTACGGCATTTGCCTCTTTGAGTGATGATGTGATTATTGTACGCATTCAGGCGGATAAGGCAAAGGCCTTGAATTTTGCCGTGTCATACAGCAGTCCGCTGAAATCAGATGTACAAGTAAAGGGGGGCAAGCTGATTATCTCTTGTCAGGGAGCTGAACATGAAGGAATTTCTGCTGCTATGCGTGCCGAATGCCAAGTACAGGTGAAAACAGATGGTAAAGTGAGCAAGGAAGAAAGCGCACTTGCCGTGAATGGGGCTACTGAAGCTACCTTGTACATTTCAGCAGCTACTAATTTTGTGAATTATCATGATGTCAGTGCGAACGAGTCAAAACGTGCAGCTACTTATTTGCAGAAAGCCACCCGCATTCCTTACGAACAGGCTTTGAAGAGTCATATCGCCTCTTATCGCAAGCAATATGACCGTGTGGCCCTGACTTTGGAAAGTACCGGAGTTTCCGCTTTGGAGACACCTGTCCGTGTGCAACGTTTTATAGAAGGGAATGATATGGCGATGGCAGCTTTGATGTTCCAATATGGTCGTTATCTGCTGATTTCTTCTTCGCAACCCGGTGGTCAGCCTGCCAATCTTCAAGGTATCTGGAATCACAGTCCATACGCTCCCTGGGATAGTAAATATACAATTAATATCAATGCGGAGATGAATTATTGGCCTGCTGAAGTAACCAATCTGAGTGAGACGCATGAACCTCTCTTTGATATGGTGACTGACTTGGCGGTTACAGGTAGTGAGACTGCTAAGGTTCTTTATGATGCCAAAGGTTGGGTGGCACATCATAATACGGATATATGGCGTGCTTGCGGACCGGTGGATGCTGCATACTTCGGCATGTGGCCTAATGGAGGTGCCTGGCTGGCACAGCATCTGTGGCAGCATTATCTGTTTACCGGTGACAAAGAGTTTCTAAAGAAGTATTATCCGCTGTTGAAGGGAACTGCTGATTTTTATTTAAGTCATTTAGTGGAACATCCGAAGTATAAATGGATGGTTACAGTGCCTTCCATGTCTCCTGAACATGGTTATCGGGGTTCGCAAACAACGATTACGGCAGGTTGTACAATGGATAATCAGATTGCTTTTGATGCCATGTACAGTACACTTCAGGCCAGTCGTATTTTGGGTGGGGATAAACAGTATGAGGATTCTTTGCAGGCAATGCTGAGTAAGTTGCCACCAATGCAGATTGGGAAACATAATCAATTGCAGGAATGGCTGATTGATGCTGATAATCCACTGGATGACCATCGGCATATTTCGCACCTGTATGGCTTATATCCCAGTAATCAGATTTCTCCGACTGCAAATCCTGAGCTATTTCAGGCTGCCCGGAACACTTTGATACAACGTGGAGATATGGCTACCGGTTGGAGCATTGGGTGGAAGATTAATTTCTGGGCGCGTATGTTGGATGGCAATCATGCTTATAAGATTATACAGAATATGCTCCATCTTTTGCCTAGTGATAAGGTTCAGAAAGAATATCCTGAGGGACGTACTTATCCTAATTTATTTGATGCCCATCCACCTTTCCAGATTGATGGAAACTTCGGTTATACGGCAGGAGTTGCAGAGATGTTGTTGCAAAGCCATGATGGTGCAGTACACTTGTTGCCTGCACTGCCTGAAGCATGGAAAAAAGGAAGTGTGAAAGGTCTTGTTGCCCGTGGTGGTTTTGTGGTGGATATGGAATGGGATGGAGTTCAACTGAAAAAGGCGAAGATACATTCTCGTTTGGGTGGGGTACTGCGTATCCGTTCTTATGTTCCTTTAAAGGGAAAAGGGGTGAAAGTGGCAGACGGTACTTGCCCGAATCCTCTTTATGCACCGGCAGTTATAAAAGAACCGGTAGTTTCAAAACTGATAAATCCTCAGGCGCCGGTCCTTTATCGTACTTACGAATATGACATTGTTACTCAGCCGGGAGAAGACTATTTACTGGAACGTAGTATGTAATGATATTAATAATCTGTTAATTGTGATAAAATGTTGAAATTATGAAACTTACAAGTTTATTTGCGGTTAGTGTCAGCCTGGTGCTTTCCAGTTTTTGTTCACTTGGAGTTCAGGCTCATCCAGTTCAGGAAAATAGTAGTGGGGGCCCGGTTCTTGCAGGAGCTTACTATACCGATAACTATCGGAATTTGTTTAATGAGTATTTAGGTATTTCTCAGCAACAAACCGACCGGAAAATGGAGCAAATCTGGAATCACTTCTTTGTGAATGAAAAAACAAAGGTTTACTATGAGAGTGATGACAATACTGCCTATATTTATGATACAGGGAATCAGGATGTACGTACAGAAGGAATGTCCTATGGAATGATGATATGTGTACAGTTGGATAAGCAGGCTGAATTCGATAAGTTATGGCGGTGGGCCAAGAAATATATGCTGTATACTTCGGGCAAATGGTCGGGATATTATGCCTGGCACTGTACGCCTCGTGGTGTTAAAATAGGTAAGGAGCCAAGTTGCGCTTCTGATGGTGAAATTTATTTTATAACTTCTTTATTCTTTGCTTCTCACCGTTGGGGGAATGACGGGGCATATGACTATAACCAGGAGGCTCAGAAAATATTGAAAGATGTTATGTCTAAAGATGGTTCCCAAGGCGTTTATAACCTGTTCAATACTGAGAGTAAACTCGTTACATTTGTACCGGAAAAGGTCTATTATAACTATACGGATCCTTCCTATAATCTGCCTGCTTTCTTTGAACTTTGGGCTTTGTGGTCTGACACTAATAAGGAATTCTGGAAGCAGACACCTGATGCAGCCCGTCGCTTGCTGGCTGATGCATCGCATAAAAAGACGGGGTTGTTCCCTGATTATTCTGCATTCGATGGTACTCCTTGGAAACCTAAGAATTGGGGATATGATACAAGAAGATACCAGTTTGATGCTCTTCGCTGTGCCATGAATGTCGGTATGGATTATTATTGGTTTGGAAAAGATGCTGCTAACCAGACAGAGATGATGAGTCGATTGCTTAACTTTTTCAAGCAAGATAATTTTACGCACGAATATTTCAATGTAGATGGTTCAGCACCTGCCGGTAATTATTCAACAGGTATGATCGGTGCAAATGCTGTAGGAGCTTTTGCTTTGAATGACAAGAATCTGGCGAAAGAATGCATACAGAAATTGTGGAATGAACCATTGCCTACGGGCAAATTTCGTTATTACAGCGGTATGGTATATATGATGTCTATGCTGCATGTCAGTGGCAATTTCCGGATTATCAAGTAGCTTGATGAATAGAAAATGTCAAGTAGTATAAGCATAATATTAATATTATAGAGAAAGCCAGCTAATATGTATTAGCTGGCTTTCTTTTTGTTCTGTGTTTAGTTCTATTGCTTAATCTCGTCAGAAGAAGACTTTTGCTGCTCCTCCATATAGGTTGTTGGCGGAACTCCGTATAATTCTTTAAAAGCGGTAGAAAAATATGCAATATTAGTAAAACCTG
>OGZM01000294.1_pt1 | contig 67657 bp, 54 predicted proteins | sample 1576821 | NCBI WGS metagenome assembly OGZM01 (sample SAMEA3541491, study PRJEB24748) | human gut metagenome | biome: human gut; feature: human-associated habitat; material: faeces | place: China | collected 2012
GGACAGACGGTTTCCCGTCTGCCGGACTTGTGGTGTTACCGCACAAGAATATTCATTTCTATAATAAATGCAGAAAGCCATTCCTCCAAGTGCAGTAATCGCCAATAACGAATCAACTAATAAAGAATCTAATCTTGTATTACCCGCTAGTAGTATAACGCTGCCAACACACATTAGTAATTTATTCTGCCATTTATTTGAAAAAGCAAATAAACTAATCAAAATCCCACTCATCAAAGTTGTTTGAGCGTACATTTGCATCCACTCTGAATGTATTCCGGTTATCTTGCATACATAATAAATGTAAGAAGCACTTCCTGGTGGATACGATTGAAACATAATATTACTATCCATAAAATTGGGAAAACGGTTTTTGCTCAATAATGTTTTTTCAACTAATGCCCAATGGCTAAAGTTATCATAATCCAAAAACTTATTCCCATATAATAAAAAGGCAAAAAATACACAAATTACCAAGAAAAATATTGTTCCTATGCAAATGATCCCCTGCATTTTTTCTCTTTTATAAATTGATTGTATTGCCAATACAAGTCCGCATAAGCTAATTAATATTGCAGCTTCTTTCATTATGTTAAGAATACCAGCAAGAAACATTACACTTCCTATCGCGCTAAATATAATGCCAATAGAAAATTCAAGTTTAACCTTTTTTCGAACAGATTGAATATATCCATAAAAAGATAAAACTAAAATCAATACTCTTATAATTTTAACAACAAGACCCATCCCTATTTTTTCTCCTTAAAAACCCAGGCTCTTTGTATTTGATAACTAATTACAAATAAAACACTATCAACAATTAATTTTTCAAAAGTCTTATCCCATCCGATCAAATAATTCAAAAGCACCACAAACCCTGCCGAACAGCATAACTGCACAAAACACAATACATAATATCTAATCATTTGTTTTCATGTATTCCCTGAACTTTTAAAAACCATATTGCGATTTAGCAAGAAATTATATAAAGATGAAATTACACGAGCAATAACTGTAGATACAATAATTGCTATTTCTGTTTTCATAGATACTAAAAACACTGTCATCATGTGAAATATCAGCAAATCGATTATTGCCGAAGATAATGACGTAAACAAATACTTGAAGAAACCTGAAAAAATCAATTTATATATTTTCATTGAATCTACAAATGGACGGAAATGTGTTTCACTATTATTATTAAAATATACTGTTTGAATTTTAATTTGTTTCATAGAATGTTTATGTATAGCCCCAAAAATAAGCATATTCATTTCATATTCAAACCGCTCTCCATCCAAATCCATATATTGCAGTAAATATTTTTTAGGAATACCTCGTAAACCAGTTTGTGTATCTTTTAATTTTATACCGTATAACAATTTAAAGATTCCACTTGTTATTTTATTTCCATATCGACTTTTGAATGGCGCATTCAAATCATCAAAATCTCGCATTCCTAATAATAACGCAGGAGCAGTTTGTCTATTCAGTTCATTTTGTAACGCAACCACATCCTCAACTGTGTGCTGTCCATCTGAATCAACAGTTATAACACCTGCACAATCTTCCATTCCCCATTCTGTAAAAGCATAATTAAACGCATTTTTTTAAGCCCGACCTTTGCCGAGATTCACAGCATGACGGTATATCCTTACTTCTTTATACGTTTCAAGAAATGAAAACATCTCCTTATAATCTGCGAACTACCATCATCAACTATCAAAATCCGTTCACATCCATGCTCTATCAACGATGCAATATATTTTTTCAATATTTCACAAGGCGGATTAAGTGCTGGGATAATGACAATATTCTTATACATATTATTTTCCTCTTACTTTTTTTATCTTTCAGCACAACCACCGCTTATGATATCAAAAGCGGTGGTTAAAATCATCTCTTTTCACTTTTTACCAATAATATGAGCCTCTTAACTGCTCTGTCTTCACTACAATACCGTTTTTAATATAATCGCGATAGGCGATTGCCGTATTGCTTCCAGTCCACCATGAACGTATATTAATATAATCATACCATGACGGCTGAACTCCCCAAACTTCTGCATACAATGTCTGACCATATACATAAGTCACTATTTTCACCGGGAAATTATGATCATTTCTTATCTTAAGATCTGATGTTCCGTAATTTACCATCGCATCTTGTCCAATCGGAACATATGTAGACGGCACGGAGTGATTGTTACGCTCTATAATTGTCAATCCTGCTCTAAGCGCCGTTCCGTAAAGTGTTGTACTTGCCTGACAGATTCCTCCTCCGTATCCGACACCTCCGACAACGCCTCCCGGAAGATAACCCTGCGCTGCTCCGCACGGTCCTGCTATTCCGAAGAAAGAAATTGTTTCACCCGGATTGATCACAACTTGATTAAAGCTCATCAATGCTTTCGTCATATTATATGTACCATTATAATTATTGGTAGAAACAGTTGAAAATACAGACATTCTTGTGCCAAATTGCTTTGCATGTGCTCTTCCTGACGCATCAAATATATATTCCACACCGTCAATTATTAATGTACAATTTGATACTAAATGCCCATTTCCATTGTAATAATATTTATCTCCGTTTTTTACTCTCCAACCGGTAAGCATTTTTCCATTTTCAGTAAAGTAATACCAGTGTCCATCAATTCTTAAACCTTTTGATACTGCCAGTTTTCCATTTGACTGATAATAGTATTTACCACCATTTTTCGTACGCCACCAGCTTTTCATCATATTACCGGAAGCGTTAAAGTAGTACCATGACCCATCTTTATCTTTAACACCTGCATTAAATGCCTGTCTTCCCTGCGGATCAAACCCGATAATCTTTCCGTTTTCTTCTTTCAGTCCTCTGTACGCTGCACCATTACTCTGAAAAATATATCGATACCCATTAATTACAATATCAAGATCCTTCACAAGATGTCCTTCTCCATCATAATAGAACCAATCTTCACCTTTTTGACGGAATTCCTCTTGCAATCTTCGCCCACTACTTGACAGATAGTACCAATAATCACCGATTTTAATTCCTTTACTAACTTGTAAACGTCCTTCTTCATCGTAGTAATAATAACCATCTTCTTTTTCGCGCCAACCTGTAAGGATTCTTCCATCTTCTTTAAAGTAATACCAATATTTTCCGATCTTAACCCCTTGATTTACTGCACGATATCCTTGTTCCATGTAATAGTATTCATGATTTTCATCCCAACCTTGGTAGCCTGCTCCGGAACTTTCAAATCGATAGTACTTACCACCTATCTCCATCTCTGTATCTCGAACCATTCGGCCTTCACCATCATAGTAATACCATTTTCCACTTTTCTCACGGAATTCATTTTGCAGTCTTCTTCCACTACTTGTCAGATAATACCACTCACCGTCAATGCTAAGTTCTTTATTACTTTGCAAATGACCTTCTGCATTATAATAGTAATATCCACCTTCCTTTTCTCTCCAGCCGGTCAAAACTTTACCATCTTCTTTGAAATAGTACCAGTATTTTCCGATTTTCACACCTTGATTTACCGCGCGATATCCTTGATCCATATAATAATATTCACAGTTCTCATCCCAGCCCTGATACCCCGCTCCAGAACTTTCAAAACGATAATACTTACCGCCTATTTCCATTTCTGTATCATAAACCATCCGGCCTTCACTATCATAATAGTACCATTTTCCACTTTTCTCACGAAATTCATTCTGCAGTCTTCTGCCGCTGTTTGTCAGATAATACCTGTCATCGCCGATTCTGAGCTCTTTATTACTCTGCAAATGACCTTCTTCGTTATAATAGTAATATTCACCTTCTTTTTCTCTCCAACCGGTCAAAATTCTGCTGTCTTCTTTAAAGTAATACCAATATTTTCCAATCTTCACACCTTGGTTTACCGCACGATATCCCTGTCCCACATAATAATATTCGTGATTTTCATCCCAACCTTGATATCCCGCTCCAGAACTTCCAAAACGATAATATTTACCATCAATTATAAATTCTGTGTCACTTACCAAATGCCCCTCGGCATCATAATAAAACCACTCAGTCCCTTTTTGGCGGAACTCATTTTCTAATCTTCTTCCACTGCTTGTAAAGTAATACCACTCTCCGTCAATTTTTAACCCTTTATTAACTATCAAATGTCCTAATTCATCGTAGTAATACCAGCCTCCGTCTTTTTGACGAAATTCATCCCGCAAAGATACTCCTGCATCATTAAAATAATACCAGTAACCGTCAATTTTAATTCCCTCGGAAATCAATTCTCTTCCATTATCATAATAATGCCAACCATCTGCTTCCTGCTTCCACCCCATCTTTTCAACTTCTAAATCAGCTTCTATCATAATTTCAGCATTTGAAGTGGAATATTCCTCTGCCGATACTACAATGCTTCCGCTTAAAATTCCGATCGCGCCTATCAGCAATACTATCTTTTGATTTCTCTTTTTCATACTTCACATCCCTTTCCCAAACATTTCCTCTCAAAAATGTTCTCATCGTTTCTGGCTTTCGATTCATCTATCACATTCTTATTTTATTATACACAAAACTCACCTTTTTTCACAGAACTTTCTAGTCTATTTTATGAAAAATGCCCTCCGCCTTTTGGCAAAGGACATTTCTTCTATAAATATCTTTTTACTGCTACTCGATATGTCGCCCAATCCCACCATTCATAATAATCCACATCATGAATAATTGTTCCATATTTAGGACTTAAAGCATGTATAATCTCGTTATTTCCAAGATAGATTGCCACATGCGATACGATCCCGCCTTCTGAATGACAGATAAGATCGCCCGGAAGCCACTTGCTCTTGTCAAATGGATCCACCCAACTTCCTCCTGCTGCCTGTTCATGTGCCAATCTCAGTACTGAAACGCCTAAATAATTCAATGCCCACTGAGTAAAACCACTGCAATCCCAACCACTTGGAGTTGCACCTCCCCAACAATATGGTACATATGTATAATTTCTCAACTGTGCAACTTTCTCAAACTTATCTATATATTTTCCGCTGCTGTCAAACTCACACCATTTGCCATCAATCCACAGTTTTTCTCCTGTCACAAGATGTCCGTTTGTATCATAATAGTACAGCGCTCCATCCTTTGTACGCCATTCAGATCTCAGCATCCTACCGCTGTTATTAAAATAATACCAGTAACCATCTATTTTTAACCCTTTACTAACAGCCAATATTCCATCATTTTGATAATAATATTTTCCATCGGCTTTTGTTCTCCACCAATTTTTCACCATATTGCCATTACCATCAAAGTAATACCAATACCCTGTTTCCCTATCTTTCACTCCCGCATTAAAGGCCTGCCTTCCCTGTGTATCAAATCCAATAATGCTTCCGTTTTCTTCTTTGATTCCCTGATATGCCGCACCATTACTTTGAAAAATATAACGATATCCGTTAATAACCATATCTCTGTTTTTTACAGCTCTTCCCAACTCATCATGATAGAACCAATCATTACCTATTTGACTCAGCCCATTCTGCTGCATCTTTCCACTGCCGGTAAAATAATATAAGTCTCCTGCTATTTCAATTCCTTTATTTACAGACAACTGACCAATCTCATTATACCAATACTTACCGCCTTCTTTTTCTCTCCAGCCTGTCAGTCTTTCTCCATCTTCCTTAAAATAATACCAATAACCATCTATTTTAACCCCTTGGTTAACTGCACGGTAACCTTTATCTATATAATAATACTGATTGTTTTCATCCCAACCAAGATACCCTGCTCCTGAAGATTGAAACTTATAGTACTTTCCGTCAATAACCAACTCCGTATCCTTCACCAGACAGCCCTCTTCATCATAATAAAACCATTCATTTCCTTTTTGACGAAGCTCACTCTCCATTCGTCTTCCACTGCCTGTCAGATAATACCAATAACCATCTATTTTAAGACCTTTATTTGTTGCCAAATGCCCCTCTTCATCATAGTAGTACATGTCTCCTTCTTTTTCCCGCCATCCTTTGAGGGTGTTTCCATCATCCTTAAAATAATACCAATAACCATCTATTTTGATTCCTTGATTAACTGCACGGTAACCTTTATCTATATAGTAATACTGATTGTTTTCATCCCAGCCAAGATACCCTGCTCCTGAAGACTGAAACTTATAGTACTTTCCGCCAATAACCAATTCCGTATCCTTCACTAGACAGCCCTCTTCATCATAATAAAACCATTCACTCCCTTTTTGGCGGAATTCATTTTCCATTCGTCTTCCACTGCCTGTCAGATAATACCAATAACCGTCTATTTTAAGACCTTTATTTGTTACCAAATGTCCCTCTTCATCATAATAGTACATATCTCCTTCTTTTTCCCGCCATCCTTTAAGAATGCTTCCATCATCCTTAAAATAATACCAATAACCATCTATTTTATATCCCTGGCTTACAAGCATTTGATCATTTACATAATAATGCAGCCCAGTTGCATCTTCTATCCAACCATTTTTTATATTTCCTATTGTTTCCTGTTCATCTATAATTTGAATTTCCTTTTCTGCACTTCCACCCATCGAAAGATCTTTTACACTATTTCCCTCAGATCCTTCTATCGCTTCTTCACACACGCTATATGCATCTGCTGTTTCTGCACTTATTGTCGTTGAGGACAATGTTGCCGCCATCACTGTCAAAACAAATAACCTGCTTATATCCTTTGTATTTCTCATTTCCTTTTCATCCCCCTGTTAGGCAAATCTTTTTCTTCTAAGTTGCTTAAAACAAATTTTCTATTCTTTTAAAAGCTTTTCTAAATATTCGTTCGTCCTTTGTTTTTCCATTATAATTTTATCATTTACACGATTATAATCAATCGGCTGATCAATTACTTCCTCCAAAACACTATCCGAACTTATGATTCTGTCTTGTAACTTAAATTTATCTAACAAATCAGTAATTTTCTGGCTGTTTCCATATTTCAATTCTTCCCCATCTCTTACAAAAACCGCAAACTGTTTATTATACTTTATAGAAAACACACTTCCATGAAACGTATCAGTCACTATATATTCAGCCCCTCTAAAAAGACGAAGCACTTCAAAAGGTGAAGGGAAAACAGAATCATCACAAAACCAAAAACTTCCGCTGATCCCTATAAGTCTGCATTTTTTCTTTCTGGCAAACTCTCTTATTTTCTTTCCTTCCTTTTTGTTAATACGCCCGGGATATGCATAAACAACCATATACTTCTCTGCATAGTTATAATCTGTTTTTATACTATCAATCTCTTTGAAGTCATATATCAGTACCGGGTCTAAATGCATATCCGCAATTCTTGCTGTCAATTCTTTCACAATATCTTGAGAGTTTTGATCCCTCACTGAAATAGACTCAAATTTTTTCAACCCCTCTGCTATTTCCTGATCTACACGATATTTCTTCAAGCCTTCCAAAGTAGCATTTCCAAATGAAGCCGCATAACTGATGATCTCTTTCGCATTACAATTTATTCCGAATAATTCTCTTGAATATCCTACATTTTTATTTGTCTGAAGACAATTAAAAACTTCATCACTTCCGATAATTAAACAATCTACTTCCGGAGATATATTTCGTTTCTCTGTTATACCTAAGATCGGTAAATATTTATTTTCATAGTCAGACTCAAATTTTTCAAAAGTCTCCCACTTGCGTTTTAAAAAAAGAACTCTCCCGCTTTTTAACACCCCTTTGCATAATTCTTTGCATACTTTTTTACTTTTTTTTAAAATATTTGTTGTTTGCTGCGGTTTCTTAACTAAACATGGCTCAATAGTATAATCTACGAACTCTACTTCATGTCCTAATTTTTCAACTGTTTTTTTCAAGCCATACGCTTGAAGAAACGAACCGTAATTTACAATTCGCTGCATCGATAAAATTCCAATTTTCATATCTTATATCCTTATTTCTGCTAATTACCTTTGCTCCTGCTTGTTTTTTTTATTAATATTTTCTGTCTTATAAAATCAAAATCCAATAAAATTTTGATTAATAAATATACCTTTTTGAATAAATTATTTGTCTGTTTATATTCTTTTTTGTTTTGATCTAATTTCTTATTTTTCAAAACTGCTCTCTCATATTTTTCTGATTTGATATACTCTTTATACTCTTCCATTTCTACCGCTTTTCCATGACGGAATTTTTGAGACAAAAACTTCGCAATCACTTTTTGCGCATTTATATTTGTGTTTGATATACTTAACATATTACGTCTATATCTTAATAATTTTTCAGGGCAATTACCTAACTTAAACCCTGCCAAAACTGCCCTGGTCAAAAAATCATAATCCTCACATGCTTTAATATCTCGATAACCCTCTAATTTTTCATAAACTTCTCTTTTGCAAAACCATGCCGGGTGCGGAATCGACGTATAATATCTCAATGCTTTCTTACATTCCGAATCTTCTTCAGGAAAACAGAATGTTCCTATCGTTCGCTCATCTGTAAAAGTCTCTATTTGTGCTCCTATAAGATCATAACCTTTCTTTTTTATATAACACAACTGCTTTTCCAAACGTGCCGGATTTGAAATATCATCCGCATCCATTCTCGCAATATATTCCCCTCTGCACAACAAAAGTCCTTTATTTAAACTGGAAACCAACCCTATGTTGCTGTCATTAATACAGATACGAATACGCTCATCTTTCTCTTCACATATTTTCAAATATTTTATAACCGGCTCATTGTGGGGATCATCAACGATTATGATAAACTCAATATTAGAATAGGACTGATTCAAGATAGACTGCACGGCCTTTTGTACATAGGAAATCGGCTCTTTATAAGTACTCATTAATACACTAATCATCGTTAACTTTCTAAACTCCAACTCATAAATTTATTTATTAGCAAAGTATATTTTACTGATTCTCTTTGAAATTCCATACATAGAAGGTTTTACCAAATAATATCCTACTTTATCCGAAACAGACAATTTCTCAAAATAAGATTTCATATTAACATCCTTTACCTTCTGTGTTCGCTCATAAATATCACAATACTCCTCTTTATTTTTACATACAACTATTAATTGCAATAATTGTGAAATAATTCTATGAACATACTTTACTTCTGAAAGTTCATTCAAAAAACTCATATTTAAACTTTTTAACATTTCCCGAGTTCTTTTCTGTATATGAATATAATCAAAAATATAACTTTTTTTAATACTTCTTGACATTCCTGCCTGATTATAACGGTACAAATACAAACTTTCATTAATATATACTATTTTCTTTGCGCTTTCAATCAATGGAATTGATTGCAATGCATCTTCTCCCATACTTAATCGACCATATTTACTATAATCAACATTAATATCATAGATTTCTCTCTTAGCACATTTAGTAACTAGATTATTTAATTCATATCCTTCTATAAAAGCCTTAACTAATTTATCTTTCGATTCTTTTTCAAAAACATTATTTTCCAAATTACAAACAGAAGGTTTTACAGTCTTAATCAAACTATCATTATCATCCACCAGATCATAATTAAATATAATCATATCCGCATTATACTGTTGAGTATAGTTATACATATGTTCTAACATTATTTTTTTACAGCTATCATCAGAATCTATATGCATAATGTATTTTCCTTTAGCTGCTTTTAAACCAACACGACGTACTTGCAACAGTCCCTTGTTCTCCTGCTCAACAACTCGTATTCTTTCATCTTTCTTCGCATATTCTCTGCAAATCGCAGCGCTGTTGTCTGTTGATCCATCATTAATCAATATTACTTCATAATCCTCAAAAGTCTGTGACAAAATACTGTCCAAACAATGTCTTAAGTACTTTTCCGTATTATAGACTGGTACAATAATCGTAAAATAACATGCTTTATCCATAACTGTTCCTTTTTCATTTACCTCAAACCGATTTTATCTTTTTAACCTTCTTATCCACTGCCCAACTGAAGACTTTAATAAAAATAGCTTTATTTTTTTAATCATAGTCTTTTTCTGATATAACCCAGTTTTCCGAAACGCCTTATCATATCCTAATCGTGAATAATATTTGAGAAATTTTTCTCTATCGTCTAAATTTGGATTCATAGGTGCTTGCAGCTGATCATTTCCACTTTTAGCTTCTTCTATATCGCGCTCTTCATATACAAAATAATCTTTTACTTCTTCAAAGATAGCTCTGCCTTTTTGAGTGTTTATAATAGCCAGCGAAATAGCTCCTTCATATGTTTCTGTTAATCTATGGTGATCTAATCCCCAAAAGTCTCCCAATGTTATATCTGATACCCTTTTAGTTGTAGCATAAGGACAATGATAGCAATTCTCTCTGTAACTAATTCCTTTTAAAAATCCATAATAGTACTCATCATTCTCAGCAGCTGCAGAATATACTTCTTTTCCGTTTTTATTTATAATTGAAAAAATAAATCTTCCGTTTTCTCTAAATTTAATATTTTGAATATTTTTTATTGATAAATGCCGAACGTGTTCTTTCAAATAGGTGATCGGAGGTGTTCCATGACATATCAAATCTATTGTAATCAAATTTTCATAATCTCTTGATAAATACCCTTTTATCCCAGCAATTTGACACGGAAGTCCAATAACTAACACTTTCTTTCCTTCCTGCAGCCTCTTCTTTATATGCGGATAACAATTTGTAAGATTACTCTGTGCATACTTTGATCCTTTTAATAATTCTATTTGTTCTTCTGTCTCGCACTCTATATATTGCAAATCTAAATTTTCATTAAACGCACACCCAAACACAACCCCCAAATTTTGTACAACATGTCGGGAAAGTACCGTTGCAACTCCACCAGACGCACATCCAGCGATTCCATCTCTATCTTTCGCTTGCAAAGCATAACAAAGATCACTCTCTTCTGAAGGAAGAAAATATTGCTGATTAATCGGACAGGATCTAACACAAAGATTACACGAAATACATTTATCTTCTATAATCTTAGGAATTTCTCTTCCGTATTCATCCTTTTGAAATTTTATTGCATCTTTCGGACAAGCTGAAAAACATGCACCACAACCGCTGCACATATCCATGTTTGCAATATTCATTTCCCATTTTACCTCCTAATCATTTAACCAATCAATATAATCAAACTGATCTGCATATTGATATAATCTTTTTCCAGAATAACTTACAATATCCGTAATTATATTTACACAATCGCCATCCTTATTCTTGCTTACTGCTTTGCAGGAATGTAAATTCTCATATTTACAACCTGTAAAACAAACTTTTTTATACGGCAACTTATCAAAAGCTTCCAAAACTGTCTTATCACAAGCTTCTCTCTTTTTATCCGGTGGACTAAAATCCCGATCTGTCATCATTAAATATATTTTATTTTTATTAATTCTTTCACACCGTTCTTCCCATTTTTTCTTTGCATCCTCAAATGTTTCATAATGCTTCAAATATAATGTAATGTCCCCCAGCATAGCCACCGGATATGGTGCAGGATGTTGAATCTCAACCATTTCAAGCGACAAATAATAATCTAAATCAGAAATCAACTTTACAAATTCTTGCGGTCTTATGTAGAGGTTGATCGTTGGAGATAAAAACTTTAATCCCATATCGTGACTAATAATTCCTCCAATACATGTATTAGACAAAATCGTAAAATCTGTATTTAAAAGTTTGTTCCTTTCATATCTGTTTCTCCAATACTTTCTGACTATAGCTCCAATATTTTTCTTTCCAAATATTTTTCCTACTTTTTTTAATATAATTTTTCCTTTCCTATATGGAAATGCAAGTCCTCTTTTTATAAATCTTTTCCCCCATTGTATTCTGTTTTTTACAATGACTTTCCGAATCACTTTTTTTGATGCTTGTTCAAATCCTTCCTGTGCATAGACTTGCATGAACTTTCCTCTTAATTCATGAATAAGAGACGGTCTATTCAACTGTTCATTTGTCTGAAGCGCTTTTTCAACTGTTTTTTCCACATAGTTTATATCTTTTTCTACAGCTTGAAAAAAACGTTCTCCCTTCTCTGTATTCAATAACACCATTGAAATGCCTTTTTCAGCAGGCTGCAGCTTTTCTTCTTTCTCACATCCCCAAAAATCTGCCAGCGTAATATCTGAATTTCTTTCGATTGTTGCATAAGGACAGCTATAGCAACTATCTCTGTAAAACAGCATCGATGTATATCCTGCGTAATATCCGTCATATCTTCCTTTTCGCTCATATGATGAATCTGAAAACTGACATTTCAAACGAAATATATTATTATCTCGAAATGAAATTGCTTTAATTTTCTCTCCCTTTTTATTTTCTAAAATTTCTATATATTCTTTAAAATATTTGTGCGACGGCATCCCATGGCACAAAATATCTATCACCAAAAGATTCTCTTTATATTTCTCTTCTAAGAAATTCAGAAGTCCAGCTATCTGACAGCTCATACCTATAAAAAGCACTTTTTTATTATTTTTCAGATCTTTCCGAACTTTTAAATATACATCGTTCATTAAACTGCCCGTATACTTTGAACCTCTAAAGAAGTCAATCTGTTTTTCATTTTCGATTCTCTCATATACTGCATAATGGTCCTCATTCATAACAACTCCATAGGCGATACCTCCATTTTGCAGTATTTCTTTATAAAAAACGCTTGCCAATCCCCCGGATGCGCTTTTATCACGATCAGCAATGTCTCTTGAACATGCCGCCAAAACCTGTTTAGGTTCATTTAACAAAACCGGATTTAAAACAGGACATACTTTTCTGCATTTCCCACACTCAACACACTTTTCTGTTTTTATCTGTGGAATCAAAAAACCTCTTTCATCTGATTGCATTTCAATGCACTGAAAAGGACAGATATTAGCACAGGCCGAACACCCCGTACATTGATCTACTTCACATAAACTTATCATTTTTATTCACCGTATTTCTGAATACTATTCTGCAAAAGCATCAAAGAAGCGTCTCTAAAATCTGCAATAACTTTATTAACTTTAGCATAATCGATTCTATTTTGCTTTAAACAATTTGACATCTCCTGGTCACTCACCTCAAAGTTCATAATCCGATCTTGCAATCCTAATCTTAACAATAAATCATCTGTCTTTATACTAGCCGGAAAGCTAATGAATTGCTTTTCATTCAAAACAGAAAAGATAGTTCCATGAAAGGTCGTTGTAATCACATAACTTGCTTTTGCTATTATCTCACAAAACTCTAAAGGACCACACATAACATTATAATCTGCCCATTGATATTTAAAACAAGCCGATACAATTTTCAAGTTATTTTCTTCTGCAAACTTTTTAACTTTTAACTTCAATTCTTCACCAATACTATATGAATAAATCAACAAATACGCTGAATCACACACAGCTCTTTTTCTAGATTCTGCTTTAAAAACAGAGGGATCAACCAAAAATGTCGGATCACACACTATTTCGGACCTTTCTCCGGTAATATCTTCCACTATTTTTTGAGTTTGCATATCCCGAACCATGATATCCGGTATCCTCCGAATATTTCTGACAATTTCTTCATATAAAAAGATATCTTCCTTTTCTGCTCTTCCCACACTTACTGCATAAGCAATCAGTTTTTCTAAACCAGCCCCATAAAAAATCCCGGTTTGAAAAGCAGGCACTTGGGTATTCCATATTTCATCACTCCCCAAAATCACTACATCCATTTTTTTCAAATCTTCCGCGTCTATTTCATTAAACACCTCTTGGTCTTTCAGGAAAGCTCTTCTTTTTTCCTTTCCTATTTTGCGATCACTAATAACTTGTATCGGATGTTTTAATAATTTTTTCTGTAAGATTTTGGGTACAAAAATTGACTTTAACAGTTTTTTATCTCGAGTTCTCGAAAAATACACCTCATGTCCATAACCTTCTAAAACTACCTTCAACGCATAGGCTTGTAAAAATGAGCCATAATTATTCGAATCATGTACTGTTACTACTCCTATCTTCATTTTCAATTTTTTCTCCTCAATAAATTCTTCAACATATCACTGATTTGTTCCCGTTCTTTCTTTCCAAATACAATATAATAATTAATAACATATCCTCCTACGCCGCTAATCAATGCTACACATATTAACTCTGTCCATGAAGTCACTTTATATGCGCTATTAATTAACTTAAAAAAAACAAACATTAATCCACTTGCAAGTATTCCTCGAAGCAATGGGGGATAAAATGTATTAAATTTCACTTTCAAATTGTGTGCTGCATACATTGGAACAAATAATAATACTCGAAATACCAATAAAATCGAACTTACTCCCGCAACAGCATATATACCTAATTGCGTAGTCTTTAATAAATAATATACAATACCAAGGCTTGCAACACCGATTCCTCCTGATACTAATACGGGAATTTTCAATTTGCAAGTAATTGTATTAACATTATATAATGGGTAAATATAAACACTAAAAACAGTCGGAAGTAATGTCAAAATGGATAAAATCTGTAATTGTATTAACTCTGCATCTGATAATCCTCCCATCCAAAGTTTAAAAAAAGGATATCCGAATGCAATAAAACCAATAATCGGAACCGAACACAACGCTCCACATATCCGCATCGAAAATCTCGTTTCATGTAAAAACGCTTTTTTATCACCTGTCGCGTATATCATTGTCATGCGTGGTGAAAACACATTTGAAACAATTCCTATAAAAGTCAATATTTGTGTTGGGATTGTTTTTGCAATAGACAATATTCCCATCTCTGCTGATCCTATAAAAACATTTGCTATTAACAAATCAAATCCTGTTAACAGCAACTGGCTCAACTGATTAACAGAATTCCAGATTCCTACCCCAACCAATTCCTTGACTGCCGATAAAGAAAATAATCTTCTTTCTATTTTCACCCATGGTGTCAGCTTCTTCATATAATGTTTGTTTATCACTGCTAAAAAAACGGCACAGATTAATGTTGCTACACCTACATACCATACATGTGGCTGTAAAAACATAAAAGCGGCTATTAATATTCCCGCTTTCAATATGTAGTTTTCCAATGAACGTTTTGCCGACAAATCAAGACGGTTTGTGGCAAAAAAACAAGTTTGAAATGTATTCGTTGCTAACTGTATCAAAAATGCAAAAAAAATCAAAAACCACAGTATTTTAATATCAAACATATACGCTGCCGGTACTTCAATCACATATTGCAAAAAACAACATAATAAAACTGTTGGGAAAAACAATATCACTGAAATAACCAAATTGCACATAGTCACAGATGATATATATACATTAGCTTTTAAATATTCTTTTTGCACCAACTTTATAGTAACATAGCGGCTAAGCATGGCGTTCAATGCTATCGTAAATATCTGCACATAACTAACAAAATTATTAGCCAATCCTACAAAGCCATATACTTCTTTTCCTATTACATTTACAATATACGCTGATAAAAAGAAATTAATCCCAAAATTAATAAGAGCACTTATTACCTGGCTTCCCATATTAACTATGAAACGCTTTTTATTCTCCATATGAGTCCTCATTCTTACTTAATTATTAGATAGTTGTTCATACAATTCTTTCAGATCACGAGCGTTATCTTCTATATCATATCCTGCCTTTCTCAATTTATCTCTCCAAATCGACAACTTTCTATCCGTCTTTTCTTTTGAAATCTGATCGAGCATTTCCGCCCATTTTTTTGCTCCTGCAGATAAAGGCAAATAATGCACCAATTCTGTCACAGCGCATTCTTTTGTAATATTATCGGATATGACACACGGCAGTCCTGCCGCCTGCCACTCCATTACAACAAGCGGCATTCCTTCATGAAGACTTGGCAGTATCATAACATCCATCGCCGACAACATTTCCGATATATTTCCGACACTTCCCGTAAATATAATTCTGTCATCAAGTCCTTTTCTTGCCGCGCTTTCCCTGACAGATTGAAATAACGCGCCATCCCCCATTAAGACCATTTTTACATCTTTTCTGATTTTAACTAATTCTTCAAATATCTCCAAAGCAAACTTCTGATTTTTTTGTTCATTAAATCTGCCAACATGTCCGACCACAAAAAAATCTTTCAAATCAAACTGTTCTTGTATTTGTTTTCTAATACTAGAATCATATTTATAATCTTCCAAGTTTCTTCCATTCGGTAAAATACAATAATCTCTCTCTTGAAACAACCATTTCCCTGCCATTTTCCCACAAGCCATTCCGTGTGTATATGCTCGGTAAAAAAGTGGTCTTAACATTTTATCTAAACGATCATTCCCACATTTCGTATTATGACTATGTGCAATCCTCACTTTACACTTCCCGAAAAAGGCGCCAAGCATATCAAACGCCAAAGTCGCACTATTTCCATGCGCATGCACGATATCATATTTTTCTTTCTTCACAAGGTTTGCAAGCTTAAATACATACAAGATCGGATTCTTCTTTCTGCATTCCATTCTGTGTATGCGACACCCTATCTCCAAAAAATTCTTTTCCATTTTGGGATTTACCGATACAGCCGATAAAATATCTATCTGCATATCTGTGCGATCCATTGCCCGCAAATATTGAAGCAAACAATCTGTTACTCCATTATAATCAATAGCCATCGTGTTAATTATCAATATTTTCATCATTTCAATTTACTCTTTAATTTTAAGATCACTTTTTGAGGCAAAAGCGATTTAATCCTTTCTTTCAACTGAAATCCCACTTTAATTTGTTTCACAAACTGAGAAGAATCTATATTTTTATAAAAATCATTTCTCTGTTCCGGTCTTTTCGTCGGTCTGACAAGATTTCCCTGATAAGGCAAAATTTCGCTGACTGATACTTTAATTATATCTGCAGAAGACTCTATATTTTTCAACAAATATTCTCCTCGCGGTGTATTTACTAATACAACCGAAACTCCCTGAGGATCTGCAAATTCAGGATGATATTTTTCCACTCCCCAAAAGTCTCCACATGTAATATCTCCTACCCGCTCTATACAAGAATACTCACATCTGTAGCAACATTCTCGAAAACAATCTGAATTTTCAAAGTGTTTTCCATATTTATCAAGACTTAATTTTTTCTGTTTTACTTTATTTTCTGTCTTTATTTGGTATTGTTTTCCACATCCGAGTTTTTCTTTAGACCGGAAATTATAGCTTTCTATCTTTTCTCCTAATTTTTCTTCCTGATATTTTAAATACTTCTCAAAAAATAAAGGCGACGGAACTCCATGACAGATTAAATCCAATGTATATAAATTAGTTCGGTCACAATTACCGAGAAAAGCGTATAATCCTGCAATCTGACACGGCGTTCCGGTAAATAAAACAGCTCTGCCTTCATGCAATCTCTTTTTTATAGTAGAATAACAGTCTCTCAAATCTGACTGTACATATTTTGAAGACTGAATCTGCCATAAGTTTTTCGCATCTGTTATCTCAACATGCTGCACTTTCAATGTTTCATCATAAGCACATCCAAAAACACTTCCGTTTTTTTCTATAACATATTGAGCGGCAAGGTCAGACACACCTCCTGATGCCGAATGTAACAACCGCTCTTTCTTTTTACTTTTCACACCGTAAATCGATAAAGGTTTTCCCTTTTTTAATTCTGCTGCAGCCGGACAATGTGAAAGACACTTTCCGCATTGAATACACTTCTGCTCATCTATAATGGGATATAAAAAACCTTCTTTGTCACGCTCTAATCGAATACACTTTACAGGACAAATTTGCTCACAGCTCCTGCATCCTACACAAGCATTGCCAATTTGATCAATATTTTTACTCATCAGTAATCTCTTTTCCTTTTTCCAACATGTTATTCAAATACTGGTATGCTCTTTTTCTCTCATTTTCAATTATATAATTTACAGAAAGATAATCTATTTTCTTTTCAACTATCTTACCTAACTCTTCTACATTAAAAACAATCTGCTCTTCCAAATTCAATCTTTTTAATAAATCTGATACCTTTTCTGCATTTCCGTATCCACTGCTTCTTACAAATGTTGCAAATCTTTGCTGTGTAATGATTGAAATAATTGTGCCATGAAAAGTATCGGTTATCACTGCATATGCATTTTTAAAATAAGAAAATACTTCAAAAGGAGAACAGTCTACAAATTTATCACAACAATGCTGAATACCTCCTATACATAATATTTTCAATTTCTTTTCTATTGCATATTCACGAATTTTCCTGCACTCTTCTTTACTGAATCTTCCGGTATATCCATATAAAACCAAATAATCTGAATCGTCTGCTTGTTTGGACACTGCCGGACACTTCTTCATATAATCATACATCAAAACAGGGTCTAAATGTAATTCTGGGGCTTTCCCTGTTAATTCTTTTACAATCTCATAAGAATTATTATCTCTGACAGATATTGTATTAAAAGAGTTCAGCCATCCTGCCACTTCTTTTTCTGCTCCATACTGCTTCAATCGTTCCATTGTCGTATTTCCAAAAGAAGCCGCATAACTGATCACTGTCTCCGCCTGACTTCCCACACCAAACAATTCCGCGGTATATCCGACATTCGGATTATCTTGAACACAATTAAAAACTTCATCGCTTCCTATAACAAGAATATCTAATTCAGGATTGTAATTATACTGACTGCCAATTCCTAAATAGCTATGATATTTTACTCCAAAATTTTTCTTATATTTTATAAAATTTAATTTTGCTTTTAAAGGAGCCTGTATCATCAAAACTTCCATACTTTTAGATAATTTACGCAGTAATCCGTTTTTTTGTTTCAAATCAACAAGACACTTTCCCGGATGATAATCTACAAATTCTACATCACATCCTAATTCCTCTAACATTTTCTTCAGTCCATATGCTTGCAAAAACGAACCGTAATTATAGATTCTTTGCATTGACAATATCCCTGCTTTTTTCATCCTCTTTTTCCTCGCTGTGAAAACAGTTTCGCTACAATCTCTTCTAATTTTTGATTAAACATTTCATTATTACTGTTAAGTCTCGCCGGTAAATCTTGAACGATACGATCATACTGTTCAATTTTTTCTTTCAATTCCTCAATTTTTTCAACGACAATAATATTCCCTTGCCGTTCCTTGATGAAACGGGCAAATTCAACTTGATGATCATTTACATGCTCATCATATTTTTTCTGTCTCGGTACTACAATCGGTATTTTAGATTCTTGTAATACAGGCATAATACTGCTCGGTCCGCCATGTGTAATAACAATCCTTGCCGTTTTTACCAAATCCATCATTTCTCGATATGGGAACATTTTTTCCCAACGACAATTTTTCGGTTCATATGTAGAAAAACCTGTTTGGATCACAACTTCTTCCTCGATCACATACTCTTTTTTCCACCTGTCTACATATTGAACTAACCTGTTAAACTGTTGCTCGTGCGTTCCTACTGTAACAAATATCATGATCTTCCACTCCGTCATTTTACATTTCTTATCAGAAAATACTTCCTAAATTTATAGCTTTTTTATATACTTCTTTTTGTTCTTCCCACTGCACAATAAAACAATCTACGATCGGATAAACAAGTTTTCCCGTCATTGTAGGTTTATCAATCCTATCATATACTTCAATATAAATTAATTTTTTACCCATTAGTTTCGCAATGTAAAAAAAAGGAACTGCCACCGCGGCTCCCGAAGAAATCAGTAAATCCGGTTTTTCTTTTATAAGAACTTTTATTGCAATAACTGTATTTCTCAATAAATTTTTTACATTTCTATTGGTAGGATAATAACATGGATAAACTTTCTCACCTTTTAATATGCTTCTTGCATCCTCTTTATCAAATGTTACCCAAAAGCGGTCTTTTCCCCGCCAAAAAGGTTTTAACATATATAAATGGGTTAAATGACCTCCACTTGAACCGACTAATCCAACTTTCATATAATTTTAACTTGCTCCTTTTCCTTTCAAAACGACTCCTATCGTCTTAAACAAAATCTTAATATCCTCTTTTAACGACCAGTTGTCGATATATTCTACATCCATTGCAACAATCTCTTCAAAGTTCTTCGTATCACTTCTTCCACTGACCTGCCATAAGCCCGTAAGCCCCGGCGTCATACTCAATCTTCTTCTGTGATACCCTTCATATTGGAGGAATTCTTCCTCTGTAGGAGGTCTTGTTCCGACAAGGCTCATCTCTCCTTTTAAAATATTCCAAAACTGCGGTAATTCATCGATGCTTGTCTTCCGGATAAATTTTCCAACTTTTGTCACACGCGGATCATTTTCCATTTTAAACATCAGACCATCCATCTCATTTTGAGACATCAGCTCTTTTTTTCTCTCCTCCGCGTCCATATACATAGAACGGAACTTATAAATCCGAAACCGTCTTCCGTTCTTTCCTACACGCACTTGTGAAAAAAACAACGGTCCCGGAGATTCAATCAAAAGCGGAGGCGCTACAAAAACTGTCACAACTGCGGTAATTATTAATCCTACGATTGCGCCTATAATATCCATGACACGCTTAAAAAACACTTGTTTAAAAGAATGAATTTTAGGACTGAAAGACACAGTATAATAATCTCCGATACGCTCAATCTCCCTCTGTACGGGAATTTTCATCTCAAACAAATTAATATTCAGATCCACCGTAATTCCCATAATCTCCAGATCACTTATAATCTCTTTAATCGGAAGGTCTATCTGTGAAGGCAAATGAATAAACACCTCATCTACAACATTTTTTTCACATATTCCATCATATCTTTATATTTACTTACAACAGGAATCCCTTCGATCTCAACTGCATTTTCTTCATCTGCTAATATAATCCCCTGTATCTGCATATTCCAAGAATTATTTTCACGGATATTTTTGCAAATATTTGTTGCCCTGTCTTTTGTCGTCAATACAAGTATGTTCCTTGTACTGATCCCTTTACTATAGATATCATTCATAAATTTTTTATACAACAAATGACTGCTGTACATAATGATAAAATCTATACAACAAAAATATCCATATACAAGTCGTGAATAATATTCTGCATCCTGCATAATAAAAGCCGCCATTGCTCCAATTGACCCGATAATCACTACATTTTGCAAAACGGCTCTAAATTCTTGTTTTTTATTTCGATTAAAAAAGTGACGATTGGGGTTAAATACAAAATAAACAAATGTAATAGCAATTATAAATATTGCCACTCGAATTAAAACGATACTCTTTTCATATCCACCCCACATATTGCCAAATCTTAAATAACTTGCCAGAACATAACTAATTACAATTCCTATGCAGTCTATGATAAATATGAAAAAATTTTGTAATTGCATCTGCTTTTCCTGCATTATAATACCTGCCTTCTTACTACTAAATTCATCTATATCTAATCTATTTTACAATACATAAGTAGCAATTTCAATAGCTTAGGGAATGAGTTTTCCATGCCATAAGATAATTTTTCACATCAGAAAAAACATTTTCAAAATCTTCCTATATTATTTAAATCATTCTTTTTCTGGACATAAAACACCCCCAAGTAGGTTTTTATATTTTAGTATCCTACTTGAGGGTATCATATCATAACTGGTGGTTGATTATTCTGTTATTTTTACTCTACTTCATGTGCAGCACCAGACTTATCAAAAAAATACTTTTTACCATCAATCAGCATAATTGTATCAGAGATTAAATGACCTTGCCAATCATAATAATAGTACTTTTCTTCTTTATTGCGCCACTTTTCTCTATACATTGCTCCTCCCGCTCCAAAATAATACCAATAATCGTTTATTTTCAATCCTCTATTCGAGACTAAGTGGCCATATTCGTCATAATAATATTTCTCGCCTTCTTTATCTCTCCATTCTTCACAAAGCATCGCTCCGCTTGCATTGAAATAATACCAGAACCCCTCTATTTTCAAACCGACATTTGATACTAAATGACCTTCTCCATCATAATAATATTTCTTTCCTCCCTTATCTCTCCATTCCTCACAAAGCATTGCTCCGCTTGCATTGAAATAATACCAGAACCCCTCTATTTTCAAACCGACATTTGATACTAAATGACCTTCTCCATCATAATAATATTTCTTTCCTTCCTTATCTCTCCATTCCTCACAAAGCATTGCTCCACTTGCATTGAAATAATACCAGTAGCCATCTATTTTCAAACCAACACTTGATACTAAATGACCTTCTCCATCATAATAATACTTCTTTCCTCCCTTATCTCTCCATTCCTCACAAAGCATTGCTCCACTTGCATTGAAATAATACCAGTAGCCATCTATTTTCAAACCTATATTCGATACCAAATGACCGTTTCCATCATAATAATATTTCTTACCTGCTTTGTCTCTCCACTCCTCACAAAACATTGCTCCACTTGCATTGAAATAATACCAGTAGCCGTCTATTTTCAGTCCTTTGTTTGATACCAAACGTCCGTTTTCATCGTAATAATATTTCCGGCCTTCTTTATCTCTCCACATATTTTTATACATAACACCTGTATTAAGATCAAAATAATACCAGGCATCACCTATCTTTTTCCCGCCTTTTACCGGCTTTCCGTTCATATAATAATACTTATTCCCGTAGCTGTCACTCTCCCAGTGTCCTTCTTCAAAGAGAAAATTCAAATCCACATTTCCGTAAATTCCCGGCACTTTTCCTGAAGATGTACACTGCCACATGATATAATCTCCTTTGTAATCACACACGGAATTATACTGTGCGACCCATTTCTTCCAATTAGAAAAGCGAGAATCCGTAAGTTTTCTTGTAAACCAGTTTAAATTTGCATAAATTCCAGCTTCGTATCCTGCCGCAGAAATAGTATTGCAAAACGTTTCTGCAATATCACCTAATGTCTTTGCAGGTAATCCGCCCTGATTGTAACTTCCGCCTTCGTTTTCCATATCTAAAAATACAGGATAAGATAAATTATATCCACGGATCAGACGAAGTACATGTTCTGCTTCACTTCTGGCATCAGCAACTGACATTGCATAAGAATATATGTAAACACCAAATGGAATATTTAATCTAACACATTCACTCACATTATATTTCCATCTTTTATCATCTTGAGAAGAATAATTATCCCCATAACCACACCGTATAATTGCATAATCGATTCCCGATGCCTTTACTTGATTCCAATCAATAACACCATTATGCTCGCTAACATCAATACCTTTCGCAAGTGCGCCTTCAATCTTTTGCCCTTTGTCATTTACAAAGTAACCATCCACTTTACCCCACGCATTTGGATGTGCCGAATAATAGCTTCTTGAATCATCTGTATTTCCACCAGTCCATACACCGTTCGTATATCTCCAGCTATTCTCTGCCAGTGACTCTGCTTCCTGCGCTGTTACTTCTTCATTTGCCATTTGCACATTTGGCACTTCTATAACTGCTGTTTGCGGTGCTTCTGCATCTGACTTTTCTGTCTCTTCTATACCAGACATTTCCGATGCTCCCATATTTGGCACTTCTGATGCTTCTACATCCATCGTTTCTTCTAATGCTTTTTCCCCTGATAATTCTTCTGACATTTCTGTTCTTTCTGCGCCTAATACTTCACCACCAATTTGTTCTTGTGCCGCAATTTTATCCGGCACAAAACCAATAAAACCGCTAAATACCATACATATAGATAACATACCGGCAATAAATCGTTTTTTCATCTGCTCCTCCTATTGTAATAGTAATTCACATATTTTAACCGTATATATAGTCACTAACTTACTATATCAACATGACGCTTAATTTACAATAACAAAATTTTCCAACATATATTTCTCACCGTATATCCATGCAGCAGAATATATGATAAGAATCTATACCGTACCACATCATAAAGATTCAAAAAAAGCACTCCTGAGCAATCGCCGAAAATGCCAAAAGGCACATTCCGGGATTGTAAGCGGTCGCCGCTGCAAAAAACAAGACTGCTTGCCATAGTTTATTCAACCATGCGCAAACAGCCCTGTCTGTCCTAGCGAACTATTTTCAGTTTCTCTTTAATTGCAAACAATCATTTTATATTTCTTACATAATTTTATTAATTCAACGCTTCTCCACTCTCAAGACTTCCGCCTTCTTCCACGATATTCGCCAATTCAACAATACTGTTCACAACTTCTTCATCAGGATAGAGCACATATAAAGGCATGTCCGGCACAGAGTAGCAATAATCCTCCCCATCTGTTCCGCTTGCTGCCACAGACTGAATCGTCCATTTCGCCCCTGACTTAAGCTGGCTTTTCACAAGAGAATTCAGCTGTCCCTGTGAAATGTTTGTCTCTACATCCTGGCTTACTTGATTAATAATCGAATTTGCTTTCAAAAGCATTGTCGGTGAAAGCACTTTTTTAAGCATAGCTGTTATAACAGCCTGTTGGTTCTTACCTCTTTGATTGTCTCCGCCTTCCAATGCATGCCGTTCCCGGCTGAAGGCAAGCGCTTGTTTTCCATCAAAATGATTCATTCCCTGTTGTACTTCCATCTCATAACCGGATTCCCAGCCTGTTGTAAACGCATATTCTGAGTAAACATCTACGCCGCCCAGAATATCTACAATTTCAATAAGGGAACTAAAGTTTAATCTCACATAATAATTAATATCCGTTTCATACAACGCGCCAAGCGTTTCCATGGACACATCAATTCCGTATGTCCCGGCATGTGTCAGCTTATCGTTCATTCCGTCAGATATTCCCGGTATCGGAATATAATAATCTCGAGGTGTTGTAATCAACAAAATCTGATGTGTCGTCGGATTTACCACAGCAATGATATTCACATCGCTTCGTATGGAATCACGGTCATCGTCTGCACCTTCTCCATATGTATCAATTCCGCTGATATATACAGTAAACGGCTTTTTAGTCAAACTGTCATCTTTTGCCGAACCTCCGAAATCAAACTTTGTTTCAATCTCATGCTTGTAAATGATCCGGATCTGATCACTGTAGCCTTCAACGGCATTTTTCATCAATTCTGTATAAGACTGATTGTAAATAATTGCGTCTATTTCTCCTGAAATAAGTGCCTCTGCCTGTTCCTGAACAGACTCATATTCAGTTGTGGAAATATCCCCGATCTGATCCTGAATATCAAGAACAGCAGCCTTCATATTCTCAGCTCCGGTATTAAATTGAACTCCGAAATTATAATCAGCCGCATCTTCCAGTGTTTCTGCCGGATCATCTTTCAGAACAGCAACTACCATTTTATCAACTTTTGAACCGCCGCTTGTAATTGCCGCGATCATATCATTTGTCTTTGCAATATAATATGTTCCTACAGTCAGCACAGCAATCAAAAGAAGACTATATACCTTTCCCATCATCCCTTTTTTCTTTCTGACTGCCTGCGTTGTAAATGCAATACACCACAAAAAGAAAAGGACCAGCGCAGCAAGCGCCAAATATTTCAAGGGAAGCATATCAAGTAATAGAAGTACTCCCATAAAAGCCGCACTCATAACAGCCTGCAAAATCAGACAGAATTTTCCGAAACCGTTTTTTCTGGACCTTTCTGCATATTTTCCCTTAATTTGATTTTTTCGTCCGGTATTTCCGGTCGGTTTTTGTTTCTTTGACATTTCAGCAATTCCTTTTTCCGTTTTTCAAATGTACGGTTTTTATGTGTAACCCTGTTCAGCCTTACAGCTTGTCCGGATAAATTCCTTTATCTATCAGACTTTTCACGGCTTCCACAACCGTTTCACGGTCTTCTTTGTATGTCACGCCAAACCATTGATCTTCAGACTTCAACACTTTTACGCTTACCGTTCCTTCTTTCAGCAGTTCACCTATAATCGTCGGAAGCAAGTATTCAGCTTTTAAGTCTTCCGCATCTGTTTTATTTAAAAACTGTTCAAATCCGTTCTTTAATATTGCAAAAAATTCCGGCGTTAATCCCCACATATTCATAGATACCGGAGAGTCTGCATCGTACTCTGTTTCAATATCGCCTTCCCGAACAACCGCTTTATCTCCGTCTTTTTCTATATTATGTGTTTCAATGATCTCCTGAAGCATTCCGTTTTCATCAACACGACAAATTCCTCTTGTCACACCGCCGTTTTCACTTAAGGTATTTTTCAATACAAATCCAACCATACAAACCTGTATTTTATCAGCAGAGGGAATACTTGTCAAATAAGAGTACGCTTCTTTAAAAGCGCTCTTGCCGTAATAATCATCCGCATTAATTACAAGAAACGGTTCAGAAACAACATCTTTACAACACAAAATTGCCTGACCTGTTCCCCACGGTTTTGTTCTTCCTACAAACTTTTCGGCATATTCTGCCGGAATATCCGAAACTTCCTGATAGGCATACGCAACTTCAACCTTCTGTGCGATCCGATTTCCGATTACTTCTTTAAAATCTTTCTCCAGATCTTTCCTTATAACAAACACAACTTTATCAAATCCGGCCTCTATCGCGTCATAAACGGAGTAATCCATTATGATCTCTCCGTTCGGTCCTATAGGGGCAAGCTGTTTAATTCCCCCTCCGAATCTGCTCCCTATTCCTGCCGCCATTATAACCAATGTCGCTCTGCTCATCTTTTTCTCCTCTTTCTTCAATCACACGATATTATATTCAAATAAGTTCATTTTCTACAACTCGGATCATCTCCTGTAAAGCTTCTTCTTCATCTTCGCCTTCACAGATGATTTCTATTTCATCTCGATCTTTAATACACGCCCCAAGTACGCTGAGTACACTCTTGGCATTTGCAGTTACATTTTCATTTTTTGTAATTTTCTGAACTGTGATTTTGCTCTCGAACTGAATCGCAGCTTTACAGAATGTTCCTGCAGGTCTCAAATGCAGTCCTGTAGGATTATCGATCACTATTTTTTTTCTTACCATTATTCCGTCTCCCTTTATGCTGCTGCTTTTTCTCTGTTTTCGCCTACTTTCCATTCATAACAGCCATCTTCCGTTCCAAAAGCAGCTTACTGTCCTTTTTGTTCTGTATTCGTATCGCTTTCGTTGCCGCCTTCCTGCTCTTTCTCCGCAACAGTAAGCTGAACTGTCACTTTCTTCATCAATGTAATTCCTTCCGGAATATCCACATCTACATGCACATCATATACTCCCGGCACTACATATGCAGACATATCCACAGAAACCGCATTGCTGATATCCAGCATTTCCAATGCTTTCTGATCACCGCTAAAACGAAGCGCTATCTCCGCATCCGGCTCATAAGATACTTGCAGACCCTCTGCCAGATTATTGATCTGGATCGAACTTACCATAAAATTGATCGTTCGCGTTCCTTCTTCTTCCACCATTGCAGTAACTGTTATATTGGCAGTTTTCTCATCTACCAGCTGAACTCCTTCCGGCAGATATTCTGAGATATTGACAGATTTCTGAATCGGTTGTGAAGCTCCGCTGACATCAATAACAGGAACATCTATTTCCTCAATTTTATCGACCACATCTTTTTCCCCGTAAATCTGAACAGTTTCCGGTTCACTGCTGTACCCTGTATACTTATAGCCTTCTGCCGGAGTTCCCGAAACACTGAGTGAAATCGGAACGCTCTTGATCTTTAACACTTCAACAGACACAGTAATGCCGCCCTCGCCAAGATTATTTCCCAGCCGTGTCTGACTGATCGGGTTGCCGCTGATATCATACAACCCAAGTTTTGCTGTCTCCTCGCTGTCCTTTGCCAATCCCTCTACATCAATAAGAGCAACCGCCCGATCAATCTGGTCAAGGATCGACTCCGGTCCTGTGATCGTCACTTTATCCGGATTAACCGTCATATCACCTAAAATATACCCATCTCTTACTTTAGAATCCCCTGTGCTTACCGTAAGGGAAAGGACTTTCTTTCCCGATTTTTCTCTCTGTATCTGAAGATTTCTCGGCGCCGCCTCCGCAGATTCATATTTTCCGGCATAATTCGGTATGGAAATCTTGATCGGAACAAGTCCTGTACTTGTATCCATCTCCTTTATATCCGCTGTCGCGACAATATCTTCTTTTGTCAGTTTCTGCCGCACTTGTCTTGTCGCCGATACAACAACACTTACTTTTTCTTCCCCAAGCACCTGATAGGTATCGCCTGCCGATAAAATAATATCCTCATTTATAATCGTTACCGGAACCTCGCTGAAAGTCTGTGTACTTACGGGATTATCAAGATTCACAACAATAAGCCATAAGAACGCCGCAAAAATAACCGCTATGATCTTTAATCCCAAATTATCCGTAAACTTATATTTTTTCATTTTCTGCGCCATCCTTTCCGCAAGAAAAACCGCTTTGACTCGGCATTTCTATACTGAATCTGACTAAGACGCTTTCTCAATTCTTCCCTTGTAATCCCTCTGTCAAGCTGACCGCCCATAGCTACGGAAACAAGACCTGTTTCCTCCGACACCGCGATTACAAGAGCATCACATACCTCACTCATTCCCAAAGCCGCCCTGTGCCTCGTTCCGAGATCTTTGCTGATGCGCATATTATCAGAAAGAGGAAGGTAACATGTAGCCGAAGTAATCCGGTCTCCTCGTATAATAATCGCTCCGTCATGAAGCGGTGTATTATGTTCAAATATATTGATCAAAACCTGAGGTGACACCTTACAGTCCAATTCAATTCCGGTCATTTCATATTCTGTAAGCTGAATCGCCTGCTCTACTACGATCAAGGCTCCTGTACATACTTTTCCCATTTCAAAACATGCCGTCACTATACCTTCTGCTGTCTGATCAGAAAAACGTTCATTCTCTCTGTTTTTATCAAACGGATTAATATTGCTAAGCAGGTTTTTCTCTCCGAGTTTTTCAAGCGCACGACGCAGTTCCGGCTGAAACACCACTACAGCCGCAATAGCCAGTACGTTGATCGACTGCGCCGCCAAATACAAAATCGTATGCATCTGAAAAATCCATGCCAAAAGAATAAATACCCCCAGCATAATAATTCCTCTAAGAAGCATCCACGCTTTTGTATTCTTGATCCAAAGCATGATCTCATACACGATTACGGCAACGATCAGTATTTCGATCACATCTTTAATATGGATGTTAGGAAAATACATTCCATTTGTATAATTGTCTAAAATACTTTTTATCCAATCTAACATACCGTAATCACCACCTTACCGTTTACTTCGATTTACTCCGGTCTTTGTTTTTCCAAACCGAGTTCTTTACTCAAACTTCTTGTCAAAAGAATATCATCCGCATCATTCTCTGTATTTATATTGTTCAAATCCGCATCTTCTCTGATCACCGTCGTTTCCTGAGGCTGGTTTTCAGTAATCCGTTTTACCTTCTTTTCCGGAACGGCTACTCCGACTTTAGGAACGGCTTTTACATAATAATAGTATTCATCATCCTCAAACTGGATATTCTCCGTACGAGAATAATCTACGGAAAAGAAAAGAAGTTCCAGCACAAGTCCTGTCACCGCGCCAAGAACCGCGCTCAATATAATTTCTATATAAGATATATTTGTACTTAATACAATATTACCTGCCGCTGAAACAACAACCGTTACTGCCGCTCCCGCTGCCGACGCAATTTTCCAAGAATGATCCACACCTCTTGTACGGACAAAATTCACAACAAGAATTCCTATCGTCACTGCCATGACCATAAGCCACATTTCTTTACTTGCAAGCACTTGCTTTGTAAAACTCATCAAATTAGCCGCTATACCGGATGCATCTGCCTCCTTTAGCGCTGCCGCGGATACTTTCACATAATCTGTCATATAATAGGTGATAATTCCGCATGATGCAGGAACAATCCACACCGGCGATCCAAGCAGACCGAATGCAATCGGGATTACAAACGGGATTTTCAAACTAAACGCAAGTCCCGAAATCAACACAAGCCATGCTTTTTTCGGGGTAAAACGAAAATAGAAAATATACATTAAAATAAAAATGACGAGCGCCACAAGCGCAATCGGAAGCGACAACGCATAAAAATGTGCGAGTATCAATGCTGTCGCCGCTAAAACGGTAATTGTCATCGGAAGAAATGTACAGATCACTGCCAATCCCAATGTGCAAAAAACTGAAGATGCCGGCTTCATAAAACCTATGTTAGAGTTGATAACCCAAAACAAAACCAGCCCTGTCACAAACTGCAGCCCTTTTTGAATATAAATTGAATATAACGCATATATTCTCTGCAGCTTTTCTCTCCAAACAAGCAATGTACTCATGATTAATTTATCTCCTTCTTATTGTTGATCTTCTCGATTCTGGAAAGGTCTCTCAGATACTTTTTCACTCTCTGTTTTGCCTTGATATGCTTATTTTTATAAAAGCTTCCCGCACCGATTCCATATGCTATCAGCAGCGACACATAAGCGCCTATCGCCACCGCGGCAAAAACAAATAACTTTGCAAGCGTGATGCCTTCCATCGCAGCCTCTCCCCAACCGAGAAACAGCACTGCAACCGCCAATCCATAACCGACTGTGATCCAAATAAGCGTGACCCATGTATTTAAACTCGAATAATCTTTCTTATAATAGCTGCTGATCTTAAAATCTTCTTCTCCATAGTTTTTTTCATAAATAGCAGCCCGAGTCATCAAACGTATTTTCCTCTTATCTAACATGACGTCTTCCCGTCCTCCTATGTATTTTCCGAAATCCATATACTATATTCCAAATACGGTAAATAATTACATATGTATGATTATTATATCATATATTTAAATACCTTGTCCAATGCTTATAGTCAAAAAGTACACATTTTGCGCCCCTGCCTTTTTTAATATTTTTGCTGCCTGCTCTACTGTCGCTCCCGTTGTATAAATATCGTCGATCAGAAGCACATTCGCCACAGGTTTCCATCTTTCTGACAAAGCAAATGCATCCCTTAGATTTCCCATTCGTTCCTGCCTGTCCAACTTTTTCTGCGCCGTCGTTTTTTTCACTCGAAACAAAGCATCTGACACTAGAGACACTCCTGTCTTTTCCGACAAACATTTTGCTATAATCTCCGCCTGATTATACCCTCTTTTTCTCTTTCGAGATTTGTGCAGAGGAATGGGGATAATTTCCTCAATTCCCCATTTTATAACTTGATCTTTATAAGCTTGTGCCATTTCTGCCGCAAACAATTCTCCCCAACTGCGCTTATTATTATATTTGAATTTATATATCGCCGTTGATACCGGTTCTTTATGAAGCCACAAACTTCGCCCCTGGGTAATATGCGATGTTCTTTTTGCACAATCCGAACAATATTCTTTATATTCATCTTTTATCGGCTTCCCACATCTCATACATCTTGGCTGTCTGACGTATATAATCTTCTTTTTACACTCCGCGCAAACCCCTTCCGGCGAAATTTCCCCGCAGAAAGGGCATACTTTCGGATATAGCAGATTTAAAATTCTTGTATACGTTCCGCCAAACTTGTATACCGCGCCTGTTCGTTTTTGTTTTGTATCATTTCCTGAAATACTGCCTCACTCCCTACAATCGTCAAACATTTTTTTGCCCTTGTCACCGCAGTATACAACAGATTCCGGTTATAAAGAAGCTTCGGGCCCGGCAAAAGAGGAATGATAACTGCCGGATATTCGCTCCCCTGTGACTTATGTACGGTAATTGCATATGCCAGTTCCAGTTCTTCTGTCATATCAAACCCATATTTTACTTTTCGAGATTCGTCAAATTCTACCTCTATCGTTTCCGTATACTCGTTAATCTCTGTAATCACTCCCATATCTCCGTTAAACACACCGGTTCCTTTGTCTACCGTCAGACCGAATTTTGTAGATACTTCCCACTCGATTTGATAATTATTTTTAATCTGCATTACTTTATCGCCTTCTCTGAACAGCCTGCCGTTAATCTCACGCTGCGCCTTTTTCGGTTCTTCCGGATTCAAGTATTTCTGAAGGATTTCATTTAAACGTTCTACCCCAAGAAGTCCTTTTCTCGTCGGCGTCATAACTTGGATCTCGTTTTGATCTGCCCCTACATACTTCGGAAGCTTTTTCTGGATAAGCATGATCACAATACCTATGATCGTATCTGCATCCTGTCTTCGTAAGAAGAAAAAATCTCTGCTCTTATTATCGGGAATAACCGGCTCTCCTGCATTGATTTTATGTGCATTTACTATAATATCACTTTCTCCTGCCTGACGAAAAATACGAGTCAGTGTCACAACAGGAAACCGATGCGATGCAATGATATCTTTCAATACGCTTCCCGGTCCCACAGACGGAAGTTGGTCTACGTCTCCTACAAGTATCAGTCTTGTCCCCGGTATAACTGCAGACAAAAGCGCATGCATCAATGTCAGATCAACCATAGACATTTCATCAATAATAATCACATCCGCTTCAAGGGGATTCTGCCGATTTCTTAAAAATCCTCCCGAATTTTCCGCTTCTTCGGGATTTACATTCACTTCCAAAAGACGATGGATCGTCTGCGCCTCATATCCGGTAGCTTCTGTCATTCTCTTTGTCGCCCTTCCGGTTGGCGCTGCTAAAAGAATGCTCATCCCTTCGCTCTCAAAAAAACGGATCATTGTATTAATTGTCGTTGTTTTTCCCGTTCCCGGTCCTCCGGTCAACACAAGCAAACCGTGTTTGATCGACTCAATCACCGCTGTATGCTGCTTAGGATCCAATTTGATCTCTTCTGCCCGCTCCACTTTACAGAGCCGTCTTTCCATCATTTCCTCCGGCATATCACAATTTATATTCAAATCATGAAGCATTTTCGCCGTATTCAATTCCATATAATAATAATGTGCCGGGTAAATCCTGATTTCATTTTCATTTTTGTTTTCATTGACACATTCTTTCATAACCACTTTTTTCTCAATGCACAGATCCATCACATGCTTTTCTATATCGTCAATCTCCACTTCCAAAAGCGTTCTTGCACGACGTAAAAGTTCCTCCTGAGGAAGATAGATATGCCCTTCTCCTACTGCCTGCTGCAATGTATAAAACAGTCCGCTTTTAATCCGGTAATCGGAATCTGTATGGATTCCGATGCGTGCCGCAATCTCATCTGCGGTACGAAATCCGATCCCCTCAATATTATCCGCAAGTTCATACGGATTTTCTTCCACCACTTTGTATACACGCATACCATAATGATTATATATCTTTGCTGCCAATTTCGCAGAAATTCCATACTTTTGAAGATAGATCATTGCCTTTCGCAAATCCTTTTTATCTTCTAACTGTGATGAAATCTCTCTTGCTTTACGCTCGCTGATTCCTTTGATTTCGGCAAGACGCTCCGGTTCTTCTTCTATGATACGAAAAGTATCTTCTTTAAACTTCCTGACAATACGTCCCGCCAGAGCCGCCCCGATTCCTTTAACGGCTCCCGATCCAAGATACCGTTCTATGGATACGAGATCTTCCGGTTCTTTCACAACGTGAGACATTACCTTCAACTGATTTCCATACACACTATGAGTCACATACTCCCCCGTTATTTCCAACAGTTCCCCTTCTGTAATGTAATTAAAATTCCCCACACAGGTCACTTCTCCGTCATCATTTTCCAAATGAAACACTGTATATCCGTTTTCTGCATTCCGAAACACAATGTGACCTACATATCCCGTAACTTTTTCCACAGATCTTTCCTCTTTCCGTTATTGTTTTCCACAATATTTCGCTTTATATCCACATTATAACAGGGATGTGCCGTATTGCTCACATCCCTGCTCCTTCTCTCTCTTTGCCAAATCAGCTCTTCACGTCAGACTTCGCCCCGTCCGCTCATAAATTCAACAAATTGTCCTGTTCCGATCGCAACAACTTTCATCGGATCTTCCGCTGTCATCGTGTTAATGCCTGTCCTCTCCTCGATCAATTCCTCTAATCCGCGAAGCATAGAACCTCCGCCTGTCAAAACGATTCCACGGTCAAGTATATCTGCCGACAACTCCGGCGGAGTCTGCTCCAATACCGCTATCACAGCTTCAACAATCTGCCCGGTGGCTTCCCTCAAAGCCTCCTCTGTCTCCGAAGAAGTTACCGTAACAGTTTTCGGTAATCCTGTTACAAGGTTTCTTCCCCTAACCTCCATAGTCTCTTCCTCTACAAGAGGATATGTTGTTCCTATCTTTATCTTTATATCTTCCGCCGTTCTTTCACCGATCAGAAGATTATGTTTTTTACGCATATAACGGACGATTGCCTCATCAAAATCATCTCCCGCCACCTTAATCGATGTATTCACAACAGTGCCGCCCAGTGAGATTACCGCAATATCCGCAGTACCTCCGCCGATATCTACAATCATATTCCCACATGGCTTTGCAATATCAATTCCCGCGCCAATCGCGGCCGCTACAGGCTCTTCAATCAAGTGCACTTCCCGCGCACCTGCCGCATAAGTAGCCTCTTCTACCGCTTTCTTTTCCACTTCTGTGACACCACTGGGCACACAGATACTAATACGCGGTTTTTTGAATGTTCTCTTACCAAGCGACTTTCGGACAAAATATTTGATCATCTTTTCTGTCACTGTATAATCCGAAATCACGCCCTGCCTGAGAGGACGAACCGCAACGATATTCCCAGGCGTCCTTCCGAGCATCAGTCTCGCTTCTTCCCCGATCGCTTTGATTACATTCGTATCTCTGTCAAACGCGACAACTGATGGTTCTTTCAAAACGACTCCTTTGCCGCGGACATAGACAAGCACACTGGCTGTTCCCAGATCTATTCCGATATCTACCGACATATTCCATTCTCCCTTCTAAATCTTTATACTCTTTTCCCGCTGACATCTCCTCAAAAACGAAAATGTCTGTATCTCTCCCCAAACAGGTCTTATCATTCACATATTTCCAGACCGGATGATACCCCTGCATCCAATCTGCATTCTTTAGTATAATCGACTCAACAAAAAATGAAAACCCTTTTTTTTAATTACATGATACTTTTTACAACTTTTTTATAATTTTTATTGTAACAGTTCAGCCCTACAGTGTACGGAAAGCACAAAACATGCTCTCATGTTTTCGCTAACGGACATCTGTATGCGACAAGCGCACATTTATGAGCGAAACAGTGGCGCCGGCCACAATAAGCACACAGCGTGATTTTATGAATGGCGCAGACTGAACTGTTATTTTTTATAACTACAGTGTTTTCTACAGCATCTTCTTTATATACTTCCCTGTATAGGAATTTTCATTCTCTGCCACATCTTCCGGTGTTCCGTGTGCAACGACCGTACCACCGCGTTCTCCGCCTTCCGGACCGATATCAATAATGTAATCTGCTGTTTTTATAACATCCAGATTGTGTTCGATTACAATAACCGTATTTCCGTCATCTGTCAGACGCCGCAAGATCTCCGTCAATTTATGCACATCCGCAAAATGAAGTCCTGTCGTCGGCTCATCCAAAATATACACAGTTTTTCCTGTACTCCGTTTACTAAGTTCCGTTGCCAGCTTAATGCGCTGTGCTTCACCTCCGGACAATTCTGTAGAAGGCTGTCCGAGACGGATATAAGAAAGACCTACATCGTTCAATGTCTCTATCTTGCGCCTGATACTCGGAACATGAGCAAAAAATTCCAACGCCTCTTCCACTGTCATGTTGAGAATATCATAAATCGTTTTCCCTTTATATTTTACTTCCAAAGTCTCTCGATTATATCGCTTTCCCCCGCAAACTTCACACGGAACATATACATCAGGCAAAAAATGCATTTCGATTTTAAGAATGCCGTCTCCCGAGCACGCCTCGCAGCGTCCGCCTTTCACATTAAAACTAAACCGCCCTTTCTTATATCCGCGCGCTTTTGCATCCGGAGTTGCCGCAAACAAATCTCTTATCAGATCAAACACACCTGTATAGGTTGCCGGATTTGACCTTGGGGTTCGCCCGATCGGCGACTGATCGATATCAATCACCTTATCTACCTGATCTAACCCTTCTATTTTTTTATGTTTTCCCGGAATTGTTCTCGCGCGATTCAAATCACGTGCAAGCCTTTTATACAAAATTTCATTTACAAGAGAGCTTTTTCCCGAACCTGAAACTCCGGTAACACAAGTCATAACTCCAAGAGGAAATGACACATCGATATTTTTCAAGTTGTTTTCCCGGGCGCCGACCACCTTCAACCATCCCTTAGGCTGTCTGCGCTCTTGCGGAACCGGAATTTTGATCCTTCCCGATAAGTATGCGCCTGTAATCGAATTTTCATTTTTCATGATCTCTTTCGCATTTCCGACGGCAACAACCTCGCCTCCGTGTTCTCCCGCTCCCGGTCCTATATCTACAATATAATCCGCCTCCATCATTGTATCTTCGTCATGCTCTACGACTATCAGCGTATTTCCCAGATCACGAAGATGCTTTAATGTTGCAAGAAGCTTGTCATTATCCCGCTGATGAAGTCCTATACTTGGCTCATCCAAAATATATGCTACTCCCACAAGACCCGATCCGATCTGCGTTGCCAGACGTATTCTCTGCGCCTCACCGCCTGAAAGTGTTCCGGTAGCGCGGGCCAACGTCAAGTAATCAAGTCCCACATCCATAAGAAATTTGATCCGAGCTCTGATTTCTTTCAAAATCTGCCCTCCGATGAGCATCTGTGTTTCTCCTAATACAAGCTCTTCAAGAAAATTTTGCAATTTTCCGATAGACATCGACGTTACTTCTGCAATATTTTTTTCTCCGACGGTTACCGCCAAAGCTCCCGGTTTCAGACGTTGCCCGTGGCATGCCGAACACGGAGTTATGTTCATAAATGTCTCATATTCGGCTTTCATCGTCTCCGAACCGGTTTCTTTATATCTGCGCTCTACGTTTTTAATCAACCCTTCAAACGCAACATCATAAACGCCTTCGCCTCTCTGGCCTTTATAAAATACTTTCACCTCTTTCCCGTTTGTGCCATGAAGAATAATATCATGAATCTTCTTCGGATATTTTTCAAACGGTGTGTCCAGATCAAATTGATACTCTCTGCACAGCGCCTGAAGTATCGCATGAGTAAAACTTGATTTGTCTGTACAAGACTGCCACCCTAATACCGCTATTGCACCTTCATTAATCGACAATGACGGATCCGGAATCATCAAATCCTCTGAAAACTCCATCTTATATCCTAATCCATAACATGTCGGACATGCCCCAAAGGGATTATTAAATGAAAAACTTCTTGGTTCGATCTCTTCGATACTGATCCCACAATCCGGACAGGAAAAGCTCTGACTGAAATTCAACATCTCCCCGCCGATCACATCTACACTGAGCAAACCTTCCGATAAATGCAGAACACTTTCCACAGAATCTGTTAACCTCTTCTCAATCCCCTGTTTTACGATCAATCGGTCAACAATAATCTCAATATTATGTTTCAAGTTCTTGTCAAGAATAATCTCTTCCGTCAATTCGTACATATTTCCGTCTACACGTACACGCACATATCCGCTTTTCTTTGCTTTTTCCAATAATTTTGCATGTGTTCCTTTCCGACCTCTTACGACCGGAGCAAGAAGCTGGATTTTCGTTCCTTCCGGCATTGACATAATTCGATCAACCATCTGATCGACTGTTTGCTTTGAAATTGCTTTTCCACATTTAGGACAATGAGGAATTCCGACTCTTGCATATAAAAGTCTGAAATAATCATAAATTTCAGTCACTGTTCCGACCGTAGATCTCGGATTGTGATTTGTCGACTTTTGATCAATGGAAATTGCAGGCGACAGTCCCTCTATGCTTTCCACATCCGGTTTCTCCATTTGCCCCAAAAACTGTCTTGCATAGGAAGATAATGATTCCATATATCTTCTCTGCCCTTCTGCATAAATCGTATCAAACGCGAGGGAAGATTTGCCCGAACCGCTCAATCCTGTAAGTACAACAAGTTCGTTCCGGGGAATGTCCACATCTATATTTTTAAGATTATTCTCATTCGCTCCCCTTATTTTGATATATTTCCGAACATCCATTTTCGTACTCATAATCCGTCTTTTTCCTCCCTGTAGTCATATTTTATTTTGTATTTTATCCTTCTATTTCATTCAACATTTTTTTCAATTCTGTCAACTTATCCCGCAATTCTGCCGCGCTTTCAAAATTCAGTTCTGCCGCCGCTTTCTTCATCTGTTTTGTAAGATCGGCAATCAGCTTTTTAAGTTCTTTTACGCTCATAGATTCCGGATCTTTTTCCAGTTTCAGCTCCTCTGCCGCAACTTTTTTAGAAATACTGATCAGGTCGCGTACTGATTTTTGAATCGTCTTTGGTGTGATACCATGCTCTTCATTATATTTCATCTGAATCTCACGACGCCGTTTTGTTTCATCGATCGCCAGCTGCATAGATTCCGTTATCTTATCCGCATACATAATAACATGCCCTTGTGCATTACGCGCCGCACGTCCTATTGTCTGTATCAATGACGTTTCCGAACGCAAAAATCCTTCCTTATCCGCATCCAATATCGCTACAAGCGTAATTTCCGGAATATCCAGACCTTCTCGCAAAAGATTGATTCCCACAAGCACATCAAATACATCTAAACGCATATCACGAATAATCTCTGTACGTTCCAGTGTATCCACATCCGAATGCAAATATTTCACACGAATTCCCACCTCACGCATATAATCCGTCAAATCTTCTGCCATCCGCTTTGTCAGAGTTGTTACGAGAACTTTATTCTTTTGGGAAATTTCTTTGTTTATTTCCCCGATCAGATCGTCTATCTGACCTTCTACAGGACGCACGACAACTTCCGGATCGAGCAGTCCGGTCGGACGAATCACCTGTTCCACACGGAGAAGCTCATGTTCTTCTTCATATACTCCCGGTGTTGCAGATACAAATAACGCCTGGTTGATCTTGCTCTCAAATTCTTCAAAGTTCAGCGGACGGTTATCCTTCGCAGACGGAAGACGAAATCCATAATCTACCAAGGTAGATTTTCTTGATTGATCTCCGTGATACATACCTCCGATCTGAGGAATGGTTTTATGCGATTCATCAATCATAATAATAAAATCATCCGGGAAATAATCTATCAATGTATATGGCGCCTGCCCGGGACTAAGTCCTGCCAAGTGCCGCGAATAGTTTTCGATTCCGGAACAAAATCCGGTTTCTTTCAACATTTCAATATCAAAAATTGTTCTCTCTGCAATTCTCTGCGCTTCCAAAAGTTTATCTGCATGTTTAAACTCCTTCACACGCTCATCCAGTTCTTTTTCTATATCATTTACAGCACGCTTTATGTTTTCTTTATCCACCACATAATGTGACGCCGGGAAAATCGCCACATGTGACAATTCGTCTTTGACCTCTCCTGTCAAAATATCAATTTCCGTAATCCGCTCAACTTCATCTCCGAAAAATTCGATACGAATCGCCACATCGCTCTCATACGCCGGTATGATCTCCACCACATCGCCGCGAACACGGAAAGTTCCGCGGTGAAAATCCATGTCATTACGGTCATACTGGATTTCTATCAATTTTGCCATAACCTCGTCTCTGTCTTTTGTCATGCCCGGGCGTAAAGAAATCACCATATTCTGATAATCTACAGGACTTCCCAAACCATAAATACACGATACACTGGCAACTATGATCACGTCCCGCCGTTCCGTCAATGCCATTGTGGCAGATAAGCGAAGCTTGTCAATCTCATCATTGATGGAAGAGTCTTTGGCAATGTATGTGTCCGAGGACGGAACATAAGCTTCCGGCTGGTAATAGTCGTAGTAGGATACAAAGTATTCTACCGCATTATTCGGGAAGAATTCTTTGAATTCTCCATATAGCTGCGCAGCCAGCGTTTTGTTGTGTGCGATTATGAGTGTTGGTTTATTTAATTGTTGTATGACGTTTGCCATTGTGAACGTCTTGCCAGAGCCTGTAACTCCCAGTAAAGTCTGGCATTGGTTTCCTTCTTGAAAGCCTTTTACAAGCTGGTCGATGGCCTGCGGCTGGTCGCCGGTCGGAGCATATTCTGATACTAATTCAAAATGATCCATAATTTCTCCTTTACTTTATTTCGAATTTCGATTTCAAATTCAATTCCTTTACAATTAAACTTATTCTCTTTCTCTATAGTTGCTGTAATAAAAATTGCCTTATTAATGAGCAAAACAAATAGCTTGCGGCTGATCGCCGGTAAGGGCGTATTCCGATACTAATCCAAAATGTTCCATAGTGAAATTTTCTCTTACTATGTCTAATATCAACCCAAAAATCCGTACATAACTTTGTGTACTTTTCCCCATCACTACTATTATCATGGTAACATGCTATCATAATTGCCGATATAAATCAAGAATATATCGAACATACATTCCCTTTGACATACATATTTTCTTTGTAAAAAAGATGCAGGACATCGCTTGCATCTTTTTCTCTCTATTTTATTATTTAATAATAATCTATCGCATAATTCAAATATTCTTATATAGCACATCTCTAAAAAACTCTCCTCTGAACATTAGTGCATAACTATAACCGATTAATCCTAATCTTGAAATCAATCGACTATGCATCAATCTTTATTCTTTATCATATCTTGCGTAATAGACTGCAATAGATTTTGTATTTATCTCTACTCATTTTGAATCGTCCACTAAGCAGGACCACGCTCACTATTTCTTTATCGTTTCCTATTTTATAATCATAATGATTACAAATTTAGGCAGGAAATCACCCATTTATAAAGTTTTCAAGAATTCAGATTTACTCATAATAGTTGCTAAGTCTTTTAAATCTCCTATCTCAAATCTAATATTTTTTCTTTCTTCTAATTCATCTACAATTAAATATCTATATTCATTTTGATACGAGAAAATTTCCTTTCTCTTTATAAATGACAAATCATCAAGACTATTTGTCATCAAATCCATAATTTTCATTTCATCTTTAATGCTCTCATCTCGATAATATAAAACGTCTCTGCTATAGAGCTGATATTTATTTTCTTTTGCCCCATTTTTTATTCTTTTATCAAATTCTAATTCATCCTCTATTTTTACAACATACTCTCCAAATTCAAACATCTCCTCTATTCTCGATGTACTATATTTGTTATTTAAATGATATAAACATAAGGCAAAATTCCTTTTCTGTTTATTAGCATCAATCGTAAAATTAACCCCTTTTCCTTGTGGCGTCTGATATTTTGTCGTATAATATTTACCTTCCATCTCATCATTTTTTCCAACACATTTTTTCTTTTCAATATACAAATATTCTTTTAGCCGTCCAAATTGTACTATTCCTGATATAAAAGAATCCGCACCTTTTTTATCTATAAATTTTAAAAATGCCATTGTTCTACCTTTCTGTATTTCCGATCTCTTTCATCTTCTTTATAGTCCCAACTTAAAAAAAATCACAAATTCCATTTGTTCGTCTAATATCATCTAATTCATTCCATCCCATTTTGTCCGCAAAATCCGTACCAAATATAAAGTCCTCATTTGCTTTACATACAGACTTCTTTATGTTGTTAATCATATTCCTTAACATAGTTCCTCCCCTTCCACAAACACCATTTTTTTCAACAATCCTGCCGCAGTTTTTTCCCCTCCTGTAAGGCACTCTTTATCTCCAAAAACCAAAAACGAATCTTTTGCCCGAGACACCGCAACATTCATAAGATCCGGTGCTCTGTTAATAAAATAACACCCATCTTCACTTCCATACACACTGGAAAACAAAATGACTTTTCGCTCCGCCCCTTGAAACGTATGTACAGTTCCAACATCAATAAACTTTGAATACTCCGGAAGTCTACGTTTTATAAGATTCTTTATCAAAAAACTTTGGCTCTTAAAAGGCGTGATAATCCCCAATACTCCTCTCTCCTCAATGCCATCTTTGTCGCTGTAGCATAATAAAATTTTTTCATATTTTTTCTGCAGCCACATTATAATAGCCTCAGCTTCTTCTCTGTTTCGTCTGCTTCCTCCGTATTTCTCTGATTTTGCGGTGGTAACCTGTCTGAATCCCATTACCGGAAGAAGCCCTCTTAATTCATTGTACTCAGCTGCATAAAAGGAACCCCTCTTAGGTTCCAATTTCCCCTCATATACCAGTTTGTTACAATATGTAATTATTTCATTATAACACCGGCGATGTTCACTTAAAAATAGCCCTCTTTTATATTTATTAAATTCACAGGATAGTGCAGCCATTTTCATAATACTGGATTGAGAACAATTTAAACCATTTTCTTCAAGCATACCGTATTCACCTTTATTTGCAATTACACCATTACTGATTGCCATTGCAATATCAAGAGCTCTTGCAGTTCCCCATACGGGCGGTATTTGTTCTTCATCCCCTACAATAACTGCTTTTTTAGCTAAGGAAAACGATGCGGCAGCAATCTCCGGAGATGTCTGTCCCGCTTCATCTACGACTAATAAATCTATATAGTTACACATAAAATAGTTCTTTTTATCATTTCCGTCATATGCCCAAAACTGTTTTGGAAGCATAAAAAATGTCATAACCATACACGGTGATATCATAGCAATCCGATGATACATATCATCCAGTATATTTTTAAATGTTTTTCCTTTTTGCTTCTCACTGACCGGATTATCTTCCTTCAACCAACGACTCTCATAATAATGTACTGCCAGCCAAAATTCTGCATATCTTACCCGATCCAATACATCGTTCAATTTACACAAGTCGAATTCATTTAACACACTGTCCTCCGGAACTGCAACATTATATTTTTCAAAGTTTTGATATCCTTCTTTTAAATGTTCCATCTTTATATCTATTTCTTTTTTTTGACTTTTTAATTTTTCTATTTTATCGTCTATACAAAGCTTCTGTTCCTGCAACTGACTTTTTTGCAAATCATTATCACATATTTTCTGCATATAAACTTTTTCTATCTCATCTATTGACATATCACGTCTTAAAAAGGATAATTCCGCTTGATTTACAAAGGAAAATGACCATCTTTGTATCTTGCTTTTAAAACAGAAAAACTTTTTTAATAATCGTACATACCACGGAAATTGCTGATAAGCTTTTCGCCATTCCTGCATCCTATTTAAAAACCATTGTGTAGTTTCCTGAATTTTTTCTATTTGATTTTGCAAATCATTTCTAATCGCTTCTTCTTTCCGTATGTTCTGCATTATCCTTTCTACATATGCTCCATACGATTCCCTACCGAGAACGCTTTTTATATTATCTAACATAGAGATACAATTTATTCTGTCTTTATTTACTTTCTCCAATTCCTTCCACAATATTTCTTCACATAACGCAAAATCAATACTTGCTGTCTCTCTTCGAAAATATTGATGAAATTCTTGTTTAAATAACCTTCCTGAGGAACGTCTATTTTCTTTTGACTCAAGTTCATCTACAAATCCACCCCCGCGTACCGTCGTATACTGATATCGTTTTTGGGCAGCTTCCTTTACTTTCCCATTGGAGGGAAAATAAACTGCAAAGCTATCTGTTCCAGTAATCCACTTATGTTCTAAATTAGAAATCCCAATCTCTGAAATCTGTCCAAAAGAATCAATAATATTTGTAACCGCCTGATTATTAGTGGATGCTGCAACAATAATCGGTGCCCTTTCCCTCTTCAATGCAGATTTTACATACATGTCTGCCACTACAGACTGCAAAAAAGTAGTCTTTCCTGTTCCCGGAGGTCCACTGACTGCCAAAAGATTTCCTTCTTTTATTTCTCCAAAATGGTTCATTGCCTCACGCTGAGATGGTGACAATGGATATGCCCCTCCCATTTGTCCGACATGAGCTTTCATTTTACTTATATCAGTATTTTTTATCAGCGGTTTTGAGGGCTCTATCTTTCCATTCGTTATTTTATCATACAAGGAATTAACAGTTCCCTTTATCAACGCATTATACAACTGCAAAATATAAAAAGAAGCATTAACTGTCGAATCCTGAAACAAATAATATCTGCCATCTGCTTTAAACAGTTCATTTCCATTTCTAATGTAGTTACTTTTAAATGGTATCTCTGCAACAAATTCATAGAGTTTGATCGCATATGCTAAATAATCCTGCCACGAATCCAACTGATATCTTTCGTTCGTAGTATGCTCCAAAAATTCATCATATTTCTCACCATCTCCTACAGCAAGCAAAGGATCCTCCATAGGTCTTAAATACTCCCGCGGTATCCAAGGTATTTTCCCTTCAACCGGCATACATAACTTTCCGGTACGGGTTACGCATAACGGCAAAAAGAAAAATGAAGTCATCTCTTCTATATTGTCTTCCATCTTTCCGCCATCCCGGAATTCCGTTGCTAATGTCTTTAATGCAATAATTACATTTTTTATCTTTAATTTTTCTTCATCATTATCGCTCTCTGCATCATACTCCTTCTTCCATATATTAAAATTATTCTCTTCACTTAACTTTCCAGATAATAATTCCCCTTCTGTAACTACAAAAAAACGCTCTTTTTTATAGTTTACGGTTCCTTGCATACTTGCTGCCACAGCATTTCTGAAATATCGTGTAACACTTTTCATTTTGAATCTTCTCCTACTATAATTAATCCCTATTGGAGGGTTATCATCTTCCGTGTTTTCTTCAGTTGCAAAACACCCCAAATCTTACCTCTTCGTTCTACTTATCTTTCCTAATCTTTTGCCTATTATATCACTTTTTCCATGCTTACATAACTGTCATTGTGTAAAATGCGTATCATCTTTTTGCAGCTCCTGTTATATCTGTTCAGATTTTTTAAGTCATTTTTCTCCGTCATTTCATAATGTTTTCTCATTTTATCCAATAAATTACGTTTTGCCATGAACTACACATACGGGACTAGATTACTGCCAGAATCATGTATACAATCTGAGTGATAATCCAGATTTCCCACAAAAAACCGACTGGATTTATCCAATTGGCTATTTTACATAATATTTTATTCTGCCGCATAAATTGACAAGTTTTCTATTCCCATCTATAATGTTTATATTACAATCGTAAGATTTAAAAGGAGAGAACTTATGAGCACATTCCCGCAGATTTCCGAAGCAGAATTTGAGGTCATGAAGATCGTATGGAAATACGCACCTATCAACACAAATGAAATTACCGAAAAGTTATTGCCTACTACAAACTGGAGTCCTAAAACAATTCAAACTTTAATCAAACGCCTTGTGACCAAAGGCGCGCTCACATACGAAAAACAAAGTCGTGTATTTGTTTATACTCCTGCAGTAAAAGAAGATGAATACATCAGACAACAAAGTTCTTCTTTTCTGAACCGTTATTATGATGGCAATATTACAGCTATGGTATCTTCCTATATAGAAAATGACAAATTATCAAAATCGGAATTAGATACACTCCGAACTCTTCTTTCACAGAAACAGGAAAAAGGAGGAGAATAATATGTCTGATTTCATGATTCGCTTTCTTATCTGCAACATATTATTTTGCGGCATCATCAGTATCCTTTTGCTTATGAAACATATTTTAAAAAATTGTCTGTCAAGCCGGATGCAGTATAACTTATGGTTTCTGTTGCTTGGACTTTTAACAGTTCCATTCTTACCTTCTCATTTTTTCAAGTTTTCAGAACTATTTTTCGGTTTCACGAACTTAAAGTTTCTTCCTTCTGCCGCCACAAAAAACGCCTCGGCTCCACCACTTCACACGAACATCGCAGGCGCAAAAGATTGGATGGATGACTTTGCGCTCTCCGTAAACGAAGCATCCTCATCCGCAATCGGTTATCTGCTATTTACTCTTTGGATTTTGGGTATTATCATTATGATAATATTAGCAATCCGATCTGCTCTGTTCCTGCATTCATTAAAAAAATCTGCATCACCTCTTGAAGATCAGGATGTTCAAAAATTATATCGACGCTGCCTAAATGACACAAATATTACAAAAAGTATACCCGTATACAGCGCTGCTTATCTAAAATCTCCTGTTATTGCAGGATTTTGGAAACCGTGCATCTTTCTTCCCGTTCACCTGATATCGGATAAAAATGAAACAGATATCCGGTATATGTTGTTGCATGAACTTCAGCACTATAAACACAAAGACGGATTTATCAACTATTTGATAAACCTCGCCGGAATGATATATTGGTTCAATCCGTTCGTCTGGTACGCACTGAAAGAAATGCGCGGCGACAGGGAAATTGCCTGTGATAGTTCTGTTTTAAACCTGCTGAAATCCGACGATTATGTAACTTATGGAAATACGCTGATTAACTTTGCCGAAAAGATTTCTCTGACTCCATTTCCCTTTTCCTCCGGCATCGGAGGAAATATGAAGCAGATGAAGCGAAGAATCCTAAATATTGCTTCTTATGAAAAACCGACATTACAAAAAAAACTGAAAAGCTTCATTGCTTTTCTGATGATATCTATTCTCCTTTTCGGACTTACACCGTTTGTCTCTACCTATGCGACAGATGAAAAGCAATATCAGTGGAACACAACTTCAAAGAATTGTTCTGAAATAGACCTTCGTAATTATTTCGGAAAATATGAAGGTAGTTTTGTATTATATGACTTAAAAAGAGATGTCTGGAAAATACACAATATAGACCGAGCTGTCTTACGAGTTGCTCCAAACTCCACCTACAAAATATATGATGCTTTGTTTGGATTAGAAGAAGGTGTCATCACCCCTGCAAATTCCTTGATCAAATGGAACGGGAAAAACTATCCTTTTGAAGCGTGGAACACCGATCAAACATTACAATCAGCTATGGGAGCTTCCGTCAACTGGTATTTTCAGACTATTGATGAACGGCTTGGAGCCGACTCTATTCAGAAATACCTTCACCAAATCGGATATGGAAATGAGAATTTAAGCGGTAATCTTTCTTCCTATTGGTTGAATTCCTCCCTGAAGATTTCCCCGATAGAACAGGTCGAGCTTTTAGTCAAACTGCATAATAACCGCTTCGGATTCTCCTTAGAAAACACCGGGACTGTAAAGAACGCCCTCCACATCTCCTCCTCTGCTTTCGGTGACCTCTACGGAAAAACCGGAACAGGACGAGTAAACGGACAAGATGTCAACGGTTGGTTTATCGGCTTTGTAGAAAATGCAGATAATACTTATTTTTTTGCTTCCAATATTCAGTATCAAAAACACGCCACCGGTAAAAAGGCTTCAGAAATCACCTTATCTGTTTTATCGGACTTAAATATATGGAGATAAACTAATTATCTCCATACAACTCTTCCCACTCTGTTCTTGTCAAGCGCGGTACGTGCCATCTAATCTCCGGATTGTTTATCGGCTCGATAATCCGATTTCCCACATACTGTATACCTCCATCTTTCGTATCGCGCACAGTTACTTCATGGATGTACGCTTTTGATACCCCTCTATAAGGAAAAACAGCCTGTACCTTCAATGTCAAAGTTCCGTCATCATTATTCACATATCCAATAACTTCCGGATACGGATATTCCGGATATTCTGTTTCTTCAAGCCCTCTCGGTTTGTATTCATAGACTTCTTCACACGGATAATAAACTGTCTTCGACTGCAACACTTCACTGCTGATTTTGAATTTAGATTTGATAACCGGTTCAAATTTTTCTTTTGAAATTAAATATACCGCGCTTGTTCCCATTGCATTTCCAAAAGTAAACTCTCCGTTCGCCGTATGATTTTCCTGATAAAACAAATCAAACATATCATAAAAATCTAGCTCTGCGAACTCTTCTTCACTCCAGTCTGTCAGAAACATATTATTACGTTCATATCTGATCGGAAGTATATATTTACGGTTTAGTTCTCTGCATGTTTCATCTAATGACAGTACCCTATATGCCATATATTCCATAATCTCATTTCTCGTAACTTCATAAGATCCTTCAAAGGCTAACCGACCGGAAAACATCAAATGTCCGTCTTCTGTATATTCCCATGATTCTGTCCTGTATATATCTTCTGAAGATTGCTTTAATTTACCATTCTCATAAATACAATAACTTCTGATCATATTTACAATTCCGTCATGTGTCTCCATATTCCGAATGATGCAGCTCCCTCCCTTTGTAACTTCTACAACGGTCATGCGTCCATTTTTCTTTGCTTCTGCCTTTTCACTAAACTGTATGAGTTTTTCATACTCTGTCATGTTGACCTGATTTTCGCTGTCAACTGCCGTAAAACCTTTCTCTCCTAATTCTTTAATAAGATCTCGGATCATTTCCAAATCATCCAGTTTACCTTCTTTTTCAGCTTTCGCATAAGTCTTACTGCAAATTTCCAGTATTTCTTCTGCTTCTTTTTCTTCTGATTTACTTCGTTTCATTACTGTTTTATCCGCATTTTCACTTTCCTGCCGTACTGATTGAATGTCTGTGTTTCCCGAATCTTTTTTTACAAAAAAACTGCACCCGGACAAATTCATTGCCAACATGATTCCGCTCACCACAACTCCTCTTTTCCAAATTCCTTTTCTTTTCAAACTATCGTCCTCTCTTTTTATTACACTTGTAAGATTTTAATCGAAAAATTTTTGTTAACGAATATTTTTCATTCATAAATATTACACCTGTAATATTTAAAAGTCAAGTCAATTTGTTCAAAGAAATCTTTATAAATGTTAGCAACATTTTGTTGCTTTTATGATATATTCTTTGTTAAGTTGCATATAAATCCATTTACAGGAAAAATTGGTATAATAAAAAAGATATTTAAACAAATTTCAGATTTCTTATAAATGGAGGTGTCTTCGTGTCTAATATTCAGCTGGCAGCCAATCTTCAACGGCTTAGAAAAGATCATCATTTTACACAAACTCAATTTAGTAAAAAATTGAATATTTCAAGACAGGCGTACTCTAATTATGAAACAGGAAAACGGATTCCCGATTTGGATATCATTATCCGCATTGCAAATATTTATCATATTTCTCTCGAAAATTTGCTTACGCAGACTTGTTCAAAAGATGGTCTTATCAATGAAACTTCCGGTCCGTATTTCACAGGAATGGTTGTTGACAGTGCAGACACTATTTATTTGACAAGAGAAGAAATTGATTTGATCACACATTATCGAAATGCCGATGCTGACGAACGCAAGCTAACACAAAAAGTACTGGGATTTTAACCTTATAATTATAAATACAAAGAGCGCTGCAAAACAGACGGATACTCGTCTATAAAACAGCGCCTTTTTTGTAACGGCGATAAGCCAAAATCGGACTTGCCCAAGACCTTGGACCTCGGTGACCGCTTGTAATCCCAGAATGTACCTTTTGGCACTTCCAGTAATTTCCTGTCAAAAAATAAAGAGCCCCGCAAAATAACTGAATTGAATCTGTGAACTGCTTCTCGTTATTTTGCGGTACTCTCTTTCACGGCATAATCATACGCTCATTTCATATAAGCTTCTTTTCTGCTCACTATATTTATTTCATTTTGTTTCTGTTTATTTTTATCCGTATTATCTTTTTCTCTTCCACTCTTTCAATCCGAATACCGATGCGGTCACAATAAACGCAGCTATTGCCGTAAATGCATACTGCCATATATTTGTATAATCTCCGGTCTTTACAGCCGTTCCTTCATCCGGTACTTTATCTGGATTTTCTTCATCTTTTCCTTGCGAAGGCGCTTGATCCGGCTGCCTATTATTAATCACATCAACCGCAGTATCTTTACTTAACACGCCTTCTGCATGATCTTTCTTTCCATTATAAGTTGTTATGTATCGATCTTTGTTCGCTTCATTTTCTGTCACAACGTATGCTGCATTCAGCGGAAGACTTTGAAGTGTTATTTGTTGTCCGTGCAAAAGTGATATTTCTGCTCTGCCATCAACAAATGTAAGTGTCCCGTCAGCGGGTTTTTCTGCTTCTTTCTCAAACTCCGGTTTAACGCTTCCACTATAGTGATACGTTCCGTTTATCGGTTTACCTGTTTCATCTTTTAATTGTATCGTAAATGTAAATGGTTTTGTTTTATCTCCGTTTTTCCCTGTAACAATTTTGCTCAAAGACAAATCAGGATATTTCGTATTCGTAAATAAGACGTTCTTTATATCGTCTTTTATAATTTCTCCGGTACTGTCAACAGAATCAACTTTATATCGGTTTGTCTGCGCCTCTGTCACTTCGTATTGAGCGCCTGCAGGAAGATTATGCGCCGTTACTGTCTGTCCGTCTTTCAATGAAAATTGTGCAATGCCGTCATGAAATTCTAAATCTCCGTATAATCCGTTTATCTTTGTATGGTACGGAAAACGAATTTCAAATTGAAACTCTTCCTGACAATTTTTCTCGCCGACTACTTTTTTGGTAATAGACAAACTGCCCACTTCATCAACACCTACAGGAACTTCTGCTGATACTGTCGTATTGCGAATAACCGCTCCAACCATATTTTGAAACTTTTTCCCATGTACTTCTACATCACCCATAGGAGCATATTGCTTAAAATCTTTCATCCAGACAAATTCTGCTTTAATTGTAAACGTATCTTCGATTGTCGGCTGATGATCTGAAACTAATTCGTACTCTTCATTTCCATATACATATGTTATATTATCACATAATGCACTCATACCTTTCGGCAACTCTAAGCGGTATAGCCCATTGTATTCTACCGGCTCGATTATTTTCAAAGCACCGCTGTGCCAATAACCGTCTTTCGGATTATATGTAAATTTTAAATCTCCTGTTAAATGCACATCTTTAAGAGATGGTTCATAATTCAATAAACCTCCTCTTTCTGAATAAACATACAAAACCTGCGCCAATGCATCATGTTCCAAATCATTCATATTATTATCTTCAATATTGTATTGATGTAATAATCTCCAGACCGCATCTTGCGTAGCATTATACGCCTGTTCTTCTGTAACGAAATACGAATCAGAATACATGATTGCAAAATTTTGTAATGGCGTTGTTCCTTCCGCTTCATATAACATACAAAAAACTGCTTTATAAAACGGCATCGCTGTAATATCTGAGTATGTTACTCCATTCGATGTCTGTCCATCCGGATAAAGTTTTGCAACTGCATTCATAAATCTTCTCAACTCATCCAAATGTTCCGTATCATTTGTTTCCCAATCTTTATAAGTAAAAGAATGGTGACCTAAATACGGAAACGCTGTCTGAAGCACCGGTGTCGGAATCAGCATTTCATTAAACTGACTTTCTGTAGGAGTATGCAGCTCTGAATTATCCACAATTTTATAAAGCCGTTCCCCGTTATACGGATATCCCGCGTAGAGCAGTTTTGACAATCTGCGCATACATTCCTTATAATCAGCCTCAGAATCAAACTTGCCCGGAGTCAAATAGCCTTCTGTATATTCCGGCACCTGCACATCTCCCATATCTTCCGTATGATGCGGCCAATGGCGTTCATTATTCATACAAAACAACGTGATTTTTTCACCTGGATACGCCGGATCTTCTATGTAATGAATTCCGCCTTCAAAAATAATAGGAAGTCCTTTTTCGCTCAATGTCATTTCTTCTTTTTCAGAAGGTATGTATTCTCTGTTTTCCTGTAATGAGTTTTTTTCAGCCTCTGTCGGAATCGTGCCTGTAAAATCAGGCGTTTCAGCAAATACATATACGGAAAAAGACAAAATCATCGTAAAAATCAAAAGCAGCGAAACGGCAGAAGAAACAAACTTCCTATGTTTTCTGTGTTGTTTTAATTTCATGTCATATTATCCTTTCTGCATGTTGCTATATAATTCATCAAATCACTTATATAAACAAGTTTATATTCTTCTACCCTCCTCTCACCCCGTAAATTGGGACATAAAAACGTACAAACTAATCTTTTGCATCAATATGCGCGCGTCACTATATGCGGGCACACCAGCCTGTCCCTTCTTAATTATTTTTAATGATAATGATGTATTATATTGGAAACAGAATGTTTTTTCAATACTTCTAAAATTTTTTCAACTTAAATTTTTCCTTACTTCTGCCTTTTCACCAAACCGTATCAATTTTTCATACTCTGATTTCGCATCTTTTAATCACCTGAAACGTCCGGCAGCCAAATACAAATGCTTAGTTTTCCATTCTTATATTGGGCAGATATTGTTCCTTTCATCTGTTCGATCAGTATTCTTGAAATAGACAAACCAAGACCCGTTGACTTTCTTGCATTTTCAACTGTATAAAACCGATCAAACAGCTTTTTAACATCCACTTCACTTAAATCTGAAGCAGTATTTGAAAAGGTAATCTCCCCTGTATCGTTCAAAGTGATATTCAAATCACCGTCGCTATACTTAATTGCGTTATTGAGAAGATTTGAGAAAATACGGGAAAGAGCTGCCCTGTTAACTTTACGGAACACCTTATTCTCCGGCATAGAAATATTCGGCGTTATGTTTCGTTCCTGCAAAACTGCATAAAAACCTAATATACTTTCTTCCAAAACACTGTTTACCGAAACAAATTCTACATCGTTATCGTATTCGGGGGATGTTACAACAGAATAACAGAAAAGTTCTTCTGTAAGCTGCCTTAATACTTCGGTACGATTTCTGATAACTTTAATATAACGCTCTGCTTCTTCACTTTTTTCCGCATTATCAAGCAAATCCAGATAACCGCTGATTGCCGTAAGAGGAGTCCGCAAATCATGTGAAATATTAGTAACGGCGTTTTTTAATTCTAAATCCCCCTGCTGAAAACGATGCCGCTCTTTGCGTAATTTACGAAGCTCTGTATTTAATCGCTTTGCAAAACCGCACATGATTTTATTTCGATGTGAAATATCAATGAGCGTATTAGTTTCAGTCATTAACCGCTCAGTAAATTGCGCTTCTATTTCTCGTACAGTTTTGTGTACGAAAAATAGTTTAATAACCAGAGAAAAAATAATAATCAGCAAAATACCGATCACAACTAATAACCAAAATTCCATATATAATGCTCCTACTTTAATTCTTTCTTTTTGAAAAAGAACATTCCCGCACTTGTTGTCAAAACGACAATGACCAATGAATAAACAGGCAGCAACGATAGATTTTCAGTTTCCAAAGAAGTACACTGTACTACTTGACCTCCCGGAAGAAAATCATAAAAGAATTGAACGGTTTTTCGTCCGCCTCCATCAAGGAACTTAGGATTGGGCAGTTCCTGATATTCCTGTCCATTGTCTGTCATGACCAAAGCCATGTTTGTTTCGGGTTCACTCAACATCTTATGTAATTGCGCTCCGATAATCAGAAACAAAAACGCTGTCAAAATGCAAATTACAGCCGTAACCGCTTTATTATTATTTAACATGGAAATCAAAGTAAAAATTGATGAAAATACAATCGCAGTCATCAGTACGGTTACTGCAAACAACAAAACTATTTTTATGTCCATTTCAAAAAAGCCGAGAAGAGGTATCCCGATGCAAAGATACGGAATAAAAAATGCCATACACATAACAACGCTTACCAAAGAGCATGTAATAAAATTTGACAAATAAACAGTGCCTCTTTTTTGACCGATAATTATCTTATTTCGGATCGTTCCTTCACTATATTCTGTACCAATGAACAAGCTGCAAAACACAGCCATTACAATGCCGATAAAAAGAGCACACCCAAAAAAGCCGTTGTCAATACGATTGATTGTCTGAGTCTGCCTCATATCCATATATCTCATCACCGGAAAAAATATTCCTGCTGCCAACATGAAAACCAGACCGCTCCAAAAGAATTTATCTTTTTTTAAACGGATAAAATTTGCTGATAACAACTTACTCATTGTCTTTACCTCCTACTAAACCGACATAATAACTTTCCAAACTTTCATCTCGTTCCTGCATAGAAATAACTTCACAATTCTCTTTTGACAAGGCCAAAGTGAGTTTGGAAATATTAATTTTTGCAAATATGTCAGCTACATTGTCAGAGATAATGTTGTAGTCCGTTTTCATTTCGTCCAAAACACGGACAAGCGCTTTTACATTCGTCACTTCGATTCGCACACATTTACGACAAGACTCTTCTAATTCTTCCGCACTGATTTCCTTAACCATTCTTCCGTTATCAATAAAACCATAATGTGTCGCAAGACGGGACAGCTCATCAAGAATATGGCTTGAAATCAATACAGTTATTTGATACTCCCGGTTCAGTTTTAAAATCAACTCACGCATCTCGATAATACCTTGTGGATCAAGACCATTCACAGGTTCATCCAACACTAAAAAATCAGGATCGCCCGCTAAAGCAACAGCGATTCCCAACCTTTGTTTCATACCAAGAGAAAAGTTTTTAGCCTTTTTCTTTCCTGTATTTTCAAGCCCTACTAATTTTAACAGATCGGGAATACTGTCGTAAGAAGGAATTCCGAGAATCCGGTACTGCTCTTTCAAGTTGTCAACCGCTGTTAACTCCAAATAAATAGACGGTGTTTCAACTACAGCCCCCATCCTCCTGCGGGCTTTTAAAATTCCCTTTTCCGAATTTTTTAATCCGTATAAAACATAATTCCCGGACTCAGGCTTTTGCAGCCCGCAAATCAGCCGAATTAAAGTTGTCTTTCCTGCGCCGTTTTTACCGACAAAGCCATAGATTGCTCCTTTCGGAACATTCATAGTAAGTCCATTTAACGCTTTAAAATTCTTATAATTTTTACATAAAGCGTTTGTCTTAAGAACATATTCCATAAGTCTTACCTCCTGTACTTGATGCTGTCATTCTATCGCAAAACAGTTCAGAAAACGGTTAAGAAAATAGTTCAGAAACAGTGGAGATTTATTCTTCTTTCATTTTAAAGCCGATTCCCCAAACTGCTTCAATGTACTCTTTTCCATTTACAGCACGAAGTTTTTTGCGAAGGTTGCTTATATGTGTCTTTAGTGAACTTTCCGTACAATCCGGTGTATCTTCACTGATATGATCAAGCAGATGCGATTTGGAAACAACTTGTGTCTGATTCTGCATTAAAAGTTTCAAAATCGCATACTCTGTTCTCGTCAATTTAATTTCTACATCCTTTATTTGTGCTATGTGCGTATCAATATTGAGTTTTATTTCTTCAAAAGTCAAAATTTCCGACTTAGCAAAGCTATCAAAAGTACGAAGATGTACCGCTATCCGAGCTAATAATTCCCTTGTATAAAAAGGTTTTGTCATATAATCAACCGCTCCGCCGAGCAAAAGAGCAACTTTGTTGTCTACATCAACTTTTGCACTCATAATAATAACAGGAATCCCTTTAATATGCGGCAAAACTTCTTCTCCGCTCAACCCCGGCAGCATTAAATCAAGAAGTACAAGATCGGGCTTTACCTGAGAAAGCAAAAGTACAGCTTCCGTTCCCGAGTATGCACGAATAACACCATAACCTTCGTTAGTAAGAGTTTCTTCCAATACATTTCCTATATGTAAATCATCATCAATAACCAATATATTTTTCAAAATTCACGCTCCCATCATAGCTCGATCAATAATTTATGAAAACTTAAAATTATTGCCAGATCTTATCTCCGTTATAGTGTTTCTTATGGACTTACAATCGATGTTCGATCACTTAGTTGATATCACTGAACCGATCTGCCAACGTATTGATTCTAACCTTGCTTCCATGAGTATCTTTGATACTTCTGGAATTGAGGCATGGGTAACAGAAAATAATCCGAAATACGCAAACCGTATCATAAAACAGTTAAAGGCCTTTGCAAAGGCTCACAACTTTGATAAAAACTTTGATCCTTAAATAATTGACATCTTCACCTAATCTTGCATACAGACCTTTTGACAGCTTACTGTCTGTATTGCCTTTCTTTTACTTGTTTTTTATTACCTGCTGATATAGCCCCAACGATTGCCCCGGCTGAAGCGAACAATAAACCACATATTAAACTCACACAGCGTTACCCCATCCCCACTTCCACGGTAACTTATCCATTTTATTTTTCGTAAAAACACAACTACATTTCCATCAAATAATCCCGCAACCCCGCATAGAATCAGGGTTTCCGCGTGAGAAGCACGGCGGTTTCAACATGCACAGTCTCACAAAATTGATCCACTGCCGTCATTTTTTCAACCGTATACCCTCTCTGCTGTATCAACTCTAAATCCCGCGCCAAGCTTGTCATTTTACATGAAATATATACGATACGATCCACTCCATAATCCAAGATCTTCGGTAATGCCTTCGGATGGATTCCATCTCTTGGCGGATCTAATATGATCACATCCGGTTTCTCCTTTATATCATCAAGCACTTCAAACACATCCCCGGCAATAAACTCACAATTAGAAAGTCCGTTCCTTTCTGCATTCTCTTTTGCCGCTTCCACTGCTTCTTCTACAATTTCTACGCCAATCACTTTTTTTGCCACAGGAGCAAGCGCCTGACTGATCGTGCCTGTTCCGCTGAACAGATCAAACACCGTCAGATCATGGATATCGCCTATGTATTCGCGCACTGTTTCATAAAGCACTTCCGCCCCCTTTGTATTTGGCTGAAAGAAGGAGAACGGTGTGATCTTAAATTGTAATCCGAGCAGTTTTTCATAAAAGAAATCCTGTCCATATAAAACCCTCGTCTCATCGCTTTTTACAACATCTGACAAAGAATCATTCAAAATATGAAGAATACCTACGATTTTCCCTTCAAGCGGAAGCTGTAAAAGCTGTTCTGTCAGTTCTGATAAGTCATGTTCTTCCTGCGTTGTTGTGACAAGATTGACAAGGATCTCTCCTGTCGTATCTCCCCGTCTTAAAAGTAAATGTCTTAAATATCCGACATGCTGCATCTTTTTATAATAACTGACTTTCCGCTCTTTAAAATACTCTAATACGCACACGAGAATTTTATTCATATCTTTATGCACGAGTTTACAGTCGGATGCGGTCAGCACATCATAAGTACTTCCTTTTTTATGAAGTCCGAGCGACAAAGGACCATCTTTATATTCATCTCCGAATGAGAATTCCATCTTATTTCTATATGCAAATTCTTTCGGACTTGCCTTCACACCTTCAAACAAATACTCGCCGTCCACAGCTTCATCCATAATTCTTCGGATCTGTCCTTCTTTCATTTTCATCTGTTCTTCATACGGCATTGTCTGATACATGCATCCGCCGCATGCCGGAAAAATACTGCATACAGGTTTCCTCGTTTCAAGAGAGGAATTTTCCAGAACTTCTAACAGCCTGCCTTCTGCATTCCCTTTTTTAAATTTATTTATAATGAATCGCACTTTTTGCCCCGGTACTGCATTTTTTACAGTCACATATCTGGCATCTTTACCTTCTTCTTCAACTTTCACAAGTCCTTTATTCGGAAAATCTACTCTTTCAATTATTCCTTCAAAAATCTGCCCTTTCTTCATAAGCTTTTCCTTTCATAATAATTTTTCTTTTTAACACAGCAGAAAATTACCGCATTAACTCTTACTCTTTTATCAATTTTTCTGTTAACTTTTATGTCAATCCTTCATCCATATATCATTGCAAAGCAGACACCTTTTCAACTGCAAAACAGGCAGGGTGCAGTTTCATCCACACTCTGCCTGTATATTCTGTTTTACTTTTGCAAACAGTTTCTTACACCTGATCGTCTTCGCTGAAATAATCATCGAAGTCATCGTCAAAATCATCTTCAAACTCTTCCAAATAATCCGGTGTAAAGAAACGATACACTGCGTAAGCGATTCCTGCAACTGCTGCCACTGCTCCAATAATTGCCAATACCCAGATCACTTTATTTTTCTGACTTTCCGCCTCTTTTTTGTGCAGCAGATCATTCAGTTTTGTCTCGGCGATAAATTCTTCTACTTTGCTCATAATCTACGTCCTTTCTCTGTTCTGAAAAACAGTCTTTACTTTCTCAATATTATAACACTAACCGCTTTATATTACTACTGATTTTGAGCAAATTCTAAACAGTAATTTTAAGCCCAGTAATTTTGAGCAAGCTCTAAACACTAATTTTAATAATTCTAATAAGCAATCTTTAAATAAATTTCTAAAGCAATTTCTCAAATAGAACAATTCAGCTGCTGCATCCTTGATCGGTCGTTTTTAATGTCTTCGTTTTTTTCGTTTCCAAGTAGCATATAAAATACAGACAGACGCCGACATAATCAAAATCGTTTGCTTCATATATACCTTATTATCTCCGGTTTTTACCGTAACTTCTTCTTTTTTCAAAATAGATACTGTCTGTTCCTGATTTCTCAGATCTCGATGTGCATCAATCAAACAATCACCGAGATACAATACTTCAAAAACTACAATTCTTTTCCCCGGAAATTTTCTTGAATCAACATCAAATTCCATTGTAATCCCGTCTTTTGCGTCTTTCCCTTTAAATGTTTTTTCTGATGTTACCGGTTTCCCGTCCTGAAGCAGTTCTTTTCCTGTATCTGCATCCATCAATATGCCTTTCATCGTATAAGATGCATTTGCTTCCATATATTTAAAATTGACTGTATCGCAGATAATATGTTCCTCTCCTGCAATAATTTCTTTTGCCTTGCTTTCTTTCCAAACGGCGTGTGTATCCGTGATCCGTGTATGATGATTTTCAATCTCCAGAATTTTTTCCTGTTCTCCTTCTACTGTTCCGTCTTCCCTGATCTGAAACTCCCACACTTCTTCATTTTTTATATATCCTGTCAAAGGTTCAGACTCATAAAGACAGTAGACTCCCGGACGCAGATAAGAAAGATGTATTTCTCCATTTTCATCTGTAATATACGTTGTGTTCTCTTCACTGGGATCTTCCTCTTCTGCATCGGATTCTTCGTTTATTTCCGATATTTTTTCCCGCAGTTCAAATTTCACACCAGAAAGTGCTTTCTTTGTTTCCCCATCTGATTTTCGGATAACTACAGACGTAGGCTTATTTAATATTTCCGTCTCTTTTGTCACAACCGGTACGTCCTGACCTTCGTACTCTAATTCGATCTCAACGCTCTTTTCCGGCAAAATATAACCTTCTGCCTGCTTTGTCTCTATGATCTCATACGTTCCAAGATACAATTCTTCCGACCATGCTTTCCCGCTTTGGTCTGTCACTAATGATCCGACTACTGTTCCTTTTTCCACACGAACAGTTCCGTCAGGAGTACAAATATCTTCTGCTGCCTTTATCTCAAATTTTACTCCTGAGATTCCTTTTTCTGTTACAGAATCATTTTTTTGAATATAAATGCGCCCTTTCGCCGGTCTGTCTTTCGACTCAACAATAAAAGGTTTCTCCCAGTCATGATTTTCTATAATTGTAAATGGAATTAATCCATCTTCTATAAGATAACCTTGCGGCGCTTCCACCTCCTGAAAATAATAATTTCCGGCAGGAAGTTTCTCAGGCAAAACAAAACTTCCGTTTTCGTCTGTTTTAAACAGATCGTAAACTGATTCATTCGGGTAATGTGTCGTCATCGTAATCGGTTTTTTATCTTTGTCCAAAAGCCGAAACACCGCTCCTGCAACAGGAATTATTTTTTCTGTCTCGCTATCTTTTTTCACGAGCTTTACCGGAGAAAATATTTTCTTATTTTCTAATATGTAATATAGCGTTTTCGCATCTTCTTCTATTGTAATCTCAAAATCTCCTACCGGAGTCAACCCTTCCGGCGCCTTTTTTTCGCTCACAATATATGTATCATATACAAGACCTCCTTTCTGCTGTTCTTCTCCTTGTCGGAATGTTGACGCATATCCGTTTTCATCTGTTACAATTTCACACTGCCAGCCTGTTGTTTTTGATGTGATTGTAAAAACAATTCCCTCCAAAGGTACTTTTTGTTCGCCCTGCTCTGATTCTTCCTCTTTATCTTCACGAAATTTTACAATCTGCAGATTACCTCTGATGATCTGATCAGGTATTGTAGGACATTGAAAAATTGTATCTGTCTGTCCTGTGCCTTCTTCCCTAACCGTTTCTATAAAAATTTCATTGTTGAGCAAATATCCTTCAGGAGCTTTTATTTCCTGAAATGTAACAGTTCCAAGCGGAAGAACAACTTCTCCTTCCGTGTTTTTATAAAACGGATCTCCACTGACTTTTTGTTCTTCTTTCATTCTTATTCTTCCTTCTGAATCCGTTTTCATAATCCATTCTCTGACCGGTGTTACTCCTGAATCTGCCGGATTTTTTTCATAATATCCGGAATAATACTTAATAGAAAATTGAGCGTCTTCCAATGTTGCCGCTCCTTGAGCTTCTGATTGATCTGTTTCTTTATCTTTTTTCTGTAAAATCAGATCTATCGGATAATACTGCGCCTGATCTGTGCACTTATATGTACATACTTTGTTTTCATCTATTCGGATAGATTGCGGCTTAAATTGTATAACATGTCCGGCCGGAGCTTTTAATTCCCTGATATCATAATTTCCGATCGGAATATTTTCTTTTTTTGCATAACCTGATTCGTCTGTAGCCAATTCCCATAATAGTTTGTCTTTTCCGCTTTCATAGATACCAAACACCGCTCCTGCAAGAGAATAGCATCTGTTTCCTTCTATCCATTCCGGATGATCGGAATATTTATAAATCTCAATAGATCCGACTCTGTCTTTTCCACTTCCTCCCATTGTCTGTCCGGCTGAATTTAAGTTAAACAAAAACGCGTAAAATGATTCCGGCGGATCCGGCATACTTTCTATATTTTTTGCCTTCTGTTTTAAATTTTCAATTACCTGCTGATCTAATCCTAGAAACGCTTCCTCCGTTCCCATATAAAGATACGACAAAATGCAATGACTCATACAGTATTCGTCATTTACAGAATAATTTTCTCCAATGCCGATCGCACCATATTTTGCCCTATACAATTCATATCCTGGACCGCCATATGCATAATACAATCCTTTTCTTACAGCTCCGCCGGTTAATGCCTGCGTTTCATACGAACCTGAATTTGGAGTATCTTTCAGCGGTTCAAGACAGTATGCAGGTTTTCCGTTTACATCAAAATAATTAGTGCTGTAATTGCCATAATAAATCTCTTCTCCTACTGTCAGTTCTACTTTTGATCTTTCTGAAATTGCCGCCGCTTTTTTGAACATCTCATCCGATTTTGTCAAAACTGCCGGATATGTATCCGATGTGATTCCCGCAGTTGTCAGTATCATACCTTTCGATATCGTATCTCCGTCTTCATCTGCCTCTGATTCCAACGAAAATGTCATTGTTTCCATATCTAACACTGCTTGTTTTTTCTGCGTCAATACGGATGATTCTGCTGAGATTTCTCTTTTTCCAAAGCTTTCATCTGCGACTGCCTGATCCATAGTGAACATGTTCGTAAAAATGATTCCAAAAAGAAAACAAAATACAACTTTCATCCATCGTCTCATGCCATCATCCTCCCTGTCTGTACAGATGATCCGACACGAAGCTTACCGGAAACTCTGTCATACAAATACACATGATTACTTAATACATCTTCCTCTTCAACCTGTGTACTGTTGATTTCTCTTACCATCTCATCCAACTTACTGCATACATAGATTTCTGAATATGGCACAATGATCACTTCATGAACACTGCTTGGCAAAATATAATAATCTTTCTTTAAAATCTGACCGATCATTTCGAGCACGTTAGGATAAGCAATACATGCCGCTCCATAATTTCTGAATTTATTTGATAAAACATACATCTGATCATAGTCTTTTTTCTTTTCTAAAAGAAGATCTCCCTCTTCATATTCCACATCCCCTAAAAGAGATTTTAATGCATGGTTCATCGTAACAAATTCTGCCGGAAGCAGATTTTTTACATTTTTCACCGCGTCTTCCCACAATGTTTCTGCCTGCACCTTCCAAGTGTCTGCATGGCTTCTGTTAACAACCATTGCCGCTGTTCCTTCTTCAGACACATCAACAAGAACATAAAAAACAATAGACAGATCAAGAAACGCTAAATGGGGAACGGTTCTTAAAAATTTTCGATTTTTTGCCGTGTTGATCACTTTAAATACAATCCGGTTTCTGACCCCTTCATAATCCCGAAAAGATTCACAATCCCACGGTTTTTCCTGTTTTATTTCTTCATAAAGCTGCTTGATGTCATCTACAATCTGTTCTATCTTTCTACCCGCCACATAGCTTTCGTAATACTCTTCTAGATAGATTGTCGGAGAAATATTGATCCCGGGCATTTCAATCAAAATACCCGTTCTCTCTTTCCCATTATTTTTCATTGCCGTATATAAGCTTGCACGAACGCCCCCTTTCATCTTTTTGTTCATCATCTTTTCTACCGCATCTGCAAATTCAATATAAGTCATATAACTCCTTCCTTTTTATGCGGTTCAATTTGAATTAAATGAGAAATCCGGTACGAACTGTACCTTGAAATACATTGATAATTTGAAAAATATTATGTGCTCTTGATTATAGAGAATCAAAAAAGAAAATGCAACATGTAATATTGCACAAAAAAGATTCCGCCCTCAGACGGAATCTTTTTATATAATTTCAAAACACTATATAGACACAAAATCTAAAATATCGCTTTGATTAAACTCTTGACAAATACTCTCCTGTACGAGTATCAATCTTCAGAACATCTCCCTGCTCAACAAAAAGCGGAACCATAACCGTAGCGCCTGTTTCTACAACAGCCGGTTTCGTTGCTCCCTGTGCAGTATCGCCCTTAAATCCCGGCTCTGTTTCTGTAATCTCCAGCTCGACAAAAAGCGGCGGTTCAACAGAAAATACATTTCCGTTATGTGAGCAGATCTTAACTGTCTCATTCTCTTTCACAAATTTCAAAGCATCTCCTACGACATCCGCATTCAAAGCGATCTGATCATATGTCTCAACATCCATAAAGTTGTACAAATCACCGTCCTGATACAGATACTGCATGTCCTTTCTGTCAATATGAGCTTTCGGGAATTTCTCTGTCGGACGGAATGTTCTCTCTACCGCACCGCCACTGATAATATTTTTTAATTTTGTTCTTACGAAAGCTGCACCTTTTCCCGGTTTTACATGCTGGAACTCCAAAATCTGGTAAATATTTCCATCAATTTCCACAGTAATTCCGTTCTTAAAATCTCCTGCTGAAATCATTTATCTTCCTCCTTCAAAATCGTTCACTATTTTAGCACTCCATTTAATAATTCTATACTAATTTCTTTCATTTTTCAATCTTTTTTTATAGAAATGAAGAACGATCTTCTCAAGATACCTCTTAAGAACAATCTGAATCTCTTCTTTTGGATCGATCGGCCTCACAAGAATATTATGTATTCCTGTTCTTTTCGCTCCCCAGACATCTGTAAACAGTTGATCTCCGACAAAAAATGTATTTGTTTTATCAGTTCCCATAATCTTCATCGCTTTCTCATAATTTTTCGTTGAAGGTTTATGCGCATTATAAATATAATTTGTCCGAATCTCCTGATTGAACATTTTTACTCGTTCTTCTTGATTATTAGAAATGAGACAGGAGGAAAATCCAATCTCTTTCAATCTCCGAAACAGTTTTTTTGCTCTGTCATCTGCCGGTGCACCGTGAGGCACAAGAGTATTATCTATATCAAAAATTACTCCTCGATATCCCTCTTCATACAATCTTTCAAATGGGATTACATATGTAGATACCACATATTCATCCGGGAAAAATCTTTCAAACATTATTTCTCTTCCAACTCCATCAGTCTTGTAATCAGTTCTTCGCAGATCTGCAATATCGTTTTTCCATCCGTGCGAATCACAACATCTGCCGCATCTTCATACTTCTCTTTTCTTTTTTCCATCAACTGTGCAATAAACTCCACACTTTTATTTTCTTTTAAAAGCGGGCGGTCATTACTGTCTTTTACGCGTTCATAAATTGTTTCCGGGCTGGCAGTCAATAAAACGACCTTTCCGTTTTTCTTCATTTCAACGACATTTTCACTGCGAAGCGCTACTCCGCCCCCACAAGAAATAATACAATTTCTGCCTGTCTGAAGTTCCTTTAATAATTCCGTCTCAAGATTGCGGAAATATTCTTCCCCATATGTTGCGAAAATATCCGGAATGCTCATTTCCTCCCTCTCGGCAATTTCCTGATCCATCTCCACAAGTTTCATATCAAACATCGTGCTGAGATAATCTGAAATCGTAGACTTTCCCGCTCCCATAAACCCGATTAATACAATATTATATGGAAACAGCTTTCTTGCCTGAATTCTTTTGCTGTTCCGCAAAATCCTCTGGAATACATCATGGATTTCTTCCTGATATTTATTTCCCTGTAACTTTTCTTCCAACCTTTTTTCCTGCTTTTCCTCTTGCGCAGGCTGCAAAATCGGCATCCCGTATGTTTCTTTATATGACATTATCTTTTCGATGATTCCATTTCGCTCTACAAGCGCATCTATAAGCTTATCATCACACATCGCAAGCTGTTCACGATACATTTCCAGATCGTTCATCTTTACCCTCCACATTTCACTCAAACTAACAAATCTAACACATTATATCAATTCCATAGAAACATGACAAGGGATTTTACAAATACAGTCTGCGCAAATTTTCCGAAAATCAAAGAAACTGTCCTCAATATAATTGTCCAAACAAGCGGATCATCTATTTCTTTTGAACCGCGTCCCACACATTATCTTTAAACATTTCCCATGCATCTTCGTTTTCTACAAAATATTTCGGACAATTTTTTCCTGTAACATCGTAATGGCGAATAATCTGATCTTCTTTCAAATCAAATTTGACACAAAGCCATGCTGTAAGCTGTACAAGAGAACGGTATGTCGCATCAGTAAACTTTCCTGTTTCATCAGGGTGACAGACTTCAATCGATACTGTATCTGCATTTCGCTCATTCGATGCATAAGCGATCTCCCATGTCGGTACACATTGTATGATCTCTCCATCCAATCCTACAATAAAATTACTGCTTGCTTCCGTCTGCCCGGAATATTGAAGGCCATTAAAATAATCTCTGTTATCCTGAGCCGTACTTCCCGGATTTGCAGTATAATGAATAACAACGCCTTTTACTCCTTCGCTCTCGATTCCGGGCCTTGAATAGGGATTTACATCCAAAAGCTGTACATCAATATCCGGCTGTGAAGCATCTGTTTCTACAAACTGATTTCTCTCTCCGATACAGGAGCGCACAACTAAAATAATCGTCAGAATAAGAAGCACTGCGAGTCCTGCAACTGCCGTTATTCTGATTCTTTTCTTTTTCATCTTCTGCTTTAACGAATTCGATTTTACAGAACGGCTTTTCTTTGTACTTGATCTTCCAGTATTATGTCCCGATGCATTTTTTCTGTTTTTCGATACTTTTCTTCTGTTTTTTTTATAAAGACTCATTTCTTTGCCTCTGTTCTATGTATCTTTCGCATTTTGGTCTGCTGATATGATGAATCCCCGAAAGTGACAAAAAGCACATTCCGGGATTATAAGCGGTGACAAAGTCTTGGACAAGCCCGGACTTTGGCTCGTCGCCGTTATAAAAACAAATGCCTGTCAGAAATTCAACAGGCATTTATTTGATCACGTTTTCTATTTACTTTGATTCCCATCGTCACACAAACCGTTTTTCTGTTATGTAATGATGCTGATTTTCTTTATTCGTCTACGCTATAGTTTGGCGCTTCTTTTGTGATATGAATATCATGCGGATGACTTTCTTTAAGAGATGCTGCTGAAATCTTAATAAATCTTCCGTTTGATTTAAGTTCTTCGATCGTATGTGTTCCGCAATATCCCATACCCGAACGAAGTCCTCCCATAAGCTGGAATACAGTATCCTCAACCGTTCCCTTATAAGCTACACGGCCTTCTACACCTTCCGGAACGAGCTTCTTTGCATTTTCCTGGAAATAACGGTCTTTGCTTCCGTTTTCCATAGCAGCGATTGAACCCATTCCACGGTATACTTTATATTTTCTTCCCTGATAAAGTTCAAATGTTCCCGGACTTTCATCACATCCCGCAAAAATACTTCCCATCATACATACGTTTGCTCCTGCGGCGATTGCTTTCGTCATGTCTCCTGAATATTTGATGCCTCCGTCTGCAATAATCGGCACACCGTATTCTTTTGCAACATTATAGCAGTCCATTACCGCAGTAATCTGCGGCACACCGATTCCGGCAACAACACGAGTCGTACAGATAGATCCCGGTCCGATACCGACTTTCACCGCATCAACTCCGGCTTCAATTAATGCTTTCGCAGCTTCTCCTGTCGCCACATTACCGGCAATTACCTGAAGATCCGGATATTTTTCCTTCACCATACGAACAGTACGAAGAACATTTGCAGAATGACCATGCGCAGAATCCATAACGATAACATCTACTTTTGCCTTTACCAGAGCATCTACTCGCTCAAGACAATTTGCTGTAATTCCGATTGCCGCTCCACAGAGAAGGCGTCCCTGCGAATCTTTTGCAGACAACGGATACTTGATCTGTTTCTCAATATCTTTGATTGTGATCAATCCTGTCAGATTTCCCTCATCATCCACAATCGGAAGTTTTTCTTTTCTTGCCTTTGCAAGAACTCTCTTTGCTTCTTCAAGAGTAATTCCTTCTTTTGCTGTAATCAATCCTTCAGAAGTCATAGATTCTTTAATTTTTTTAGAAAAATCCTCTTCAAATTTTAAATCACGATTCGTAATAATACCGACAAGTTTACGCCCTTCTGTTATCGGAACTCCTGAAATACGGAATTTTGCCATTAAATTATTAGCGTCTTCCAAAGTATTCTCCGGTGACAGATAAAACGGATCTGTAATAACCCCGTTTTCAGATCTTTTTACCTTGTCCACCTCTTCCGCCTGAGCTTCAATCGACATATTTTTATGAATAATACCGATGCCGCCCTGACGAGCCATTGCAATCGCCATACGGTGTTCTGTAACCGTATCCATTCCGGCGCTCATCATCGGAATATTAAGTCTTATCTTTTTAGTCAAATATGTTGACAGATCTACTTCATTCGGAATTACCTCTGAATATGCGGGAACTAACAGCACATCATCAAACGTAATACCTTCTCCTATAATCTTTCCCATGTCCTTTGACCTCTCTTTCTACCAATCCATACTAGTAAATGTTATTTGATATACTACAAAAATTCAGAACTGATGTCAACCCTTTCAGAGAATGCTCACGATTTTCAGCATTGATTTATTTTAACCTTTATTTATAAGTTATACTTATATAGTGAATTTCACCATGATTTTTCATAATATATAGAATATATATCACTTTAATATTATACACATTGGAAGTTTTTCTTTCTAAATCAATATTCCTGACAAGCCCGACTTTAGCTTGTCTCTGCCGCAAAAAAAGGCAACGCCTTTTCAGACGCTGCCTTCTCTCATTCCGTTTGGAAAATATTCTCTTCTTATTTATATCTCGTTTACATATACCTTCAAAACTACATACAAAGAATCTTTTTCATCCTACCCTTACGGGTACCGTCTTTGATAAGCATCTAAAACACAGATGCTAACCAACGACATGTGCCTATCTCCGCTTTGGTTATGCCCTCGACCTATTAGTAACAGTCAGCTCCATGTGTTGCCACACTTCCACCTCTGCCCTATCTACCTCGTCGTCTTCAAGGGGTCTTACTAACTTGACGTTATGGGATATCTCATCTTGAGGGGGGCTTCACGCTTAGATGCCTTCAGCGTTTATC
>OGZM01000303.1_pt1 | contig 66869 bp, 59 predicted proteins | sample 1576821 | NCBI WGS metagenome assembly OGZM01 (sample SAMEA3541491, study PRJEB24748) | human gut metagenome | biome: human gut; feature: human-associated habitat; material: faeces | place: China | collected 2012
ATAACCCATTGAAGATATGAGTTTACAAAAAACGACAATGTGTACCGCCGGGTGGTGTGTCTATCCCAAAGCGTGTTCGATTTAGCGCGTATCCGCGCACAATTGCGCGAAATGTGGGATCAACGCCGGTATGCGAGCAGATCTGATCGTTAAACATGGCTCAAATGCGGAAGGGCACCGATCTGGAATCGCCAAATCGCCGTGAAGACGCGAAATTTGGTACACATTGTCGTTTTTTGTATGTCAAAGCTGATGGCTTAGACGATCTTCATTGCGGCTGCGAGGAAGATTTCGCTGAAGGCGTTGGGGCAATGGATGTCCAACAGGGTATGATACCTAGCGGTTAAATGTGACTGCGTTGGATACTGCAGATGAAGGGGGAGATGGCTCATGGCGCGTGTGCAGTTGGACGGCTTGCAGGACCAGGTATCGAGCTACGCACTCGGGCGTGTGCACTCGATTGAAAGCATGGGTACGGTCGACGGGCCCGGTGTGCGATTCGTGGTGTTCACGCAAGGATGTCCCATGCGTTGCGCATATTGCCACAATCCCGACACGTGGGCCGTGGGTGAGGGTGTGGGTACCCCGGTGACGGTCGAACGCATCATGAGCGAATTCGAGAGCAACCGCCCGTTTTACCGCACGGGTGGGATCACAGTCACGGGTGGAGAGCCCCTGCTGCAGCCGGAGTTCGTGGGCGATCTTTTCAAGGCGATGCACGACAATCCCAACGGTCGCGTCCATACGTGTCTGGACAGCTGCGGCTATGCGTACAATCCCAAGCGCCCAGAGCGGTTCGAGAACGTGCTCTCGGAGACCGATCTCGTCCTACTCGACATCAAGCATAGCGATCCGCAGGGGCATAAGGACCTGACCCGCTGCGCGCCGGACAACATCATCGCGTTCGGTGACGAGCTCGCGCGACGCGGGATCAAGGTCGTCATTCGCCATGTGGTTGTCCCCGGGATCACCGACACGGTCGAGGAATGCGAGGCGCTCGGAAGGCTGATCGCGCCCTGGCGCAATGTGGTGGGTCTGGAACTCCTGCCGTATCACACCATGGGCATCGTGAAGTACGAGCAGCTTGGGATCGAGTATCCGCTCAAGGATGTGCCGGCCATGGACAAGGGTCGCATTCCCGAGTTGCGCGAAGCGGTCCTGCATGGGCTGCGTATGGGCAGGGCGGCGGAACACAACTGCCAGGGTTAACCGGTTGCCCGACGGACCGGAAGCCCCCCCCGCGCGGGCGGATGACCCGACGGCGGGGAAGGGTAAACGGGAGCTTCAGTGCAAACAAAAAGGCGGCGCCGGTGGAGAGATCCGGCGCCGCCTTTTGTGAGGGGTGGAGTACTAGTGATGTACCCGCATGCCCCCCATCGAAAACGGTTTTCAACTCGTTCATGATGTCAGCACCGTTTGTGCACGCCACGAACACATTTGTCGTCTTATGGCAGGTCGTTACCTGCGGCGATATAAAGGTCGTACCATTCCTGGCGAGTAAGCTCGACGTCGGCACCGGCGGCGATGGCGCGAATGCGCTCGGGATTCATTGAACCCGAGATGACCTGCATGCGGGCGGGATGACGCAAGATCCAGGCGATTGCAACGGCTTCTTTGGAGACGCCCCGCTCCTCGGCGATCTGAGCCAAGACGCCGTTGAGCTCGGCGAACTGCTCGTCATCGATGAAGGTTCCTGCGAACATGCCGTACTGCAGGGGGCTCCACGCCTGGATGGTCATGCCGGTGAGTTGCGCGTAGGAGAGCGCGCCGCCGTCGCGGTCGGCGGCGTCGTCGTCCTCCATGTTCTCGTGCATCTGCATGCGCACCATGCCGGCATGGCGCAGGCCGAACTGGAGCTGGTTGACCTCGAGCTTCTGATCGAGATTGGCCTGGAGCATCTCGCAGCTCCAGGGCCCCATGTTGCTCACGCCGATGTGGCGCGCCATGCCGGAGTCGACGATGTGGGCCATGGTGTCGCCGAGCTCGTCGAGGTCGCAGAGAGCGTCGAGGCGATGCAGGAGCACGAAGTCGACGTGGTCGGTCTGTAGGCGCTCAAGCTCTGCCTCGAGCGAGGAGAGCAGGTGGTCGCGCGAGAAGTCGTAGATGCCGTTGCGCTTCCCGGTGAAGTCGGGCGCGATGCCAAATTTGGTCTGGAGGATGACGTCCTGGCGGTCGACGCCAAGGTCGCGCAGTGCCTGGCCCAGCGCACGCGAGCTATCTCCCGCGCCGTAAATGTCGGCGGAGTCGAAGAAGTTCATGCCGCAGTCGAGGGCCGTTTGCACGATAGCGCGTGCCTCCTCCGGAGTCTTGCCCGCCATGCGCATGACGCCCATGGCGATACGGCTCGCCTCGTACTCAGTCGATCCGATTGTTTGGTAGTTCATGGGGTTCCCTCTGAGGTATGGGCGAATGCCGGAGACAAGCATCATAGCCATGATAGAACTTGTGTAAGGGATCGTGACAGCTGACGAAAGCCTGCTGTCAATACCAAATCGCAAGTTTTGCAGAACGACTACGTCCCCAGTTGGAAATTAGAGGTACTCGATCTGTGCGCCTTCGGTGTCGCAGGTGAGGATGTGGTTTTCGCAGGTGGGGAAGGCCTCGTGCAGGCGGACCTGCAGGAACTTGGCCACGATGGTGTCGTCGGTCACCGCCATGAGGGTCGATCCGGAGCCAGAGATCCACAGCGTTCCTGCCCCGCCGTCCAGGCACGTGGCGCGGATGGCATCATAGTCGGGGATGAGGGCCCGGCGATAGGGTTCTTGTAGGCGGTCATCGTTCGCGTCGGCGATGAGCGCGAGGTCGCCCGTTTCCAGACCGCGCGTCATGCCGGCGATGCGGCCCATCTGCCACACCGCGCTCGAGAGCGGCACCTCCTGCGGAACCACCTTGCGCGCCTCGCTCGTGTGGACCTCATAGGGCGGGATGATGGTGATGAAGCGCAGGTTGTCGCTCACGTCATAGCGAAGGAAGCGTGGCAGGCCGCCCTCGGGCGTGAAGGAACACACGGCGCCGCCCAAGATCGCGGGTGCCACATTGTCGGGGTGCCCCTCGACGGACGTGGCGATGCGGACGAGCTCGGCGCGGTCGACGGTATGGCCGGTGAGCGCGGCTGCCGCCATGATGCCCGCAACTACGCAGGTGGAGCTGCTGCCAAGGCCGCGGGCCACGGGCACCTCGGTATGGATGTCGAGCTTGACCGGGAAGGGCTCCTCACCCCACTCCCGCAGGGCGTCGACGAACGAGACGTACACGAGGTTGTTCTCGTTTTGAAACTCCACAGGGCAACCCGTGATTTCGAGTTCGTCCGAGCGTTCGAAGGTGAAATGCGAGTACAGCGACACTGCCATACCGAGCGTGTCGTAGCCGATGCCGAGGTTCGCGCTCGTCGCGGGAACAGTGATCTTGATCATGGGGCTCTCCGGGTTTCGCTACAGGGCCGTGGCGGCGCGCTCGACATAGGCGGCCATATCGTCGATATCGACCACGTCGGTGTGGAGGACGGGCTTGTCCTGCAGCGTGGAGAGCTGCTCGGGCGCGGTGGTATCGGTCGCCTTCGCGAGGACGTCCATGCAGGCGAAGTCGCTCGGGGGGCAGAACAGACCGAGCGCCCCGGCGACGGCGCGGGGGAACTTATAGGGGCTCGCCGTGGAGAGCAGGATGCGCGCCTTGGACCCCTGCGCGGCGGGTTGATCGGCGAGGACGTGGTAACCGCATGCGGTGTGCGGGTCGATCACGTAGCCGTTCGCGTCCAAGCACGCCTTAATGGCGTCCGCAACCTGGTTCTCGTCGGCCCAACCGCATCCGAAGACCTCCTGGATACGGACGAGCAAGTCGGCGGGTAGGGTGTAGGAACCCTCGTCACTGAGGCTTTCCATGAGCTGCGCGACCAGTTCGCAGTCGCCGTCGCTCAGGTAATAGAGCATGCGCTCGAGGTTGGACGAGATGAGGATATCCATGCTCGGCGACGTCGTGGTGTAGAAGGGGCGCTGGCGGTTGTAGGTACCGGTGGTGAGGAAGTCGTAGAGCACGTTGTTCTTGTCGCTCGCCACGACGAGCTTGGCGACGGGCAGGCCCATGCGCTTGGCGTAGTAGCCGGCGAGGATATCCCCGAAGTTGCCAGTGGGCACGCAGAACTCGACCGAATCGCCCGGCTCGATGGCGCCTGCGCGCAGGAGCTGAGCATAGGCAGCGAAGTAATACACGACCTGCGGTACCAGACGGCCGACGTTGATGGAGTTGGCACTGGAGAGCATCACGCCCTGCTCTGCCAGACGCTCGGCGAGCTCGGTGTCGCCGAAGATGCGCTTGACGGCGCTCTGAGCGTCATCGAAGTTGCCGCGCACCCCGCAGACAGCGACGTTGCCGCCCTCTTGCGTACTCATCTGGAGCTCCTGCACGCGGGAGACCTTGCCCTCTGGATAGAAGACGGTGATGCCCACACCGGGCGCGTCGGCAAAGCCGGCAAGCGCCGCCTTTCCGGTGTCACCCGAGGTCGCGGTGACGATTTGGATCTTGGCGGGCGCATCCTCGGCGGCAGAGTCGGCCGTGCGGGCCATGAGGCGCGGGAGCATCTGCAGGGCAACGTCCTTGAATGCACTCGTGGGGCCATGCCACAGCTCGAGGACGTAGGAGGGCACGCCATCGGCGTTGGGGGCCTGCGAGAGCGGCACCACGGGGGTGACTTCGTCGCTGGCAAAGGTGCCCTCGTAGGCCTCGGAGACGCAGGCGGCGATCTCGTCGGCGCTGTAGTCGGGCAGGAGCGCGCCGAGCACCTCGCGTGCGAGCTCGAAGTAGTCTTTGGAGGCGAGGCTGGTGAGGTCGATGGTGGCCTCGCCCAGCGCGTCGCTCACGTACAGACCGCCGTCCGGCGCGATGCCGCGTCGAATCGCCTGCTTGGAGCTGAGCTCAGATGTACGTGAACGCGTGCTGTGGTACGTCGCCATACTGCGATCTCCTCACGATTGGGTGCATACATGGAGCTCATGGTACCAGAGCGTTCCGCTCCGGCTGGCTAAAGTGAACGCAGGTGCAGCCCTTTACAGCGCCATTCCACATGGCGTTCTTTATTTGGAAACAATGATGGTGCCTTTGAGCTGCCCTACTAGCTCATGGTAAAGTGGCACCCTACGTGTCATGTCGTGCTGCCCGTTTGCGGCACGCGCTGGGGAGGGGTTTCTGCGCACCATGATCAAGATCACCAAATTTGGCGGTTCGTCCGTCGCCGACGCCGAGCATTTCCGCAAGATCAAGGCGATTATCGACGCCGACCCGGCGCGCCGTTTCGTGGTGGTGAGTGCGTGTGGACGCCGTTCCAAGGCCGACACCAAGGTCACCGACCTGCTGTATCTCGTAGACGCTCACGTGAACTACCACGTTTCCTGCGAGGACCTACTTACCGACATCGGCCAGCGCTATTTCGACATCGCCGACGAGTTGAACCTCGACTATCCGATCCGCGATGAGTTCGCGGCGTTTGCCGAGCGCGCCCGTACCGGCGGGTACACCACCGAGGAGCTTGTGAGCCGCGGTGAGTACTTCACTGCGCGCCTCATGGCCGAGTACCTGGGGCTGCCGTTCATCGACGCTGCGGATATGGTCGCCTTCCACCACGACGGAACGCTCTCCATGAAGCGCACGGCGGAGCTCGTCAAGGAAAACGCCCGCGAAGGCGGATTCGTCATGCCCGGCTTCTACGGCGCTACCAAGGAGGGTAAGATCCGCCTGCTCGACCGCGGCGGCGGAGACATCTCCGGCTCCATTCTCGCCCAGTGCCTGGAGGCTGATCTCTACGAGAACTGGACGGACGTCTCGGGCTTCCTCTCCGCCGATCCACGCATCGTGCCCGGCGCCCAGCCCATTCCCCGCATCACCTACGAGGAGCTCCGCGAGCTTTCCTACATGGGCGCGAGCGTTTTGCATGAGGAGGCTGTCTTCCCTGTGCGCGACGCTGGCATTCCGCTCGTGATCAAGAACACCAACGCACCCGAGGATCCGGGCACCATCATTTCCGAGAACGCTAAAGAGGGCGATTCCGAGCCCATCATTACCGGCATCGCCGGCAAGCGCGGGTTCCTCGCCATCAACGTCTCACGCGACCGCACCAAGAGCCGCATTGGCTTCATGCGTCGTGCCCTGTCCGTCTTTGAGCGCTATGGTGTCTCGGTCGAGCACATGCCCACGGGTGTGGACCAGTTTGCCGCAGTCGTTCAGGCCTCCGACGTCAAGGACTCCCTGTATTCGCTCGTCTCCGATATCCAGGAGGAAGTCGAGCCGCTGGAGATCGAGGTTGTCGAGAACCTGGCACTCATCGCAACGGTTGGTCGCAACCTGCGCGGGCGTGCCGGCATTTCGGGGCACCTGTTCGGCAAGCTGGGCGAGGCGGGCGTGAGCGTCCGCATGATCACCCAGGGCTGCGACGAGATCAACATCATCGTCGGCGTCGAGGAGCGCGATTTTGACCGCGCCATCAAGACCATTTACGAGGCGTTCTCCGATGAGAACGGCATTGTTACCACTGCCGATCTCGAGCCGACGCCGAGCCCGTTTTAAGTAGAGCATGCGCCCGCTCGTCACGTCATGTGAGGGTGGCATTCGACATATCCTTTTGAGAAGGGGGACAACATGAAGACATATTCCGTCGCCATCGTGGGTGCCACCGGTGCGGTGGGCACGCAGATGCTTCAGTGCTTGGAGGAGCAGGAGTTCCCGGTTGGCTCCCTCAAGTTGCTGGCGAGCCCCCGCTCTGCGGGCAAAGTCGTCGCGACCCCGTGGGGCGAGGTCACGGTCGAGGCAGCGTCGCCCGAGGCCTTCGACGGGGTCGACATCGTACTCGGTGCAGCGGAAGACGATATCGCGCTCGCGCTCTACCCCGAGGCCGTCAAGCGCGGCGCAGTGGTTGTGGACAACTCGCACGCGTTCCGTCTCGATGCGGACGTGCCGCTCGTTGTTCCCGAGATCAACGCCGCCGATGCCCTCAACCACAAGGGCATCATCGCCAACCCCAACTGCGCCACCATCATCGGCCTTGTTCCCACCTGGCCGCTTCACCAAATTGCCGGTGTCAAGCGCATGATCGTCTCGACGTACCAGGCCGCGAGTGGCGCCGGCGTCCCGGGTATGCGAGAGCTCGAGGAGCAGATCGGCTGCATGGGCCGCGGCGAGGAGATTCCCGCGCCGAGTGCATTCGCCGTGCAGCTCGCCAGCAACCTCATCCCGCAGATCGGCGGCGAGAAATTCGAGGGCTTCACCTCCGAGGAGATGAAGATGCAAAACGAGGGGCGCAAGATCATGCATCTGCCCGAGCTCCGCGTCAATTGCACCTGCGTGCGCGTACCGGTGGTTCGTTCGCATTCCGAGAGCATCACGCTCGAGTTCGAGCGCGACATCACACTTGAGCAGGCGCGCGAGGCCCTTGCCGCGGCACCTGGCGTGAAGCTTGTGGACGACCTGGACGCAGAGAGCGCACATGACCGCTGGCCCATGCCGCTGGACACGACCGACCAAGACCTCATCTGGGTCGGCCGCATCCGCCGCGACATCTCCAATCCGGAGGCGCTGCGCGGCATCACGTTCTGGTGCTGCGGCGATCAGATTCGCAAGGGCGCGGCGACAAATGCGGTCCAGATTGCAAAACTACTCTGCGAGTAGGCTGCAAACGCCGCGCGGCCGCTCAACGGCGGTCGAGACCGTCTGCGGGTAAAGCGACACTACCAAGCAAAGTGTGTACAATCTAGTCGAAGCACGGAATGACAGCGGAGGGCGTCATCTGCACGGATGTGCGGGCGGCGCCTTTCGCGTCTGAATACGATAAGAATGGTCGTGGTCTGTATGAGCAAGTATGTCATCGTGGTCGAATCCGGCGCAGATGTCACGCCGGAGCTGCGTGAGCGCTACGGGATCGTGCGGGTTCCCATGCACGTGACGATGGGGGATGAGACGGTGGACGACGGCTCCATCGACCCGCTCGAGATCTACTCGCGCTGCAACGAGATGGGCCAGATGCCCAAGACGAGCGGCTGTTCTCCTGCGGACTTCAATGAGGTCTACGATCGCATTCACGCCGAACAGCCCGAAGCCACCATTCTGCACCTCGCGTATTCCGAGGTGACCACGTGCTCGCACCAGTCCTCTAAGATCGCCGCCGAGGGCCGCGACTACGTATACTCGATGGATACACGCTTCGTCTCTGTGGGTCAGTCGCTCATTGCCGTCGAGGCCGCCAAGTATATCGAGGCGAACCCCGATGCGACGGTCGAGGAAATATTCTCCTTCGTCGAGAGCGTGATGGATCGCGTGCTTTTGGGCTTCGTCCCCACCGACCTCGCCTTCCTCAAGGCGGGCGGTCGCCTCTCCAACGTTGCGTTCCTCGGGGCGCATCTGCTCAAGATCAAGCCGTGTATCGAGGTCGCGGGTGGTAAATTCGTCGCCACCAAGAAGTTCCGCGGCTCCATGCTCAAGTGCGCCCGTGCGTTCCTCGACCACATGGTCGAGAAGGGTGATATCGATTTTTCACATATTGGCCTCGCGTATTCCGTGGGCCTGTCCGAGGAACTGCGCGGCGACATGGAGGTATATGCCCGCGAGCTCGGTTTCGAGGACATCACGTGGACGCAGGTTGGCGGCGTGATCTCCAGCCATTGCGGCCCCACCGCCTTCGGCGCGGTCCTGCTGCAAAAGTAACCACGTCCTCTTGCGAGCGCAGGCACGGCAACGTCCGCCAGCGCAAAGAGCGCGATCGGTATTCTCCAAGCTGTCGGGTCGATGTGGTTCGATATTCGCACATGCTGCCCACGTATTTGCCTGATGCCTATACTTGTGGGTATATCAATTCATTATGGGAACCCACGCAACGGGAGCGCCGCGTATGGCATATATCGAGTTCAGCGATGTGACGAAGGTTTACGGCTCGGGTGATGCCGAGGTCCACGCGCTGGATGGGGCGTCGTTTGAGGTCGAGCGCGGCGAGCTCGCCGTGATCCTCGGCGCCTCCGGCGCGGGCAAGACCACCGCGCTCAACATCCTGGGCGGCATGGACGCCGCCACGAGCGGGCATGTCGTCGTAGATGGTCGCGACGTGAGTGCGGCGACCGAGGATGACCTTGTGGAGTACCGCCGTGCCGATGTGGGCTTCGTGTTCCAGTTCTACAACCTCGTTCCCAACCTCACCGCGCTCGAGAACGTCGAGCTCGCCTCCCAGATCTGCCCCGACTCTCTCGATGCCTCCGAGTGTCTGCGCAAAGTGGGCCTGGGCGAGCGCATGGCGAACTTTCCCTCGCAGCTCTCTGGCGGCGAGCAGCAGCGTGTGTCCATCGCCCGAGCGCTGGCGAAGAACCCCAAGCTCCTGCTGTGTGACGAGCCCACGGGTGCTCTCGATTACCAGACGGGCAAGCAGGTGCTCCAGCTACTGCAGGACACCTGCCGCCGCGACGGCATCACGGTTCTCATCATCACGCATAACTCCGCCCTCGCTCCCATGGCCGACCGCCTCATCCGCTTCAAGAGCGGTCGCGTGACCGACATGCGGACCAACGCCGCGCCCACGCCCATCGCGAACATCGAGTGGTAGACGACGATGCCGATGGAGGGGAGAAAGATAGACCGTCGTTCCGGTAACCGGCGTCCAAACGCGTTCAGAACGGACATCGCCCGCACCATCACGGGCAATCTCAAGCGGTTCATCTCGTTGTTCGTCATCACCGCGCTGGGCGCCACGATGCTCGTCGGCCTCAAGGCCGCCTGCGACGACCTGCGCTTCACCGCCGACAGCTACTACGACAGCCAGCGGCTGTTCGACATCTCGATTCAGTCCACGTTGGGTCTGGACGAGGGCGATATAGAGGCCCTGGCCAAGATAGACGGTGTCGATGTGGTAGAGGGCGGGTATTCCGAAACGGCATACACTCAGGTCAAAGGTGCAAGCGCGAAGGTTGACCTCAAGGCGCTCTTGCCGGCGGGGATGAATGAACCCCAGGTGATCGAGGGGCGCCTGCCGCGCGATGTCAACGAGGTCGCCGTGACGCAGAAGTACCTCGATGTGAGCGGCAAGAAGATCGGTGATACCGTGACCTTCGAGGGCGAAGGCGAGGAGCCCAGCGCCGCAGGGGCCACCGACGACGCTGGCGAAGCGGGCGACGACGCGGGAGCCGCCGGCGCTGCGGTGACCGCCGATGCCACGGGGACCGCCGACGCCGCTGACGATACGGCCCTGGCAGCGGGAGGCTCCTCCGCCATCTTCAAGCGCGGCGAGTACACGATCACAGCTTCCGTGCTCGACCCCATGGACGTGAACGCGGGTAGCAAAACTATGAGCTTTCGCAGCTCGGGAGGATCGCAGTACGCATTTTTCCTCACACCCGGCGCCGTATTGGACCGTGGCACGTTCACCGTTGCCTACCTCACGGTAAAAGGCGCGGCAGATCTCATGACCTACTCCGATGAGTACAAGGATATGGTCGATGAGGTGAAACAGCGCGTTGAGGACATTCGCGAGCAGCGCGAGGAGGCACGGAGCGAGGGCCTCAAAGCCGATGCACGCAAAGAGGTCGACGACGCGCAGGCGGAGGCGGACAAGCAGTTCGAAGATGCGCAGGCCCAGATTGATGATGCACTTGCTCAGATAGCCGAGGGCGAGGCCGCGCTCGCGGCGCAAGGGGCGGATGCGCGCCGCCAGCTTGCGGACGCCCAGACCAAGCTCGATGCATCTCGCACGCAGTTGACTTCCGGCATGGCCGTCATTGACGCCAGGCAGACCGAGCTCGACGCTGGACGCGTTCAAGCTGAGTCGGCTCTCGCGCAGATAGCTCAGGCTGAGTCGGGAGCCGCAACGCTCAAGGCGATCATGAACAGCGGGCTCACCGGCCATACGTGGCCAGAGGCCGCTTGGCAGCGGTTGCTGGAGGGTGACGCCACGGCAAAGGCGGAATTCACCACGGCCATCACGGCATACATTGACGAGGCGTCTGGACAACTACAGCAGGCCGAGGAGCTTTGCGATGGGATCGTCGCTGCGCTGGATCGGTTGCCCGTGGGCGATCCCGCAGCGAAGGAGGAGGCGCTCGCCGCGCTCGACCGGCTTGCCGCCATTCGCCCCGACCTCTCGGGTCAGATCGAGCAGATCAAGGCACTCGTTTCCGCATATCCAGAAAGCGAATCAGATATCCAAGAGGCCAAGAACCGGGTCCTCGCCATCAAGAACACGCTGACGACGCTCTCGGGCCAGCTTTTCGATATGTCATCGCAGGCCGATGGTATTGCGGACGCGGTGCTGAGCAAGCCCACGGCGCAAGCGGCGCTCAGCCAGATCGAGGCTGGTCAGGTGCAACTCGACGCGGCCCGCGCCAAGGCGAACCAGGGCCTAGGGCAACTCGAGGCGGCGCGGGCAACCCTCGACCAACAGCGCGCCAGCGCCGAGGCGCAGCTTGAGAGCGGACGAGCCGAGCTTACCGAGGGCTCCGCCGAAGCCGCCGAGGGTCAAGCAGAGCTCGATGAGCAAAAGGCCAGCGCGAATGCCAAGTTTGCCGACGCCCGATCCGAGGTGGATGGCATCGAGCGCGCCACCTGGTACATCCAGGACCGCAGCTCGCTTGCCAGCTATGCGAGCATCGAGTCGGACGCGAGTTCCATCGAGTCCATCGCCACGGTGTTCCCCCTCATCTTTTTCACGGTAGCGGTGCTCATCAGCCTCACCACGGTTACGCGCATGGTCGAGGAGGACCGCGGGCTCATCGGTGTGTACAAGGCGCTTGGCTACAGCCGCGGCCGTATCCTCTCCAAGTACCTCATCTACTCGTTCGCCGCATGCGTGGCCGGCGGCATTGCAGGCGACGCCCTCGGCTTCATCGTGCTGCCCGAGATCATCTTCACCATCTTCACCACCATGTACGCGCTGCCGCCGTTCCAGCTGCACTTCAACGCGTTCACGGCGGCACTCGGCATCACCCTGTTCGCCGTCGGCATCGTGGGCGCAACGTTTCTCGCGTGCCGCCACGTGCTCAGGGAAACGCCTGCCTCACTCATGCGCCCCAAGGCCCCGCGCGCGGGCAAGCGCATCCTGCTCGAGCGCATCACGCCCGTGTGGCGGCGCCTCTCCTTCCTCAACAAGGTGAGCGCGCGCAACCTCTTCCGCTACAAAAAGCGCTTCCTCATGACGGTTTTCGGTATTGCCGGGTGCACCGCGCTCATGATCTGCGGCCTGGGCATTCGCGACACGGTGATCTCGCTCAAGCCGCGCCAGTACGGCTCGGAGGGCATCGTGCGCTACGACCTGCTGACCGTGACGGCCGACGCGGACTTCTCCCAGGGTGAGGACGAACTGCGCGCCACGGGTGCCATCGACACGATGCTCGAGGCCCGCGTCGATACCGTGACTGCCGAGTTCGGCGGTGTGAAGGAGAGCATCCAGCTCATCGTTGTCCCCGACAACGCGGATCTGTCCGCCTACATGAAGACCGAGGACGGCTCCCATACGTCGTTCCTAGCACCGGCGATGGGCGGCGAGGAGCTTGGACTCCCGCGTGAGGGCAACGGAGCGCTCATCACGAAGAACGCCGAGCAGGTGTTGGGATTTGGCCTGGGCGACGAGCTCGCGCTGCAGGACACCGCCTTGCAAACCGGCAGTGCCCGCGTGGACGGTATTACCGTTAACTTTCTGGGCAATTTCATCTTCATGGCGGAGAGTGCCTACCAAGAGGCCTTTGGCGAGCCGTGCATACCCAACGCGTTCCTGGTCAGTCTCGAGGGCACGGATGCCGAAAAGATCGCCCTTGCTGATGAGCTCTCTGCTGGGAACACGTTCGTGAGTGTGTCGAGCTCCACCAAGATCGCCAATGATTTCTCAGAGAGCTTCAAGATCATCGACGTGGTGGTGTATGTGGTGACGGTCATGGCGGCTGCGTTGGCGTTCGCCGTGGTCTTCACGCTGTCCAACACCAACATCTCCGAGCGCGAACGCGAGCTCGCCACCATCAAGGTGCTGGGCTTCCGCCGGCGCGAGGTGTATCGCTACATCAACAAGGAGACGATTGTCCTTACGCTCATCGGCATCGTGGCGGGATGGCCCCTCGGGTACCTCATCACGCGGTTCCTTACGTACGTGTTGCGCATGCCGTCGCTGTTCTTCGACACGATCGTCGAGCCCCAGACGTATGTGTTCGCCTCGATCATGGCGCTCGTGTTCACGCTCATCATCAACCAGATGACCAATCGCAGCCTCGACAAGATCGATATGGTGGGAGCCCTCAAGAGCGCCGAGTAGCTGCACCTGATTCGTGGCGGGCCTTATATACGCTCCGGAGCGTGGTTCCGCTTCGCTCCACAAAAACGCTCCTACGGTATATAAGGCCCGCCACGCCTCGTGCTCGGCTAAATCGGCGATTGAGTGCTTTTGAACTCATTTACCTATGCAGGCGGGATAAAGAGGTTGAAGCGCTGCAGGTGCGGAAGGGGGAGCGCTGGGATATATACCGTAGCGGTGTTTTTATGGAGTGAAGCGAAGCCACACTGCGTACCGTATATATCCCAACGTGCCAGGCAAGGTGACCTTGCGGCGGCGGTACAATGAATCGACTGTGCTGTAAGGGGGACCGCATGATAACCACCACCTACCACTCGCCGCTGGGCGACATCACGCTTGCCGCCGACGCGCGTGGGCTCACGGGTTTGTGGTTTGCCGACCAAGCGCATTACGGCTCCACGCTTGAGGGCGATGAGCCCTCCTTTGACATGGAGCGAGGTGTATTCGAGGACGCGGTGAACGCTGCCGTGCATGCCGAGCCGCATGCCGAGGCCGCACCTGCCGTCACGTGCGAGAAGATTGAGGGCTGCGATGCCGTATCCGGGTGCAGCCCCCTGAACGCCGAGGACCCGCGGAATACCGCTGCGGTGGGCGTGCTCGAGCGTGCATGGGCGTGGCTGAACGCGTATTTCGCCGGTCAAGCGCCGCGTTGGACCCCACCTCTGCACATCGAGGGCACCGAGTTCCAACATGCGATTTGGGTCGCGTTGCTTGAGATCCCTTATGGCGAGACGGTCACCTATGGCGAATTGGCCCATCGGGTGGCGCGTCGTCGCGGGTTCACGGAAGCGGGGCTGGAAGGCGATGCCGCAAAGACGCCCTCTCCGCGTGCCGTTGGTGCGGCAGTGGGCCGAAATCCCATCTCGATCATCGTGCCCTGCCATCGCGTGGTGGGTGCGGACGGATCGCTCACCGGATACGCCGGTGGCGTGGAGCGCAAACGCGCCCTGCTCGAGCTCGAGGCGGCGCGGTAACCGAGGCCTTCGACAACCTCGCATACGCGTGCAGACAACCTCCTCACGTGTCCACAACATCCGCGAGAGTGTACTTTCGCGGAGGATTTTCGGCATATTCGTGCCGAGAATGCCGCGAGAGTTACCTTTCGCGGCAGCCTTGGTTTTGGCATGAAGTGACGAGATGTGCATGGAGGTTCGCGCCGTTCCATGCAAAAATAGCGCAACCGAACCGACGCGGGTTCTCAGCTCATGCTGCTATGAGGTGGGAACCCGCTTTTATGTGGAAAGGGCGCGCATGAGTCAAACGACCGATGCGGCAAAGAAGCCGAACAAATGGGCCATCCTGTTCACGGTGCTCATCATGACCTTTATGGCTACGCTCGATTCGAGCATCGTCAACGTGGCCCTCCCCGTGATGCAGAAGGCCCTGGAAGCCGGCCTTGGTCAGATCCAATGGGTCTCATCGGTTTACCTGCTTACCATGTGCGCGTTCCTGCTCGTGTTCGGGCGCCTGGGCGACCTGCACGGCAAGGTTCGTTTCTTCGAGTTCGGCGTGGTGATCTTCACCATCGGTTCACTCATGTGCGGCCTTTCCACCACGCTGCCCGCACTTGTGGTGTCCCGTGCGGTGCAAGGCATCGGCGGGGCATCGGCCATGGCGAACAACATGGGCATCATCACCGAGGCGTTTCCCGCTCGTGAGCGCGGTCGCGCGTTGGGGCTGTTGGCGAGCTTTGTCGCGCTCGGCATGATGTGCGGGCCCGTGCTCGGCGGTTTCATCGTGGCGGTGATGCCTTGGGAGTACATCTTCCTCATCAACGTTCCCGTGGGTGTGCTCTCGCTCGTGCTGGGCCGATTTACTCTGCCGCGCACAGGGTCCACAGTCGAGGGTGGGACCATGGACGTCTTTGGCGCGGTTCTACTCGTCCCCGGCATGTTGCTCACATTCCTGTCCGTCACCATGCTGCAGAGCAACCCCGGGCTGCTTGTTGCCGGTTCGTTTGCGGTGGGCGTTATACTGCTCGTTCTGTTCGTCCGTCACGAGCGTGCGGTCGAACAGCCTTTGGTGGCGTTTGGCATCTTCTGCGATAAGCATTTCGTGGTGAACCTTATCTGCCTGTTCATCAGCTTTGTGGCGATTGGCGTCTACGAACTCATGACGCCGTTCTATCTCCAGGACGCTCGAGGGTTCGATCCAGGTCTCTCCGGTCTCATCTTCTGCGTTATCCCCCTGGCCAACGCACTTGTCGGTCCTATTTCCGGTGCGGTGTCCGATCGCATCGGCTGCGAGGTGCCCACGTGCGTGGGGTTGGCGTCGTTCAGCGTCGGCTTGTATCTCATTGGGACGCTGGGGATGGACGCCTCTATTCCCTGGATCCTGTTCTGCCTGGGCCTTGCGTCATGCGGTACGTCGATTTTCCAGTCGCCCAACAATTCGCTCATCATGGGGTCGGTGCCCATTGAGATGCTCGGCTTCGCCGGTAGCGCCAGCGCGCTCGCTCGGTACCTGGGCATGGCGATCGGTATCTCCGGTTCCACCTTCATCCTCTACGGGCAGATGGGCGCAGCCGCGGGGCACCCGGTCACGGCGTTCGTTGAAGGCCGGCCCGACATCTTCCTCTCCGGCTATCGCGTGGTGTACATGATCACGGCCGTTTTGGTTGCCGTGGGGTTCGCCCTGACCGTCGCCCGCGCCCTTAAACGCCACAAGCGGATCTGAGGAAGTTCTCCTCGCTGGGCGTGCCTGATTAGTTGCGGGCGGATGGAGCAGCTGGGGAGCAGCTGGAGACGGGCGCTGGCGGTCGCAAGTCACGCGGCCACGGCGCACTTCGTGCTTGCCGTTCGGCGGATGACGCACATCTTCATCACCGGAGTGTGGGAAACTGGTACTCTGAAACAATACGTTGCTACTTTTCGGCGTCCAGGGAGGTTCGTCGCACGCATGCTGCTGGAACGCATTTCATCGCCGCAAGACGTCAAGGACCTCGAGCCCTGTGACCTGCCGATTCTTTGCGAGGAGATCCGTCGCGCCATTCTGGTGAGCTCCGCTTCGGTGGGAGGTCACATTGGGTCCAATTTGGGCGTCGTCGAGTTGACGGTGGCTCTGCACCGTGTATTCGATTCCCCGCACGACAAGATCGTCTTCGATGTTTCGCATCAGACCTATGCTCATAAGATGCTCACGGGTCGCGCGAGCAACTATCTCGATCCATCGGAATTCGGCGGGCTTTCGGGTTTCTCCAATCCCGATGAATCCGAACATGACCTGTTCTCCATGGGGCACACCTCCACGTCGGTAAGCCTTGCTTGCGGCATGGCGAAGGCTCGCGACCTTAAAGACGAGGATTATCGCGTAGTCGCCGTGATTGGCGACGGATCGCTCTCGGGCGGGCTCGCGTTCGAGGGCTTTGACGCCCTGGCCGAGCTGGGCTCCGGGGTCATCGTTATCGTGAACGACAACGGCTGGTCCATCGCCGAGAACCACGGCGGCCTCTACCGCAACCTCGCGGAGCTTCGCGAGACCGGTGGCGAGGCCCCCAACAATTTCTTCCGCACCCTGGGGCTCGATTATCGTTTTGTTGCCAAGGGCAATGACGAGGCCGAGCTTGAGCGCGTCCTTCGCGATGTCCGCGACGTCGACCATCCTATTGTGGTGCACGTGTGCACCACCAAGGGAGCCGGCTACGAGCCTGCGGCGGCGGATTCGGAAAGTTGGCACCACGTGGGGCCGTTCGATATCGAGTCGGGCAGCTATGACGTGTTCCCCCGCAACCGCTGCGAGGATTCCGAGACCTACGCCGGCATCACCGGCGCCTATCTGCTGAACGCCATGCAGCTAGATTCGCGCGTGGTGGGAATCTCGGCGGCAACGCCCTACATCATGGGTTTCACCCCCTGGCGTCGTGCACGCGCCGGCAGGCAATTCGTGGACGTGGGCATTGCCGAGGAGCACGCCGTGACGTATGCGGCGGGCCTTGCTCGCGCGGGCGCTAAGCCGGTCCTGGGTCTGTACGGCGTATTCATGCAGCGCGCCTACGACCAGTTCTGGCACGACGTGTGCCTCAACTGCCTGCCCGTGGTGTTCCTGGACTTCGGCTCCTCGGTGTTCGGCACCTCCGACGCCACCCACCTGAGCTTCTTCGACCTCGCCCTCATGGGGGGCATGCCCAACCTGCGTTGCCTTGCCCCTGCGTGCCGCGAGGAATACGAGGCCATGCTCGATTGGGCGATGGCGCAGGATGCACGGCCCGTGGTGATTCGCGTTCCCGGCAACGGGGTCGAGAGTCGGCCTGGGATCGTTTCCGGTGATGATCGGCTATCGTTCGACACGCCGCATTACCAAGTGGTCCGCGAGGGCGAGGATGTGGCCGTGTTGGCGCTCGGCAGTTTCTTTGGCCTTGGCGAGCGGGTGTGCGATGCGCTGATGGGCGAGGGGCTTTCTCCAACGCTCGTGAATCCGCGTTTCGCCACGGAGCTTGACGAAGATACGCTGAACGAGATCGCTGCAGCGCATACGGTGGTCGTGACGCTTGAGGACGGAGTGCTCGAGGGGGGCTGGGGCGAGAAGGTCGCGCGGTATCTGGGTGGCACGGACTCCCGCGTGCTGTGCTATGGCGTGTCCAAGGGTTTCCCCGACCGTTACGATGTCGATGAGCTGCTTGCCGAGAACGGCGTGACAGTTGAGGGCGTCGTTGCCGATGTACGGTGCCTGCTGTCCGAGGATGCGGGGCGTAGCGCCAGATAGACCGGATGTCGCGCGCGCAAGCGTAACGACCCGGCAAAAAAGAAACCATCATGGTGTTTGTTACAACTTAGGGTATTTGGGGCATAACACCTTACAAGTGTTTTTGGACGCCTGTAATCTAACCTTGTAATTTGGTAGGTTAACGTATCGCCTCTAATGGAAGGGGATTTTCCATGAGTAGTACGACCCGCGAGTTCATGCTCAACCGTCGCCAGGTGCTCGGCGCTGCCGCCGCCGGCGTCGCCACGCTCGGGCTTGCCGCCTGCGGCGAGGCGCCCGCGTCCACGCCCGCCGGCTCTGCCTCCACCGATGATGTTGCCGAGGACCAGGAGCCCGTGGCGCTCGACGCCGATGCATATGACAAGCTGATCGCCGCCGGTTCCGTTGCCGATGACGCCACCGTCGCCGCGAGCGAGTGGGCGAGCAAAATCAAGGAGGCCGGTACCATGCGCCTGGGCGTCGTCCAGACCTCCATGCTCTTCAGCCTCCTCAACGAGAAGGACGGCAAGCTCCGCGGCTTCGACGCCGGCCTGTCCCAGCTGCTCGTCCGCTACATCCTGGGCGACGAGTCCAAGTTCGAGACCACTCAGGTCACGTCCGACACGCGCGAGTCCGTCCTGCAGAACGATCAGGTCGACGCCGTCTTCGCCACCTACTCCATCACCGAGGACCGCAAGAAGCTCATCTCCTTCGCCGGCCCGTACTACAGCACGCAGCAGTCCATCCTCGTCCTCGCCGACAACGACGACATCGCGAGCGTGGACGACCTCGCTGGCAAGAACGTCGCCGCCCAGTCCGGGTCCACCGGCCCGAGCATCATGGAGGAGGTCTGCCCCGACGCCAAGCTGCAGGAGTTCAAGACCGACGAGGAGGCCCGCAGCGCTCTCGCCCAGGGTCGCGTTGACGCCTACGTGATCGACCGCAACATGCTGTTCTCCGACATGATGAAGCAGCCTGGCAAGTACAAGATGGCCGGCGACCCGTTCGGCCCCGAGGACCTCTACGGCATCGGCCTGCCGCTCGACTCCGACGGCGTCGAGTTCGTGAATGCCTTCCTCTCCCAGATCGAGGAGGATGGCACGTGGGAGGAGCTGTGGAAGCTCTGCATCGGCGACCGTGCCGAGATCGACGAGGTTCCGCAGCCTCCGGCGATCGGCGCGTAAGTTCGCCATGCGCTCGGCGGCGGTCCTGCGAGGACGGGCCCTCCGCCGCGTGATGTCTGGGATATGCGGGGCGCCCGCGTCCGCTTGGGACAGATCTTGTGCCGGGCGGGCGGGGCGCCCTTCGCATACCATGTATGGAATCGGGCGGCCATCCCGCTGCGTGCAGTCGGGACGGGCCGCTGTGGATGAGAAGTCGGGGAAGGGGAGCTCATGGGGCTGTCTGAGCTGCTTGCCACCTATGGGCGGAACTATTGGGAGGCGCTGCTGTCCACGTGGGGCATGACGGCGCTGTGCTTCGCGCTGGTGATGCTGGTCGCCATCGCCGTCACGGTGATGCGCGTGTCGCCCTTTAAGCCGCTGCGCGTTTTGGGCGACGGCTACGTCCAGGTGTTCCGCAACATCCCGGGCGTGTCGCTGCTCATCATCATCGTGTACGCGCTGCCGAGCCTGAACCTGGTGCTGCCCTACCGTACCTGCGTGATCCTCACGGTGATCCTCGTCGCCTCCGCCTTCGGCTCCGAGAACTTCATGAGCGGCATCAACACCATCGGCGTTGGTCAGATCGAGGCCGCCCGCTCGCTGGGCCTCTCCTTTGGGAAGATGCTCCGCCGGATCGTGATCCCCCAGGCGCTGCGCACCACCGTCCTGCCCATGACCAACCTGCTCATCGCCGTGCTGCTCACCACCTCCCTCGGTTCGCAGGTCCCGCTCGACCCGCCGGAGCTCACGGGCGTGGTGTCCTACATCAACACCCGCTCCACCGGCGGCATCCTGGCCTTCGGCATCGCCGCGGCGGGCTACGCCCTCACCGCGGTCGCCATAGCCTTCGTGGGTAACCGCATCGACAAGAAGGTGAGGATCGTCCGATGAGCGCGCAGGCAACTTCGGGCGCCGTCAGCATCCGCGACGCCCTGTACGAGACCCCCGGCCCCAAGACGCGGGTCAAGATCCGCATCGGAACGGCGGTCAGCGCCGTGGCCGTGGCGATGCTGCTCGCGTTCGTGGTGCACCAGTTCTGGGCGACCGGCCAGCTCGATCCCAGGTACTGGATGTTCTTCACGCAGATGAGCACCTGGTCGTACCTGTTTGCCGGCCTGCGGGGGACCCTCGCGGTGGCGCTGACCGCCGGCGCTATCGCGCTCGTGCTGGGGCTCGCGCTCATGCTGGGGCGCACGAGCGGCATCCGACCGCTCGCCGCGCTCTGCCGCGTGGTCACCGACTTCTTCCGCGGCGTGCCGAGCCTGCTTTTGATCTACTTCTTCTTCCTGGTGGTCCCGCAGTACGGCATCAAGATGTCGTCGTTTTGGATGATCACGCTGCCCGTGGCACTCGCCGCCTCGGGCGTCCTCGCCGAGGTCTTTCGCGCGGGCGTCAACGCCGTGCCGCGCGGGCAGACCGAGGCGGCGCTCGCGCTCGGCATGAGGCCCTTCCGCGTCAAGCTCAAGATCGTGCTGCCCCAGGCGATCCGCTACGTGATCCCCTCGCTCATCTCGCAGCTGGTGGTCGTGGTCAAGGACACCACCGTGGCGTACGTGGTGAGCTATCCGGACATGCTGCAGAACGCCCGCGTACTCATCACCAACTACGACGCCCTGGTGAGCACCTACCTGGTCGTGGCGGTCATCTACATCCTGCTCAACTACGCCATCAACCAGCTTTCCGTGTACGTGGCGCGCCGCAGTGGCACCCGCGTGGTGAGCCGCTACAGCACCAACCCCGCGTAAGGCCACGCCCCTCGCGGCTCCGGCGGGCACGTGGGCGCCCCGCCCTCCCGCGGGGGTGGCCCGCATTGCCCCGTAGGATGGTTTTCCGGCGCTCCCCGCGCCGCTCAAAGATTGGACGAGACATGTCAGAACAGACCCCGATCATCGAGCTCCGCCATGTGGACAAGCACTTCGGAGAACTCCATGTGCTCAAGGACGTGAGCCTTTCCGTTGGAAAGGGCGAGGTCGTTGTGGTGATCGGCCCCTCGGGCTCCGGCAAATCGACGCTCTGCCGTGCCATCAACCGCCTCGAGACGATCGATTCCGGCGAGATTATCATCGAGGGCCAGCCCCTTCCCGAGGAGGGGCGGGAACTCGCCGCCATGCGCGCCGAGCTCGGCATGGTGTTCCAGAGCTTCAACCTGTTCGCGCACATGAGCATCTTGCAGAATGTGACGATCGGCCCCACCGAGGTGCTGGGCCTGCCCAAGGCCGAGGCGGAGGAGCGCGCGATGGAGCTGCTCGAGCGCGTGGGCGTCGCGTCCCAGGCACACAAGGTCCCCGCCCAGCTCTCCGGCGGCCAGCAGCAGCGCGTCGCCATCGCTCGCTCGCTCGCCATGCGCCCCAAGGCGATGCTCTTCGACGAGCCCACCTCCGCCTTGGACCCCGAGATGATCAACGAGGTCCTCGACGTCATGGTCGATTTGGCGCGCCGGGGCATGACCATGATCGTGGTGACGCACGAGATGAACTTCGCCCGCCGCGTCGCCGACCGCGTGGTCTTCATGGCGGACGGGGCCATTGTCGAGGAGGGCGCCCCCGACGAGTTTTTCGACCACCCGACCACGCAACGCGCCCGTGACTTTCTCGACTCCATCAAGGGACACTAAGCATGACCTCAGCAGACGACCGACCGATAATCCTGATCGCCCCGCGCCTGGAGCAGCCCAAGCCCTGCCTTCAGATGCCCGAGCGCCTGGCGCCCGAGGAGACCGGGGCCACCGTGTTCCTCGAGGCGATCCTCGCCGCGGGCGGACTGCCGCTCATCATGACACTCACCGAGGACGAGGACGTCATCGCCCGCTATATAGAGATGGCGGACGGCATCGCCATCCCGGGCGGGCACGACGTCGACCCGGCGCTGTGGGGCGTCGAGGAGCCGTATGACGAGCGCCTGCTCTGCCATGAGCGCGATGCCTTCGAGCTGAAGCTCATCAAGGCTGCGCTCGCCGCGCACAAGCCCCTCTTCGCTACGTGCCGCGGCATGCAGATCCTGAACGTCGCCCTGGGCGGCACCCTGTGCATGGACGTTCCGAGCCTGCCCGTCCCCAAGGGCAAGGTGCACTGGCGCCATCTGCCCATCCTGCACGACCCCGCGCACCCCATCGCGGTCGAGGACGGCTCCCTGCTGTCGCGTGTGCTCGACTGGCAGGGCGAGGTGCAGGTCAACTCGAGCCACCACTGCTGCGTCGACAAGCTCGGCAAGGGCGTGCGGCTCACGGGAGTCGCCACCGACGGCGTGCCGGAGGCGATCGAGGTCGAGGGCCAGCCCTTCTGCCTGGGCGTGCAGTGGCACCCCGAGTACACCTGGCGCATGCTCGAGACCGATTTCAAGCTGTGGCGCGCGTTCGTTGACGCCGCCCGCGGCTGACGCGCTTCGACGACATCGGCTCATGTTCGGAGAAGACGGTACTGGAATGCGCACCCGTTTGCCAAACGGAAACAATTGCATGGCATGATACAGTGGAGCACTCCACTCAAGTAAAGAGGTATGCCATGCAGATGATACGCCCCTGGGCTTCGGAATACGACGAGTATCGTCGCGATGAATCGCGCAGCACCGGCGAGGCGGAGTCGATCTCCTTCCCCACGTGCGAAGACGAGCTTCGTTCGATTCTTTCCGAACTCGATCCCGCGACGCCCATCACCGTACAGGGCGCCCGCACGGGCCTGGCGGGCGGTGCGGTACCGCATGGGGGACATGTGGTGAGCCTCGTCCGCATGAATGCGTACAAGGGGCTGCGTCAGGCGGCCGATGGTGCGTTCTTCTTGCGAGTCGGGCCAGGCGTGGTCCTATCGGAACTGCGTCGTCACCTGCATGCGAAGAGCCTGCCCGCCCATGGCTGGGATGACGCTTCTCGCGCGGCGCTTGAGGCGCTCTACGCCGGCCCCGAGCAGTTCTTTCCCACGGATCCCACGGAGACGTCCGCCTGTCTGGGCGGCATGGCCGCATGCAATGCCTCCGGTGCGCGCAGTTACCGATACGGCCCCATGCGTCCGCACGTGAGCGGACTGCGCGTGGTGCTCCCGAACGGGGAGACGCTGGCACTGCGCCGAGGCGACGTGTGCGCGCAGGGCCGCGCGCTGGAGCTCGCTACGGAGCAGGGGACCACGATGCGCGTGGACCTCCCCACCTACGTCATGCCGCGCGCAAAGAACGCATCGGGCTATTTCATCGCGGACGACATGGACGCCGTGGACTTGTTCATCGGATCCGACGGAACCCTCGGGATCATCACGGAGCTCGAGCTCGCGCTCATGCCGGCGCCGCGGGTGACCTGGGGTGTTAATTGCTTCTTCGAGGACGAGGGGCATGCTCTCGATTTCGTCGTGCGAGCTCGCCCCGCGCTCGATTGCGCGAGCGCGTTTGAGTATTTCGACGGGGCGGCTCTCGACATCCTGCGCACGACGCGCGAGGATGGAGCAGCCTTCGCGTCGTTGCCAGAGGTTCCGGATGCGTACCGTGCGTGCGTGTTCGTGGAGCTGGAATGCGATGGCGAAACGCAGGCGATGGAGGCGCTGCGCGAGCTTGGTTCCCTGCTCGAAGAAGTGGGCGGGAGCGAGCGGGACACGTGGGTCGCGCGTACGGATGTGGACCGCGAGCGTCAACGCCTGTTCCGTCATGCTGTGCCCGAGTGCGTGAACATACTCATCGATCGCAGGCGACGCGTGACCCCCTCTATCACCAAACTTGGCTCAGACATGTCTGTGCCAGACGAGCGCCTGCACGATGTCGTAGACCTGTACCGGCGCACATTGGCCGAGGCCGGGCTGGAATCCGCCGCGTGGGGGCACATTGGGAACAACCACCTGCACGTGAACATCTTGCCGCGGGACGAGGCCGACTTCGCCGCGGGCAAGGACCTGTTCCGCGCGTGGGCGTGTGAGGTCACCGCCATGGGCGGCGCGGTGTCCGCCGAGCACGGCGTGGGTAAGATCAAGCGCGATTTCCTGCTCACCATGTACGGCGAGGCGCATGTGGACGAGATGGCGCGCCTCAAGGCGGCGTTCGACCCCACGGGGCGCTTAAACCGCGGGAACCTGTTCGACGAGGCACGCCTCGACGCGGCCGTGGGGGAGCCGGACGGTATCGAGGAGGCTGCACGATGAACATCGTCGTTTGCGTCAAGGCGGTGCCCGGCAGCACCGAGGTCAAGATGGACCCCAAAACCCATACCATCATCCGCGATGGTGGCGAGGCGGTCATCAACCCATTCGACGCCGTTGCGCTTGAGGTGGCTCTGCGCATCAAGGACGAGCGCCGGTCGGCGGGCGAGGCCTGCACGGTGACCGTCCTATCTATGGGGATTCCCGTAACGGAAAAGCTGCTGCGCGACTGCATCGCGCGTGGAGCGGATGCGGGTCTGCTGCTTTCGGATCGCGCGTTCGCCGGGGCGGACACCCTTGCCACCACTTACGCCCTCTCGTGCGGGATTGCGCGCCTTGGCGCGCCCGATCTGGTGTTGTGCGGGAAGATGGCGGTCGACGGCGACACGGCGCAGATCGGCCCCGAGCTCGCGGGCGCCCTGGGGATCCCGTGCGCGGTGGGCGTTACGGGGTTGCCGGCCGTCACCGACGGGACCGTGACGGTGCGGCGTGAGTCCGATGCGGGCGTGGCAACGGTGGATGTCCCCCTGCCCGCGGTGCTCACCGTCGCCAAGGACGTTGCGGAGCTCCGCATGGCGAGCATCGCCGGCATCCTCGCGGCGGAGGACGCGGAGATCTCCGTGCTCTCGGCGGAGGCGGCCGGCGCGGACGCCGCGCGCATCGGCCTTGCGGGGTCCCCGACGCAGGTCGTGCGCTCGTTCGTGCCCGAGGGCGATGCGCGGGGAGTCGAGATCACGGGGGACGCCGCCGCTCAGGCGGAGCAGATCGTCGAGGTCATGAGGGGGATGGCGCTGTGAGCGGGTTGCTGATCGACGTTGAGAAATGTATCGGGTGCGCGCGTTGCGTGCGCGCGTGCGGCAATGCCGGTATCGAGGTCGAGGGGCCGTGGGGCGCACGCAAGGCCCGGGCGACGGACGGCTGTATCCTCTGCGGTGCCTGCGTGGATGCGTGTCCGGTGGACGCGCTCTCGATCGAGCGCGGGGGCACCTCCGGACCCCAAGACCTCGATGAATACCGCGACTACTGGGTCTTCGCGCAGGTCGACGAGGCGGGAAGGGCGCTGGATGTGGCCCTCGAGCTTGTCGGGAAGGCCCGCTCGCTCGCCGATGGGCGAGGATGCCGCGTGGTCGCCCTGCTCGCCGAGGGTGCGCCCGGGACGGGGGCGGCCGATCTCGAATCTGCGCTCCCGCCTCGCGAGAGCGTCGACGGTCCGTCCGGTAACGCGGCGCTCCTCATCTCCGTGGGCGCGGATGAGGTCATCCGCTGCCGTGACGCGCGCTTCTCCACCTTCGACGCCGAGGTCCACGCCGAGTGGATCTGCTCGCTGGTGCGCGAGCGCAGGCCCGAGGCGCTGCTCTACGGAGCGACGGTCTTCGGCCGCGAGCTCGCCCCCGCCGTCGCCGTCCGCCTTCAGACGGGCCTCACCGCGGATTGCACGATGCTGGAGGTCGATCCGGAAACGGGCCTTCTCCAGCAGACGCGCCCGGCGTTCGGCGGAAACCTCATGGCGACGATCGTGTGCCCCGCGCATCGTCCTCAGATGGCCACGGTGCGCCCTGGGGTCTTCGCCGCTCCCGAGCCCGATGGGGCCCGCGTCGGGACGGTCTCCGACGTCCCGCTCGACGACCGTCTCGCCCCGCGTGTGCGCCTACTCGGCGTCGAGCGCTCCTCGGCGGCCGACTCGATAACGGATGCAGACGTCCTCGTGGTCGTGGGTCGCGGCATCGGCTCGAAGAAGAACCTCGGTATCGCCCGCGATCTGGCCGATGCGCTGGGCGGCAAGCTCGGCTGCACGCGCCCGATCGTGGAGGCGGGCTGGTGCGATCCGTGGCGTCAAGTGGGGCAGACGGGCGTGTCGATCGCGCCACGCTTGTTGATCAGCCTGGGGGTCTCGGGGGCCATCCAGCATCTGGCGGGCATGTCTGGCGCGCAGGCGGTCATCGCCGTCAACGAGGACCCCGATGCTCCCATCTTCGCATCGGCGCAGTACAAGGTCGTGGGTGATTGCGTGAAGGTCGCCGAAGAGCTGCTGGCCAGGTTGTAGGAGGGGATTTGACCTGGAGTTACCTTCAGGTTGTACGCTGCTCGCGTACGGCTGGCAGGCACAGATGGAGATCAACATGGAGACAACGGTGATTGGGCAAGACGGGCTCGACGCATTCATTGCTCATCGAGCCAAGGGCGTGACCATAGGGGGCGGAGCGGTTATCGCCGCCGGGGCCGTGGTGACGCGCGATGTGCCGGCTCGCACGGTGGTGGCCGGCGTCCCCGCGCGGGTCGTCAAGAATCTCTAGACAACGGGGAGTTCGAGGTCGGGCGGCTAGTTGGACTCTGGGCATTGGGGGACGCTGCCGCCATGCCCGGCGAGAAGCTCGTCGTAATGGGCGATCTTGTAATCCAGGCGATCAAGCCCCGCCTGGATGCGCTCCAGCCGCTCGCGCGCCGCATCGCGCTGCTCGATGAGGATCTGCTTGCGCGCCTCGAGGGTTGCATCGCCTTGCTCGAAGAGCTGCATGTACTCGATGAGCGCCTCGATGGAGACGTTCGCGCCACGCATACACTTGATGAACGATACGCGCATGCAATCGTCCTCGTCGTAATCGCGGATGCCGCTGGCATTGCGACGCACGCGCGGGAGCAGCCCGATCCGCTCGTAATAGCGGAGGGTGTCGGCGCTGATCCCATATTCCTCTGCGACTTCGGCGATGCGCATGGCGGCTCCTTTCGACGTGCGCGCGGCGGGCGCGCATCTTTGCGGCGGGCGCGTGCTCACTGGGCGCACGGGCGCGCACGCGTGCGGCCCGCGATCTGTTCTCCATCGTACGACTTGGAGCTCACTCAAGGGCAAGCAAATTGATGTTTGGTCTTGCGCCGGCATTCGAGCCAGGGCTTGCGCCGCTGACGGAAAGATGCGCTTGAGGCCATCCGTTTGGGGTAGGACAGAAGTGTCGCAAAGCGCGCTGAGACCACGTCGAAAGGAGCGGTCATGTCTACTGAAATGCTGTTCTTTGTGCTGCTGCTGGTGGTGTGCGCCCTCATTGGCTATCTCGCCATCCCGCGCGTGATGAGGAAGTGGTCCGTGGCGACCAAACCCACGGACGAGCGTTTGGATTACGCGTCGCATCTAGGCGAGGTGGTCGACCAGGGCACGTTGGGGGAGGTGCCCTCCGAGCGCGAACGCGCACCCCATCGCGACCAAGGAAGCACGCCGATTCGCCAGTTATAGATTGCTTCTTGAGGTTTTTCGTATCGATATTAGGTTTCGCCGAGTAGACGCGTGTTTGCAGCAGTAAAAGCGCAGGTTGCAACTGCTTGCATGCCTCCTCTACTCGGCGATGTGCGATGCGAGTACGAAAAAGCTCAACTTGTTTGCGGAATATGCCAAAAAATGGCTTAGGACGACCCGTTTTGCCTTAAGGTTCGATACCTGCCTTGCGGCCGCCTCCGTGGCGAATGTGGCGATGTGGTGATTTGGGTTCGGGTCACCAAGGGGAGATTTGCCTTGGAGCCGACTCAAAGTCCTAGTATCGCCATATGGCGCGGCCGATTGTCAGGGTTCGAGCTCAAGGGGCTCATGGAATCCGCATCACGGCTGCGCTCGGTCACTTCATCGCGCATAATGCCGGGGCTGCCAGAGAAATGGGAGGCGACATGCAGTACACCAAGCTGGGCACGACGGATATCGAAGTCTCTCGCATCTGCTTGGGGTGCATGGGCTTCGGCGATCCCGGCAACGGTCAGCACGCTTGGACCCTGGGATACGAGGAGTCCGCGATGATTATCGCACGTGCACTGGGAGAGGGCATCACCTTCTTCGACACGGCCATGGGGTATCAAAACGGGACGAGCGAGGAGTACGTCGGCCGGGCGCTCGCCAAGTACGCGAGACGCGATGGTGTGGTCGTCGCCACGAAGTTCGTCCTGGGCGGACTGCACGCCCCTGCGGGGGAGCGGCCGGGCGATCGCGGGCCGGAATCGGTCGATTCCAAGATCGAGCGATTGCTCGATGCGAGTCTCGCCCGCTTGGGCATGGACTACGTCGATTTGTATATCTACCACATGTGGGATTGGAATACCCCCATCGAGGAGCTGCTGCCCGCGCTCGATCGCCAGGTTCGGGCGGGCAAGATACGCGCATTGGGCATCTCGAATTGCTATGCGTGGCAACTTGCCGAGGCGAACGCGATCGCCCGCGCCAACGGCTGGACCCCATTTTCGGGCTATCAGGGACATTACAACGCGATTGCCCGCGAGGACGAGCGCGAGATGGTGCCCCTTGCGGCGACCCACGGGATCGCGCTGACGCCGTACTCCGCGCTCGCTGGTGGAAGGCTCGCCAAGGCCCCCGGTCAGACCAGTAAACGCCTCGAACTCGATGCATATGCGCACGGCAAGTATGACGCCACGGCGGACGTCGATGCGCCCGTCATCGAGGCTATCGCGCGCATCGCGGGGGCACGGGGCGCGGCTATGACGGAGGTCGCCCTGGCCTGGCTGCTCACCAAGGTGGCCGCCACCGTGGTGGGGGCGACAAAACCGCATCATATCGATGGCGCCGTTGCCGCGTGCGACCTCGTGCTCACGCCCCAGGAGATCACGGCGATAGAGGATCCCTACGTGCCCCATGCGGTGGTGGGCGTCGTCGCCGAGAACCGTCCTCCGGTGTCTATTTGAGATTGCGTCCAAAACTGCGGCGAAGCTTCGCGCTGCGATGCCTGCGCAGACTTTCGCCGCGTATGTGGTGCACTTACGGTATGCTTGCACGGATATAAAAATGGCTCGATAGATGGTGCGGAGACGCACGGCAGCGAGGCGCGTGCCTCGTCGCCAGGAGAATCGGGGTGCGAGTCCCCGGCTATTCCAGTAACCGTGATTCCCACGCATGCGGATGACGCGTCGCAGATCGGACGGCGCGCGCATGCGGCGATGAGGATGAGTCGGATCGCCTCTCTATCTGCGAACGTCCAAAGGGATGGGCGGGGCCCTGGATGAAAGGGGTGTCTGGATGGCCAGAACCCGTATGGCGGCCTCGCGCCGTCACATCGTTGTCCGCCGCGCGTTGGTGGCGGCACTCACACTTGCAATGACAGTGGGGCAGGTGCCCACTGCCGCCTTTGCCGAGGCACTCGGCGCGGATGCGGCTGCGGTGGAATCCCTCGCGGACGGAGCGCAATTGGCGGCAACCAATGCGAATCTTGGCGCAGCGAGCGAGCAGGGTGCCGAGGGCGGACTCGCGGCAACCGTGGGGCAAGCGGGTGATGAGGCTCAGGATGCCGAGGGCGCCGTTGAATCTGATGGCGAAGCCGAGGCGAACGCCGCCGATGCCGCAGGGAATTCGTCCCCCAGCGATAGTGCCGGCACCGTAGATGCCGACGGCGACGAATCTGCCGTCAAGGCAGATGGCGCCGATGCCGCTGCGACGGGAGCGGATGAGGCCACAGGCACTGGCAAAGAGGAAGCCGATGTCACCAACGATGACGCTCAGGTTATCGAGGTTTCCATTGCGGTCATAGGGCCCGACGCGAATGACGTCGACGTGCAATGGACGGGCAATGCCAAGATGGCGTTCAAGGCCGAAGCCGCGACGGTCACGACGGCCGATACGGCCGAGGCGGACGAGTCGGCTGCCGAAGCGACGGCGTTGGGGGCTGCGGCCACCGACGTAACGGCAGCAGGCCCCACGGCGGCAGACGCGACCGAAGCACTGTTCAATGAGAGCGGTTTGGACGCTGACTATGGAATGGGCAGCTATGGGTTCTATCTGAACACCATCGCCTCGCCGTATACGGGCGAAAAGCTCGGCTGGGACCAAGAGACGGGCAAGTATTGGCAGCTTTTCGTCAACGGTACGGCTTCCGATGTCGGAGCGAGCAGTGTGATGCTCAAGACCGGTGACGTAATCACCTGGGCATACTCCGCGTACGGCTCGGCCATCCCCGAGGTTTCGCCGGTGACGCCGCAGCCCGATGCCGAGCGTCCCGATTGGGACAGCGCATGGCCGGGGTACGCCAGCGGATCGAACACCACGGCACCCACGCCCACGGACGAGGTCAAAGAGTCGTGGGTCACCCAGATTAAAGATTCCGCCGATTGGGCCACGAACGTTTCCGATCCCATTTACGTTGGCGATTACGTTTATATCGCTGCCGGTTCAAAACTGCTGCAGCTCAACGCGGAAACCGGCGAGACCGAGCGCGAGGGCACCTTGGTGGCGCCCATCAACTCCATTGCCCGCATGGTCTATGTGGATGGCCGCATTATCGTGCCTCTTTCGGGAGGTCGCCTTCAGGCCTTGACCGCCGACCGCCTGGCTACGCTGTGGATGACGCCCGCCCTTTCCGCGACCGAGCAAGGCGATCAGCAATCCCTCAGCACCTTGACGCTCGGCGATGGGTGCGTGTACTTCGGTACTGCAGTGGCGGACTGGTCCACTACGTATGGTGGCAACTTTGTGTGTGTTGATGTCCAGACGGGCAAGGTCCTCTGGTCTCAGGAGAACTCTGAGAAGGGCTACTACTGGTCGGGCGCGGCGCTTGCCGGGTCATACGTGGTGGTTGGTGATGATGCGGGTGCCGTTATCGCACGCGATGCCAAGACGGGAGCGGAGGTCTCGCGCGTCGATGTGGGTGCCTCGGTGAGGTCGACCGTAGTGACCAGCGATGGCGGCAAGACGCTGTTCGTGGTGAGCATGGATGGCGTCCTGCATCGCCTTTCTTTAAGTGACGCCGGCATCTTGAGCGAGACGGGCAAGGTGAAGTTCGCAAAGACCTCCACCTCCACCCCGACCATATCTGGTGGCAAGCTCTTCGTGGGCGGTCAGTCCGAAGCGTTCACCCAGGTAAGCAAATGGGTGAAGGCCTATTACGGCGTGCTTGCGGTGATCGATGCGGAGTCGCTGTCGGTGAGCGAAGTGTCGACGATCGACGGCCATGCCTTTGTTGGAGATACGAACGGGCAGGCGACGAGCGCAGAGGTCAAAAGTGCTCCCGTTGTGTCCGTTCAAAACGGCGAGACCTACGTGTACTTTACGGCGAATTGCAATCCCGGAGGCGTGTATCGTTACCGTCTGGGTGACACGGACGCGAGCCTCATCTACACCCCTGACGCCGATCATCAGAATTACTGCATGGCGTCCATCACGGTTGGCCCTGATGGCACGCTGTATTACGTGAACGATTCGGGCGCGCTGTTCGCCATCGGTTCGGCTGCGACCGAGGGCGGCGACCAGGGCGGCGATGACAACGCCGGCTCCGACGGCAGCGATGACGAGCCCTCGACCGAGACACCCCAAAAGGACAACGAGCCCAATGCGGGCGCGCGTCCGGTGGGCACGCCGCTCACCACGGCGAAGAAGGCCATCAAGAACGCCAGCGGCAACACCAAGAAGTCGGCGAACGATGGTGATGAGGCGCGCGAGACGTCGGAAGAAGCCTCTGCGGAGACCTCGGAGATCGGATCGAAGACGGCTTCCCGCACGGCTGCCACGCATGCGGCCACGTATGCGGACGACATGGCAAATGCGCCCCTGAACATGGTCTTGCCGGTCGCGGGCATGGCTGCCGGGGTGATCGGCCTTGCCGGAATCGGCTTTTGGCTGTTCCGTCGTCGCGTGTAGGTGCAGGGAGGATCGAAGATGCAAGACGAGAACCGGGACGAGATCAAAACCGAGAGCCAGGAAGGCAAGCTGGGAGCCACCGAGCCCCATCCGGAGCGTCGGACTCTGAACCGCACGCAGCTCACGTTCGTGTCCATCGCCGTGCTGCTGTGCCTTGCGCTTATCGGCGGCTCCGCGTGGTCGCTGGTGTCGGGCGGGGGGCTTCCCGTTGGCGCCGAGGCGCAAGGCGAGGGATCGAGTGTTCAGACGAGCGACTCGTCCACCGCGAGCAAGGAGCCGGAACTCGATGAGGCGGATGCCTCCGAGGATGCGTCCGATGCAGTCGATGAGCCCGTCGCTGGTGACGATGCCTCTGGCGGAGCATCGTCCGGACGCAAGAGTGATGCGAGCAACAAGGACAAGACGGGATCGAACGCGGGCGGAGACGGCTCGGGTTCTTCGAGCGCCGGGTCGGGCGCATCGGGCTCATCGGACGCTCAAGACTCTACAAGCTCCGAGCCCCGTACCGTCACCGTGACCATTTCCGCGGATGGAACCGTTGGGGGCGGAAGCGCGGTCGGTCCCGTAACGCTGACGTTTGACGAGGGGGCGACGGTGTATGACGCGCTCGCGAACACCGGCTGGTCGCCTTTGGCCGAATGGGGCGCCTTCGGCGCGTATGTCACGTCGATCAACGGCGTGGCAGCGGGCACCAACACGGGTTGGACGTACACGGTGAACGGCTCGCAGCCCAATTACGCGTGTAGCGCCTACACGCTCTCCGACGGGGATGCCATCCAATGGACATTCGTTAAGGTCAAATAGGCCAGAGATATATAATGGGCTCGACCTCGGCTGTATGTCGGTAAAGAGACGGAGGCGGTTTGATGGGTGCAGAACGGACGCTGAAAAAGGTCTTAATGATTGTCCTTGCAATCTTCGTTGCAGCTGCAGTCCTCGTTTTCGTACTTACGCAACTCTTCCGAGGCGAGCCTCGAACACTTGAGCTCGGCTCATTTGAAACCGCCGCGACTCTTCAAATCGATAATTACCCGGCATTGGGCCCAGACGGTACGCGGCAAACCGACGACCCGGATCACATCGAGCACGCGCGGGAGATCCTGGAGCATGCGACCTTTGTTGAGTGGCTCGATTACGATCGGTATAAAAAGGACCAGATTGGCTGGGCTGGTGGCTACTTCACCGGTCTAACTCTGTATGACACTACGGGAAAAGAGCTGGTCAGTGTGACATACAGCCCGGGCTATTCCGACTACGCCCCCAATGGTTCGTCGGTCGCGCTGTTTGACGGGCGGATCGCGTATGTGATGCAGGGCGATCAAGAAGAACTAATTCGGTTTGCCGATGAATGCGTTGATGAGGCACGTGCGGAAAACGGTCAGTCCACGAATCTTTGGCGATTCGTGGACTGACTCTAAGAGGGCTGTTTGCCTATCGGTTACTCCGCGTCGCCCGCGTCCTGCTCGGCCACGGCCTGCATGGCCACGGCGCCGATGAAGTTCACCGGTTGGCAGAAGTTGGGCTGGAAGAACAGGTCCACGCTGGCGAGCTGGTCGATGGTGAAGCGCGCCTGGATGGCGATGGAGATCGCGTTGGCGGCCTCGGCCACATCGTGGCGGCACAGGAATTGCGCGCCGAGCACGCGGCGGGTCTCGGGATCCCAGGTGAGGGTTGCCGTGACGGGCGTGGTGGTGAGCATGAAGTCCGGGCGGTAGTCCTGGACGAGCGTGGTGGAGCGGGCGTTCACGCCGCGGGCATCGGCGCCCGCCTGGGTCAGGCCACTTGCAGCCAGGGAGAGGTCATAGAGCTGCACGGCGCTGGTCGCCTGGGTGCCCAGGTACTTCTGCACGGGCTCCTCGATGTTGGCGCCCACGAGCAGGGCCTGGCGCACGGCGTTGGTGGCGAGCGGGATGTAGTCGTAGGTGCCGGTGGGGTTGTAGAGCACGGTGCAGGAGTCGCCGGCTGCCAGGACGTCGGCGCAGGCCTTGTCATGGCCGGTGAGGAAGGCGCGCATGTACTCGTCGGTCTTGATGGCGCCGTTGGGCAGGGTCTCGAGCTGTCCCGCGAATAGGTCGGTGCGCGGCAGGAAGCCCGCGCCCATGATGGCGTAATCGACCTCGTACTCGCCGGCGGTGGTCACCACGGTCACGCCTGAGCCGCCCTCGTTCAGGCGGAACTCGGTCACCATCTGCCCCAGGGCGAGCTCGACGCCGTGCTCGGCATACGTCGCCTCGACCTGGTCGGTGATAGGCGCGTCGAAGTTCTTTGCGAGCGCGCGGTCGAGGCCGTCGATGAGGATGGCGTGCACACCCGCCTCGCTGAACTGCTCGACGAGCTCCGCGCCAATGTAGCCCGCGCCGATGACGGCGACGGAGGACGCCTTCATGGCGTGGTCCTTGATCGCCTTGCCGTGATCCCAGTTCTTGCAGAGCATGACGCGGCCGTCTTCGAGGCCCTCTGCCAGGCCGGGGATGGGCGGCATGACGGGCTTGGAACCGGTGGTCACGACGAGCTTGTCAAAGGAATAGGTGGTCTCCTCGCCGCTCTCGAGGTCGCGCGCGACGAGCGACTTGCCGGCAACGTCCACGGAGAGCACGTCGGTGCGCATGTGCATGTTCGCGCCCAGTTCGGCCAGCGCGGCAGGGGAGGAGTAGAACATGCGGTTGGGGTCGCTCACGTGACCACCCACCCACAGGGCGATGCCACAGGAGAGGAACGACAGCGTGTCGTTGCGCTCGAAGACGTGTACGGTCCAGCTGGGGTGCGCGGTGAGGATGGCCTGGGCGGCGAAGGTGCCGGCATGCGTGCATCCAACGACGGCTACGGTCTTGGGGGCGGAGGTGGCGCTCATGGGGTCTCCTTGCGATGGGCATCGGCGCGCCGTGGCGCTCGACGCGATGTGGCAGGTGCTTCCACCTGCAGCGTAGTTCGTTGAGAAATGATATAGAAATAGAAGCAAATAGCAAGCGCTGTTCGGTAAATGGACGGGCGGTGCCGCCCGCGCGCATCGGCTCCATCGTGGGGTCCAGATGCCTCAGCGGGGCCGGAGGGGCGTGACGCCATTGCGGTGCCTGGTCTTTCGCATCGCATCGCACGGGCACATGTGCGACCATGGAGCGGACGCGTATACACGCCGCCCTGTTGGGCGGTGAGAGGCGGGAGGCCACGACATGAATCCATTCGAGCGCAAGTCCGTAGAGCCGTCGCCGGCAGAGGACCTGCTGGCGTTCATCCACGAGAGCCCGACGATGTTCCACACCGCGGCGTCCATTCGGGCCCGCCTGGACGAGGCGGGCTTCACGTACCTGCCCGAGGGCGATGCGTGGGACGTGCGACCGGGTGGCGCGTACTACTCCCAGCGAAACGGGTCGAGCGTCGTCGCGTGGCGCGTGGGAGAGGGCGTCTCCGCCCGCTGCGACGGCGCCGTCGTCGATGGGCTGCAGGGGGGCGGCATCGGGGAGAAAGGGGCCGAGGCCGGCGCGGCGGGTCCGCATGGCGCGGTGCCCGAGGGCGGCGCGCCGTACCACTTCCAGCTCACGGCATCGCATTCGGACTCCCCGTGCTTCAAAGTGAAATCGGACGCCGAGGTCGAGGGGCCTGCGGACTACCTGCGCCTCGACACCGAGGCGTATGGCGGGATGATGGATTACACCTGGTTCGACCGTCCCCTGTCCCTCGCCGGACGCGTGCTCGTGCGCGACGGGGCCCGCATCGAGAGCCGCCTGGTCGCGCTCAACCGCGGCGTCGCGCTCATCCCGAGCCTCGCCATCCATATGAACGGCGAGGTCAACAAAGGGTTTGCGCCCAATCGTGCAAGCGACCTGTTCCCGCTCGTCTCCGCCGGAGACCTGGGCCGCGGTTCGCTTGACACGCTGATCGCGGATGCCCTCGAGATCGACCCGGGGCAGATTGTCGCGCGCGACCTGTTCCTCGTGAACGCCGATAAGGGCCGCGTGTGGGGAGCCACCGACGAGTTCATCTCCTCTCCGCGCCTCGACGACCTGATGTGCGCCTACACCTCGCTGCAGGCGTTCATCGCCCGGGGCAACGCGAACGCCGTGACGGTGTATGCGTGCTTCGATAACGAGGAGGTCGGTTCGGGCACCAAGCAGGGCGCCGCGTCGACGCTGCTCGCCGACGCGCTCTCGCGCATCAACGCCTCCCTAGGGTATGCGCCCGAGGACCTGTGCCGAGCGCTTTCGGCCTCGATGCTCGTGAGCTGCGACAACGCTCACGCGCTGCATCCGGCCCATCCGGAGCTGGCCGACACGCTCGCCCGTCCGCAGATGAACGCGGGCCTGGTGGTCAAGGAGGCCGCCAACCAGCATTACTGCACGGATGCGTTCAGCCGCGCCGTCCTTACCGCGATCCTCGACGATGCGGAGATTCCGCACCAGTGCTTTTCGAACCGCAGCGACAAGGCCGGCGGCTCGACCCTCGGCAACATCTCCAACATGCAGGTGAGCGTCCATGCGGTCGATGTGGGCTGCGCCCAGCTCGCTATGCATTCCTGCGTGGAGACCGCCGGCGCCCGCGACGTCGAGCTCGCGATCGAGGCACTGGCGGCGTTTTACGGAGCGGATATCCGCATCGACGGGGCGGAGGGCGTCGAGCTGGCGTAGCCCGCCATCGCGACGCTGCTGCTCCCTCCGAGACGCCGTCGCCCCCTCGCGACGCCGTCGCCCCCTTCTGCGACGCGGCTGCCATCGCGATGTGGCTGCCCGCCCTGCCTCGCGGTTAGCGGATGAAGTTCGTCGGCTTTGGGCTTTCCTGCTCGGGAAGCTCGATACCAGCGGCGCGCCCGGCCTCGAGAGATCGCAGGATCCAGGCCATGTTGCGGGCGAGCTGCCGCATAGTCCATAGCCCCTCGAGATCCTGCTCGACCTCCTCGGCGGTGTTGCCGTGCACCATGTTCCAGTAGCGTGAGCTCACAATGGGCATCTGCGAGATGGTGAAGAACTTCTGGATGTCGTCGAGCGATGCGGTGGTTCCGCCGCGCCGTGCGGAGACGACCGCCGCGGCGGGCTTGAAGCGCAGGACATCCGGGGCGCCGGCGTGCCCGTTGGAGTAGAAGAGCCGATCCATGAAGCTCAGGAGCGATCCGCTCGCGTGTGCGTAGTGCACCGGTGCGCCAAAGACGAAGGCGTCGGCATCGACGGCGAGCGCGCGGAATTCGTTGACGGCGTCGTCGAAGATGCAGGCGCCCGTCTGGCGGCACCGTCCGCATGCCATGCATCCTGCGGCGGGCTTGGCCCCAATCCAGAATATCTCGGCGTCGATGTTCTGCCGCCCGAGCTCTGCCGCGACCTCCTCGAGTGCGCGATCGGTGCACCCGTGCTTGTGCGGACTGCCGTTGACGAGCATGACCTTCATAGGGACTCCCTCCGTTGTGTGTCCAGTAGTGCTGTTGTGCCGTTATACCCAGCGCCTCGGGCACGCGACGCGTCTGAACCAGCTGCCATCTGGTATAGTTCCGCAGATGCATGCAATGACGGGGTCGCCTTGCGGCCTCGGTCGAGAAAGGACCGTTCATGATCAAGGAGCTCGTGAAGGACGAGGCCGTCTTGTCCACCCCGTGTGAGCCCGCCACTGCCGCCGACGCAGAGGCTGCCCAGGATCTGGTGGACACTCTGCTGTCCATCGAGGACGCCGCCTGCCTCGCCGCCAACCAGATCGGCGTGACCAAGGCGATCATCGCGCTCGCCGACGACGAGGGCAACGCGCATGTGATGTTCAACCCCAAGGTCCTGTTCGGCATGGGCGCCTACAAGGCAGAGGAGAGCTGCCTGACCCGCGAGGGCTCCGTGAAGGTGACCCGTTTCGCCAAGATCAAGGTCTCCTACGACGAGCTCGTCGACGGCGAGCTCAGGGCCCGCAAGCGCGATTTCGTGGAGTGGGGCGCCGAGCTCATCCAGCACATGTGCGATCACTGCCAGGGCAAGCTGGTTTAACGCTTTTCTCGGACGATTGTGAGAGCCGGTCCCTCGCGCGGACCTTGAACTGCCTCCCTTTTCTTGGACATGAGAAAAGGGAGGCCTCTTGTATGTCTCGAAAGCCTTTGCACGACGCCGCCGGATGGCCGCGAGGATGCGGCCCGCCCGGCGTGGTCGGGTTTCGGGCGTGTGCGTCGCGCACCGTGGTCGGGCTTCGGGCGCCCATTCCGCCCCGCGAACCACGGTTCCGAGCTCTTGATCCGATTCAGGCCCCAGGTCTCTGGTCCTACGCCTTGCGGCGCACGCGAACGGCCGTGCCACACGCCGTGGTCATGATCATCTCGGCGAACGTCTCGTAGCCTACGTTGGCGCCGATGATCGCGTTCGCGCCCAGATTCTCTGCACGCTGCGACATCTCGTGCAGGACCTCTTCGCGCGCCTGGGCCATTTCGTCCTCGTAGCCCGCCGAGCGCCCGCCAAAGACGTTGCGAAGCCCCGCGCCGATGTCGCGGAACATGTTGATGCCGCTCACGGCCTCCCCGGTGACGATGCCCAGATACTCAACGACCTCGTAGCCATCGAGACTGTTGGTGGTGGTAATGGTGAGCACTGCGTCTCCTTTCCGGACGGCATCGCCGCCCTCTGCTCGCATGGTCGCCATGTCCGCGCGCTCGCATCGACCGGAGGAGCCACGTGGACCGTGGTCGTTCGACCATATCGGTGTTGCAGCGCTTATACCCACTCGTGTGGATATTGAAGAGTGGTCAAAATACCCTAATAGTGCGCAAAATCGAGACCAATGGACAAGAGTGCATAATCGATGGCTGGCTGTTTTCGCAGGTAAAGCGTCTGGGCTATCCAATGCCGCAGTCTCTTGAGCCGTCGATTCTCCCGTCGTGCCGGTTTTACCTGTGCAAATCCTCGGGTTTTGTCACCAGTGTTGGGAATTGCCGGCGCAACATTAGGGTATTTTGACCACAGTTGAGAATCCAGATCAAGAAAGGCTCAAATCGTATGCAATTTGACGCGAATCTTATGCAAGCACTCGCGTGGGCGGCGATGGGATGCGGCTTTACATGGCTCATGACCACCGCTGGCTCCGCGATGGTGTTCTTTTTTCGCAAGGACCGCGCGGTTACGCACCGCATCTTCCTCGGGTTCGCGGCCGGCGTGATGATCGCTGCGAGTGTCTGGTCCCTGCTCAACCCCGCCATCGAGCAGGCCGAGGAGCTTGGGCAGGTCGGCTGGGTCCCCGCTGCGGGTGGCTTTTTGCTCGGTGTGGCCTTTCTCATGGCGCTCGACACGTTTCTGCCACATCTGCATGCGGAAGGAGAGCAGCCCGAGGGAATCGAAACGAGCTGGAAGCGTACCACGCTGCTCGTTTCGGCGGTGACGCTCCACAACATCCCCGAAGGCATGAGTGTGGGCCTGCTGTTCGCGATGGCGGGGCAGGCGAGCGGTGCCGAGGCGACCGCATATCTGGGCATGGCCATGGCGCTTGCCATCGGCATGGGTCTACAGAACTTTCCCGAGGGGGCGGCCATTTCGCTGCCGCTGCGTCGTGAGGGCATGACTCGCGGAAAGGCGTTCGTGCTGGGAAGTCTCTCGGGCATCGTGGAGCCGATCTTTGGTGTCCTGGTGGTGCTGGTGAGCGGCCAGATCGCCCCGTTTATGCCCTGGATGCTCGCGTTTGCCGCGGGTGCCATGATCTACGTTGTGGTCGAGGAACTCATTCCCGAGGCACACCTCGGTGAGCATTCCAATATCGGGACCTTGGGCGTCATTGCCGGGTTCGTCATCATGATGGTGTTGGACGTCGCCCTCGGATAAGGCGTGCCCTGTATGCGCCGTCGATGCAATGCGTGACGCGGTGGCCCCCCCCGGGAGTCTCCAGAGCCCCACCGCGTCACCAAGTTGAAGTGCTCGATACGGGTGCCGGGGACGCTTTGCGCTTCAATGCCTATTTTTCGTGGCGGGCGTCGTGCAGTTCACGTGCGGCGGCAGCACGCGCCTCGCGGGCATCGCGCAGTGCATGGTGGGCGTCGACGGTGGCATTTCGAGCTTCGCGTAGGGTGTCGGCCAGCTGGGGGTTCTTTTCGGCGACGCGCTTGACCAACGGTCCATCAAGTTCCTCTTGCGTGGGCTCTGCCAAATAATCTATGGCATATTGCGCTGCGACTGCAGACCCCTTGGCCAAAACGGCCTCATCGACCTTGTAGTAGCAGGAGTGCTGCGCGAACGTGGCGCCGATTTGTGCATTGCGGCAGCCCACAAAGGCCAGTACGCCGGGAACGCGCCGGAGGTACTCGGAGAAATCCTCACCCGACATGGTACCGCGGTAGTGTCCCTCGCCCTCGGGGCCGAGTGTCTTGAGCACGGCTCGCCTGCAGCGCTCGCTTGCCTCCACCTCGTTTTCGACCTTGTAGTTTGCGATCGTGTAGTCGGAGAGCTCGGCCTCGGCGCCATGCGCTTGGGCGATATGCACGGCAATGCGTTCGATCAGCGCGGGCATGAGCTCGTGGGTGGCATCGGAGTACGTGCGCACGGTTCCCTCCAGGTGCGCCTCTCCGGCGATGACGTTGCGCGCCGTGCCCGCATGGAGCTTGCCCACGGTCACCACGGCAGGTTCGTAGGGGGAGAGCTCGCGGCTCACGATGGTCTGCAGGGCATTGACGATTTCAGCGGCGACCATGACGGCGTCGCTGCCGCGCTGAGGCATGGCTCCGTGGCAGGACGTGCCGTGCACATCCACCCGGAACCAGTCGGTGTTGGCCATGCGTGGCCCCGGCTCGCAGCTGATGGTCCCGGCGTCAACCTCGCTCCAGATATGCATGGCAAACGCCCCATCCACGCCCTCGCACACGCCCGCCTCGCACATCATGCGCGCACCGGATCCATTCTCCTCGGAGGGCTGGAACACCACACGGATTTCTCCATGGATGTCATCGGTCATGTGGCGCAGAATCTGTAGCGTGCCGAGCATCATGGCGATATGGCAGTCGTGACCGCAGGCGTGCATACATCCCTCGTTGACGCTGGCGAACTCTTCGTTCGTGCGCTCGGTGACCGGCAGCGCGTCGATATCGGCGCGCATGAGCAGGCGGCGGCGCGGTGTTCCGTCCGCGCGATAGGCGTCTGGCGCCGTGCCGCGCACCGTGGCGACCAGGCCGGTTTTGAGCGGGCGCTCGTAGGGGATGTTCATGGCGTCAAGCTGGCCGGCAATGTCAGAGGTCGTGCGGACTTCCTGCAGGCTCAGTTCAGGATGTTTGTGGAAATGGCGGCGCTGCCGGATGATGTAGGGCTCGAATTCGGCGGCGATTGCGAGGATTGCCGAGGTGACCTCTTCGCCCGAGCGTTCATTCGAACTCGCCATGATTTGCTGTGCCTTGGTCTGTGCCATGGTCCACCCCATTTGTCCGCAAAAACAAGCACCTCTAGCTTACCGCGAGAGTGCGGGGTGTGGGATGTGCAATTGAATGTCGATACAGCGCTACTGGGCGTCGTCGGTTTTCTCGAATTTCTTAGCGATCTTCTTCGCCGAGCGCTTGATGTTGGACATCAGGCCGCCAGCTGGATGCGCGGCGTTGAAGGCGTCTTGCCTGTCGCGCTTGGCGCGCTCCTCGATGATGATCTCACCGTAATCCTCGACCAACCGGTCGTAAAAGGCCACGGCACCGTCGATATCCTCCTGATTGGGGCGGCCCTTGTTCATGCCGCCCACCAATTTGAACGGCCCGTAGGTGTCAAAGCCAGGGCATCCGTACATGCATAGCAGGTTGGCGAATTTCATGCGGCAGACGCCGTCGAGGTCACGGCCGTTGAATTTGGCCTGACCGCCGTAGGTCATGAGTCCTACGACCTTGTCGCCGTCACGTAGGCAGTGGTCGGCAACGCGCAGGAGGTCTTTGTCAAAGTTGCCGTAATAGATGCCAGATGCCATGATGATGACATGGTAGGGGGAGAGGTCGGGATACTCGTTCTTCCCGAGTGCTCCGACATCGATCGTGTCGATTTCCGGGTGTGCCGTGACAATTGCATCCACGAGTTTCTTGGTATTGCCGTGGTGCTTCGAGCGGTAGACGATGACGGTCCTGAGATCCATGGGACGACCTTTCGTACGCGATTCACAAATGTCAATCATAGCGAAATCGCTTTACCTGAGGAGGTGGCGTCAGCGGGGCGCCACTCGATGATGGGGTGATGCTTCACATGGTGTCCGCGTTGTAATACCTCTGGTTCTTTCTCATACCAATATAAAAATTTCTGCACAACTCGGTCAAGCGGATATCAGGGTATACATAGGGCCGAAAAACAGGGTGGATGTCGGATGCGGCATTCTTGTTCGAACAGGAGCGATGTTGTACACGGATAAATATGCAGGTGAAAAGCTGTATAAGGGATGAACGGTCGAAAAACTCCGGTAAACGGTATGAGAGACAGAAAAGATTAAAAACTCGGGAACAGAACATTCACAACTGCTATAGTGAATATCAACTTGTTACGTGGTTACTACCAGTGCTGTGCGAACGGCGCAGCCGAAGAGCGAGAAAGAGGGATTGATGGTCGGTTTCATTTTGACTGGTCACGGACACTTCGCAGACGGTATCAAGAGTGCGCTCGATATGGTCGCCGGCGATCAGGAGAACTTCGAGATCGTCCCGTTCGAGGGCTCTCAGGCCGCCACGTATGGTGATGACCTCCGCGCCGCCATCACCAAGATGCGTGGCGAGTGCGAGGAGGGCGTCATCGTCTTCGTCGACCTTCTCGGCGGCACCCCCTTCAACCAGTCCATGATGATCGCCAACGATGTCGACAAGCTCGAGATCATCACCGGCTCCAACCTGCCCATGATCATCGAGCTGCTTTTCGCCCGTAATGGCGCGACCGACGTGACCGCCCTTGCCGAGCAGGCGGTCGCTGTGGGTCAGCAGGCCGTCACCCGCCAGTCCCTCGCCTCCGTCATGGGCGCTGCCGATGACGATACCGAAGAGGACGGCATTTAATGGCTGACTTCGGGCAAAACGTCCTCGCCTCTTCCGTTGCCCTGCTGCTTATTATGGCGGTCATGGGCCTCGTCTACTTCCTGTGGTCCAAGGCCAACATGAAGAAGAAGGTCAAGTACTTCGAGCACATACACACCGACCTCGCGGCAGGTCAGCGCGTGATGTTCGGCGGTGGCATCTTCGGTGAGGTCAAGAGCGTGCAAGGCGACGTCGTCGAGGTCAAGGTTCGCTCAGGCGCGACCCTCGATGTCTCCCGCTACGCCATCCAGGAAATCGTCAAGTAGTCATTCTCTACACGGCATCAAGGGGAACGGCACCGCCAAGCGGAACGCGCGAACCCAGTGCAATAGGCCAATCAGCGAATACGAAAGGAACGGATCGCAATGGCAGAGCCTAACATTCTTCTTACCCGTATCGACAACCGTCTGATTCACGGTCAGGTTGCCACCCAGTGGAACTCCACCTTGGGCTCCAACCTCATCCTCGTCGCCAATGACGAGGTGTCCACCAACACCATGCGCCAGAATCTCATGAAGATGGCTGCTCCCACCGGTGTCCAGACTCGCTTCTTCTCCATCCAGAAGACGATCGACGTCATCCACAAGGCCTCCCCGGCTCAGAAGATCTTCATCGTGCTCGACTCTCCTCAGGACGCGCTCAAGCTCGTCGAGGGTGGCGTGCCGATTAAGAAGCTGAACATCGGCAACATGCACATGGCCGAGGGCAAGCGCCAGGTGGCTACGACCGTCGCCGTCGACGACGACGACGTGGCCTGCTTCCGCAAGCTCCAGGAGCACGGCGTCGAGCTTTCCATCCAGCGCGTGCCCAGCACGCCCGTTGAGGATACCAACAAGCTGTTTGCGTAATGTGGGGGATTGCGAGCAGTTTGTTTGTATACGGGGCGAACAATCGCCTCGGTCGTAACACTTAGTACGAGAAAGTAACTTTGAAAGGAGGAGCATAAGATGGAAGCGAATTTCCTTCAGATCGCCCTGGTCTTCCTGGTGACCTTTGTTGCCGCTATCGACCAGTTCGACTTCACCGAGTCCCTGTACCAGCCCATCGTCACCGGCCCGATCATCGGCGCCATCCTCGGCGATGTGCAGACCGGCCTCGTCGTCGGTGGTACCTATCAGCTCATGACGATCGGTAACATGCCGATCGGTGGTGCTCAGCCGCCGAACGCTGTTATTGGTGGCATCATGGCGGCCGTCTTTGCCTGCACGCTCGAGATGGATCCCAACGTCGCCGTTGCGACCGCGATTCCGTTCGCTCTGCTGGGCCAGTACGGCGTCACCCTGTTCTTCACCCTGCGCGCCCCGCTCATGGAGTCCTTCCGTGCCGCAGCCGTGAAGGCCGACACCAAGGCTATCACCAAGCTGACCGTGATCTCCGAGGTCATCCTCGGCCTCATCTTTGCCTTCATCGTGACCCTGTTCTTCATCGGTGGTCTCACCGCTGGTCAGGCTGTTGTCGATATGGTGCCCAAGTGGCTCAACAACGGTCTCTCCGCTGCCGGTGGCATGATGAAGTTCGTCGGCTTCGCGATCCTGCTGAAGATTATGATGTCCCGCGACATGTGGGCCTTCTTCCTGCTCGGCTTTGGTCTCACGACCATCGTGCACGGCATCCCCTCGCTTGCCAAGCCTGAGCTCCTGATCATGGCCATGATTGGCTTCGGTCTCGCCTTCTGGGACTTCCAGCAGCAGACCGAGCTCAAGGGCGCTGCTTTTGACGGAGGTGATATGAGCGATGGCATCTAATGAGTTCACTGTCCCCGCACAGTATGAGGACCTGACTCCTGCACCGAACGTCGATAAGAAGACGCTCAATCGCATGGTTTGGCGTTCCTACTGGCTCCAGTCTTCGTTCAACTACGAGACCATGCAGTCCGGCGGCTGGCTCTTCGCCATGGTTCCGGGCCTCGAGAAGGTTCACACCAACAAGAACGACCTCGCTGCGTCGATGTACCACAACCTGGACTTCATCAACACGCACCCGTTCCTGGTCACCTTCGTTATGGGTATCGTGCTCTCCCTCGAGCAGAACAAGGTCGATACCCAGACCATCCGCTCCGTGCGTATTTCCGCTGCCTCCCCGCTGGGCGGCATCGGCGACGCTCTGTTCTGGCTGACGCTCGTGCCGATCACGGCCGGCATCACCTCGAACATGGCTATTGAGGGCAACATCATTGCCCCGCTCATCTTCCTGATCGTCTTCCACGCGGCTCTGTTCGCTTGCCGCTTTGGTCTGATGAACTGGGCCTACAAGATGGGCACCTCCGCCATCGACTCCCTGACCTCCAACATGCAGGCCTTCACCCGCGCTGCCGCCATCATGGGCTGCTTCGTGGTTGGCGCCCTGACGGTCAACATGGGTGGCACCCAGATCAACCTCAACATCCCGAACGGCACCACCCGTAGCGTTGCCGCTCACACTGTTGTGGTTTCCAACGAGGAGGCCGAGAACTTCGCCGACCTCGCTATCGACACCGAAGAGGCTGAGGCCGGTACCCTCGGTATGACCGACATGGACGGCGCTGCCCTCAAGGCTGCCGACGCTGACGGCAACGAGGTCGAGTGCGGTATCGTCGATCTTGGCAACGGCATGAGCTCCGTCACTTATGGTGAGGTCACCGAGTCCCCGGTTTCCTTCTCCGTGGCTTCCACGCTCGACACCGTTATGCCCAAGCTCGTGCCGCTCGCGCTCGTGCTTCTGCTTTACTTCCTGTTCGCCAAGAAGAACTTCACCCCCATCAAGGGAATCGTTCTCATGCTGATCATCGGCATCCTTGGCGCCCTGCCTCTCAACGAGTGGCTCGGCATCACCTGGTGGACTGGTCTCTGGTAATTCCAGTTGCCTCTTGAGGGCAAATCTCCCCCAGATGCGCCTTCTCGCCCGGCGTGGGTCTTCGCGCCCACACCGGGTTTTTCTTCTTTCGTACGTATGATCATGACTCTAGCCGGATGCAGTTGGCCTTGGTTGGGTCATTTGGATAGCCCTGTCGGAGGTTTCAATCATGGCGGTCGCTGCGCGCAAACAGCCTTTATACGATCAGCTTGTCGACATCCTCACCGATAAGATCGAGCATGAGTACAGTGCGGGCGACATGATTTCCTCCGAACGTGAGCTCTCCGAGCGCTACGGACTTTCCCGTACGACGGTTCGCCTCGCCCTGCAAGAGCTTGAGCGTATGGGCCTCGTCGTGCGTCAGCACGGTCGTGGTACGTTTGTCGCGGACCGTTCCGCACAGACCACCAACCTCATGCAGTCCCACAGCTTTACCGATCAAATGCGCTCGATGGGGCGCGAGCCGCGTACGACCATTCTTGAGTTCTGCGACTTTGAAGCGGATAAGAACCTCTCCGATCACATGGGCGTGCGCCTAGGCGAGAAGCTGTATAAGATCAAGCGACTTCGCTCCGCCGATGGCATGCCGATGATGGTCGAGCGTTCGTATCTGCCGGTGCGCAAGTTCCTCACTCTCAAGCGCCCTCTCCTCGAGTCGATGCCCCTCTACGACATCATCGAGAAGGAGTATCGCGAAAAGATCAGTGTTGCGGAGGAGGAATTCTTCGCAAGCATCGCTCGCCCTGCTGACGCCCACCTGTTGGGCATTTCCGAAGGCGCGCCCGTCTTGGATTTGGTGCGCACTACGTACAACGCGTCTAACGAGGTCGTTGAGTACACGCTTTCCGTTGCTCGTGCAGACCAATTCAAGTACAAGGTTTTGCACCGCAGGGGAGAGTAGGGTCCGCCGAGTGCCAAAGTGGCACGAGCCCGTCAACCGGAGTGCATGGCCGCCACCGCTTTGTGAAGGGGCCTCATGTGTTCCCGTTGCCGGACCAATATCGCATGTGTTGGACGCACGGATCGAGTGGTCTTCAAACTCGGTGCCAATATGTGTCAAACGCATGCAATTCTGGCTTAACTGGTTACAACCACATAACCAGCTTATAATGAAAACAACTAGTAAAGGCGTTAGCCAGAAAGAGAGGTATCATCCATGTTCGAGAAGACTTCGGAGGAACTCCACGAGATCGGCGGCTATAACACCACCGTCGAGATCAAGCAGCAGCCTGAGCTTTGGCTCGATACGCTGAACATCTATCGTGAGAACCTCGAGGCCATCGAGTCCTTCCTGGCCGACGCGCGCGCCATGGGCGAGGGCCGTCTGTCCGTCGTATTCACCGGCGCCGGCACCTCCGACTACGTCGGCGACACCTGCGCCCCCTACCTCCGTCACGCGGGCGACACCAAGCTGTACGACTTCAAGCCTATCGCAACCACCGACATCGTCTCGGCTCCCCGCGACTTCCTGAACCCGGATGAGCCCACTGTCCTCGTTTCTTTCGCCCGTTCCGGCAACAGCCCTGAGTCCCTGGCCGCCGTCCAGGTTGCCAAGACGTTCGTCAAGAACGTCAAGTTCATCAACCTCACCTGCGCTCCCGAGGGTAAGCTCGCCGTCGAGTCCGCCGATGATCCGAACGCGCTGACCATCCTCATCCCGCGCGCCAATGACAAGGGCTTCGCCATGACCGGCTCCTACAGCTGCATGACTCTGCTCTCCACCCTCATCTTCGACACCGCATCCCTCGAGCAGAAGACCGCTTGGGTTGAGCAGGCCGCCAAGATGGGCGAGGACGTCGTTGCTCGCGAGGCCGAGATCGCCGAGTTCCTGTCTGGCGATTTCAACCGCGTGACCTACCTGGGTTCCGGTTCCTTCGTGGGCCTCGCCCAGGAGGCTCAGCTCAAGATCCTCGAGCTCGCCCACGGTCTCGTTGCCACTTCCTGGGACTCCTGCATGGGCTATCGCCATGGGCCGAAGTCCTTCGTGGACGACAAGACTCTCGTGTTCGTGTACATGAACAACGACGAGTACACCCGTCAGTACGACCTCGACATCCTGAATGAGATCAACGGCGATCAGATCGCCGCCAAGACGATCGCCATCCAGCAGGACGGCTCCACCAAGTTCGACGGCAAGGCCTTCACCTTCTCCGGTTTCGATGCGCTGCCCGAGGGTTACCTCGCTCTTCCGTTCGTCATGGTTGCGCAGGTCATCTCCCTGCTCAACTCCGTGCGCGTGGGCAATACCCCGGACACCCCGTCTCCTTCCGGCACGGTCAACCGTGTTGTCAAGGGCGTGACCATCCACCCCTTCGAGGCCTAATCGCCTTCAAGGACTGAGGGCCATGGTGCAATTGGGGACATACCCCGATTGCACCTTTTGCTTTGCGCGCCGCCTATGGACCCGAAGCGCCCGCCCTGTCCTTGGACGGGTGGGCGACTTTTATTTACGAAAACGCGCTTGCGTTATGACGGACTAGCGCAGCGCCTTTGGGTATAACCGCAATATGTGCATCAAATTCGTGTTAGGAGAACACATGAGCACCTATGCAATCAAAGCCGATGCCTTCTACCTGCCGACCCGCGTTGCCCGCGGTGGGTACCTTATGGTCGAGGACGGCGTCTTCGGCGAGTACGTGACCGATGCTCCCGCGTGCGAGATCCGCGACTATTCCGGTTACGAGGTCGCCCCGGGTTATGTCGACACGCACATCCATGGCTTTGACAACCATGACATTATGGACTGCAAAGCGGAGAGCGTCGCCGTCGTCTCCCGTGGCATCCTCCGTAACGGCGTGACCAGCTACCTTCCCACGACCCTTACCGCCAGCACCGAGCAGCTCGAGGCCGCCTGCGCCTCCGTTGCCGAGTACGTCGAGGCTGGCGACGAGACGCCGCACGCCCGCATCCAGGGCATCTTCCTCGAGGGCCCCTTCTTCACCGAGAAGTACAAGGGCGCCCAGAACCCGGCTTACCTCTCCGCCCCCACCATGGAGAAGTTGAACGCCTGGCAGACCGCTGCGCACGGCCTCGTCAAGAAGATCGCCGTCGCCCCTGAGTACGATGGTGCCGTCGAGTTCACCGCTGAGGCCGTCAAGTCCGGCGTCGTCGTGGCTCTCGGTCACTCCGCCGCCACCTGCGAGCAGGCTCAGGCTTGCCTGGACGCGGGCGCCAAGGTCTTCGTCCACACCTATAACGGCATGAGTGGCCTGCACCACCGCGAGCCCGGCATGGTGGGTGCCGCCCTGTCCAGCCAGGACAAGTCGTACTCCGAGCTCATCTGCGACGGCCATCATGTCAACCCCATCTCCGCGGGTATCGTGATGCGCGCCAAGGGCCATGAGCACGTCGCCCTCATCACCGACTGCATGTGCGCTGGCGGCATGCCCGATGGCGACTACTTCCTGGGCGAGCTGCCCGTCGTTGTCGCAGGCGGCACGGCCCGCCTCAAGGACGGCGGCTCGCTGGCGGGTTCCATCCTCAACATGAAGGACGCCGTCAAGAACGTCGCCGACTGGGGCGTTGCCACCAAGGCCGAGGCCATCTACATGGCTACTCAGGCTCCCGCCGAGGCCAACGACATCGCCGACGAGTGCGGTTCCATCCGTCCCGGCCGTCATGCCGACTTCGTCGTGCTGAACTCCGATCTCACCCTCGTCGAGACCTACCTCGGCGGCGAGAGCGTCTACAAGGCATAGCGTCAGACACATAGCCGCAGACACAAAGCGCGCCTCGAGCACAAAGCCCGGGGCGCGCTTCTGTAAGGTGGAATCATCGCGCGATGATGAGGCTGGTGCACTCCTCGATGGGGCGGCGCTGATCATCGGTGACCCCGGCATCGGTGATGACCGCATCGATCCGGTCGAGGCTGTAAAAGTTGTAGAAGTCGAGCTGCTCGAGCTTGCTGGAGTCGCACACGAGGAAACGGGAGGCGGCGCGGTCGCACGCGAGTGCCTGGATGCGACCCTCCTCGAGGTTCGAGCAGGAGATGGCGCCCGAGACCACGCCGTTCGTACCGACGAAGCACTTGTCGATGCCAAGCGGCGCGAGCGAGTCCTCGGCGACCGGTCCGACGAACGAACCCGATCTCCTCCGGTATTGACCGCCCAGGCAGCAGACCTCCATCCCGGGGTGGATCTGAAGCATGTTGAGGGCGATGATGCTGTTCGTCACCACACGCAGCCGCATCGCCGGCAGGGCGCGCGCGATGGCCGCGCATGTCGATCCCGGTCCCAGGAATATGGTGTCGTCGGGCTCGATGAGCGCGCATGCGGCCTCGGCGATCTTGCGCTTCTCCTCCTGATGGACCGCGAGTTTCTCGAAATAGGGGATCTCGGCAGGAACGGCATGCGCGACTTCGGGCAGGCGGATGCCGCCGTGTTCGCGCACGACCTCGCCGGTGGAAGCGAGCTCATCGAAATCGCGCCGCGCCGTCATCTCGGAGATGCCGAAGATTTTGGCGGCCTGCCGCACGGAGATGACGCCGCGCTGGGAGCACAGGTCCATAAGCTGCTCATGACGCTGGGATTTAAGCATGAGTATCACGGGTTCTTTCGGTTACTCGGTGACGACGGTGGTGTATGCCTCGAGCGCCTCAACGGCCTCGGCGCTCGCCTCGGGATTGATGAACGCCGCAGCGATATGGTCGAGGGTGGTGAACGAGCAGAAGTCGCGCACGCCCACCTTGTCCGCGTCGAGTACGAGGTAGGACTCATTGGCGCGGGCGCAGGCGTCGCCGAGGAGTACGCCGACGTCGGGATGGGACCCGAAGACCTCGTTGCCGAACACGCCCGTTGCGGAGACGAACGCCTTGCTGGTGCTCATCCCGTAGAACGCGCGGCTGCCGTAGGGGGTGGTGAACACGCGTGTGTCCTGCCGCAGGGTGCCCCCGACCAAGAACAGCTCGACATGGGGATTATCGGCGAGCAGATTGAGAACCGGCATGCTGTTGGTGACCACTCTGATATCCGCTTTGGGCAGGTAGTCGCACATGAGCTCGAGCGTGGTGCCTCCGCCGAGGAAGATGGTGTCGCCGGGCTGGATGATCTTGGCTGCCGCGCGGGCGGCTGCGCGCTTCTGTTCGACGGAACGGAGCTTCTTCTCCTCGTGCGAACGCACGCGCAAAAGGGAGCTGCCCCGCGCGCTGCGCGGGAGCTGCGCGCCGCCATGGACGCGCACGACGAGTCCGTCCTCAGCCATCTCCGCGAGGTCGCGGCGAACGGTCATGTCGGAGACGCGCAGGGTGTCGGCGATCATCTTGACCGTCACCGTTTGGCGCTGTTGGAGCAGGTCGAGAATCACCTGCTGACGCTCGGATTTCATGGTGCCTCCGGGATGTGCTGAAAAAGCGGTCAAAACAAACAATCAATCGAACAACATTATTAAACATCGAGAGAACAAACAACAACATAAAACCGCTCATCGGTAAAAACAGCACGTTTGCCGAAAAGTTCGATGCAGAACGAAGAAAAAAGCCTGTTCGTACGTAAATCACTCAAACAAAACTTGACATACAATCAAACATCAACGAACATAACCGTTGTAAAACGAACATAAGTTAACAACGAAAGGAACGCATATGCGTATCGGCGTGATCCTCGCAAGCCACGGAGAGTTCGCCCTCGCCGCGCTCGGTGCAGTCGAGATGATCGCGGGCAAGCAGCAGGATGTTGTCGCCCTGGGTCTCACGGCAGAGAAGAGCCTGGAGACCTTCGAGGCGGAGATGCGCGAGGCTTACGAGACGCTCGACGCCGAGTGCGACCTCGTTGTGACGATCTGCGACATCTACGGCGGCACCCCGTTCAACGTGACGACTCGCTGTCTGCTCAACGGCATGGACATGGTGGCATATACCGGACTTTCGATGCCCGTGGTGGTCGAGCTCCTGCTCACCCGCGATGGCCTCGATTCCGTCGATGCAGTCCGCGCCCAGCTCACCGCCGCCCACGCCGGCGCCCAGCAGGAGATCTTGGCACCCGTCGTCGCCGCGGACGATGAGGACGATCTCGACCTCTAAGAGGACCCCTGCGTCAACCTCGGAGGCGCGCGCCTCCACCCCCAAGGGGCGCGCCTCATCCGCACCTCTCGCCGCGTGTGCATCCAATCGAGGCGATCGGCGAGACGGAAGAGCGGGTAGACACACGCAAGTAGCAACTAACGCAAGTGCGAACGGTAAGGAGAATATCATGGCACTTAAGCTCGTCGACATCGATGACCGCTTGATTCACGGTCAGGTCGCAACTACCTGGATCCCCGACTACGGCATCGAGTCCGCCATCATCGTTTCCGACAAGGTCGCCAACGACCCCGTCCAGAAGTCCGTTGCCGGCCTCGCGGTCCCCGAGATCAAGGTCACCGTCTTTGGTGTGGACAAGTTCATCGACGTGCTCAAGAAGACTCAGCTCAAGAAGGCCACCATGGTGCTGTTCACCAACCCCATGGACGCGCTCAAGCTGCACGAGAACGGCCTGCCGTTCGACTACCTCAACGTCTCCGGTATGCGTTTTAACGACGAGCGCCACCGCCTGCACAAGAACATGTCCGTCACCGCCGAGGAGAAGGCCGCCTTCGAGGAGCTCATCGGCATGGGCGTCGAGTGCTGGATGCAGACGACCACCCGCGATTCCAAGGAGCCCGTGTCGGAGCTCCTGAAGAACTACTAAGTTCGGTACCTGCTTCGGGCAAGAGGGGCTCGGAGTGAGCCCGGCCGGTTAGGCCGACCGGGTATATTTGGAAGGAGAGCGTATGCTTCAGGCACTTCTGCTCGCCATCTGGGCGGGCCTGTGCACGTGGGACCAGTTCGGTCCTCACCTGGGCTTCCGTAAGCCCTTGCTGGCGTCCGTGGGCGTCGGCATCATCCTGGGTGACATGCCGACCGCCATCATGATCGGCGCCACCATGGAGCTCATGTGGCTCGGCGTTAACAACATCGGCGCTTATGTTCCGCCGGATGTCATCTCCGGCACCATCGTGGGCGCCGCCCTCGGCATCATGGGTGGCGGCGACACCGCTTCCGCTATCGCCCTTGCCGTCGCCATCGGCATCCCCACCGCGACGCTCGTCCAGCAGCTGAACATCCTGGTCATGACCACCAACGTCTCGCTCGTCCACGCCGCGGACAAGGCCGTCGAGTCCGGTAAGTTCAACGCCGTCAACAAGTACTTCTGGACCGGCGCCTTCTGCTTCTTCCTCACCCGCGCCATCCCGGTGTTCATTGCCACCGGCATCGGCTCCTTCGTGATCGAGGACATCATGAACTTCCTGCAGAACCAGGTTCCGTGGGTCCTCTCCGGCTTCTCCACCGCCGGCGGCATGATGCCCGCCGTCGGCCTGGCGATGCTGCTCACCATGATGATGAAGAAGAGCATGTGGATCTTCCTGCTGCTCGGCTTTATCATGGCCGCCTTCCTCAACGTCCCGACCGTGGGCATCGCCCTGGCCGCTTGCGCCGCCGCCGGTATCTGGGATGTCATTACCGAGGGTCAGAAGAACCAGCCCGCCCCCGCTGCCGTCTCCGCCGGCTCCGATGATGATGACGAGGAGTACGATCTCTAATGGGAAAGATTTCTAAGTCCACCCTGAACAAGGTGCTCCTGCGCACCCAGGGCTGCCAGTTTGCCCACAACTACGAGCGTATGCAGTCGCTGTCCCTGACCTACTGCTTCGCCCCCGTCCTCGAGGAGCTCTACAAGGACGCCCCCAAGGAGGAGCGCGTCAACGCCATGAAGCGCCACCTCGAGTACTTCAACACCCACCCGCTGGCGATCCCGTTCATCCTGGGTATCACCGCCGCCATCGAGGAGTCCACCGACGAGGACCAGAAGGACACCGTCGTCGGCATCAAGACCTCGCTCATGGGCCCGTTCGCCGGCCTCGGCGACTCCCTGCTGAACCTCACCTGGTTCCCGATCGCCGGTTCCATCGGTGCCTCCATGTGCGTCGACAACGGCTCCATCGTGGGCCCGCTCGTGATGTTCCTCCTCATCAACCTGCTCTACTGGCCGCTGAAGTACTTCGGCCTCCACAAGGGCTACGAGATGGGCATGGATCTCGTCGAGAAGGCCGGCGTCCAGGTCTTCGACCGCCTGGGCAACCTTGCGAACGTCCTCGGCGTCATGGTCACCGGCGGCCTCATCGCCACCACCGTCGAGCTGAAGCTCGCCGTGCAGTTCGCCTTCGGCGAGGGCGACCCGCTGGTGCTCCAGGATCAGCTCGACAAGGTCCTGCCCTTTGCGCTGCCCGTCCTGCTGACCTTCATCTGCTATCACCTGCTCAAGAAGGGCCAGGGCAAGAACTCCGCTCAGATCATCATCGGCCTGATCGTCTTCGCCCTCGTGTTCGCCGCGATCGGTTACTACTTCCCGGCGTTCAAGATCTTCGCCTAGTCGGCGCTGTATCGCCCCGAGCACATCACCTCTGATATGGCGCGCGACCCTCATCTTGGGCGCGCGCCATTTTCGAGAATACCCGTGAAAGGATCCCGATGAGAACCGTCCTTGTCCTGATGGACACCCTTCGGCGTGACGTCCTGTCGTGCTACAACCCCGCGACCGACGTGAAGACGCCCAATCTGGATGCCTTCGCCGCGCGTTCCTGCGTGTTCGACAACCACTGGATCGGGTCTGCGCCCTGCATGCCCGCCCGCCGCGACATCCTCACCGGCCGCTACAACTTCCTCGAGCGTCCCTGGGGTCCCATCGAGCCCTTCGACGTGACGCTGCCGGCCTGCTTGCGCGCGCAGGGCAACTTCTGTCACATCACCACCGACCACTGCCACTACCTGCGCACCGGTGGCGAGGGCTATCTCCAGGAGTTCAACACCTGGGATTACTACCGCGGCCAGGAGGGCGACCCGTGGGTGAGTCGCATCGACGAGCCCGACAACATGCCCGAGACTTTCTACGGCCGCGTGCGCGAGCAGTACCAGAAGAACCGCGGGCTGTGGCCGAACGAGGAGGACATGCCGAGCCCCAAGACCTTCCAGTCCGCCTGCGACTGGGTCGAGGGGAACAAGGGCAAGGATGACTTCTTCCTCATGGTCGAGGCCTTCGACCCCCACGAGCCCTTCGACGTGCCCGACGAGTACATGGAGATGTACGGCGGCAAGGGGGACCTCGACCGCGATTACTTCGAGACCCCGCAGTACAAGCGCGTCTCCGATACTGACCTCAATGACGGCGCCGTCGACTACATCCAGCGCCGCTACAAGGCCCTCGTGACGATGACCGACCGCTGGTTCGGCAAGCTCATCGACAAGCTCGAGGAGTGCGGCATGCTCGAGGACACCATGGTCATGGTCACGACCGACCACGGCTACTTCCTCGGCGAGCGCGACTACATGGGCAAGAACTACATGCACCTGTACAACGAGCTCGCGCACCTGCCGTTCATCGTCCACTTCCCGGGCGACGCCCGCGCCGGTGAGCACGCGCATCAGCTCACACAGGCCATCGACATCATGCCCACGGTGCTCGAGGCCCATGGCTGCGAGATCCCCGCCGACGTCCGCGGCGTCTCGCTCATGCCCCTCGTGACCGATGCCGAGGCTCCCACCCGCGATTACGCGCTGTACGGCGTGCACGCCATGACCGTCAACGTTACGGACGGCCGCTATACGTACTTCCGCGCCCCCGTGCCGAGCAACGAGCCGTGTTTCGAGTACGCGGCGCTGCCGCACACCATCCGCAAGAAGATGGGCTCCGACTGTCCCGAGGAGATCGAGTGCGGGCGCTATTTCGCCCGTACGCGCTACCCGCTCTTCAAGATCCCGTGCAGGAAGCCTGCGCAGATCGAGAGCGCGACGCCCCTCGCGGAGGTCGCCGAGACCATGCTGTTCGACCTCGAGGACGACTACGGCCAGAAAAAGAACCTGGCAGGTGCGGGCGACGAGCGCGAACAGCGCATGATCGAGCTGCTGCTGCGCGGCCTTGAGGAGCACGAGTCCCCGGCGGAGCAGAAGGTCCGGCTCGGCCTGGCGTAGCCGTTTGGCCTACTATGAAATGAAACGCATGCGCCCGAAACGACCTTCGTTTTGGGCGCTTCGGTCAAGAGAGGAAGCCCTCATGGCACACAAGGAGCAGCGGCCCAACGTGTTGCTCATCATGTGCGATCAGATGCGCGGCGATTGCCTGGGCATCGACGGACACCCGGACGTGAAGACGCCGTACCTCGACACGCTCGCCGCCCATGGCATGCTGTTCGAGAACGCGTACTCGGCGTGCCCCAGCTGCATCCCGGCGCGCGCCACGCTGCTCACGGGCAAGACGCCGGCCGGCACCGGCCGCGTGGGATACCGCGACGGCGTCGACTGGGAGTACGACCACATGATGGCGGAGGAGATGCGCGACGGCGGGTACCAGACCGCGGTCGTGGGAAAGATGCACGTTCATCCGCCTCGTCTGGGCTGCGGCTTCGAACACATGCGCCTGCACGACGGTTACATCGGCCATTACCGCAAGGCGAACCTGCCGTATTGGATGCACCAGAACGTCTCCGACGACTACATGCGATTCCTCAAGAACGAGCTGGGCGAATTCGCCGACGTCAACGGGACCGGAGTCGAGAACAACTCCTGGATCACGCATCCCTGGGTGTATGAGGGGCGCCTCCATCCCACCAACTGGGTGGTCGACGAGTCCATCCGCTTTCTCGAGACGCGCGACCGCACGCGCCCGTTCTTCCTCATGACGAGCTTTGTGCGGCCCCATCCGCCGTTCGATGCGCCCCAGGCGTATTTCGACCTGTACCGCGACGCCGACTTGCGCGAGCCCGCGGTCGGTGATTGGGATGACGTCGAGGCGACCGAGCGCGACGGCATGATCTACGACAGCATCCACGGGTGCCGCGACGCCGAGCTCCGCCGTCAGGCGCTCGCCGGCTACTACGCGTGCATCACGCACATGGACCACCAGATTGGCAGGCTCCTGACCGCCCTCGAGAACGACGAGACCTACAACGACACGGTGATCGTGTTCTGCTCCGACCACGGCGACATGCTGTTCGACCACGGCCTGTTCCGCAAGGTTCTGCCCTATGAGGGCTCGGCGCGCATCCCGTTCATCGTGCACGTTGGCAAGAATATCGAGATGGCGGGCGGCGGCCGCGCGACCGGCAAGAGCGAGAGCCTCGTCGAGCTCATGGACCTCATGCCCACCCTGCTCGACCTGTGCGGCCTGGAGATCCCCGAGGGCGTCGAGGGCTCCTCGCTGGTGGGCGAGCTCTCCGGCGCATCGGCGCTCGACAGGGCCTACGTGCACGGAGAGCATGCCCGCGATGCCGAGCAGTCCAACCAGTGGATCGTGACGCCCCACGACAAGTACCTCTGGTTCACCCAGACGGGCGTCGAGCAGTATTTCGACCTGGATGCCGACCCGCGCGAGACGCGCAACCTCATCGACGACCCCGCATGCGCCGAGCGCATCGCGGAGCTCTGTGCCGCACTCGTGTCCGAGTTGGAGGGCCGCGAGGAGGGCTACGTCGAAGATGGTAAGCTTGTCGTGGGCCGCAAGCCCGTATTCGTGCTCGAGCACCCGCGCGGTGCGCATCGATAGATAAGAATTCCCGTCAGGGGACGAGTCGCCCCGCCCCACGGTTGTCCGGGGCGGGGCGTTGGGGGACATCATGGACATGAAGACGATCGGCATCATCGTTCTGATCGCGGCCTTCGCCGCGCTCATCTACGTGGAGGTGCAGAAGCGGACCACGTTCGCGAAGCTCGAGCATTACATGGCCGAGCAGGATTTCGACAACTACCTTGCCGTGCTCGACCGTCCCGTGATGAACATCCTGTACCCGGAGTACAACCGCCTGTTCATGCGCCTCAACGCCTGCCTGGCGATGGGGGACGACGAGGCGACCGCCCGCGTGCTCGACCAGATGCTGCCGCTTCGCATGAACAAGCAGCAGCAGCTGGCGCTCGCCATCAAGGCGTTCAGCTTCTACGTCGAGGTCGAGGACAAGGAGAAGGCCCGGCGCATGCTCACCATCCTCGAGGCGAACGGCGGCGACGATGTGGCACGCGCCAGCCGCGAGACCTTCGAGATCTTCCTGTGCGGCTCGTCGGCCTACATCGAGGAGATGGAGCGCGCGGTGAAGGACGCCCCGAAGGTCGAGCAGGCGCGTCTGTACCAGCTTCTCGCGCTCCAATATGAGAACCGCGGCGAGCAGGGCCGCGCGAAGGACTATTACGCGCGTGCGGAGAAGGCGCTCGAGGCGGCGCTCAAGTAGCAGGCTAGCCGTCGCAGGTGGCCTGTTCCGACTTCCGTCAGTCCGCAGTCTGTCCGCTTGCGGTCTCCGCAATGTGAGGAACCATAGGTTTGAAATCAACGCTTCGTTTCAAACCTATGGTTCCTCACATAAAAGGGCTTGATAATGTGATTTATCATGGGTTTGAAACGGGAGACGTCGTTTCAAACCCATGCTTTTTCACATTGGTGATGCGCCATGGCGTATCGTGGCGCGGGGATGCTCCATCCAATCGGTTTTGGTCGCGGTTTCACGCCGACTGGGGCGCTTGGCCCGGTGCCGCGCTCGGCCTCCTGCTGCATTGCCGACGACGGTTTGGGTGGATACTGAGCTGTCGCTTTACGCCAAGCGTCCGGTCTCGGCGACACGTTTGAACCAGTACGCGCTCGCCTTGGGCGTGCGCCGCTGCGTCTCGAAGTCGACGTGGAAGAACCCGTAGCGCTTGTTGTACCCGTTGGTCCAGGAGAACTGATCCTGCAGGCTCCACATGAAGTAACCGGTGACGTTCACGCCGCACTCGACGGCCTTGAGGGCCCAGCGCAGATGGTCCTCGACGTACTCGATGCGCTCGGCGTCGTCCACCGTGCCGTCGACGAGCTCGTCCTTGCGCCCCATGCCGTTCTCGGTGATGAGGAGCTCCTTGTAGTTGGGATAGCGGAGCGCGATGTCCATCATGAGGTCGAAGAGCCCCTTGGGGTAGATGATCCAGTCCCAATCCGTGGTGGGGATGCCGGGGCGCAGCGCGCGCTCGCCCACGCCGGCGACGCGCCAGCGGCCGGTGCCCTTGTCACCTGTGCCGTTGTGGTGCAAGTCGCTTTCGCCGTCATAGGCCTTGAGGAAGCGGCTCTGGTAGTAGTTGATACCGAGGCAGTCGTTGAGTCGGGCGGCCTCGCGCATGATGGCGAGGTCACTCTCGGGAAACGTCACGGAGCCGCCGGACGCGGCGCAGAGGCGCTCGATGATCGCCATGGTCCCGGGCGCGTAGTCGCCCCGGAAGGTCGCGTCGAGCAGCAGGCGGTTCTGCAGCACGTCGTCGTTGGCGGCGGCGGCGATGTCGGCCGCATCGTTCGGATCGTACGGGTACTTGTATTCGAGCGCGTGGATGACGCCGATGGAGCCCCGGTGCCCCCCGCGCTTGAAGGCGAGCACGGCGCGGGCGTGCGCGAGCATCGTGTTGTGCTGCGCCTGCAGGCACTCGTGGAGGCAGACCCGCTTGCCCAGGGGCCATGTCCCTTCCACGTACCGGTTGATCGTGGCGGCGGCGATCTCGTTGAAGGTGAACCAGTGCGTCACCTCGTCGCCGTATTCATCGAAACAGAAGCGGGCGTACGCCTCGAACGCATCGATCGTCTCGGGGTTGAGGAAATCTCCGTTCGTGTACAGGGCGGCGGGGGAATCGAAGTGGTGGAGCGTCACGTAGGGCTCGACGCCGTGCGCATGGCAGCTGGCGAAGAGGTCGTGGTAGAACGCGACGCCCTCGGGGTTGGGCTCGCCCGTGCCGCCCTCGGGGAAGATGCGGCTCCAGGCGATCGATACGCGTATACCGTTCATGCCGAAGCGCTCGGAAAGCTCGAGGTCGTCATCGTAGCGGTTGTAGAAGTCACAGGCCGGTTCGGGGGAGAAGCGCCCCTGCTCGGCGAGGTAGTCGTCCCATGCAACCTTGCCCTTCCCGTGGCTTCGGCAGGCGCCCTCCACCTGGTATGCGGCGGTCGCCCCTCCAAAGACGAAGTCGGCGGGGAAACGCCCCTGTGCTGCGAGCTCCTGGGCGGGAATCTGATCGTTCATGGATGTCCTCCAGTCGGGTGGTTGGGTTTGGTGCTACAGGTCGAGCTGTTCGGCGACGAAGGCGAGCGACGCCTCGCCGTCGCGGGTGAGGTCGATGTACTGCTTGCCGCGGGTGACGCAGCAGGCGACGCCCATGCGCTCGGCATCGGCCTTGAGGTCATCGAAGTACGACGCCGCCTGGGGGGCGAGGATCACGAGGTCGAAGTCGGGCATGATGTCAATATGGCTGCCGTAGGCGTCCGCCGCGGTCTCGAGTTCGATGCCGTGGTCGCGCGCGGCGCGGGCGAGCGCGTTGGCGAGGAGCCCCGAGGTACCGCCTCCCTGGCAGAGCACGAGGACGCGGCGCCCGTTCAGGCCGGCGAACCGGTCATCGCGCCCCTCCTCGGCCTCCGCTGCGGGCTTCTCGCCGCGGGCGCGGCGCTTCTCGGCCGCCATGGACGCCGCGGCCTCGGCGACGGCACCGCTGGCGACGCTTGCGTTGTCGACCTTGCCCTGGAACGCGTCGGTCATGGCTGCCTGCTTCCTCGCTGCGCGCTTGGCGAGCTCCGCCTCCTCGACCTCCGCCTCCTCGGCGCACTTCTGGCTGTCGTAGACCTTGAAGAAGGGGTAGTAGATGACGAAGTCGAGCGCGAGCAGGACGGGTATGAGCAGGAACGCGAGCGGTTGGAGGCCGAGGCCCATGGCGATTCCCAGGGGTGCGGGCGTAGTCCAGGGCAGGCTGAACATGAAGCCGTTCATGCCGAGCACGTCGATGAAGAACTTTGTGGTCCAGATGTTGGCGATGGGGGCGACGATGAAGGGCACGAAGAAGATGGGGTTGAGTACGAGCGGCGCGCCGAACAGGAAGGGCTCGTTGACCCCGAAGCAGACGGGCACGGCGGAGGCGCGGCCGACAGCGCGCATCTCCTTGGACTTCGCGAGGAACGCGAACATGAAGCAGATGACGAGCGTCGCGCCCGTGCCGCCCATGGCGACGACGAAGTCCTGGACGGGCTTGGTGAGGACGGCTGTCGCGTGCTCGCCCGCCTGGTACATGGCCATGTTGAGCTCGAGGTTCGAGACGAGGGCGACCGAGATCGCCGGCTCGACGATGGAGGGGCCGTGAACGCCCACGAACCAGAACAGGGACATGGCGCCGTAGATGAGGGCGAGGCCGAGGTAGCCGTCGGCGGCGGTGAACAGGGGCTGGAACACCTGGATGACGCCCTGTGCGAAGCAGAAGCCGAAGACGCTGCGGAAGGCGAAGTCGAACGCCCAGAACAGCGCGAGGCAGGCGGAGAAGGGAAGGATGTCCTTGAAGGTCTGCGAGATGTTGGGCGGCACCTGCTCGGGCATCTTGATGGTGATGTCGCGGCTCACGAAGAACTTGTAGACGATGCCCGTGGTGAACGCCGCGATGAAGGCGGTGAGCAGACCCTTGGACCCGAGGAAGCCGTTCGCGAGCCCTGATATCGTCACCCCGTCCCGCGTGAGGGAGATGGCGTCGCTCGAGAGCAGCAGGAAGCCGATGACCGAGGCGATCATGACGGAGATGAAGTTGATCTGGTTGCCCTTGGGCAGGTCGCGGTTCTGGGCGTCGCAGAAGTGCTTGGCTGTGGTCGCCGCGGCGCAGAGGGCGACGATGCCCATCGAGTAGTTGTAGGCCTTCATCAGGACGTCGTTGACCTCGGTGGGCCAGTAGAATCCCCAGACGTTGGGGACGGCGGCGACGAGCAGGAAGATGCTCGACACGATGATAATCGGCATGATGGAGATGAAGCCGTCGCGGATCGCCTTGAGGTACTTGTTGCGCGCGATGGCGTTGAAGAAGGGTTTGCCCCTCTCGATGAGCGTGATGAGCTTGTCCATTGATCCTCCATACGAGGGTTGCACGTGACGGGCGGTATCTCGTGCGGCGATGCGGGCCCGGTTGTCTCGCCGCAATGAGCACGTGCCCATACTGACAATGAGCACGTTAACATACCGCGAAGGGAGGGGGCGAATCGACCGTTTCTAAGCCCGTGGACGGTCGATTCCGCTCGGCGAGCGGCCATTTTGGGTGATTTTAGGCGCGACGTGGCGGTTGGCCGCGGCGCGGGGATGATGGTACAGTGGGCGCAATGCAGCAAATGTACGCCGAGAGGGGTCCACAGGAGTGAGTGAGCCGGTAACAAGCAGCGACGGCGCCGCCGCGACGGGTGCGCGCAGCGGTCGCGCGGTCTCCATGGCAGATGTCGCCCGGCTCGCCGGGGTGTCCCGCCAGACGGTCTCGCGCGTGGTCAACGGCCAGTCGTGCGTCGTCGAGGAGACGCGCAAGCGGGTCATGGAAGCCATGGACGAGCTCGGCTTCTACCCGAGTTTCGCCGGAAGGTCCCTGCGCGGGGGCAAGTACGGGTGCATCGGCCTGTGCATGTTCGACATCACCCGCGCCGGCAACGTCGCCACACTCGACGGCATCGTCTCCGCGGCGCGCGACTGCAAGTACGCCGTGACACTCGTCGAGTTCGATGAGGGCGGGCCGGTGCGCCTGCGCGACGTCGCGCGCCGCCTGGCGGAGCTGCCCGTCGACGGCATGGTCTTCAACACGAACAGGGCCGTGGAGGATTTCGAGGAATTCGAGCCCTTGCAGGGGCTGCCGACCATCATCATCTCGATGAAGGAGCATCCGCGCTGCACCACGATCGACTCCGATCAATACGGCTGCTCCACGATGGTCGTAGATTACCTCCGCGAGCGCGGGCATCGGCATATCAGGCATCTCGCGGGCCCCGCGGGTTCCATCACAGCGGACTTCCGCCTGCAGGGCTGGCGCGATGCGCTGGATACGGCGGGCCTGGAGGCGGTCGAGCCCCTGCGCGGCGATTGGACCGCGGACAGCGGCTACGAGCTCGGGGCGAAGCTCGCCCGGGACGAGGAGATGACGGCGCTGTACGTCGCGAACGACCAGATGGCGATGGGCGCCATGACGGCGCTGCGCATCCACGGCAGGCGCGTCCCGGAGGATGTGAGCGTGGTGGGTGTCGACGACTCCCTGCAGGGCATGGTGCCGCACAACACCCTCACCACGGTTCGATTCGACCTGCGCGAGCGGGGTCGCAGGACCTTCGATCAGTTCTTCGCGCAGGTGTCGGGGGAGGGGAGCGTCGACGCGATCCGCCTGCCCGGCGAGATCATCGAGCGCTCCACGGTCGCGAGGCGCGCTTAGGCGTGCCTCGCCTCGAGCGCGGCGAGGCGCTCATATGCATCGATGGTGAACGTCGCCTGCTTCTCGAGCATCATGGTGGTCATGAGCGTGTCCTGTGCGTGGACCATGATGAACGTGACGTCCATCTCGCCGCCGCCCGCCTCTTGGGAGAGCAGTCGGGTCTGCACGTCGTGAGCGTCGATGAGCGCCTGGTGCGCCGACGCCTGAAGCCGGCGCGCCTCCTCGATATCGCCCTCGCGGGCCTTTTCGCAGGCGGCGATCAGATCCGTCTGGGCATCGCCGGCGTACGCGACGATCTCGAATCCGATCATGGAGATTTCCTCTTTGGTTGCCATAGTCCCTCCATTCACAATGAGCACGTGCTCATTTTGGTGTAAAAAAATAAGAGCCAATACAACCGGGCGGAATAAACCGTACCATCTCAACAAAAGCAAACAAATCAACATTTTCCAGGACAGAGCGAGCGGTAGGAAAACGACGATAAACGGTATGAGCACGTGAGACATTGCTAGGTAAGACGGGATCTGCGTACGTTCGAAAAAGTTCTTGCATGTTTGAAGATGTTTGCTTATGTTGATAACTGTGAACAAGGTCACAGGGCGCGCAAGGGCGTGCCAAAGATACAAAGGGAGGGCAACATGAGGGTTGTCATCGGTTCTGACGCGGCGGGCATGCCGCTCAAGGAACTCGTCAAGGAGACGCTGCTCGAGGACGGCCACGAGGTCGTGGACCTGTCCGAGACCCCGGCGGCCGATTTCGTGGATTCCGCCACCGCCGTCGCCGCCGACCTGCTGGCCAACGAGGGCTCGCAGGGCCTCTGCTTCGACGCGTACGGCGTGGGCAGCTACATGGCCGCCACCCGCGTGAAGGGCATGGTCGCCGCCAACATCTCCGATGAGCGCAGCGCCTACATGACGCGCGAGCACAACAACTCCCGCATCGTCTGCCTGGGATCCGCCGTGGTGGGCTCCGAGGTCGCCAAGAAGATCGCTCGCGAGTTCCTCAAGGCCGATTACGCCGCCGGTCGTCACCAGATCCGCGTCGACATGCTCAACAAGATGGCCTAAGGGGAACGAATCATGACCAAGAAGATCATCGCACTCGGCTGCGACCACATCGTCACCGACGAGAAGACGTACCTGCACGACCGCCTGGAGGAGGCCGGCTACGAGGTCCTCGACTGCGGCACCTACAGCCACACCCGCACCCACTACCCGATCTACGGCAAGGCCGTGGGCGAGGCCGTGGCCTCCGGCAGGGCCGACCTCGGCGTGGTCCTCTGCGGCACCGGCATCGGCATCACCAACTCCGTCAACAAGGTGCCCGGCGCGCGCTGCGCCCTGGTCCGCGACATGACGAGCGCCCTCTACGCCCGCCGCGAGCTCAACGCCAACGTGGTCGGCTTCGGCGGCAAGATCACCGGCGAGTTCCTCATGGCCGACATCATGCTCGCGTTCCTCGAGGCCGAGTACGAGCCGACCCCCGAGCGCGACGCCCTCGTGGCCAAGATCGATGCCGTGAACAAGGCCGACGCCGAGGCCCAGGCCGACCCGCACTTCTTCGACGAGTTCATCGAGAAGTGGGACCGCGGCGAGTACCACGACTAGCCTGCGCGCGATATAGCCGCGACCATATCGCGTCCGTGATGGGGGTGCGTCCATCTCGATCCGGACCCTTGGGGCCGAGCCCCGTCTTTCGCGAAGCGAGCGATTGCGCCCGCGTCCCGTCAGGGGGCGCGGGTTTTGCTTTGGTTTGCTTTGCCCCGCTGCTCGCCCGCATTCGGCGTCGAAGGCGAAGGCGGGCGGGGTCGTCGGCGCGGTACAATCGAGCTGCATACAATTGCACGTATTTCTTTGTTTTCGCACGCTGTATCGTGCGGAGAGGAGAGGGCCATGGCCGACTTCGTATTGGACAACGGCACCCTGCGCGTGGGCTTCACCACCGCCGGCGGCTCCTTCACCTCCCTGTTCTCGCAGGGGCGTGAGTATCTGTGGCAGGGCGATCCCGCGGTGTGGAGCGGGCAGGCTCCCGTGTGCTTCCCCATCTGCGGCGGTCTGCGCGATGACGCTGCCCAGACCCGCTCGGGCAAGCAGGTCAAGCTGGGCCGTCACGGTTTTGCCCGCAAGCAGGAGTGGGAGCTCGCCGAGCAGGGCGAGGGCCAGATCGCGTTCAAGCTCTCGAGCGCCGAGCACCCCGAGCTGCTCGAGCAGTTCCCGTTCCCGTTCGCGTTGGTCGCCCGCTATGCGCTCGACGGCGCAAAGCTGCAGGTGAGCTACGAGGTCACCAACGAGGGCGACGAGGACATGCCGTTCTTTATCGGCGGCCACCCCGGGTTCGCCTGCCCGCTCGATGAGGGCGAGGGCTACTCCGACTACGAGCTGCGTTTCGATGCCGACGAGGCCGCGACCCTGTGCACCGCCGTCCCGTCCACCGGCCTCATCGACGTGGAGAACAGGAGCGCCAACCCGATGATCGGCCGCATACTGCCGCTCACCCACGAGCTCTTTGACTTCGCTGAGACGATCTTCGACGTCCTCAACAGCCGTACGGTCGACCTTGTGAAGAAGGGGGAGGAGAAGGGCCTTCGTGTGTCTTTTCCGGACTTCCCCTACCTCATCATCTGGAGCAAGCCCGAGGGCGATTTCGTCGCCATCGAGCCGTGGGGCGGCCTGTCCACCTGCTCCGACGAGGACGATGTGTTCGAGGACAAGCGCGGCTGCCTGACCGCCAAGCCGGGCGAAACCGTCAAGCGCGCCTTCTCGATCGAGATCCTCTAGCGATCGGCTTCATCCGACGGGCGGCGAGGCGCGACTGGGCCTCGCGGCGTGCCGGAGGCACTGTGTAGAACCGGGGCCTGTGGGTTGGCCCCGAGAAAAGGAGTGAACATGATTCTGACCGTAACCATGAACCCCGCAATCGACACCGCGTATCAGCTCGACAAGCTGGTCATCGACGACGTCAACCGCGTCTCCCCCAAGAAGACCGCGGGCGGCAAGGGCCTGAACGTGAGCCGCGTCCTGTGCCAGCTCGGCGATGACGTCGTGGCGACCGGCCTGCTCGGTGGCCACATGGGCGCCTACATGGGCTCCCTCATGGATGCCGACGGCATCAAGCACGACTTCACGCCCATCGCCGGCGAGACCCGCATCTGCCTGAACATCCTGCATGAGGGCAATCAGACCGAGCTGCTCGAGAGCGGCCCCGAGATCTCGCCTGAGGAGCTCGCTGCCTTCTCCGCCAAGTTCGCCGAGCTCGTCGCCAAGGCCGACTGCGTGACCATCTCCGGCTCCCTGCCCAAGGGCGTCCCCGCGGACTTCTACGCCGGCATGGTCGCCCAGGCCGCCGAGCACGGCGTCCCGGTGCTGCTCGACACCTCCGGCGCCTCTCTCGACGCCGCCCTCGAGGCCGAGGTCAAGCCCACGCTCGTCAAGCCCAACCTCACCGAGATCAACGCGCTGCTCGGCACGTCGTACACGCCCGAGCAGGTGGCTGACCTGGCCGCCGCGCTCAAGGCCGACGCCCGCTTCGCCGGCATCCCGTGGGTCGTCGTGTCCATGGGCGCCGCGGGCTCCTTCGCCTTCCACGGCGACAAGATCTACCGCGCCGTCACCCCGCCGATCCCGGCCGTGAACGCCACCGGCTCCGGCGACTCCACCATTGCCGGCTTCGCGCACGCCATCGCCGCCGGCGCCGACGACGTGACCGTGCTCAAGACGGCCAACACCTGCGGCAAGCTGAACGCCATGGACCCGCAGACCGGCCACCTGGTCATCGAGCGCTGGGACGAAGTTTACAACGCCGTCGAGGTCACCGAGCTCTAGGCGGCTTCCCCAGGCACCGCACCTTCGCCCGAGTGCGAGGGCTTATGTACCTTCGTACACCGCGCCCTCGCCCTCGGGCGAATCTGCGGCGCCTGGGAGACCCGCGCGGCTTTGCGGGACCGATCTTGCCGCTCAATCGTCGGGCGACGCACGCAAGGCGCGCGCACTACTCTTTCGCGGCAAAATC
>OGZM01000308.1_pt1 | contig 66480 bp, 62 predicted proteins | sample 1576821 | NCBI WGS metagenome assembly OGZM01 (sample SAMEA3541491, study PRJEB24748) | human gut metagenome | biome: human gut; feature: human-associated habitat; material: faeces | place: China | collected 2012
AATAAACGAAGGAGGTTGTATAGATAAATATTTTTATATATTTATCATACAAGAAGTTAAATGGAAAAGGGAAAAAATATATCAGATGATTTTTTAGATATAGAATTTTTTCAAATTTTACAAAATAGATTTGCTGAAGAGTTTGGTATAGCCAGTATAATTACTGATATAAATGGTTCTCCAATTACTAAACAAAGTAATTTTACTGAATTTTGTAGTATTCATACAAGAGGTACTGAAATTGGATTTAAAAAGTGTATGCTTTGTGATGCCTATGGTGGAATCAAAGCAAAAGCTTTAAAAAAACCTGTTGTCTATCGTTGCCATGCAGGGCTTATAGATTTTGCTAGTCCAATTATCATCGGAGATAAACTTGTTGGATGTTTTTTATGTGGACAACTTCTAGCTGAAAAACCTAATGAAGAAAAGTTTAGAAAAACTGCTAAGGAAATTGGAGTTGATGAGGATATATATATTGAAGCTGTAAAAAAAGTAAAGATTCTTCCATATGAAAAAATTGAGTATGCTGCAAATTTCTTATATGAAATATCCTCTAAAATATCTAACTTTAGTTACCACCAAAATACAGGTATTTCAGCAAACAATCTATGCCGTTCAAGTATAGATGGATTTTCAAATTTTTTAAAAGATATAGATATTTTTGATTTAAAAAAGAGTAAAAAAGATTCTCTATTTTCTAGAATCTTCTCAACTCTCTTTAAAAAATCTTTTATCTCTGAAAAAAGAATATATCAATTGGATAAAAATATTGATGTCTGTTTAAATGAACTGGATAAAATTAGTGATAAAGTTAAATCTACTGAGAGAAATTTTAAATATTTCAATATAAGCCATATTTCAAAAAAACCTTGAATAAAATCAAGGTTTTTTCTAGCTAGAATTAAGATTTTCTGTTATACTAAATAGAATAGATTAAGAAAAGGAGATAAATTTAATTTTATGAGTATTTTAGATGTTTCAAATGTAAGCCATGGATATGGTTCAAGAGCAATTCTTGAAAATGCCTCTTTCCGTCTATTAAAAGGGGAACATATAGGACTTGTTGGGGCAAATGGAGAGGGAAAAACAACTTTCTTAAACATAATAACTGGAAAGCTTCTACCAGATGAAGGAAAGATCTCTTGGTGTAGACATATTACAACTGGATATTTAGATCAATACAGTACTTTGGAAAAAGGAAAATCAATAAGAGATATTCTTCGTTCTGCCTTTGCCCATATGTATGATCTAGAACAAGAGATGATAGGTATATATGATAAAATGGGAGATTGTACTCCTGAAGAGATGGATGCCCTTATTGAAGAGGCTGGAGAGATTCAAAGCATTCTTGAAGATGGGAATTTCTACTCTCTTGACTCTAAAATTGAGGAATATGCTGCTGGACTTGGACTTACTGATATAGGTTTAGAGCGTGATGTATCTGAGCTATCAGGGGGACAAAGAGCTAAAATTCTATTGGCTAAAGTTTTACTTGAAAATCCTATGATTCTTATACTTGACGAGCCAACTAACTTCCTAGATGAAAATCACATAGCTTGGCTTAAAAATTTTCTACAAAACTATGAAAATGCCTTTATCTTAGTTTCACATGATATTCCATTCTTAAATGATGTTGTAAATGTTATCTACCATGTGGAAAATGCTATTTTAACTCGTTATACTGGAGATTACTATCAATTTAGAGAGATGTATGAACTGAAGAAAAGACAGATAGAACAAGCATATAAAAAGCAACAAAAGGAGATTGCTCATCTTAAAGATTTTATTGCTAGAAATAAAGCTAGAGTTGCTACTACTAACTTAGCTAAAGATCGTCAAAAGAAACTTGATAGAATGGAGATTATAGAGATAGCAAAGGAAAAACTAAAACCTGAATTTGAATTTACATCTGCTAGAACTCCAAGCAGAGAGGTTATTACAGCTAAAAATCTTGTTATAGGTTATGATGAACCTCTTACTAAACCTCTAAACTTTACTGTTGAAAGAAACCAAAAAATTGCTATTAAAGGTGTGAATGGACTTGGAAAATCAACTCTTTTAAAAACATTATTGGGAATTATAAAACCAGTAGCTGGAGAGGTTGAACATGGACAATTTTTAGAGATAGGATATTTTGAGCAAGAGGAAAAATCTGAAAATATAACTGCTCTTGATTTTATTTGGAATGAGTATCCAAGTATGACAAATAGAGAGGTTAGAGCTGCTCTCGCAAGATGTGGGCTTACAACTGATCATATTACAAGTCAGATGCAAGTTTTATCTGGAGGGGAAAATGCAAAGGTTCGTCTATGCAAATTGATGCTGAAAAATATCAATCTTTTAATACTTGATGAGCCTACTAACCACCTAGATATTGATGCTAAAGAGGAGTTAAAGAAAGCTGTTAAAGAGTTTAAAGGAACTGTGCTTCTAGTAAGCCATGAACCTGATTTTTATATGGACGTCGTAACTGATGTATGGAATGTTGAAGATTGGACTACTAAAATAGTTTAATATTTTTATTAAAGAGAGAGTTTTATTCTCTCTTTTTATTTTTTTCATTTTGAAAAAACTTACTATTTCAATTTTCATTTTGAAAATTTTTCCATTTTGAAAAACTATCATCTTATATATTTTAATTGAAAAAGTAATAATTAAGATCTTATTTAACTAATCTTATTTTTTTATTGCTTGGCACTATTTTTGCTTATATAATAAGTGAAATAATTTTTCTGGGAGGATTTTAAAAAATTATGGAAAACAATCAATCAAAAAAGAATTGGGTTTTAAAAGCCCTTGACGTTGTTGAGAGAGTTGGAAATGGACTTCCACACCCTACTACAATGTTCATTATTTTCACTCTTATACTTATAGCAGTATCTTATATCACTGCAAAAATGGGAGTAAAAGTTTCTTACGAAACTTATGACAGTGCTACAAAATCTTTAATTACTAAAGAAACTGCTGTTGTAAATCTACTTTCTCCAGATAGTATAAGATTTATGTATACTTCTGTTATCAACAACTTTACTAGCTTTATAGCTCTAGGAACTGTATTTACTATTATTATGGGAGTTGGAGTTGCTGATGGTAGTGGATTTATGGCTGCTGTACTAAAGAAAATAGTTGCAGTTACACCAAGAAGAGCTGTTACAGCTACTGTTATTTTCCTTGGAATTATGTCTAATGTTGCATCATCAACTGGTTATGTTATGCTTGTTCCACTTGGAGCTATTCTATTTATGAGTTTTGGAAGACATCCAATAGCTGGACTTGCTGCTACTTTTGCTGGAGTTTCTGGGGGATGGAGTGCCAACCTATTAATAGGTACTAATGACCCTGTATTTGCTGGAATGTCTACTGAAGCTGCTAGAATGATCAATCCAAACTATATTGTACTTCCAACAGGAAACTGGTATTTTATGGTTGCATCAACTTTCCTTATTACATTTGTAGGAACTCTTGTTACTGAAAAGATAATAGAGCCTAGATTAGGAGAGTATATTCCAGAGGAAAAAATAGCTGTAGATGATATCTCTCTTGATGAAAAAAGAGGTATGAAATTTGCATTAATCAGCTTAGTTGTATTCTTTATTGTTGTTGGGCTTCTTGTTGTACCTGAAAATGCACTACTTAGAAATCCTGCAACTGGTGAACTTCTTCGTTCTCCATTTATGAGTGGAATTGTATTTTTAATGTCTATGTTCTTTATGATTCCAGGAGTTTTCTATGGAATTGGAGCTAGAACTATAAAATCTGATAAAGATATTATTAACTTAATGGTTAAATCAATAAATAATCTTTCTGGATTTATGGTATTAATATTCTTTGCTGCTCAATTTGTGGTTTTCTTTAACTACTCAAACCTTGGAATTATCCTTTCTGTAAAGGGAGCTAATTTCTTACAAGAAACTGGATTTGTTGGAGTTCCATTAATATTTGCATTTATAGTAATGACTGCTATTATAAATATATTTATCGCTGTTGACTCAGCAAAATGGGCTATTATGGCACCTATATTTGTACCTATGTTTATGAGAATTGGATTCTCTCCTGAACTTACTCAAGCTGCTTACAGAGTAGGAGATTCATGTACAAATGTAATTGCACCATTGATGCCATTCTTCCCATTAGTTGTGGCATTTGCTCAAAAATATGATAAGAAAAGTGGTATGGGAACTATGATCTCATTGATGCTTCCATACTCAATCGCCTTCTTAATAGGATGGATTCTTCTTCTTATCATTTGGTTTGTATTTAATATCCCACTAGGAATTGGTGGTGGAATTCACTATCTAGGAATGTAAAAAATAAAAGGAGATGAAGTGTATATGGACAATAATAATTTAGAAAAAGTTTTAAAAATATTAGAAGAGGAGTTAATACCTGCTGAAGGTTGTACTGAACCAATTGCTATTGCTTATGCAGCTAGTAAATTAAGAAGTGTTCTTGGAAATGTTCCTGAAAAAATAGATATCTATCTTTCTGGAAATATAGTAAAAAATGTTAAAAGTGTAAAAATCCCTAACTCTAATGGAATGGTTGGAATAGAAGCTTCAGTTGCTATGGGTACTATCCTTGGTGAATGTGAAGGAGAACTTATGGTTATTGCCCATGTTGATACTACTCGTCTACCTGAAGTAAAAAAGTACCTTGATTCTAATAAAATTCATGTACATCTAAATGATGGAGATATAAAATTATACATAAGAATAGAAGGAACTTATGGTAATGATTCTGCTATGGTAGAGATTCAAAACTATCACACAAATATCACTAGAATCTTTAAAAATGGTGAAGAATTAAAAGGTTGTCTATGTGACGACTGCTCTTGTGATAGCGTAATGACTGACAGAGAGTTTTTATCTGTTGAGCTAATCTACAATTTAGCAAAAACTATTGATCTATCTTTAATTGAACCAACTTTTAAAAAAGTTATTGATTATAATACAGCTATTGCAAATGAAGGATTAACAAACTATTATGGACTTTCTATTGGAAAACTTATGAAAGAGGGAATTGAAGAAGGATTCTATGGAAATGATTTAAGAAACAACATGGCATCTTTTGCAAGTGCTGGAAGTGATGCTAGAATGAATGGTTGCTCACTACCTGTTATGACTACAAGTGGAAGTGGAAACCAAGGAATGACTTGTTCACTACCTGTAATTAAATTCTGTGAATTAAAAAATCTTCCATATGAGCAACTTATCAGAGGATTATTCTTCTCTCATATGACTACAATCCATATTAAAAGCAACATAGGAAGATTATCAGCATATTGTGGAGCTATATGTGCAAGTGCTGGAGTTGCTGGAGCTATCTCATTCCTATCTGGACTTTCTGTTGAACAAATAGGTTATGCTATTGAAACTACTCTTGGAACAATGTCTGGAGTTATCTGTGACGGAGCTAAAAGTTCATGTGCAACTAAAATTGCAAGTGGAGTAGCTGCTGCACTTGATGGATATTATGCAGCTTCTAAAAATAGAAAATTCGAATTTGGAGAGGGAATCATTGGTAGAAATGTTGAGTCTACTATTAAAAATGTAGGAACTCTTGGACAAGTTGGAATGAAGATAACTGATGAAGTTATTCTTGATATAATGATTAAAAATAAATAGTTTTTTCTGAGGGGCTGAAATAAAATTCAGCCCTTTTTTTATTATCAATTGAAAAAAAATATTAAAAATAGTATACTTTTTGTAATAACTTAATTGTAGGAGGAAAAATGAAAAAAAATTCAAATATAATAGAAAAAATAGAAGCTCCTGGTTGGGATGCCATTGTAGCTACCTTTGAAAAGATATACCCAACTCAAAAAGAGCCTTTACACTATGCTCCAATGCTTTCTTGGCGTCTTGGTGGAGAAGATCCATTAGATGGAATAAGTGTATATGATGGTGGAGATTATTTTCATTTTGTAACTTTTGGTTTTTCTGAACTTTATGAAAAAGAATCTGAAGATTATGAATACAGTGGTTATGGATTTGAACTTACATTAAAACTAAAAAAATCCTCTCTTATTAATAAAGATGATGAAATAGGTTGCATCTGTGGAATTTTACAATCTCTTGCTAAAATTTCATATGAAGATGGAAGTATATTCCAACCTTATGAATATATATATACAGGACAAAAAACAGGTATGGATTCACGTTCTAAATCTAATATAACTGGATTTGTTACTACTCTTGATGAAGCTGGAGAGATCAGCACTCCAAATGGAAAAGTTCAATTTGTTCAACTTATTGGAGTTACAGATAAAGAGTTAAAACAGATTATAGATGAAAAAATAGGTGTAGAAGAGTTGATCAAAAAACTTGGAAATACACTAACTGATTATAAGAGAAAATCTCTTTTCTAATATGTATATGATCAATAATAAATATTACTATCTTAAAAAGATCAAAGATAAAAAGAAAAACTTAGATCTTCTCCTATTAGCTGATCCTGAAGAGGAGGCTATTGATAAATATATTGATAATTGTGAGGTTTTTGAATTTTACCATAGAGATATTTTAATAGGACAAGGGGCTGTAATGGAACTTTCTTCTACTGTTTATGAGATAAAAAACTTTGCTATCTATGAAAAATTTCATAACTGCGGTTATGGTAAAATATTGATTAACCTTCTGTGTGAAAAATATTTAGAAAACTTTAAAAATAGATATATTATAGTAGGAACTTCTGAGCAGAGAGTTGGATTTTACAAAAAATGTGGATTTCAATTTTCACATATTGTTAAGGATTTTTTTATTACTAACTATAAACAACCAATCTTTGAAAATGGAATTCAATGTAAAGATATGTTTTACTTAAAATTTAAGGAGGTAACTATGGAAAATTTTGCTTATTACACACCAACAAAAGTTGTTTTTGGGAAAGATGAAGAAAAAAATGTTGGTAAACTTGCTAAAGATTTTGGAGCTAAAAAAGTTTTAATCCATTATGGTGGAGGTAGTGCTGTAAGAAATGGTTTAATAGATAGAATTAAAACTTCTTTAAGTGAAGAAAATATCGCTTTTGTAGAATTGGGAGGGGTTAAACCAAATCCAAGATTATCTCTTATATATGAAGGAATAAAATTAGCTAAAGAAAATGGTATAGATTTTATCTTAGCAGTAGGTGGAGGAAGTGTTATTGACTCAGCCAAAGGAATTGGTTATGGAGTTGCTAATCCTGATATAGAAGATGTTTGGGATCTATATATTGGAAAGAAAAAAACTCAAAAATGTGCTCCTATTGGAGTTGTTTTAACAATAGCTGCTGCTGGAAGTGAAATGAGTAGTGGAAGTGTTGTTACTAAAGAGGATGAGCAATTAAAAAGATCTTATGGTTGTGACAATGCAAGACCTAAATTTGCTATAATGAATCCTGAACTTACTTATACTTTACCTAAATATCAAATAGCTTGTGGAGTTGTAGATATTATGATGCACACAATGGAAAGATATTTCTCTCCTGTTGGAAACTTAGAACTTACTGATAAGATAGCAGAGGGACTTTTAAAAACAATGATAAAATATGGAAAACTATCATTAGAAAATCCTACTAACTATGAAGCTAGAGCTGAAATAATGTGGGCAAGTTCTTTAGCACACAATGGTTTAACTGGTTGTGGTGGAATTGGAGATTGGTCAACTCATCAATTAGAGCATGATTTAGGTGGAGTTTATGATATAGCTCACGGAGCTGGATTATCTGCTGTTTGGGGATCTTGGGCAAGATATGTCTATAAAGAAAATCCAAGAAGATTTGCACAATTTGCTGAAAATGTATTTGGAATAGAAAAAGTAGGAACAGATGAAGAGATGGCAATTAAAGGAATAGAAGCTATGGAAAACTTCTATAAAGAGATTGAGATGCCTATATCTATCTCTGAAACTGGAATCAATCTATCTGATGAAGATGTAGAGATGTTAGCTGAAAAGTGTAGCAACAATGGAACTAGATATATAGGTTCATTTAAAAAACTATTTAAAGAGGATATGGCAAAAATATATTCTATGGCAAGATAGCAAAAAGACCTGTTTTCACAGGTCTTTTTCTTTTTAAATATATAAATAAATTAAAGGGTTCAGGCAATTTAAGCATTTAAAAATTTATCGTAATATTTAGCCAATCCACCAGTTGATGTCTCTTTATAAGATGAGCACATGTCACTTCCTGTTTCTTTCATAGTGATTACAACTTGATCGAAACTAATAGTGTGTTCTCCATTTGTTGAAAGAGCATAATCAGCTGTATTTAAAGATCTAACTGCAACAATAGCATTTCTCTCTATACAAGGGATTTGTACATATCCACCAACAGGGTCACAAGTCATTCCTAAGTGGTGTTCCATTCCCATCTCTGCTGCATACTCAATTTGATCTATATTTCCACCTAAAATATATACTGCCATTCCAGATGCCATAGAACACGCTGCTCCAATTTCAGCTTGGCAACCAGCTTCTGCTCCAGATATAGTTGCATTTTCTTTAATTAGATTTCCTATTAATCCAGCTATTGCAAGAGCTCTTAAAGATGTAGTTTCATCTAACTCATACTCTTCAATTAAAGCTCTTAAAAGTCCAGGAATAACCCCAGCTGCCCCACAAGTAGGTGCTGTTACAATAGTTCCTGCACTACTGTTCTCTTCAGCCACTGCAAGAGCATAAGCAAAAATCTTTTTAGTAACAACTAAATAGTTTTTCTTTTTGTCAATTTTATCATAGATCTCTTTAGCTTTTCTTGGATATCTTAATTTTCCTGGAAGTACTCCATCTTTTTTAATTCCTCTTGATACTGCTGCATTCATTGTATCAAGAATATTTTTTAGATGATCCCAAATCTCTTTTCCTTCACAGTGTTCAACATATTCCCAAAGCTCTTTGTTGTTTTCTTTACACCATTTAATGATATCATCCATTTTAGTAAGTGGGTAACATTTTCCAGCATTACTTCTACTATCAGTAAGCTCTTTTATTGTTCCTCCACCAACTGAAAATACTAACCAATCTTTTAATACATTTCCATTCTCATCTAATGCTTCAAATTTCATTCCATTAGTATGATATGGATGAATAAATTCTGGCATCCACACTATCTCAGTTTTCTTTGGTTTTAAAGTTTCCTCTATTATCCAGTCAGTTAAATGCCCTTTTCCTGTTGCTGCTAAACTTCCATAAAGTTCTACTCTATATGAAACGGCATCTTCTGTTTCTGCTTTAAATCTCTTAGCTGCTCTCTCTGGTCCCATTGTATGTGAACTAGATGGTCCACAACCTATTTTAAATAATTCCTTTAAACTATCCACAAAACTGCCTCCTTATTCTATTTTCCTCTTATCTCATCAACTGTTTTAATCTTATAGTTCTTAAATATTATTGAACCTAAGAAACCTGCAAATATTCCTGCTCCTGCACACATTAATGCCACTTTTGTAACTGTTAAAGCATCATTAAATCCGTACATTACCATAAGTCCTGCTATTGGTGTAGCTGTTCCAGTAGCATTGTTTATTAAACCAAATAATGCAACTATCACTCCTGCTAATGCTCCACCTATAAAGTTTGTTACATATACTGGAATTGGGTTAGCTGAAATTATATCTGCTTGAGTTAATGGCTCTATTGCCACTGCTATTGTAGTTTTTCTATCTCCAAATCCCATTCTGTGGAAGAATACTCCATTCATAAAAGATGATCCCATTACTGAAAGAGCCCCTATTGCCATTGGTACTCCTGTAAGTCCAAGCATTGCTGTAAGTGCCATTGATGAAAGAGGTGCAGTAGCTACTACTGTTATAATTCCTCCTAAGATAATTCCCATTAAAATTGGGCTTGTATGAGAAGCACTTTCTAATATTCCACCAATATTTAAAAGTGTTGAATTTACTACTGGATTAGAAACTGCTGCTATAAGTCTTGCTAAAGGTGCAATAAAACAGATAATAACTATTAGATCTAGCCCTTGAGGAACAACCTTTTCAATTCTTGGTACTACAAATGATAGTATATATCCTGCTAAGAACCCAGGAAGAATTCCAAATCCTGCAACTGATGCTCCAATTAGTATTGCATAAGTTGGATTAACTCCTAAAGCAATTGGAACTAATGCTCCTGCTGCAACTCCACCCATTGAACCTGCTGCTTGTCCAACTCCTTTTAAAAACTCAATTCCTAAAAGATCTCCTCCTACATAAAGTTGAAATGCTTCAACTAAAAAGCTTGCTGTTGCTGCTCCTGCTAATGCTCCCATAGCCTTCATACCCTTAGGCATCTTTAAACTAAATAGTGAAAAACCTGCTAATACTACAAGTAATAAAACAACTCCTTTTAAAATTTCCATTTTCGTCTCCTTTTACCCTTATCTTTTTAATTTAAACTTAACTTTGTATAGTTTAACAACACTTATTATTCTCTTAGTGAACAATAGATGTTTTTTTGACATAAAAAAATTACAGGAAGATTATAGCATAGAGATTATATTATTTCAATAATTTTTTTCATTATTTTGAAAATAATTTCAATTTAAGTTATAATTTTTTCCTTCAATATGCAATTTTTCGCTATTTTTTATACTAAAATGAAATTATATTATAGTGATATTATTTTAACTTTTTTATAAAGTGTGATATAATTATAAGGAATTATTTTTATTTAATGGAGGTTATACTTTAATGAAATTAGGGGAAAAGATCAAGGCTATAAGAAAAAAATTAGGATACACTCTTCAAGAACTTTCAGAAAAAACAGAGTTATCAATCGGTTTTTTAAGTAATATTGAAAGAGACCTAAATAGCCCTTCAATCAGTAATCTACAACAGATTTGCCAAGCTCTTAATGTAAACTTAATGGAAATTTTAGACAATACTCTTAATCTATCTCCTGTTACTAAAAAAGAGGAGAGAGAGGAGATTTTTGTAAACATGGAATCTCATGTAAAAGTTGAAAGTTTACTTAATGGAAAATCAAATTTTAATGGTATAGCTATAACTATTGAAGGTGGAGATACATTTAGTGATATGTCTTGGGGGCACTCATATTCAGAAATTGGAGTTGTTATCACTGGGGAATTAGAAATTGAAGTGGATAAAGAGATATTTTTATTAAAAGAGGGAGATTCTATTGTTATCAAAGAGGGAGCTCCACACAGATATAAAAATCCTAAAAATACTCCATCAGTAGTATATTGGTTCTCAAGTAAAAAATAATTTTTCAAAATAATGGAATTTCATTAAAATGAAAAGTAGGAGTTAACAATGGAAATTATAACTTTAATTGAAAATAATCTTGGAAAAAATCAAAATTTAAAAAATGAATTTGGACTCTCTTTTTTTATTAAAGATGAGGATATTGAACTTATCTTTGATACTGGACAAACAGGGCTATTTTTTCATAATTTTAAGGAGTTAGATATTGTTCCTAATAATATAAAACATATTGTTTTAAGCCACAGCCACTATGATCATACTGGTGGCTTAAAAACTTTTATTGAAAATTCCAATAAAGATTTTACTCTATATATTACTCCAAAATTTTTTCAAGAAAAATATAGAATAAAACCTGATATAAAAGAGTTTTTAGGAAATAATTTTGATTTAGAATATTTAGAAAAAAACAAAATAGATATTAAATATATTTCTAATGGTTTTAAACTTTCAAAAAATATAGGTTTTTTCACAGATTTTAAAAGTTATTTTGATTTTGAACCACCTGCTGAGTATTATTTTAGAAAAATAGGAGATTCTTTTATTTTAGATCATATGAATGATGAGCTAGTTATAGGTTTAGATACCCCAAAGGGAATGGTTTTAATTTGTGGTTGCTCTCATATTGGAATTTGTAATATTATTGAGAGTATAACTAACGAAACTGGAAAAAATATCTATGGAGTTATTGGGGGACTACACCTTTCAAGAGCTAGTGATGAGAGAATTGAAAAAACTGCACAATATTTTCTGGAAAAAAATATTAAATTTTTAGCTGTTTCCCATTGTACTGGGGAAAAAGCATTGAGCTATTTTAAAAATTTAGATATTAAGTTAATGTCTAATAATACTGGAGATAAAATTATATTTTAATTAAATTTAGGGTTGTGATAAAGTAGCATTTTTACTTTACCACAACCCCTTTTTATTAAATTATTATTTTATTAAAGCTGATAGTTTTAAAATAGCTTTAGCATAGATCTCCATACCTTGTTTTAACATATTTATATCCATGCTCTCATCAAAACTATGAGGATTTCCCTTATACTCTTTAAAGTTTGGTCCAAAAGCAACTGTATTAGGCATAAGTTTTGCATATGTTCCACCACCTAAAGCAGCTGGCTCCTCATCTCTACCTGTAACCTCTTGGTATACATCTTGTAACTCTTTTACAAGAGGGTGAGATTTTTCAAAGTAAAGAGGTGGATTGTGATTTTCTTTAAAGAAAACTACATTTCCATTTTTACCTGCTTCATCTAATCTTGAATCAAGTGTTTTTTCATCTATTGATGCTGGATATCTTATATTAAATTTAACAAATATCTCATCATTTACAATATTTGTTATACCTGCACTTATAGTAAGATCTCCTACTTCCTCATTTTCAGTTTTTATTCCTAAATTAATTCCATCATAAGTTTCTCCAACTTTTGTAGCTATAAATTCTACAAACTCTTTTGCAGAATCTTTCTCATCTAAAATTAAATTTAAAAGTTGATACATTCCTAAAAGAGCATTTATTCCCTTTTGTGGTGAACTAGCATGAGCTGATTTTCCAATACATTTAACTGTATCTCCATCTATTTCAAAATGGTTGTTAGAGTATTTTTCTACTTCTGCTATCTTCTCATTTAAATTAATTTTACTTGTATCTTTTAATTTTAGAGTACATAGTTCTGGAACAATGTTAGATCTTGTTCCTGCTTTTAATTCAAGAATATTTGTATTTGAAAGATTCAATTTTTTTCTAAAAGAGAAAGTATAGATCCCTTTTTCTGAAAATATCACTGGAAATCTTCCATCTGGAGTAAAAGCATATTTTGGTGGTTGCTCTTTAGAAAGATAGTATTTTATATCTTCATCTCCACTCTCTTCATTAGTTCCAAAGATTATTCTCACTCTTTTATGAAAGTTAGGCTCAGTATCAACTACAGCTTTTAAAGAGTAAAGAGCTGAAATTATTGGTCCTTTATTATCAATAGCACCTCTTGCTACAAGTTGATCTCCAACTATTCTTCCCTCATATGGTGGTACACTCCAGTTTTCAATATCTCCTTCAGGTACTACATCTATATGCCCAAGAACAGCTATATATTCCTCTCCCTCTCCATACTCTGCATATCCTGCATAGTTATCTAAATTTTTAACTTTAAATTCTAGAGATTTAGCTATTTCTAGCACTTCATTTAAGGCTTTCTTTAGTTCAACTCCATAAGGAGCATCTTCTATTTTTTCACCTTTTACAGTTCTTATATTGATTATCTTGATAATATTATCTAATGTCTCATTAAAATGTTCATCAATATATCTTTTTAATTCCATAAAATCACTATCCAATTAAAGCTAGAGCTTGTTCTAATACTTTTTCACCTTTCATCATACCATAATCTATTGTATTGATAACTTCTACTTTCTTTCCTTTAGCTGCTGCTATTGGCTCAAGTTTAGCTTTTTTATATTTTACTTGTGGTCCTAATAGAAATACATCATAGTTATCTAAGTTCTCTTCAAATTTTGCTATACTTACTGCAGCAATTTCAGTTTCAATCCCTTTTTTATCTGCTGCTTCTTTCATTTTTTTAACCATAAGGCTTGTTGACATTCCTGCATCACATAATAATAATATTTTTTTCATATTCTTTCCTCCTCTTATATGTATATTAACAATAATAACTGTTTTCTATCTATTTATTTTCTTCTGCTTCTAATCTTTCCATTTCATCTTCCTCTTTTTTACTTGCTTTATCTATAATTCTTAAGAATGGAAGATAGATCATAGCTCCTATAATAAGGTTTACTATTTGAATTAATGCTCCACTTAAATCTCCTACTGTGATAAATCCACTGATTACTGCTGGTGTAGGCCATGGGAAAGCTACTCCTAGTGGTTTTGAAACTAATCCTATGTTCATAGCTATATATTGAGTTGTTACCATAACTATTGGTACAATATTAAATGGAATTAGCATAATTGGGTTTAAAATTATAGGTAATCCAAATAGTACTGGCTCATTGATATTGAAGATTCCTGGAACAATTCCAATAGCTCCAACACTTTTTATATGTTTACTCTTAGCAAAGATTACGATAGCAAGTAATAGTGATAGTGTAACTCCTGCTCCTCCCATCCATATCATATCAAAGAATTGCTCTGTTATAACATGTGGTAGAGGTTGTCCAGCTTGTAATGCTGCTATATTTTCAGCTTGGTTTTCTAACCAGAATGGTCTTACAAATCCATTTACCATTGATCCACTGTTAATTCCTACTGACCAAAGAATTGAGATTGCAAATACAGTAAGAATTGAACCAATATATGATGTTCCTAATGCTCTTAATGGAAGTGCTAACATTTTATATACAAAGTCATGAATTGTTCCATAAGAAGTATGTTCCATTCCCACTCTTAATAGAAGAGCTGTTGCAAGAATAACTGTTCCTGGAATAAGAGCTTCAAATGATTTTATTACTTCAGGTGGAACTCCATCAGGCATTTTTACTAAGATATCTCTTTTTACAAAGAAATGGAATATTTTTACTGTTACAACACCGATTACCATAGCAACAAACATTCCCTTACTTCCTAGCCAAGTAAATGTTATTACTTGTCCAAACTCACTTGTATTTCCAAGTGGAGTAAGAATTAAGAATGATGCTAGTGATAATAATCCAACTGCTATACTATCAAGTTCAAATTGTTTTGCCAATTGTTGTGCTACAAGAAAAGCTACAAATAGTGCTATTAAGTTAAATGTTGCACTTACTGGAATATCAAAGATATCTTTCCAGTTTTCTCCTAAAAGACTTGCCATTCCTCTTTGATATGCTGGTAAAGGGAAAGCTGTTATCATTAAGAATAATGATCCTATCATTAGTAGAGGCATCATCATTATAAATGCTCTTCTAATTCCATTGACATATTTATTTTCTGCAATCCAAGCTGCTACAGGTACTAATTTTTCTTCTAATATCTCTATCGCTTTACTCATTGTCTTCTCCTTTATTTTAATATAATTTCTAAATTTCTTCTAATGGTTTTTGAATATTTCTCTTATACTCTTCCATATACTCTTTAGATGCTACTTCTATTTTAACCTCTTTAACTGTTTTGTCCTCATTAAATACAGGATTTGCTAAATATACTTTTGGCTCCTCTTCAGATGTTGATGCTACAAAAGTAAATTCAACATTTGTTCCTATTCCCCATTCACCCTTGTTATTCATTGCAATAACAGATATAGCCCCAGCTACTCCTCTTCTTCTTCTCAATTGCTCTGAAAAGTCTTCTACTGCTGATTGAGCTGCTTCCATTGGAGACATTCCATTTCTCATTCTTTGAACAGTTTCATATGAAAGACAACCTTTCATTATATCCTCTCCAAGTCCTGTTGCTGCTGCTCCTCCAACTTCATTATCCACATAGAATCCAGATCCTGAAACTGGTGAATCTCCAACTCTTCCTCTTTTCTTCATAAATAATCCACTTGTTGAAGTTGCAACTGCCATATCTTTTTCACTGTCTAATCCAATCATACAAACAGTATCATGCCCATCATATGGTGAAAGATTTTTTTCATTGATCTCTTTCATTCTTATTTCCCAAGTTTTTTTAGCTCTCTCTGTAAGCATATTTTGTCTTACAAATCCATTTTTATGTGCATAAGCTTCTGCTCCAGCTCCTACTAAGAAAATATTAAATCTATCTTCACTTAATTTTCTAGCTATGCTCACAGGGTTTTTATAATCTTTTATTCCTGCTATTGCTCCTATTGATAGTGTTTTTCCATCCATAAAAGCAGCATCTAATTCAACTTCACAATTTTCATTTGGAAGTCCTCCATAACCTACTGATTTATAGAAAGGATAATCTTCAACTTGCATTATTGCTTTTTCTACTGCATCTTGACATTTTCCATTATTTTTTAATATATCAGCACCTAGAGCAACACCGTCAGCAGCCATTCTCCAAGTTGCTATAATTCCCCACTTTCTCATTATTTTCTCACTCCCATAGCTTTATACATCTCTATCATCTCTTCAACTAATTCTCTTGCTAATATTGAGTTCATTAAATGATCTTGTGCATGAACCATAAGAAGATTAATTTCAACTTTATTTCCATCAGCTTCATTACAAATAAGCTCTGTTTGCATCTCATGAGCTTTTAAAGATTTTTCTCTAGCCTCTTTTAAAAGTTCCTCAGCAGCTTCAAAATTTCCATTTTTAGCTTCACTTAAAGCTTCATAAGCTAAGCTTCTAGCTTCTCCAGAGTTTCCTACTATTGTCATTGCTATCTCTTCTAAATCCATATTCATTTTAACGCCTCCTAAAAACTTTTTTTAATTTTCATATTTTACTTATATCACTATAAAAAAAATATGTCAAAATTCATGTTTTATGATCTGTTATCGTTAAAAAAGTAACAATATAGAGAAAAAATTGAAAAAAATAGTGATTTATGCTATTATAAAAGCAATATAACGAAAATTTTTTTTCTTTATTTCGTTTAAAAATAAAAAAATTACTATTTTAAAAAATTTTTTTTACAAGGAGTTCAATATGAATCTTAATATTTTAAAAAATAATATAAATATTGACTTTTCAAAACATCTTAATAAGAAAGAGAGGGAGTTTATAAAATCTCTAGATATAAAAGAAAAAAATATAACTATCTCTTTAGAAAAATTTATAAAAGATTTTAGTTTTGATTTAAAAGAGGAAGTTATAAAATTCTTTGTATCTCTTTTAAATAAATATATTGTTCTTTCTTCAGAATCAGACAATTATATTAGTTATATATCAATACTTCAATCTTTTCAAATACTGGAAGATAAGATAACTTTAACATTTTCTGATGAGATTTTAAGTTCTTTTAAAAAGGAAACTTATTTTGAAAAACTAGGAATTAACAAAATTATAACCTTTGAAGAGAAATTTTCATATAAACTATTTCAATACCTAAAACATAGATCTGAAAATATTGTTTTTATCTCTTTAGAGGAACTTAGAGAACTTTTAGAGATAAAGGAATCCTATAAAAGATTCTTTGATATTGAGAAAAATATTCTTCTTCCTATCTTAAAGGACTTAAACGAAAATGGAGATATGGAAATTACATATAGCAAAAATAAGAGTGGAGAGTATAAAACTGCTAAGATTTTAGGGGTGACTTTTAAAAAGGAAAACTCAGAGGTTAAAAATAGTGTTATCAACGAAATTATGCAACTAATTAGCCATAAAATCAATGATTTTTCAGAGATTTACAATCTCATTATAAATAATCTATATGAACATGGGGAAGAGTATGTTAGAGAAAATGTTGAGTTTGCTTTAAATAATAGTATTGGTAATTTTGATGGATATTTGAAAAAGCTATTTAATAGAGAATTAATTATTAAAAAGCCATATTTAACAATCAAAAAGAGATTTAAAAGCCTTTTTGACCTTCATATGGAAGTTTTAAAGATAGCTCAAAAAGAGAGTGAATACCCTTCAAATTTAAAGTTTTTAATAAAAATTTATTCTCTGAAAGATGGAGATAGTGTCATTTGTGATGGAAAGGATATATATTTAAAGATTACTTATAGTAAAAACGGGCTTTCTATTATAGAGATATTCCACCAAGATATCTAAAACTTATATTTTATCGTTCTAATAATTAAAGTAAAAATATATTATCACTAACATCAAGATGACGTAATTTCCAAAAGTAAAGAAGTGCAAACGACTATTACTTTTGAGACACAGGCGAAGTCCTGTGCGACATTAATTTTTTAGAATCCCTCAGCGAAATGAAGTTAAGAAAATGCAACGTGTTTGAGGCACAGCCGAGTTCCAAAAATAGAGGAACTTTAGTGACTACTATTTTTGAGATGCAGGAGTGGAACTCCTGCGATACCCATACGGAATAAGCCTAGGGATTCTTTATTCACTGACATGGAGACAACTTGATGTTAAAAAAGAAAATTTGATAACTTAACTTGATTAATAATCACTAAATGCAAAGGTACTTTGCTGTAAAATTAACGATATATTAGAAAACCTAACTTAGCTAGATAAATATAAGTTTACAAGTTAATAGTCACAAAGAAAAAAGACAGAAGAAACTTCTGTCTTTTTTTATAGTATTTTCTATTTTTTTATAATAGATTAGTAAGCTATATTGTATAGTTTTTCTATATCTTCCAATGTTACATCTTTTGGATTTCCACCTGTACATACATCTGCTAACGCATCTTTTGATAGTTTTGGTAATCCTGATTCTGGGATGTTTATCTCTCTTAGTGTTTGTGGGATATGAACATCTTTTGATAGTTGTCTTACTGCTTCTACTGCTGCCTTAGCTGCTTCCTCTTTTGTCATTCCTGTTGTATCTACTCCCATAGCTCTTGCTATATCTCCATATTTATCTATACAAGCTGACATATTAAATTCCATTACTATTGGTAGTAATAGTGCATTTGCTACTCCGTGAGGTATATCATATACTGCTCCTAGTGGATGAGCCATTGAGTGAACTATTCCTAGTCCTACATTTGAGAATCCCATTCCTGCTACATATTGAGCTATACTCATTCCTTCCATATCTGTTAAGTTTTTATCTGCTACTGCTCCTCTTAGGTGTTTTCCTATCATTTCAATAGCTTTTAGCTCAAACATATCTGATATTACATGAGCTCCTTTTGTTATATATCCTTCTATTGCATGTGTTAAAGCATCCATTCCTGTTGCTGCTATTGTTTTATTTGGCATTGTTAACATTAATTCAGCATCTACTATTGCTACTAATGGTATATCTTTTGGATCTACACATACTATTTTTCTATTTTCATCTTCTAATGTTATTACATAGTTAATTGTTACCTCTGCTGCTGTTCCACATGTTGTTGGAAGGGCAATTATTGGCACACATTTGTTTTTTGTTGGTGCTACTCCTTCTAGTGATTTTATATCTGCAAATTCAGGGTTATTTTTTACTATTGCTACTGCTTTTGCTGTATCTATTACAGATCCTCCACCTACTGCTATTAAGAAATCTGCTCCTGCTTTGTTGAAAGCTTCTAGTCCATCTTTACAGTTTTTAACTGTTGGGTTTTGTTTTATCTCTGTAAACTCTTCATAGGCTATTTCAGCTTTATCTAATACTTCTTTTACTTTATCTAATACTCCACAACTAGCTAATATTTTGTCACTTACTAAAAGAGCTTTTTTATATCCTCTTGCTTTTACTTCATTTGCTAGTTCTGCTCTACTTCCTATTCCAAAATAGCTTGTTTCATTTAAAATATATCTTGCCATATTTTCCCTCCAAAATTTTATTTATTCTACTCCCTATACTTATAGTATAATACAAAAATGTCATCTTGTGTACAAAATAATTTTTTATTTTACTTATCACTATATTTTAAGAATAAATAAATCTTTTTTTATTTTTGTTCATATACATATAATTTATTTTACCTCTGTATAGTAAAAAATATTTACAAAAATTTTAAGTATTATTATAATATAATTATAAAACATTTTAAATAAAAGGGGGAACTATATGAAAAAAATTATACTTATAGCATCTGTTATTTTAAGTTGTTTAAGTTTTGGAGCAACACCTAAAGAAAAAATATACCTGATTGGAGTGTTCAACCAAAACTTGGAATAATAAAAGGGGATTACTATAAAAATGAAAAAAGATTCCGTCAAGGTCATCTTGGAGTATTAGAAGTTGTTAAGAATAATGGAAAAATAGTGTTAGTTGAATTTAATGAAATGACAAGACCAAATTATTATAATCGTTATTTCCAAAATATTTCTAAACGTATGTCATCTTATAACTTTAAAATGGGAGAAGCAAAGGGAGTTGCTTGGATTCATGGAGTTCTAAAAGCTGAAAAGCAAATGTTAGATGAACAAAGACTTACAGGAGAATTTGATACTGTAGCTGGAGCTTCAAATAGTATTCAACAATCAATGATTCCTCTTGCAAAAGAACTAGAACCATCTACAAATAAACCATCTAATCAAAAATTTTATAGTATTGCTGAAGATTTAGGAAAAGGGATTACTGGTAGATTAAAAGTTATTGTTGAAGATGGCAAAATTATTTCATGCAGATATGATGAAATATTTGCTGATTCTCCAGAAAATATTAAACTTCCAAGACAAAAAAAATACTATAGACAATCAAAATATGAAAGTGTTGATTATGATGAAGATTCTCGTATTGGATTTAATATCCAAATGGATGCTTTAAATGAAAAAGTTGTAAAAACACAAAATATGTTGGATCTTACTGGACTTCCAGCAACTGAAGAAACAGGAGATTACAAAAAATCAGGATTTACAACTCGTAATACAGCTTGGGATAATTATTTAAAATTAGCTGAAAAATTACAAGAAGAAATGAAAAAAGATAAAGTATTAAAATAAGAAATTTTTTATAATCAATATAAAAAGAGGTTAAGTAAAATAGTTTAAATATTCTACTTAACCTCTTTATTTTTTAACTAATCTCTTCTAGCCACTACATTCATTTTAATAGCTTTTAATTTACATTTATCAAAGCATAATCCACAACCAATACATTTATCAGGATTTACTTTATGTTTTCCTTTTAATTCTCCTTCAATAGCTCCAACTGGACATACTTTTGCACACATTGTACATCCTACACATTTATCTTCTATTATTTCAGCTTTCTTTATCTCTTTAATTTCGCTTTTAATAGCTCCTGTAGGACATTTTCCTGCACATAATCCACATTGGATACATTTAGCTGGATCTATCTTAGCTAAGTTATTTTCAACTGTGATAGCTCCAACTGGACATGCTTTTGCACACATTCCACAACCGATACAAGCTGTTGAACAAGCTTTTCTAGCAACTGCACCTTTATCTTTAGATGAACAAGCAACAGTAACTTTTTTACTTTGAGGTAGCATAGCTATAACTTTCTTAGGACAAGTTTTTTGACATAATCCACAAGAGATACATTTATCTTCATTAACTTCTGCTATTCCTCTTTCATTAACTTTGATAGCTCCAACTGGACATACTTTTTCACAGTCCCCATGTCCTAAACATGAGTAAACACATGATTTATCTCCACCTGCATAAAGCATCATAGCTGCACAAGTTTGTAATTCTCCATCAAATTCATATATCTTAGTTGTTTTAGTATTATCTCCTTGACATAATACTTTTGCAACTATCTTCTCATCAGATACTTCTACAGATGCACCCATAATTTCTCCGATTTTAGTTGCTACAGCTCCTCCTCCTGGAGCACAAAGTGACATTGCTGCCCCTTCATTTACGATAGCTGCTGCATATCCAGAACATCCTGGAAATCCACATCCTCCACAGTTTGCACCTGGAAGGACACCCATTATTGCCTCAATCTTAGGATCAACTTCAATCTCGAACTTCATTGAAGCAAATGCTAAGAATAACCCCATAGCAAGCCCTGTTAGTCCTAACACTATAGCAGGCATCATTATTGCTTCCATATTAACCTCCAAAATATTTATATTTGCATTCCACTGAATCCCATAAATGCCATTGCTAGTAATCCTGCTGAAATAAATGCAATAGGAATACCTTTAAATGGTGCTGGGATTGCTGAGTATTCTATTCTTTCTCTAATTCCTGCTAATAATACTAATGCAAGTGAGAATCCAACAGCAACTGAGAATCCATTTACTAAAGTTTCAATAAAATTATATCCTTCTTGAATATTAATAATTGCTACCCCTAGTACAGCACAGTTAGTTGTGATAAGAGGTAAGAATACTCCTAGAGCTTTATATAAACCTGGTGATGTTTTAGCAATAGCCATTTCAACGAATTGAACTAGAGCTGCTATTATCAGGATAAAAGCTATAGTTTGTAGATATCCTAATCCAAATGGATCTAATAAAAAGTGATATACAAGCCAAGTTATTCCAGAAGCAATAGTAATAACAAATGTTACTGCCATTCCCATTCCTAAAGAAGCATCTACTTTTTTAGAAACTCCCATAAATGGACAACATCCTAAGAACTTAGCAAAGATAACGTTATTTATAAAAATTGAACCTATAATAATACTAAAAAGACTTCCAAAACTCACGATTATCCCTCCCTACTTTTTTTCATTTCAAGATAGTTTAGGAATGCTTTGATACAAGCTATTGTAAAGAAAGCTCCTGGAGCTAGTATAAATATAAGAGCTGGTGAATAGCTAGCTGGTGTTACTCTCATACCAAATACTGTTCCATTTCCTAAGATTTCTCTAATAATTCCTAAAACTGTTAAAGAAAGAGTAAATCCAAGTCCTGATCCAATTCCATCTAAGAAAGATGCAAATACACCATTTTTAGAAGCAAAACTTTCTGCTCTTCCTAGTACGATACAGTTAACAACTATAAGAGGAATGAATAGTCCTAATACTTTGTAAAGATCAGGAGTATAAGCCTTCATTACCATTTCAACTATTGTAACTAGTGATGCAATTATCATAATAAATGCTGGGATTCTTACTTGATCTGGAATTAATTTCTTAAATGCAGAAATTAAAAGGTTTGAAAAAGCAAGAACTGCAATAACTGCAAGTCCCATTGATAATCCGTTCATAGCTGAACTTGTTACCCCTAGTGTAGGACAAAGTCCCAAGAATAATACAAATATTGGGTTTTCTTTAAAAATTCCAGATACTATTATCTTTCCATAATTAGTTTTCATCTATTTTCTCACCCCGTTTTCATAAGCTGCTAATGTTCTCATTAAACCATCATAAACAGCTTTTGGAGATATTGTTGCTCCTGCGAAAGCGTCAACAGATTTATTGAATTCATGAGTTTTATCTTCTCCAATCCAGTGATCTTGCCACTCTCTCTCTTGAACTTTAGCTCCTAGTCCTGGAGTTTCTTGACATCCTATGATATCCATTCCAGCTATTTTACCATCTTTTGTTATTCCCATAACCCATTTAATATCTCCACCATATCCTGGTTGAGCTACAGTTGTAACATATCCTACAAGCTCTCCACCTTCATTATACCCTGGTATAAATTCAAGTCCTTCAGTTGTAACAGCTTCATCTTGTTTAAAGCTTTTTGCTACAGATAGAACTTTCATTCTAGCTTGGTTTACTGTTTTTAATTCATTTTCTTGAATTACAGTTTTAGTAAAGTCGTTTACAGCTCCTAAAACCCCTGCTGAAACAGCTGCAATTATTAAAAGAACTGCTCCATAGTGTACAAATCTATTTTTCATTAGACTTCACCTCACCAAATTTTTTAGGCTTAGTATATCTATTGATTAAAGGTACTACTCCGTTCATAATAAGAATTGAATAAGCAACACCTTCAGGATATCCACCTTTCATTCTAATTAGTGATATTAATAATCCTAATAGTAAAGCAAATATAATTTTTCCTTTTTCTGTATGAGGACTTGTTACCATATCAGTTGCCATGAAGAAAGCTCCTAAGAATAATCCTCCAGAAAGAATATGCATTACAGGATCTCCACCCATTGCCCAAGTAAGTACAAATACTGTACCAATTATTATTGCAGGGACTTTCCAATCTATTTGTTTTTTATAGATTAAGTATACTCCTCCAATTAATAGAGCTAATGCAGAAGTTTCTCCTAAACATCCTCCCATTTTTCCAATAAGAGCTTGTACATATTGGTTTCCTTCAGCTATTAGCATAGGATCTGCTGAAAGTCCTCTCATTGAAGTAAGAACTGTAGCTCCTCCCTTTCCATCTAATGTGAAAGTTGTGATAGCTACTGGCCATGAAGCTTGAACAAATGCTCTTCCTACTAATGCAGGGTTGAATACGTTATGTCCTAACCCTCCGAAAACCATTTTTCCAAGAGCTATAGCTACTACTGATCCAACTATAACATAAGGTAAAGCCATATTTACTGGAATAACGAAAGAAAATAAAATTCCTGTTAGAACAGCACTTCCATCAAATACTGATATCTCCTGTCCCATTACTTTTTGACAAACAAACTCTGTAACAATACATGATAAAATAGCAACTGCTGTTACAATTACGGCTCTGATTCCGAATACATAAACAGCAACTAAAAATGCTGGTATCAATGCTATTATTACATCATACATTACTTTTTCAACTGTTTCTGATGTTCTTATATGAGGTGATGGCCCCATTTTTAAAATACTAGACACTTGTACCCTCCTAATAACCTAAATTTCTTTTATTTTTTCATTGCTCTTAATTTTGATTTACCGATTTTAATAGCTTCTGTTAATGGTCTATTAGCTGGACAGATATAAGCACATGAACCACATTCAATACAATCCATTAAGTTATATTTTCCAATCTCTTCCCATTGCTCAAAAGCTGCTAATCTTGCAAACATAAGAGGTTCAAGTCCCATAGGACAAGCTCCTACACATTTTCCACAACCGATACAAGCTTTTGGTTTGTATGGATTTGTCTCTTCTTTTGTAAGTGCAAGAAGTCCAGAAGTTCCTTTAATAACAGGAGCTTCTTCAGAGAATTGAGCCATTCCCATCATAGGTCCTCCCATTACAAGTTTATCTACTATCTCTCTGTTTACTCCACAGTGATCTAGTATATAAGAGAACGGTGTTCCTATTGCTACCTTAACATTTTTTGGATTAGCTATTGCTTTTCCTGAAACTGTAACAACTTTTTCAATTAGAGGAATTCCATTTACTAATCCTTCATAGATTGCAGCTGCTGTACCAGTGTTTTGAACAACTACTCCTACAGCTGATGGAAGTTTTCCAGATGGAACTTCTCTATTTAAAACTGCTTTAATTAATTGTTTTTCTCCTCCTTGAGGATATTTTGTTTTTAAAGGTGCAATCTCAATTCCTGTACCCTCTGCTGCTTTTTTCATAGAAGCTATAGCTTCAGGTTTATTTTCTTCAATACCAACAATTGCTGTTTCTACACCTAGAATTTTTTTAATGATTTTAATACCATTAATTATGCTTTCTGGATGCTCAAGCATAAGTCTATTATCTGAGTTTAAGTATGGCTCACACTCTGCTCCGTTTAATAGTAAAGTATCGATTTTTACATCTGCTGGTGGATTAAGTTTTACATGAGTAGGGAAGCTTGCTCCTCCAATACCTACTATTCCTTTCTCTCTGATCATTGCTAATAAATCTTTTTTGTCAGCAGTTTCCCAATTTTCAATTTTTGGTAACTCTGCCCAAGTTTCTTCTCCATCATTTTCAATCATGATAGTTTTAATTCTTCCCATTAGTGGAAATACATGTTCTTCTATTTTCTTTACTGTTCCACTTACTGGTGAATGTATAGGAGATGTTAAAAATCCTTGAGAGTCAGCAATCTTTTGCCCTTTAAGAACTTTATCTCCAATTGCTACTATTGGATCTAGTGGTGATCCTATATGTTGTAATAAAGCTATATACAACATCTTTGGTGCTGCTAGTTTTTCAACTGGCATATTTTCTGTCTGAAGTTTATTTTCAGGCGGATGTACTCCTCCTCTGAAACCAAAAAATCTCATATGAATCTCCTTTCGTAAAGTTAATTTCTACTAATCAGTTTACCACATTTATGTCCATTTAACAATATCTTTTCGCATTTTTTTGAATTCTATCTTTTTACTTTTTGTTGTATTTCTGCATTATTCTGCCTAATTCAATATCAGCAACCATATCTAAGGCACATTTAGAAGCATTCTTTATCATTTCATCTACTGCCTCTTGTTCAATTTTATCAAACTGACCTAAGACAAAATCTATGGTATCATTTTTACTTTTTCCTATTCCACATTTTATACGTAAAAATTCATCTCCTAGATGAGATATAATAGATTTTATTCCATTATGTCCCCCTGAGCTTCCCTTCTCTTTTACTCTCAATTTTCCAACTGGTAGATCCATATCATCATAGATAACTATCATATCTTTCTTAGGATCAATCTTATAAAAATTTACTACTGCTACTATGGAATTACCACTTAAATTCATAAAAGTCAATGGCTTTAAAAATAAAACTTTTTCTCCATCAATTGTCTTTTCACTAAGTAACCCTTGAAATTTCTCTCTTTCCATAGTAATATTTAGTTCTTTTTGTAAATTATTAATAACTTCAAACCCCACATTGTGTCTTGTCTTAGCATATTTATCTCCAGGGTTTCCAAGTCCAACTACTAATTTCATATCATCTTCCTTTCTCTATAAAAGTTTAAAGAGGAAAACTACATAGCTTTCCTCTTATCAACTTTTCAATTATTTTTTAACATTCTGCATTAAATCTAAATTTTGCCAATCCACCTAAAGATGTCTCTTTGTACTCTTGTTTCAAATCCTTTCCTGTTTCTCCCATAGTTATTACAACTTGATCAAAAGAAACAGTGTGTTTTCCATCTGTATATAAGCTATATGCTGCTGAATCTAAAGCTCTTGCTGAAGCAGCTGCATTTCTCTCTATACAAGGGATTTGAACATATCCACCAACAGGATCACAAGTCAATCCTAGATGGTGTTCTAAAGCCATCTCTGCTGCATACTCTATCTGATCTAGAGAACCTCCTAATAGGAAACATGCCATTCCAGCTGCCATTGCACAAGCTGTTCCAACCTCTGCTTGACAACCTCCCTCAGCACCTGATATAGTTGCGTTTTCTTTAACTATATTTCCTATAAGTCCAGCTACTGCTAAACCTTTTAAAATCTCTTTCTCTGAAAGTTCATATTCCTCTCTCAAAGCATACATAAGCCCTGGAATTATTCCACAAGCTCCACATGTTGGGGCTGTAACAACCTTTCCTCCAGCTCCATTTTCCTCTGCAACTGCTAAGGTATAAGCAAATATTCTTCCAAGAAATCCACCTCTACTGTGGTTATTTCTTGCTTTTCTATAAAATCCTTGAGCTCTTCTTGAAAGTTTTAGTGTTCCAGGAAGTACACCTGTTTTATCAATTCCTCTCTCAACAGCTTCTGACATAGCATCCCAAATGATTTTTAAGAAGTCGAATATTCCCTCTCCTTCAAACTCTGTTACATATTCCCAATACTCTTTTCTCTCTCTTTCACACCAATTTTTAATATCTTCCATCTTTGAATATGGATAGATTTTTGAAGGGGCTCTTCTCTCTTGTCCAAGCTCCATTATAGTTCCTCCACCTACTGAGAATACTAGCCATTCATCTAATAAAGCTCCATTTTCATCATAAGCTCTAAACTTCATTCCATTAGTGTGATAGTCATAAACTATTTCAGGTAGCCATTTTATCTCTACTGGAATTGGTTTTAAAGTTTCAATTATTATCCAGTCTGTAAGATGTCCTTTTCCTGTAAGAGCTAGAGATCCATATAGTTCTACCTCATATCTTGCTGCTTTTGGATTTTTTTCCTTAAATTTTTTAGCTGCTCTTTCTGGTCCAATAGTGTGTGAACTAGAAGGCCCATTTCCCACTTTAAAAAGTTCTCTTAGAGAATCCATTTGTGTCCCTCCTAATGTTATTGTCTTATTTCCCCTCTATATTTTTTAGAAATAGTTTCCAACACCTTAGTTACAACATCATTTATCTCTTTTTCTTCAAGAGTTTTTACTTTATTTCTAAGTACAATACTTATAGCTACTGATTTTTTATCAGCATCTATTTTTTCTCCCTCATAAACGTCAAATATCTCTATTTTTTCAATTAATGGAGAAACTCTCTTTAGATCTTCAACCATATTTCCAACTAGAATATCTTTATCCATAACAATAGCAAGGTCTCTTGTTACCTCTGGATATTTTACTATTCTTTCATATTTTACTGCACTCTTAATATATTTTTCAGCTCTTGCTAAATCTATATCAGCTACATAAGCTCTCTCTCTCTTGATATCCATAGCTTCAAGTACATCTGGGTGAACCTCTCCAAATGTTCCTATAACATCATTTCCTATTTTGATATCAGCACTTCTTCCTGGATGGAAGTTTTCATTTGAGCTTCTTTCTAGTTTATATCTGTTGATTCCCATATATTCAAGAAGTTTTTCTACATATCCCTTCATAGTATAGAAGTCATACGCTTTTGGTTTTGGATTCCATAAAGTTCTCTCTGGTTTTCCTGCAATAGCTACACAGATTCTTAGATCTTCATTTGCTAACTCTTCAGCTGGAGTAAATACTTTTGATACTTCAAAGAATCTTAGATCAAATTGGTTTCTATTGAAGTTATCTCTAATATTAGCTAATAAGCTATACATAAGAGTTGGTCTAACAATTACCATATCTTCACTTAATGGGTTGCTTATTTCAATGACCTTATCTTTAATTTTTAAGATATCTAAAGCTTCTCTTGGAATAAATGTATAGTTTATTACTTCATGTAATCCAATCTCTTTTAAGATCTCTTTTAAATTGTCAGCTACTGAAATTTTGCTATCTTTTAATCCAGATTCTATATCTTCAACTGGCATAACAGCTTCAATATTTTCAAATCCATACATTCTAATAACTTCTTCATATAGATCTTCTGGTCTTGTTAAGTCAGTTCTATATGTAGGTGGTGTGATTAGTAACATATCTTGAGATAAAGTTTTTATTCCTAGTCCTAAGTTACTTAAAATTTTTCCAACTGTGTCAAACTCAAGTTTTTTACCAATGAAAGTATTTAATTTAGTTAGATTTAAAGGAATTTCAAACTTTTGAGGTTTTTCTATATATTTGTCTATAACTTCATCTAAAACCTCTCCAGATGCCACTTCAGCTATTAAAGCTGCAGCTCTATCTATTACTTCAGGAAGATTTTCAATATCTAATCCTCTCTCATTTCTATATCCAGAATCTGTTACAATTCCAAGTTTTTTTGCTGATTTTCTAATGTTATCTGGTGTGAAGTATGCAACTTCTAAGAATACATTTTTAGTTTCAGCTTCTATTTGTGTAGCTTGTCCACCTATAATTCCTGCAATAGCGATAGGTTTAACTTCGTCAGCTATCACAAGTTCTCCATTTACAAGCTCTCTCTCTACACCATCAAGAGTAGTGATTTTTTCTCCATTTTCTGCTGCTCTTACAACAACAGTATTATTTTCTAATTTATCTAAATCGAAAGCATGCATAGGTTGGTTATATTCAAACATTACAAAGTTTGTAATATCCACAATATTGTTTATAGGTTTTAGTCCCATAGCTCTTATTCTCTTTTTAAGCCATTCTGGAGATTCAGCAACAGTTACATTTCTGATAACTCTTCCCATGTATCTTTTGCATCTCTCTTTATCTTCAACTCTAACTTTAGCATAGTTATTAACTGAATCAATAACTTCACTTAAAGTGTATGAAGGATATTTTACCTTTCTTCCATAATAAGCTGCTACCTCTCTAGCAATTCCTATGTGAGAAAGACAATCTGGTCTATTTGGTGTAACTTCAAGTTCAAATATTACATCATCTAATCCAGCATATTTTCTATATTCTTCTCCAATAGGAGCATCTTCTGGAAGAATTATAATTCCATCTCCATCCTCTCCTATACCTAATTCAACTTGAGAGCATAGCATACCAAAAGATTCAACATCTCTTATTTTGCTCTTTTTAATTTTAAAATCTCCAGGAAGTACAGCTCCTATTTTAGCAACTACTACTTTATCTCCTAGTTTATGATTTGGAGCTCCACAGATGATTTGTAACTCCTCTTCATCTCCAACATTAACTTTTAATAGAGTTAATTTATCTGAATTTGGATGTTTTCCATACTCAGTAATTTGTCCAATTACAACATTATCTAAATGTTTTCCTTGTATATCAATAGCTTCTACCTCTTGCCCTATCATTGTTAAGGCGTTTTCTAATTGAGGTATATCTTCTTTTATATCTACATACTGTTTTAGCCAGTCTAGTGAAATTAGCATTGTTCCCTCCAGAAATTATTTAAATTTTTTTAAGAATCTTACATCGTTTTCAAAGAATGCTCTAAGGTCGTCTATACCATGTCTTAACATAGTAACTCTTTCAATTCCAACACCGAAAGCAAATCCACTTACTTCATTAGGATCATATCCTACTGCTTTTAAAACTTCTGGATCTACCATTCCGCATCCCATGATCTCTAACCAACCACTATCTTTACATACTCTACATCCTTTTCCTTTACATACAGCACATTGTACGTCCATTTCAGCACTTGGCTCTGTAAATGGGAAGAAGTGTGGTCTAAATCTAACTTCAGTTTCTCCAAAAACTTTCTTAACAAAATGAGTTAATATTCCTTTAAGATTTGCGAAAGAAATATTTTCCCCTATCATCAATCCTTCCATTTGGTGAAACATAGGTGTATGAGAAACATCATAGTCTGGTCTGTAAACTTTTCCTGGACAGATCATTCTAAATGGTGGTTTGTGGTTTAGCATATATCTTACTTGTACTGGTGATGTTTGAGTTCTTAAAACTACATCATCTGTTATGTAGAAAGTATCGCTTACATCTCTTGAAGGGTGTGTTTGTGGTATATTTAAAGCATCAAAGTTATATTTTACCCATTCTACTTCTGGTCCATCTGCCACATCAAATCCCATCTCAATGAATATATTTTTCATAAAATTCATTGTTTCTGTTATTGGATGGATAGTTCCAAGTTGAATATCCTCTCCTGGAAGAGTGATATCAAGTACCTCTTTTGATAATCTCTCCTCTTTCTCTTTTTCTTTAAGTTCAAGATTTTTTGTTTCTAACAAGTTAGTTATAAACTCTCTTGTTTCATTTACAAGTTGACCTAATACTGGTCTTTCCTCTGGAGAAAGATTTTTCATTCCCTTAGATATCTCTGTTAATTCTCCTTTTTTTCCTAATAGTTTAACTCTTATTTCTTCAAGTTCTTGTAAAGAAACAGCACTTTCAATTTTTACTTGTGCTTGCTCCCTTAATTGTGCTACCTTTTCCTTCATTTTTCCTCCCTGTGTTAAAGGCTACTTTAATTCTTTTATATATATTTCTAATTATTTTAAGATCTTTTTTGAAGAAAATCAATCTTTTCTTTATCCATTTTTAAAATTCCATATTGATTACTTAAAACAGCTCCGGGATTAAAAAGAGTTATTCCATCTTTTTCAATTAGTTCCTGTCTATGAGTGTGACCAAATATCACTATATCACACCCTAACTCTCTCCCCCTAGCCTCTATAATTCCATATGTTTGTTTTACTCCGTAATGATGACCATGAGCTAGGAGAACTCTGTGTTCTCCTAGCTCAATTACCATCTCATCTTCACTTTTTATATCATAAAAATCACAATTACCTTTAACAATGTAATATTTTGCCTCTGAGTGAATAAAAGAGAGATTTTCTCCATCTTCACTGTGATCCCCAGCACATATTACAACATCAGGTTGTTCCTTTTCATAAATCGAAATCAATCTTTCTAATCTTCCATGTGAATCTGATATTACCAATATTTTCATTATCTTACTCTTTCTATCCTATGAATATAGGAGCTTTGCTCTTCTCCAATAATTTTATACCATTTTTTCCAATTATCTTTTCAAAGAAATAACTTCTACTTAGATTTCCCATTATAAAGAAATTATATTGCCCTATTCTTTCTAAGATCTCATCATAGTTACCTGTTTTTATAACTCTATGATCAACTATTTTCTCTTTATCTTTTAAATAATTTAATAGAATATTATCTTCTAAATCTATATTAATTGAGAAAGAATCAAATTTTTTTACCTCTGTAAATAGATTTGTAAATTGATAGCAGCTTCTATTGATTTTTACCCCATCATCATTAGCTATCAACACTTTTTCTAAACTAACTAAAGGTTTTTCTCCTATTAGAATAATTGATTTATAGTTTCCTTTTAAAATTCCAACAATTCTCTCTGTTATTACCTCATTTTTTCCAACTAAAAGGGTATCACACTCTTTCATTTTCTCAGTAACAATTTCATTTACAAGTCCAATATCTACTTCTAATGATTCAGAAATTCCCTTAGCTTTAAGATCTCTTTCTATTCCTTCTATCTCTTCTTTTTCAACATCAGCCCAACCTTGCATTATAAATGGAGATCTTCCACCTAACATCATTCCATCTGTTGAAGCTGCTACTATCTTATCCCTTGACATATCTTTGATATACAATGGATAGATCTTAAATCCTAAACTATTTTGTAGATAAACTGCACTGTCAACAAGGTTTTCTCTTTCAATCTCATTTCCAAATAAAAGTAATGCTTTTCTCATAATACCACCCCTTTATTTCTGTTAACCTCTGATTTTAGTATTACTCTTCTGTTGAAACTTCATCTATCTCATCATCTTCAGATTTTACCTTTGTAATAGATACCACTTTCTCTCCATTATCTACTTTCATAACAATAACCCCTTGAGTTGCTCTTCCGTAGATAGTTATTGAGCTCATAGGCATTCTTATCACTATACCTGATGATGTTATAGCCATTAATTCTTCACTGTCTGGAGCTGGAAGAACAGAAACTACATCTCCTGTCTTAGCATTGCATCTCAAGTTGATAACTCCCTTACCAGATCTAGCTTGTAATGGATATTCATCTATTCTTGTTCTCTTTCCATATCCATTTTCAGTCATAGTAAGGATCATTCCATCTCTATCTTTTATAAGCATTGCTGAAACAACAGAGTCTCCCTCTTTCAATGTGATTGCCTTAACTCCCATAGTATCTCTTCCAGTAGCTCTTACATTGTCACTTCCAAATCTTATTGATTGTCCTAATTTAGTTGCTAATAGAAGTTCCTCTTTATCTATCTCCTCTATTAATCCTACGTATATTATATCATCTTCTGGCTTTAATTTAATAGCTTTTAATCCAGAATTATTAATATTTTTAAATTCATTTAGATTTGTTTTCTTAATAAGTCCCTCTTTAGTGACAAATACTACCTCATTTTCAGAAGAGAAGTCTCTTGTTTTGATTACTGCTCTTATCTTCTCATCCTCTCTAATTCTAATTATATTACTAATTAGTTTTCCTCTAGATTGTTTTGAAGATTCTGGAATCTCATAAACTTTTAGGTTAAATACTCTTCCTTGGTTTGTAAAGATCATTAAAGTATCTAAGTTTGTTGCTGAATCAATACTTACTACAAAGTCATCCTCTATAGTATTTTGGCTGGCAACTCCCTTTCCACCTCTTTTTTGAGCTTTATATTTACTTACTTCCATTCTCTTTACATATCCTTTATTTGTAAGAGTTAAAATAACACTTTCATCTTTAATTAGATCCTCTGGAAGTATCTCCATTCTTTCATTTTCTATAACAGTTTTTCTCTCGTCACCATATTTTTCTTTTAGATAAAGAAGCTCTTTCTTTATAATATCATATATTTTTGAATCGTGTGAAAGAATATCTTTTAATTCTAAAATATATTTCTCTATCTCAACATATTCAGCATCGATTTTTTCTCTCTCTAAACCTGTTAATCTTTGAAGTTTCATATCAAGAATAGCTCTTGATTGAACATCAGAGAATCCATATTTTTCAATTAAAACCTCTCTAGCTATATTTCCATCTGCTGATCCTCTAATTATCTCAATTATTCTATCAATATTTTCTAAGGCAATTCTATAACCTTGTAAAATATGTGCTCTCTTCTCTGCTTTTTCCAAATCAAATTGAGTTCTTCTTGTGATAACTATAAATCTATGTTTTAGATATTCAGCTATGATCTCCTTTAAATTTAAAACTTTAGGAGCATTATTTACAAGTGCTAACATAATGATTCCAAAAGTATTTTGAAGTTCTGTAAATTTATATAGTTTATTTAAGATAAGCTCAGGCTCTTCACCTTTCTTAACCTCAATTACAACTCTTATTCCATCTCTATCAGATTCATCTCTCAAATCTGATATTCCATTGATCTTCTTCTCTTTTACTAAATCAGCTATCTTTTCAATAAGAACAGCTTTATTTAGTTGATATGGAATCTCTTTAATTATAATATTTGCTTTTCCACTTTTTAACTCTTCAACTTCAACTTTTCCTCTTACTCTTATTTTTCCTCTACCAGTTAAATAAGCATCTCTAATTCCCTTGTGTCCATCTATTATTCCACCAGTTGGAAAGTCAGGACCTTTTATATAATCCATCAACTCTAAACAAGTTATATCTGGATTTTCTATTTGAGCTAAGATTCCATCTACAAGCTCACCTAAATTATGTGGTGGAATATTTGTAGCCATTCCTACTGCTATCCCTGTTGCTCCATTTAAAAGAAGATTTGGCAATTTAGCTGGAAGAACTGTTGGCTCATCTAATGAGTCATCAAAGTTTTTCATAAAATCTATTGTATTTTTATCTATATCTTCCATCAGCTCTCCACTGATTTTAGCCATTCTTGCCTCTGTATATCTCATTGCAGCTGCTGAGTCACCATCTATAGACCCAAAGTTTCCATGTCCATCTACAAGTGGGTATCTATAGTTGAAATCTTGAGCCATTCTTACAATAGCTCCATATACTGATGAATCCCCATGTGGATGGTATTTTCCCAGTACTTCCCCTACGATTCTAGCTGATTTTTTGTAAGCTTTATCATATGTCATTCCCAATTCATTCATAGCAAAAAGTATTCTTCTATGTACAGGTTTCATTCCATCTCTTACATCTGGAAGTGCTCTACTGACAATAACACTCATAGAGTAGTCAAGATAAGATTGTTTCATCTCCTCCTCTATATATCTTTTTGTAACATTCGACATTTCTTCCTCCTAAAATTTTATTTCTATCCATATACATATCAATCTATTAAATATCAAGATTTTTTACATACTCTGCATTTTCTTCAATAAACTCTCTTCTTGGATCTACTTTATCTCCCATAAGTTTATCAAATAGCATATCTGCTGCTCTAGCATCATCTATTGTAACTTGAAGAAGTGTTCTTGATTTTGGATCCATAGTTGTTTCCCAAAGTTGTTCAGGGTTCATCTCTCCTAACCCTTTATATCTTTGTAGTGTATATCTCTTATCTTCCCCTTCAAATACTGATGTGATCTCTTTTAATTCTTTATCACTATAAGCATATCTTATTTGCTTTCCAGTAGTTATCTTATATAGAGGTGGTTGAGCTATATATACATGTCCATTGTAAATAAGTTCAACTAAGTATCTGTATAGGAATGTAAGAAGCAGTGTTCTTATGTGAGCACCGTCAACATCGGCGTCAGTCATAATAATTATCTTTCCATATCTTAACTTCTCAATATTAAAACTATCTCCTATACTTGTTCCAAAAGCTGTTATCATAGATCTAACTTCATTATTTTCTAAAGCTTTATGTAGTCCAGCTTTTTCAACGTTAAGTATCTTACCTCTCAATGGTAAAATAGCTTGGTGAGATCTATCTCTTCCTTGTTTTGCTGATCCTCCTGCTGAATCTCCCTCAACTATATAGATTTCACATTCAGCTGGATCTTTAGATGAACAGTCTGCTAATTTTCCTGGAAGTGATCCAACTTCTAAAACTGATTTTCTTAAAACTAGCTCTCTTGCTCTTTGAGCAGCCTCTCTAGCTTTTTTAGAGTTTAATATCTTATCTATAATAATTTTTGTATCATTTGGATTATCTTCTAAAACTATTTTTAAGCTATTTCCAACTATTGTAGAAACAATTCCTGATACCTCAGAGTTTCCTAATTTTGTCTTAGTTTGCCCTTCAAATTGTGGTTGAGGAACTTTAACTGAAACAATAGCTGTAACTCCCTCTCTAATATCATTTCCCAATAATTTTCCATCTTTTTCTTTTAGATATCCTTGAGTTTTTCCTACATCGTTGATAACTCTTGTAAGTGCAGTTCTAAATCCACTTACATGTGTTCCTCCCTCATGGGTATTGATGTTATTTACAAAAGAGTAGATTATCTCTGCTTGATTTACTGTGTATAAAAATGCAATATCCACAGCAACATTATCAATCTCTCCAGACATATAGATAGGTTCAGAGATTAATTTCTCTGTATCCTCTGTAATCTCCTTTAAGAAATCTACTATTCCTCCTTCAAATTTAAACTCCTCTTTTTTAAAAGGTTCTTTTCTACTATCACTTAAACAGATCTCTAAATCCTTATTCAAATATGCTAACTCTTTTAATCTATTTTTTAAAGTATTGTAATCATAAACCAATGTTTCAAAAATTTCATAGTCAGCTTTAAATTTAACTGTCGTTCCATGTTCATCTTTTCCAGCTACACCGATCTCTTTTACATCCTCTTCAGGAATACCTCTATCATATCTTTGATACCATACCTTACCATCTGTTCTTACTGTAACTTCCAACCACTCTGAAAGAGCATTTACAACAGAAACTCCAACTCCATGAAGTCCTCCTGATACCTTGTAGTTATCATTTTCAAATTTTCCTCCAGCATGAAGAACTGTAAGTACTATTTCAAGAGCTGATTTCCCATATTTAGGGTGTATTCCTACTGGAATTCCTCTTCCGTTGTCCTTTACCTCAATTATATTATCAGGCAGTATACTTACCTCAATTCTATTACAATAACCAGCTAATGCCTCATCCACAGAGTTATCAACTATCTCCCATACAAGATGGTGTAACCCTCTTTCAGAAGTTGTTCCTATATACATCCCTGGTCTCTTTCTTACTGCCTCCAATCCTTCCAGGACTGTAATATTTTCTGCTTGATAATTACTACTCATTTTTACCTCCACTCAATCTAAAATACTCGTTCCCTCTCCTAATTAAAGTAGAAAGTGCATAGGATGTAAAATATACAATATCCTCAGTTATCACTGCACTTTTCTCTGATCCTGGAGCTAGATTTATAATTTTTTTAAATTTTTTTTCATTCTCTAAAAACTCTCTATTTTCTTCACTATTCAAATGTATATAATCAATAATAGCTACAATCTTCTTTCCTGATACAATTTTTTCATCCTCAAGATAGATATACATCTCATCATCTGCCTTTACTTTTAATCTACAAATTTTACATAGCTCCTCTTCACCAATAAAAAGAGCTCCACATTCTTTACATTTTTTATACCCTTTTTCAATTAAGTATTTTTCCCGTCTCTCTGCTGATTTTTTTAGATGTTCTATTTTTTCTTGAATGTTAAGATGTTTGAAATCTATATCCTCATCTTCAAAATATCCATCTTCAGATAAATTATTATTATCCATATACATATCATATAACTCCCGATCTACAACTACTCTTGAAACAAAAAAAGAAAGATCCTCTATCACTTTCTCATTAAAAATAGAGTTAACTTTTTTTATATACTCCCCTTTTTTCATTTGCATAAAATGAAGTATAGCTGAATTTTCAACTGCTATATAAAGAGTTTTCTCCTTTATATACAAAATGCTACTTTTTTCAAAAAGCTTTCCTGAGATCTCCTGCCATCTAGCCTTTAAAATTCCCTCTTTAAGCTTTCTGCTTTTGCCTATTGCACTATCTATCATCATTCCTACATTGGCCAATTCCATCATATACTATTTCACCTTTCTCCACATGAAAGTTTTTTGAATCGATTCCAAGATCTCCTGTAGAACTAATAAAAACCTGTATATTTCTCTTTTCTAAATAGTTTAATATACTCTCTTTTCTATTGGAATCAAAGTATGAAGAGATATCATCTATTATAAGCACAGGGCTCTCTTTTTTCTCTCTTATTACCATATCAATCTCTGATAGTTTCAAAGAGAATATAATAGATTTTTTCTCTCCTTGAGAAGCTGTAGATTTAGCCTCATATCCATTTAAAAAAAAGAGAAAATCATCTTTCTGAGGTCCTGATAGAGAAAATCCATATCTTATCTCCTGCTGAAACTTCTCCTCTATCCTTCTTCTTAAACAACTCTCTATTTCCTCTAAACTCATTTTTTTTATATTCCCAAGATGACACTGATATTGAAGGCTTAACTCTTTTTTATCATCAAAAAGTTTACGATAGTTTAGGTTCAGAATAATTGAGATCTTCTTTACATACTCTAATCTCTTCTCAATTACCCTAGCTCCATACTTAATAAACTCCTCTTGATAGATTAAAAACTCTGGTTCTCTGTATTTTTTTTCCTTTAAATACTTATTTCTAATCTTCAATATCTTATTAAAATTTTTTAACTCCTGAAAATATTCACCACTTGTTTGAGCTATCTCCCCATCAAAAAAACTTCTTCTAACAGAGGGAGAACCTGTTATTAAAATAATATCCTCTGGAATATATGTAACTATGTTTAACTTACCATAAAACTCATCATATGGAGCTTTTTTCCCATTGTAACTATACTCTTTTTTATTTTCATCATTAAATTTAACAGTTAAAGTTTTCTCTCCAATATTATCTCTATATATTAAAAAAACCCCTGTTCTTTTAGCTCCATACTTCATTGTTTCACTGCTTTTTGCTGTCCTGAAGCTCTTTCCTGTTGCTCCAAAATATAGAGCCTCTAAGAAACTTGTCTTTCCCTGTCCATTTTTTCCAAAAAAAAGATTTAACTTAGGAAAAACTTTTGTATTTCCATCTTGGAGATTTCTGAAATTAACATAATTCACTTCTAATATTTCCAAAATATTTCACCTCAGGACTTTAATCTTACTTAACAATAAAACTTCTATCTTCTACTTCTACTTTATCCCCAGGATAAAGTTTTTTTCCTCTTCTAGTTTCTACTTCACCATTAACTTTAACATTTCCATCTATTATTAAAAACTTTGCATCTACTCCAGTATCACATACTCCAGTCCACTTTAAAAATTGATCTAATTTTATAAATTCAGTAGATATTTTTACCTCTTCCATACATTTCCCTCCTTATAAAAATTTTCAGGCAACAAAATGCCACTATATATAATACCATAAATTTAAATTTTTTAAAAGATTGATAAAAGATAGTTTTTTATAATCTTTATCATATGTATATGCACAATAATAATTTAAAAGCATATAAAACATATCTACTCAGCTGATCAAATTCTACAAAAATTAGCTAGCTTAAAGTTTAATTTTTATGATACTAGGTTATCTTTTAAAGTTAAGTTTTCAAAACTTATATTTTTAATATCAACTAGCCTTCATACTAGCGAATAAAGAATCCCTATGGCTCATTCCGTTGAAAATGCAAAACTCGCTTCGCAAGCTCCGCTCAAACACGTTGCATTTTCTTAACTGCATTTCGCTGAGGGATTCTAATATTCTCTAGTGAATTACGGCTTTAGTTGATATTGGGATAAAATTTTACTTTTTTATAATATTTATAGGTAATAGGTGATTAGTTACTATAAAACAAAAGAGAGTTAAAAACTCTCTCTTATCCCTCTTTTATTACTCTTTCAATATATCTTTTTATTGTATTTAAATAGATATTTTTCGATTTAGCTTTCATGGTAAGTAGGAAGTTAACATCTATTCCCTCCTCTTGTGAACAAAGTTTTAGAGCTTGCTCCTCTATCTTTAATTTTTCAAACTCATCATACTCATTAAACTCTGCCATAAGATCCTTTGAAATATCTGTTCCAGATATAATATCCTTTATACTGTTTATTACTGGCTTCTTTACACCTCTTCTAGCTTGATTTATCTTCTTCTTACTCTTTAATCCCTTCTCTTTAACTATATTGTTAAACAAAGTTAGATTTTGCTTATTATTTGCATTTTCATCTAAAGATATATTTTTTAAAACCCCATTGATATATTGAACTAAAGTTGTCTTGATATTTCCATTTAAATTTTTATATAAGATATTTAATACTTCGATTGCTAATGCTTCTCCATCCTCTCTAAATATCTTTTTAATCTTAGTATCTGTTCTCTTATCCCAAGCTCTTTGAACGTAAATATTTCTTTTAGCCTTTTGTACCTTTTCTATAACACTCTCTGGAAGCTCAACACTATTATCTTTTGCTTTAGAAGTTGATTTTTTAGTACTCTTCGTTACCTTTTGAGCCTCTTTTACCACTTCAATTACTTCAGCCTCTTCAACTTCAAGATTTCTCTCTACAGGAATTGCTAAAACTTTTTTACTACCCTTATTTTCAATAAAAGATGAAACGTGGCACTCCCCATCTTTATCCTTATTGAAGATATAGTTTATATAATAGTTATCCTCTTCCTTGATATACTCTGAATCATATTTTAAGATATATCCCATTTCAACAAGCACATCAAAAGCTTTTTCTATTCTTTTTAAAACTTGTTTTAATCTACATAAAATATATTGCTTAACCTCTCCATTTTTATTTTTTCTTTCTGTAATTTGTTCTGTTTTTAAGGGTATTATGGCCGCGAGCGTACGAACATTTATCCTTCCATCCATACTCTCATATCTAATTTTACTAATATACTTATAGATTCTTCCTGCTATTGGATCTTTTGTCAATATCTCCAAAAGTGATCTTGAATTATATTTAATATATCTCTTATCCTTTATCTTTTGTCTAATATTTTTATTTAGAGTAACTCTATAATAGATCTTTTTACCCTTTTTCAATTTTTGATATGTTAAAAGTTTAAATTCCTCATCTTCAAACTTATATTTTCCAAGCTTTGTATGATTTGAAACAATAAATTGATACTCAGTATTTTTAAGGTTTTTTAAAGCTTGTTCAACCTTTGTGTAATAAGTTCTATTCATCTTATTTCCTAAAAAACTAACTATAAAATCTGAAATCTCAAACTCTATATACTCATCTGAATCATCAATCTCTCTTTTAACCTCATACATTGAAATCAAATATGTATATATCTTCTCTTCAAAAGTTGAAGGTTGAAATACCTTGTCACTATTATCTTTAGCAACTAAGGTACAATACATTGTAACTCCCAAATCTTCAAAGGAGTATTGAAAGTTAACTCTTTTATTTTGCTTTTGAGGTGTAAAAAATGGAAAAACTATCATCTCTACAGGGATATTTATTACATTCTCTTTCAGATTTAAAAAGTTTCCAGTCTCCTTTATAACAACCTCTCTCACTTCAATATCTGGAACAGAATTTAATTTAATCTCAACATTTTTAATATCTTCAACTAGAGATCCACTTTGAGAGATTTGATAACTATCTAATATATCAATATCTTCTTCTAAATTTTCCTCTTTTTTCATTTTCTCACTCCTTTTATAAGATTTAAAGAATATTATAAATTAAAATTTATATGTATATAAACAAAAATAAACACCTTCTCAAATGTATATTAACAAAAATAATTTAATTAATATATATCTTCTTTTCATTTCTCTATAAATCCAATATTAATGGGATCTTTTTAAATTTTTCACTCTTCAAATATAATATAAAAAACTTTTAATAATTCAATTATTTCTTTAAGATACCTTGATTTTATTGAATTTATATTATATTCTGCTATAATGTATATAAACAATAATATATTGTGGATTTTTATTCTATCATAAAAATCAAATAAAATAAAGGATTAAAATGTATATATACATTAATATTTTTTCCTAACACTTAGAAATACTATATTTTTAATTATGTATATGAATAATAATATTTTTTGTTTTTCCTAAAGTGGCTATATTAAAGGAGTTTTGAAAATATGTTTTTTCTAAAGTCCCAAAATACTTAGGTTTACATTATGTATATAAATAATAATAAAATTAAATTTTTTTTTGCAAAAGTTTCTAATAAAATCAAGGGTTAGTTTTAGTTTAAATTTTTAACTTAGTCTTTACATTAGACACTAAACAAAAAACAACTATAGCTTTATTTTTTTGTTCTCCTTTTTTAATTTTATTCTCATATAAAAATAAAACTTAATAAAATCTAATCTTCTTGTAAAATTTATTTCAAGTAAATACAAATTATAATCTTAAAATCATTTAATATAAAAATCATAGATTAATTTATAAATAACTAAATAATAGAGAAAATAATATGTATATTCATATAAATAAAAAATTGAAATAACATAAAAATTTATAGAATTTTATTAAATTTTCCAATAATTACTTGACAAAATAAGAAATTTCCTTTAAAATTACTATCTGAAATATAGAATTTTTTTGGAGGTGAAAATAATGAAAAGAACATACCAACCTAATAAAGCAAAAAGAAAGAAAGATCATGGGTTCAGAGCTAGAATGGCTACTAAAAACGGTAGAAAAGTTTTAAAAAGAAGAAGAGCTAGAGGTAGACAACAATTATCAGCATAGAACCCGGTGTTTTAAATCACCGGGTTTTTACAAGAAATAGTATTGTAAAAAATAATTCAAAATTGTTGGGAGTTTTATAACTATGAATAATTTAAAAAAAGACAGAGAGTTTCAACTAATCTATAATTCGGGAAGAAAAAGTTTTGGTTATTACTCTCTTATTTTTTTTAAAAAGAATGATCAAAACTTAAAAAGATGCGGTTTTGTAGTAAGTAAAAAAACTGGAAATGCTGTTTGTAGGAATAGATTGAAAAGACTATTCAGGGAATATTATCGTAAATATGAAGAGCAAATAAAAGATAATTATGATATAATATTTGTGGCAAAAAGAAATGCTGGAGAAAAAATAAAAACTTTAAAATATCAAGATATAGAAAAAGATCTTTTAAAAGTTATGAATCATAATAAGCTTTTCAAAAATCAAGGAAAATAAACTATGAAAAAAATTATACTTTTATTAATTAGATTTTATCAAAAGTATATATCAATATTTTTGGGAAAAAACTGTAGGTTTATTCCCACATGTTCGGCATACACATATGAAGCTATTGAGAGATTTGGAGTCTTAAAAGGGGGATTTTTAGGGATAAAAAGGATATTAAAATGTCATCCTTGGCATCCTGGAGGATTTGATCCAGTCCCTAAAAAAAATAAAAATATTCAGGAGGATAAATGAGTTATATTTATGGTTTGTTAAAAACTGCTATTGAAACATTACTACTAATGGTTTATAAGGTGACAGGAAACTTTGGAATTGCTATAATTGGAGCAACTATTATAATAAAAATTATTCTTCTTCCACTTACTTTAAAACAAGATAAGTCTATGAAGAATATGAAAAAATTACAACCTGAAATGGAAAAAATTAAAGAGCAATACAAAAACGATCCTAAAATGCAACAACAAAAAACAATGGAGTTATATCAAAAACATAAAGTTAACCCTGCTGGAGGATGTTTACCACTACTTATTCAACTTCCTATTTTATGGGCATTATTTGGAGTTTTAAGAGGAGATATCGTTCCTCAAGAGATGTTTTTATGGATGGATCTTGTAAAGCCAGATCCTTATTATATTCTTCCAGTTCTAAATGGTGTTGTATCTTTTGTTCAGCAAAAGGTAATGGGATCATCTGATAACCCTCAAATGAAGAATATGATGTATATGTTCCCTATTATGATGGTATTTATCTCTTATAAAATGCCTGCTGGATTACAAATCTATTGGCTAACATCAAGTTTAGCTGGAGTTATCCAACAATATTTAATTATGAAAAAAGGAGATTAAAATGAATAATGTTATAGAGATCAAAGCTATGAGCAAAGAACAAGCTATAACTAGAGCTTTAAAAAGAATGGAGGCAACTCCTGAGCAAATAGTAAAAGTAGTAGAAAAACAGAAAAGTCGTTCTTTTATCTTTGGACTATTTGAAAAAGAGGGAGTTTATGAGATAGAGATTTCAAAAGAGGTTGTAAAAAGAGAAGAGGAAAAAGTTCAACATACTCAAGGTGAAGAGAAAAGAGAAGTTCCTAAAAAGAAAGAGGTTAAGGAACATAGAGAAAATCATAAAGAGAAAACTCATACAGAACATAAAAAAGAGCAACCAGTTGTTGAGTCTGTGGATAATTCAAAGGTTGTAGAAGCTAAAGCTAAAGAATTATTAGAGTATATTGGATTGAATTTAAGAGTAGATGTAAATAAGATCCATGAAAGAACTTATTTAGTGAATCTTTATGGAGAGGATAATGGAATAATCATTGGAAAGAAAGGGAAAACTTTAAATAGTTTTGAATACCTTTTAAACTCTCTATTGAAAGATTATAGAATAGAAGTTGATGTTGAGGGATTTAAAGAGAAGAGAAATGAAACTTTAAGAGAGCTTGGAAAGAAAATGGCAGAGAAAGCTTTAAAATCAAATAAAGCTGTTAGATTAAATCCTATGCCACCAAGAGAGAGAAAAGTTATTCATGAGATTGTAAATAAATATCCTGAATTAGACACTTTTAGTGAAGGAAGAGATCCTAAAAGATACATCGTTATTAAAAGAAAAAAATAAGGAGGAGCCATGCTTTTTGATACAATAGCGGCTATCTCTACACCTCGTGGAGAAGGTGGAATTGGAATAGTAAGAATATCTGGGAATAATGCACTAGATATACTTGAAAAAATATTTAAACCTAAGTCTGGAAAAGCTATAAAAGGACTAAGAAATTATAGTATTAACTATGGTCATATTTTTGATGGTAAGACTTTAGTGGATGAAGTACTAGTATCTATTATGAAAGCTCCTAATACTTATACAAGAGAGGATATTGTAGAGATAAATTGCCATGGAGGTTTTGTAATAACTGAGAAGGTGCTGGAAGTAGTTTTGAAAAATGGAGCAAGAATTGCTGAAATTGGAGAATTTACTAGAAGAGCATTTTTAAATGGAAGAATAGATTTAACACAAGCTGAAGCTGTAATAGATTTGATACATGGAAAGACAGAGAAATCAGTTTCTCTATCTTTAAATCAATTGAGAGGAGATCTAAAAGAGCAGATAGAGCATCTTAAAAAGTTAGTTTTAGATGTTGCAGCTCATATCAATGTTGTTTTAGATTATCCAGAAGAGGGAATTGATGATCCTTTACCAGAGCATTTAGTGGAAAATCTTCAAGAGGTATTGGATACAACAGATAGATTAATAAGATCTTACGACAAAGGTAAGATGATAAAAGAGGGAATAAAAACAGCTATAGTAGGTAAGCCAAATGTTGGGAAATCTAGTATATTGAACTCTGTTTTAAAGGAAGAGAGAGCTATTGTAACTCATGTAGCTGGAACAACTAGAGATGTAATTGAAGAGGTTGTAAATCTTAAAGGGATTCCTTTGGTATTAGTTGATACTGCTGGAATTAGAAAAACAGATGATTTAGTAGAGAATATAGGTGTTGAGAAATCTAAGAAATTGATTGAAAGTGCAGATCTTATTCTTTTTGTTGTTGATGGGTCAAGACCTTTAGATGAAGAGGATATGAAGATACATGAAGCTATAAAAGCTGAAAAGGTTATTGGAATCTTGAATAAGATAGATATTAAAGAGGACATTGACCTATCACCTTTAACTAAGATAAGTAAATGGTTAGAGATTTCAGCTATAAAAAATCAAGGAATAGATGAGATGGAAGAGGAGATCTATCGTCATATTATTGATGAAAATATTGAAGATAGTTCTCAAAAGATAACAATTACAAATGTAAGACATAAGTCAGCTTTAGAGAAAACTAAACAATCTATTGAGAATATATTTGAAACAATAGAGAGTGGACTTCCTATGGATCTTATGGCTGTGGATATTAAAGGAGCTTTAGATTCATTGTCAGAGGTAACTGGAGAGATATCTAGTGAGGATCTATTAGATCATATATTTAGTAACTTCTGTGTAGGAAAATAAAAAATAAGAGTGATTCATTTTGTGGGTCACTCTTTTCTTGCTTTTAAATATTGAAATTTGGAGGATAAAGAATGAAAAAATATGAAGTTATAGTTGTAGGAGGTGGGCATGGAGGTGTTGAAGCTAGTTTAGCAGCAGCTAGATTAGGAAAGAAAACAGCTATGTTTACTCTTTATTTAGATACAATAGCAATGATGTCATGTAATCCTTCTATTGGAGGACCTGGAAAAAGTAACTTAGTAGCTGAGATGGATATTCTTGGTGGAGAGATGGGAAGACATACAGATAGATTTAATCTTCAGTTGAAACATCTAAATGAAAGTAAAGGTCCAGCAGCAAGAATTACAAGAGGACAAGCAGATAAATATCTATATAGAACAGAGATGAGAAAACTTTTAGAACATACTGATAATCTTGAATTGATACAAGATTGTGTAGATGAGATAATAGTTGAAGATGGAAAAGTAAAGGGGATTATAACAAGACTTGGAATAGAATATTATGCTGATACAGTAGTTTTAGCAACAGGAACTTTCTTAAAAGGGAAGATAGTTATTGGAGATGTTGCTTATTCAGCAGGTAGACAGGGAGAAAATTCAGCAGAGAAACTATCTGATAGTCTAAGAGAGCATGGAATTACAATTGAGAGATACCAAACTGCAACTCCACCAAGACTTGATAGAAGAAGTATAGATTTTAGCAAGATGAAAGAGTTAAGAGGTGAGGAACACCCTAGATATTTCTCAATTTTTACTGAAAAAGAGAGAAATAATACAGTTCCAACTTGGCTTACTTACACTACAGAAAAGACAATTGAAGTAGCTAAAGAGATGTTGCAATACTCTCCAATAGTAAGTGGAATTATTAAAACTCATGGACCTAGACACTGTCCATCTTTAGATAGAAAGGTTATAAACTTCCCAGATAAAACAAATCACCAAATATTCTTAGAGTTAGAGTCAGCTGATTCAGAAGAAGTTTATGTAAATGGACTTACAACAGCTATGCCACCTTTTGCTCAAGAGGCTATGATGAGAACAATAGCAGGGCTTGAAAATGCAAGGGTAATGAGATATGGATATGCTGTTGAGTATGATTATGCTCCAGCTTCACAACTTTATCCAAGCTTAGAGAGTAAAAAGATAGAGGGGCTTTTCTTTGCTGGGCAGATAAATGGAACTTCAGGTTATGAAGAAGCAGCTTGTCAAGGATTTATAGCAGGGGTTAATGCTGCAAGAAAAGTTGATAATAAAGAGCCTGTTATCATTGACAGAAGTGAAGGATATATAGGGGTATTGATTGATGATATCATTCATAAGAAGACACCAGAGCCTTATAGAGTGCTTCCATCAAGATCTGAGTATAGATTAACACTAAGATTTGACAACGCCTTTATGAGACTATTTAAGAAGGCTAAAGAGATAGGAATCTTGTCTAAAGAGAGAATTGATTATTTAGAAAAAGCTATTGAAACAGTTAATAGTGAAATAGCTAGATTAAAAGAGATCAGTGTGCCAATGGTGCAAGCTAATGCTTTATTAGAGTCTTTAGGATCTACTCAAAAATTAACTAAAGGGGTAAAAATAGGGGATCTTTTAAAGATAAAAGAGGTTACTTATGATAGTTTAAAAGCTATTGTTGAGATAAAAGATTATCCTGAATTTATAAAGAATCAGATAGAAACAATGATAAAATATGAGATCTTTATAGAGAGAGAAAATGAACAGATAAAAAGATTTAAAGAGTTAGAAGAGATGAAAATACCAGTTGATTTTGATTTTTCACAAGTTAAGGGAATTTCAAATATAGCTAGAAGTGGAATGGAAGAGATAAAACCTCTATCTATTGGAGAAGCTTCAAGAATTAGTGGAGTTACAGGAAATGATATAGCTCTTCTAATCGGATATCTAAAATAGTAATTAAGATAGTTATTAATGTGTATATGAACATTAATAACTATTTTTTTCTTTATTCTTTTTTACAAAAAGTATATAAAAGTTGATATGTATATAATCAAAAATAAGATTTTATTTTTTGCCATATACATAAGTTTAAATAAAAAAGAAGCTGCTAAAATAGCAGCTCCTAGAATTTTATTTTTTGTCATATACATATTATTTTTTATAAACTTGATAAAGGATATGAGTACTTTCTGGATGAGGTACAAATCCTTCAACATTTTTTTGCATTCCTGTAATATCATCAGGATAGATTAAAGAGAAGAAAGGTAACTCCTCTTGAATAATATTTTGAAGTTCTTTATAATATTCAATTCTGTCAGCTGGAACTGTACTTTCTCTAGCTTTATCCAATAGTTCATCAACTCTCTTATTTACAAAGAAAGTTCTGTTTCCTGCTCCACCAAGGTTTTTAGAGTGGAATAGTGCATAAAGAGCAGAGTCAGAGTCAGCACTAGAAGACCAACCAAGAATAAACATTTCATGTTCTCCATTTGCAACTCTATCAAGGTAAGAACCCCATTCAAGAATTTCAATTTGAACATCTATTCCAATTTGTTTAAGTTGATCTTGAAGAATAATAGCAGTATCTTTTCTAACACTCTTATCATTAGTCCAAATTTTAGTTTTGAAACCATTTGGATATCCAGCTTTAGCAAGAAGTTCTTTAGCTTTCTCTATATTTTGAGTATATAATTTTGCATCTTTGTTATAACCAAAAACATATGGTGATACAGGGGAATTAGCTTTTTTTGCTGCACCTAAGAACACAGCTCCAATGATATCATCAACATTAGTAGCATATGCTATAGCTTGTCTAACCTCTTTCTTATCAAAAGGAGATTTTTTAGTATTAAATCCAAGATAAGTAATACTCATAGCAGAGTTTTGAGCTAATTTAAGATTTGGATTGCTTTTTACCATTTCAACGTCAATAGGATCTACGTCATAGGCAATATCTGCTTCACCAGTTTCAAGGGCGATAGTTCTATTAGTTCCTTCAGGAACAACTTTAAATGTAAGTGTATCTGAAGCTGCTTTTCCTTTGTAATAATCAGGGTTAGCTTTTAAAACTATTCTATCTCCAGAAGTCCAAGATTGGAATACAAAAGGTCCTGTTCCAACTGGATGTTGTCCATAGTCAGCTCCTCTCTCTTTAACAGCTTTCTCATTCATAATTCCTGCACCAATGTGAGCTAGGTAATTTACTAGAGGCCCATAAGGTTTTTTAGTTGTGATTCTAACAGTATAATCATCAATAGCTTCAACCTTATCTATATCAGAAAAATATGCTATTAAACTTGGAGCTTCCTTAGCTCTATTTAAACTAAAAACAACGTCTTTAGCAGAGAAAGGCTCTCCATTGTGGAATTTTACATTTTTTCTTAATTTTAGTTCAAGAGTAAGTGGATCTATCTGTTTCCAACTTTCAGCAAGTCCAGGAACTAAATTCATATCTTTATCTTTTTCAATAAGCCTATCGTAGATATTTAAAGTAACTCTATGTGTAGGTACGTCATTTGAAACTTGAGGATCTAAACTCTTAGCATCAGAGTTTTGTACAACAATTAAATCAGAAGCTAAAAGGTTAAAACTTGAAACTGATAGTAAAAGTGCAGTAGCTAAACTAAAAAATCTCTTTTTCATAAATAATCCCCCTATAAAGTTAAATATAAAATTTATTTTCATTTTTTAAAAAAATAATATTTATTTTTCATTGATTATATTATTTTTTTTTCATTTTGTAAAGAGATATTTTTAATAATTTAAAAATTTCTAAAAAAGATTTAAACAAGATATTGTTATAAAGATTTTTTACTAGGAAAAGTTTAAAATAAAGGGTAGAATATAGAAGAGGTGGGAAATAGATGTTAAGTGAATATAGGGGAAGGATACCTTTTTATTTAAAAAATTTAAAAGAAAATATAGTTTATCTTTGCTCATCAAATAAAAATATTGAGGATTATTACAATACTCTTGCTGATTTTTATGATGGGAAGATTTTAAAAATAGAGAGTAGTTCTGATAGAGATGAGATAGAGAAAATAAATTATGATCTCTTAGAACTTTTAAAATCTAAGAAAAAATATATTATTTTAATCTCTCTGGAAGGATTTTTAAGAGACTATTATCTTGAAGGAGAAAAAATAGTTTTTCAAAAAGATAGAGATATGTCTTTAAAAAAGATCCAAGAGATTCTTATAAAAAATAGCTATGAAAAAACATATATGCTAGAAAAAAGAATGCAATATAGTTTGAGGGGGGATATATTGGATATTTTTCCAAAGAATGGAGATTATCCAATAAGAGTAGAATTTTTTGGAGATAGTGTTGAGAGAATAACTTATTTTGATATAGAAACACAGAAAAGTATTGAGTCTTTAGATAGAATTGATATGTATATGAATAATAATAAAAACTTTCAAATAGATTTTTATAAGCTTATAAATTTATCTGAAAATAGGATAATTTTTGAAAATAGAGAGATTCTTCAATATAAGTTGGAAGAGATAATTTTAAGAGATAGAGAGAGTGAGGAAAAATTTAGAGAGAGATTTTCTCAGTTGGATATAATTGGTGAGGAGCTGACTTTAAAAAGATTTAGTGAAGATGAGATAAGAAAATTTGAAGATTATGAAAATATAAAAAAATTAAGTAAAAAAGAGAAAATCTTAGTAATTTCAGAGGAGAGTAAGAGATATCAAGAGATATTTAAAGGATATCCCATAGAGTTTCAACACTATCCACATTATGAAGGGTATAGAGATAGAAAATATCTTGTTTTAACAGATAGAGAGTTAAAGGGAATAAAGGTTAAAAGAGAGACAAAAGAGAAGATAAAATTAAGATATAAAGATGTTTCTCAAATAAGAGAAAATGATTATATAATCCATGAAAATTATGGAGTTGGAATCTATTTAGGAATTGAAACAATAGATGGACAAGATTATCTCAAAATAAAATATGCTGATGAAGATAAGCTTTTTGTTCCAGTTGAAGGAATTAATAAAATTGAAAGATATATTTCAACTGATGGTGTAGTTCCAGAGATCTATCAATTAGGTAGACAGGGATTTAAGAAAAAAAGAGAGAAATTAAGAGAGGAGATGTTGATTTTTGCTAAGGAGATAATTGAGATTCAAGCAAGAAGAGCATATGAAAAAGGATATAAATTCTCTCATGATACAGTTTGGCAAGAGGAGTTTGAAGAGAGTTTTCCATATAGAGAAACCCCTTCTCAATTAAAAGCTATTGAGGAAGTAAAACATGATATGGAATCTGATAGAGTGATGGATAGAGTTATCTGTGGAGATGTGGGATATGGAAAGACAGAGATAGCTATTAGAGCAGCTTTTAAAGCTTCGGTTGAGGGAAAACAAGTAGTTTTAATGGTACCTACAACAGTTTTAGCTCAACAACATTATGAGAGATTTAATGAGAGATTTAAAAACTATCCAATAACTATTGAACTATTAAGTAGATTGAAAACAGGTAAGGAACAAAAAGAGGTATTGAATAGAATAGAGGCAGGAACTGTGGATATAGTTATTGGAACTCATAGAATATTATCTTCAGATGTAAAATTCAGAGATTTAGGATTAGTGATAATTGATGAGGAGCAGAAATTTGGTGTTAAGGCTAAGGAGCAGTTAAAGAAAATAAAAAATAGAATAGATATGATCACTTTAACAGCAACACCTATACCTAGAACATTGAATCTGTCACTATTAGGAATAAGAGATCTATCAGTAATTGATACACCACCAGAGGGAAGAAAACCTATTGAAACAATTTTTATTGAAAAGGATAATAAAAAATTAAAAGATATTATAATGGAAGAGATAGCTAGAGAGGGGCAGGTATTTTATATCTTTAACTCTGTAAAAAATATAGCTAAAAAAACAGATGAATTAAGAAAAATTCTTCCAAACTATCTGAAACTTGATTTTATTCATGGACAAATGACTCCAAAAGAGATAAAAAATAAGATAAAAGAGTTTGAAAATGGTGATATAGATATTTTAGTTTCAACTACAATAATAGAGAATGGTATAGATATAGAAAATGCCAATACAATGATAATAGAGGGAGCAGATAGATTGGGACTCTCTCAAATCTATCAATTGAGAGGTAGAATTGGAAGAGGAAATAGAAAGGGATATTGTTATCTTTTAACTAAAGAGGCTCAAAGTAAAAAATCTAAAGAGAGAGAGGAATCTATTAAGAATTTAGGAGATAGTGGTGGTGGATTACAACTTTCTCTTGAAGATATGAGAATTAGAGGAGCTGGAGAGATTTTAGGAGAGAAACAGCATGGAGCTTTAGAAACATTTGGATATAATCTTTATATTAAGATGCTAAATGAAGAGATTGCTAGATTAAAAGGAGAAAAAAGAATAGAGGATATAAATCTTGAGATAAAATTAAATATAGATGCCTTTATTCCAGATGATTATATAGAAAAAGAGGAAAAATTAAAAATTTATAGAAAAGCAGCAGAACTAAAAGATAAAGATGAGTTAGATGAGTTAATTGAAGAAGTTAGAGATAGATTTGGTGAAATGCCTAAAGAGGTAAAAAATTTCTTTTATTATCTAAATGTAAAATTAAAAGCAAGAGATTTAGGAGTTGAAATATTAAGAGAGGAAAAAGATGGATTCTTTATTAAATTTAATAGAGAGTGTGTAAATGTTGAGAAGATAACAGAGATGATGTCAACAGGAAAACTCCAATACTTACCAAGAGAGGAAGCTATAAGATATAAGGGTAGTATTATGGGATTTTTTAATGAATATGAGGGAGTGATACAATGAAAGAATTTGATAGACTTGTGGAGATAATAAAGATTTTGAGAGGTGAAGGAGGTTGTCCTTGGGATAGAGAACAAACTCTTGAGACTTTAAAACCTTGTTTGATGGAGGAAACTTGTGAAGTTTTAGAGGCTATGGACAAAGGTGGAGATGAATTAAAAGGGGAACTTGGAGATCTTCTAATGAATGTTGTTTTTCAAGCTGATATCTGTGAAGATGAAGGAAAATTCAATATTGAAGATGTGGCTAGAGGAATAAATGAGAAGATGATTAGGAGACATCCCCATGTTTTTAAAGAGAAAGATAGTGGAATAACTTCAGATGAAGTTTTAGTTAATTGGGAAGAGATTAAGAAAAGTGAAAAGGAACATGAAAATAGAAAATCAGCATTAGATGGAGTACCTATATATTTACCAGCTTTAGCAAAGGCTGAAAAAATTCAGAAAAAAGCAGCAAAAGTTGGTTTTGATTGGGATAATATAGCTGATGTAATGGGAAAAGTTGAAGAGGAGCTAGGAGAATTAAAAGAGGCTATGGAGAAAAAAGATTCAGAAAATACAAAAGAGGAGTTAGGGGATCTTTTATTTGCAATAGTTAATCTCTCAAGATTTTTAAAAGTCAACTCAACTGATGCATTAGAGCAAACTATAAAGAAGTTTGATAAGAGGTTTAGATATGTAGAAGAGAGATGTGATATAGAGAAAGCAACTTTAGAGGAAATGGAAAAATTTTGGAATGAGGCTAAAAACAGGGTTGACATATAAGAAAAATATAGTATATATAGTTAATAAGACAGGAGGAGTAGTCTAAATCATGAGATTGGATAAATTTTTAAAAGTAAGTAGAATAATTAAGAGAAGACCTATTGCAAAGATAGTTGTAGATGGTGGAAAAGCTAAGCTAAATGGAAAGGTGGCTAAGGCTGGAACAGAGGTAAAAGTAGGACAAATTTTAGAGTTAGAATATTTTAATAAATACTTTAAATTTGAGATAATGGAAGTACCTACTGGAAATGTAGCTAAAGAGAAGACTTCTGACTTGATAAAAGTTTTAGAAAGTAGAGGAATAGAAATTGATATAGATAGTGAGGAGGATATTTTTTAGTGAAATTTTCGTTAAATTCTAATGGAAAAATAAATATAGGTCTGAATGTAACAGGAGTTTTACCTAATGGATATCATCTTTTGGATATGATTATGGTACCAATTAGTTTAAGTGATAGAATAACTGGTGAAATAGAGGATATTTCAGGAACTCTTGAAATAAAAACAAATAAAGCTGATATTCCTGTAAATGAAGATAATATTTTATGGAAAATCTATGATAAATTCTATAATGAAAGTGGACTTTCTAAAAGAAAAATATCTCTTTATCTTGAAAAAATCATACCTCATCAAGCTGGACTTGGCGGAGGAAGCTCAAATGGAGCATTTTTATTGAAACTTTTAAATGAGTTTCATGGAAATTTTTTCTCACAAGAAAGATTGATTGAGATAGGGAAAAGTGTTGGAGCTGATATTCCATTTTTCTTGATTAATAAGTCTGCAAGAGTTAGAGGGATAGGGGAAGATATTGAGATTATAGAGAATAATTTAAAAAATTCTATAATTTTAATAAAACCACAATTTGGAGTTTCAACAGGAAAAGCTTATAAAAATATGTCTATGCTCAATAATAAAAGAGATGCAAGTATTGATAAAATCATATTTGGATTAAAAAATAATAGGGTAGATATAGTTGAAGATAATATAGAAAATCATCTAGAACAAGGATTGTTGTTAGAAGATGAAAATATAATTGAATTTAGAAAAAAATTGGCAGAATTAAATATGAAATTTTTTATGTCAGGAAGTGGAAGTGCATACTATACTTTTGTTACTCAAGAAGAATCAGAAGAAGCTGTTACAATAATAAAAGAGTACTTAAATAGCTGTGAAGTCTATCTTTGCAGTTCTTTATAGATAATACTAAAAACAGGGAAGGTGCATTAATTATGAAAATTACAGATGTTAGACTAAGAGCAGTGAAAAATGAGAACGAATTAAAATTAAAGGCTTATGCTGATGTGACTTTTGATGAATGTTTTGTTATTCACGGTCTAAAAATAATAGATGGTCAAAAAGGAATGTTTGTTGCTATGCCATCGAGAAAAATGCCTGATGGAGAGTATAAAGATATAGCTCATCCTATCACACCTGAATTAAGAAAAGAGATAACAGATTCAGTTATAGCTAAATATAATGAAATGGATTTTTCTGAAGAAGTAGCTGAAGAACCAAAAGCTGAATAAGAGATTAGATAATAAATAATTTTAAAGATAACCTGAAGTATTCCTTCAGGTTATTTTGTGATTTTTATAAAAGGAGTAAATAGATGAAAATTTTGATTTTAAATGGAAGTGCAAGAAAAAAAGGAAATACTAGAACAGCTTTAAAACAGATAGAAAAGGGGATAGATCTAAACAGTAATAGTGTTGAATTTATAGATATTACAGATTTTAAAATAGCTGGTTGTTTAGGATGTGATGGTTGTAAAAGAACAGGAATTTGTGTAATAAAAGATGATGCAGTAGGATTAGTTGAAAAAATAGTTGAAGCTGATATGGTAATTTTTGGATCTCCAGTTTATTGGTGGGGAATCTCTTCACAAACTAAAGCTTTAATTGATAGAATCTATATGAAAAACTCTACTTTACCACAACTTAAAAAGAAAATTGGTGTAGTGGCAGTTGGTGCAGATGAACTATCAGGAGAGCAATATAAATTGATAAAAGGGCAATTTGATTGCATATGTGAGTATTTAGGTTGGGAGTTTGAAGTATATAAACCTATCTCAGCTGGATTGATTGGAGATGTTGAAAAGCAAGTTGGATTGATGAGAGAGTTAAAAGAGATAGGACAAAAATTATAGTAAAAGAGATATAATTAGAGAAAATATTATTGTGCATATACATATAGGGAAACTGGTAGATTTTAGGATTTACCAGTTTTTTATTTGAAGAAATTATTATAAAGAATTATAATAAAAGTAAAAATAAGAGAATAAATTAGAGATGAGGTATAGATATATGGCAAGTAGAAATAGTGAAATAGTATTTGAATATCTTAAAAATTCAATAACAGATGGGAAGTGGAAAGATGGAGAACAGATAACTCCAGAGATACAACTGGCAGGGGAGTTAGGAGTTGGAAGAAATGCAGTTCGTGAAGCCATAGAAAAACTTGTTGGAATGAAAATTCTTGTAAAGAAAAAGGGAAAGGGAACCTTTGTAAATAATAACCCTGTGGAGCAAGAGTTTAACCAGATGTTTATAAACTCTATATTAGATAGGGGAAATTATTTAGATATTTTAGTTTTTAGAAAGACATTTGAACCAGAAAATGTAAAGATGTTTATTGAGAATGCAGAGAAGAAAGATTATGATGAGCTTGAAAATTGTTACAATCAGATGTTGGAGTTTAAAGATAATGGAGAAAAATTTTCATATTATGATGCACAATTTCACAACATTTTAGCAAGAGGAACTAAAAATAGTATAATTATTAAGATCAGTGAGGTTTTATCCAATATTATGATTTCTCATCAAAAAAGCTTAAATACCATATTGGGATCAAGTAGTGGAATGAAGGAACATAAACTTATTTTAGAATCTATTTTAGATAAAGATACGGAAATGGCATATTATTTTATGAGAAAACATATAACAAGAACTATTAAAGATGTCCTACAAGTAGCTAAATAAAATTTAAATATTAAACATATATGAGCAGGCTTCAAATGCCTGTTTTTTATATTGTTTCAATAAAAAATAACTTATTTCTAAACAAAATTGTTGACTTTTTATAAAAAGTGATGTACTATAAAATCAATAAATTTAATTAACTTATAGGACAAGTTAGGAGGGTAAGATGTTAAAAAGTCAAAAATTAAGAGAAGTTGCTCCAGAAGTAGATCCTTTAAGAATAGGAATGGGTTGGACAACTGAAGATTTAAAGAAACCACAAATAATGGTAGAAAGTACATATGGGGATAGTCACCCAGGAAGTGCACATCTTGATTTACTGATAAATGAAGCTGAAAAAGCTATAAGAGAGCATAATGGAAAAGCAGCAAAATATTTTACAACTGATATGTGTGATGGACAAGCTCAAGGACATGATGGTATGAATTACTCTTTAGTTTCAAGAGAGTATATAGCAGATATGATTGAGATTCAAGCTATGGCAACTCCCTTTGATGCAGGGGTATTTATAGCAAGTTGTGACAAAGGTTTACCAGGAAACTTAAAGGCATTAGCTAGATTAAATATGCCAAGTATTGTTATCACTGGTGGAATTATGGCAGCAGGTCCAAATATGTTGACACTTGAACAACTAGGAACATATAGTGCAAGGTTTGAGAGAGGAGAGATTACAGAAAAGGAACTATGTTTTGCTAAAGAGAATGCTTGTCCTTCTTGTGGAGCTTGCTCATTTATGGGAACAGCATCAACAATGCAAGTAACAGCAGAAGCTTTAGGACTTACACTTCCAGGAAGTGCATTGCTACCAGCTACTTCACCAGATCTTCTAACAAAGGCATATGAAACTGGAGTAAGAGCTATAGAATTGGCAAAAGAGGGACTTTTACCTTCACAAATCCTTACAGAAAAAGCTTTTGAAAATGCAATAATGGTTCATGCAGCTATAGCAGGATCATCAAACTCTCTACTACACATTCCAGCAATAGCACATGAAGTTGGAATTGAGCTTGATGCTGATAAATTTGATGAGATACATCGTAGAATCCCGTATATTTTAAATATTAGACCAAGTGGATTCTATCCAGGGGAATACTTCTATTATGCAGGAGGAGTTCCAGGAATACTGGAAGAGATTAAAGAGTTTTTACACCTTGATGTTATGACTGTAACTGGAAAAACTTTAGGGGAAAACTTAGAGGAATTAAAGAGAAATGGTTACTATGAACGATGTTATGCTGAACTAGAAAAACGTAACTTAAAGAAAGAGGATATTATAAAAACAGTGGCTAACCCAATTCAAAAACAGGGAGCTTTAGCAATATTAAAAGGAAATTTAGCACCAGAGGGGGCAGTTATAAAACACTCTGCTGTACCAAAAGAGATGAGAGAGGCAGTTTTAATAGCAAGACCATTTAATAGCGAAGAGGAAGCTATAAAAGCTGTATTAACTGGAGAGATAAATCCAGGAGATGCTGTAATTATAAGATATGAGGGACCTAAAGGAAGTGGAATGCCAGAGATGTTCTATACAACTGAGGCTATTGCATCAGACCCAAGAATAGCAGCATCAACAGCACTTATTACAGATGGAAGATTTTCAGGAGCAAGTCGTGGACCAGCAATAGGACATGTTTCACCAGAAGCAACAGAGGGAGGACCAATAGCTCTAGTAGAAGAGGGAGATTTAATTAAAATAAGTGTATCAGAGAGAAAATTAAGCATAATAGGGGTAAATAATAGAGAGTTACCTGAAGAAGAGATAGAAAAAATCTTGGTTGAAAGAAAGAAAAATTGGAAGAAACCAGAACCAAGATTTAATAAAGGACCATTAGCAGTTTATACAAGATTTGCAGTATCACCAATGAAAGGTGGATATATAGAGGTTAAATAGTTGTTAAAATATCTTGGGGTTAATATATAAAATTAAAACTTTAGAGGGGGAAAAATATGTTAGAGTTTGCAGCATCTCCAGAAAGATTAATTTTCGGTGCTTTGCTTGGTTTTGCTATATTACTATTTTTAATTATAAAAGTTAAGATACAACCATTTATAGCTATTATGTCTTCAGCATTAATAATAGGTTTAGCAGTTTGAATGCCTTTTAAAATGATAGTGAATACAATGGCTAAAGGTGTAGGAACAACACTTGAAACAATAGCGATTTTAATAGGTTTAGGATCTATGTTTGGTGCTATATTACAAGTTTCAGGAGGGGTAGAGGTAATTGCACACACTCTACTTGATAAATTTGGAGAGGATAAAGCTCCATGGGCTTTGGGAATAGCTGGACTTATTGTAGGGATGCCAGTATTCTTTGAGTCAGGATTATTAATACTTATTCCAGTTGCTTTTGGAATAGCTTATAAAACAAAAAAATCAATATTCTATTATTCAATTCCATTATTAGCAGGATTGGCAATAGGACATGCTTTTATTCCACCAACACCTGGACCAGTATTGGTAGCAGAGATGTTAAATGTAGAATTAAGCTATGTTATCATTCTTGGAATCATAATTGGAGTTCCAGCAATGATAGTAGCTGGACCTATCTTAGGAAAGATTGCTGGAAGTAATATTAATTGTCCAGTACCTAGTTCTTTCTTAGAAAATCAGAAAAAAATTCAAGATAAAAAAGTTGAAAATCAAAAACTTCCTAGTTTTATGTTGGTTGTTGGAATAACTTTACTTCCATTATTTTTGATAATATTAAATACAATATCATCAATTATTCCCTTTATGAAACCAACTCAACCAACATTGGAATTTTTAGGGACACCAGTAATAGCTCTATTACTTTCAACAATATGTGGAATGTATTTTTTAGGTATTCGTAATGGATTTACAATAAAAGATATTACAAATATAATGACAGATTCACTTCATTCATGTGGAAATATAGTGTTATTAATTTCAGGTGGAGGAATGTTGAGATTTATTCTTCAAAACTCTGGAATAGGAGAAGTATTTGGTAATTTTATAGGTGGTTTACCTCTACCTATGGTAATAGTAGCTTTTTTAGTAGCAGCAGTAGTAAGAGTTTCTGTTGGATCAGCAACAGTATCAATGACAATGGCAGCTGGAATAATTGCTTCTATGCCAGCAATAGCTGAACTATCACAACTTCAACTTGCAACTATAACAATAGCTATTGCATCAGGAGCAACAGCATTCAGCCATGTAAATGATTCTGGATTCTGGCTTTCAAAATCTCTTTTTGAAATAGATGAGAAAACAAATTTAAAAACATGGACAGCTATGGAAACATTAGTAGGATTAGTTGGTATTGTTGGAGCTACAATAGCTTGGTTTATAGTATCATAAAATAGAAGGGGGCTAGATAAAAGCCCCTTTTAAAATTGAAATATTATTTAATTGGTTTTGAAATCTCTATAAAATTTTTATATTTTTCAAGACAATTTTTATATTCGTTACTTTTTTTATTTTCCATAAGTTTGCTTTCATTGGTTTTAATATCATTCATATGAATAAATTTTCCTGAAAGAGTATTGTGAGCATGCTCTAATTGTTCTTCAGGAAAAACAAATTTCATTTCATTATTTTCTATTTCCATTTTACCTTTGATTCCACATAAACAACAACTTACTGTTCCATCATTATGAAAATAAAAATTTCTACTATGACAATGAGGGCATATACCTTTATCTCCTTGATATTGAGCATTTTCAATATCTTTAGCAGCTAAAGCAAGGTTTTTTCCTATTTCATGGACTCTTTTTACTTTTTCATCTTCCATTATTATATTTTTTGACCAAGGAAAAACCTCATTGTCAATAGTAGTCCACATAGGTGTCATTGATAGCATTTCACAGTCACATTGGGCTCTTGTTACCCAATCAGATCCTCCAATACTTATATAAGAAATAACTTTTTTCTTAAAGTGTCTTGGATCAGGTTCTTTTCCCCCTGTTTCTTCTGCTATTTTTTTAGCCACTACATTGTTTCCATAATCCATTCTAGGTCCAAAACGGTCAACAACTGTATGAAATATTCCAGCAGCTCCCTTTTCAAAAATAGGGACAGCAATAATAATTCCATCTGCATCAAACATCTTATCTTTTAACCATTCGAAATCATCTTTCAAAGCACAGAGATTCCCTTTCCCACTCATAAGAGCTTTTACACAGGCAATACAACCAGTACAATGTTTTAAATCAAGATCATGAAGTCTTATAAATTCAACTTCAGCTCCCATCTCTTTAGCTCCCATAAGAGCTTCTTTACACATAGCATCATTATTTCCATTTTTAGTTCCTGCTGAAATTCCTAGTATTTTCATTATTTCCATCTCCTTAAAAAATATTTAAAAAATTAACTATTTGAAATAAGTGGTTAAACACATGTTTTTTTAAAAAATATAAATTACTTAAAAGTAGAAAAATTAAAATCTTTTCCTACTCTAAATTTTTTATAATTTTATCTAAAACAATAGAAAAAATCTCTTTTTCTTTTTCACTAACATTTTGAAAGACCTTGTCTAAACTGTGTTCAACAGTATCAACAACACTGTTTTGAAGTTCTTTTCCCTCTTTAGTAAGATAGATTAAATTTACTCTTTTATCTTCTACTGAATTCTTTTTACTTATAATTCCTTTTTTTATAAGGTTATCTATAAGTCTTGAGACGCAAGTATGATCTTTATTGATAAGTTTTCCTATTTGATTTTGATTTATCCCATCCTCTTCCAGTAAAAAATTGATAATACCCCATTGTTCAGCAGTTAGAATAATATTATTTTCTTTTAAATTTTTATTAAAATTTAAAGTTGTAAGTCTAGCTGCTCTATCCAATTTAAATCCAAGGGATTTTTTTAAATTATAGTCATTCATTATATATACCTCGATATGTGTTTATACACATATTTTAATACTAAAAAAATTTTTTTGCAAGATATTTTTAGAAAAAAAGCTGTGTAAATTAATAATTCAAAATTATAATTTGCACAGCATCTATTTTTAATAACCTATATTATCATCGACTAAAATAAGAATAATTCTACCTTTTATTTTACTATAACGAGTGATAAGAAGTTGGCAGCAGATAGTATCTGGAGATTTACAATCATAACAGCAACCAGTTTTTTTACAAGGGGTGTTGATATCAAATCTTTGAGCATTGATAGGGGCAGCTATATTTCTAGCACGAGATATAGCATCTTCTACACTTTTAACAACTTTATTTATTCCAACTATCATTAAAACATGTTTAGGACCATAGCAGATAGCTGCTAATCTATTGGCAACACCATCAATATTTACAAGAACTCCATCTTCAGATATAGCATTACAACTTGTTAAGAAAAAATCACAAGATAGAGCTTTGTGCATAATTTCATGTTTTTCTTCTAAAGTAGTAACTTTTTCTCTATCTAAAACTTTATAATTTCTATTTCTAACAGCCTCTTTTAATCCAATATTCTCTATTGAAACTGATCCTCCCCAACTAATTGAACTTTCTTGAGGAATAATCTCCAAAGCTTTTTTTAGAGCTTCCTCTTTAGAAGATACAAAGTAAGCGTCTATATTTCTTGACTTTAAATTTTTTACAACTTGTTCTCCCAATAAACTATTTCTTTTCTTTATTATCTCCATAAAAATCACCTCTTAAATTTAAGATATATTTTATTATACCACAGAGGAAAAGTTACAAAAAATAAAAAAACTGCCTTTTCAGACAGTTTCAATCTCAATTAAGTGGCTGGGCTGGCTGGATTCGAACCAGCGCATGACGGAGTCAAAGTCCGTTGCCTTACCGCTTGGCGACAGCCCAACAACACTACTATGATATCAAAAAAAAATTAATTTGTCAATAAAAAAATTATTTTTGAAGAAATAGGTTTTATTTTTATTCATATACATGTACTTTTAGAAAAGTGATTAAAAATTAAAAGCAAATAAAAATCAGGTTTTCATTGATACAAATTTTTCATTGTGGTATACTAATGAAAAAGAGTTTAACAGAAAATTTAGGTGCAAAAGAGGTGAACAAAATAAAGAGTTTTAAAGTTGTATTGTTAGGAATTTTTATAAGTTTTAACCTGTGTTATTCCCAATTAAATTACGAAGATGTAAATAAGGAGCATTGGGCATACTCTTCTATAGAGAATCTTGTTAATAGAGGTATAATAAAAGAGAATACCTATAAGTTTAATGGAAACGAACCTCTATCAAGGTATGATTTTGCCTATAATCTTTCTCAAGCACTGAATACTATAGATTTAGAAAAGGCTAATAAGGGAGATTTAGATATACTTCAAGCTTTGATACTTGAATTTTCAAAGGAGCTTAATAAAATAGGATTTGATACAAAAACATATAATGCTAAAATTGAAAATATTAATGAAACTGTTGAACTTTTGAGAAAAAGAATAGATGAAAATGAAAAAATTATAGATCAACTTTTAAAGAGAGTAGAAAAATTAGAGGAAAAAATCTAATATTTTTATTTATAAAAAAATCAGGGAGGGAATTTATAATGGAAAAATTGGTATTTGATTATTCAAAAGCACTAGGATTTTTTAGTGAATCAGAACTAGAAATGATGAAAGAACAAGTTGCAGTAGCAGAAAAGTTTTTAAATGAAAAAAATGGAGCTGGAAATGATTATCTAGGTTGGATAGAACTACCTACAAACTATGATAAAGATGAATTTGAAAGAATTAAAAAAGCAGCAGAAAAAATTAAAAATGATTCAGATGTACTTGTTGTAATTGGAATTGGAGGATCATATTTAGGAGCAAGAGCTGCTATAGATTTCCTATCTCACACATTCTATAACAGTTTAACTAAAGAACAAAGAAAAGCACCTGAAATTTACTATGTAGGAAATAATATTTCAAGTACATACTTAAAACATCTTTTAGATGTATTAGAAGGAAAAGATTATTCAATCAATGTTATCTCTAAATCAGGAACAACAACTGAACCAGCTATCGCTTTTAGAGTATTAAAGAAACATATAGAGGAAAAATATGGAAAAGAAGTTGCAAAGGGAAGAATCTATGCAACAACTGATAAAGCTAGAGGAGCATTAAAAAAACTAGCTGATGAAGAAGGATATGAAACTTTTGTTATTCCTGATGATGTTGGTGGAAGATTCTCAGTTCTTACTCCAGTAGGACTTTTACCAATAGCTTGTAGTGGTGTAAATATAGATGAACTTATGGCAGGAGCAAGAGCAGCTCAAAATGATTACTCAGCTCCATATGCAGAAAATGATTGCTATAAATATGCAGCTATTAGAAATATTTTAAATAGAAAAGGTAAAGAGATTGAGATGCTAATTAACTATGAACCTAGATTACATTATTTAGGTGAATGGTGGAAACAACTATTTGGAGAATCAGAAGGAAAAGATGGAAAAGGATTATTCCCAGCAGCAGCAGACTTTAGTACTGATCTTCACTCAATGGGACAATATATTCAAGATGGAAGAAGAGTTATGTTTGAAACAGCAGTGCTTATAGGAGAGCCTGAAGCTGATGTTATAATTGAAGAGGAAGCAGCAGATCTTGACGGATTAAACTATCTTGCTGGAAAAGGAATGGATTTTGTAAATAAAAAAGCAGCTCAAGGAACACTATTAGCTCACGTTGATGGTGGAGTTCCAAATCTTACAGTTACAATTCCTTCAGCTACTCCATTTAACTTAGGATACCTATTCTACTTCTTTGAAAAAGCATGTGGAATCAGTGGATACCTACTTGGAGTAAATCCATTTAATCAACCAGGAGTTGAATCATATAAAGCTAATATGTTTGCTCTATTAGGTAAAAAAGGATATGAAAAAGAAGCTGAAATTTTAAATAAAAGATTAGAAAAATAATTATTAAATAAAAGAGAGGGGATTCAAATTTGAATTCCCTCTTTTGTAAATTATAAATAAATTTTTTATAAAAAATAAAAAAGCAGGAGGATCTGCCAAATCCTCCCACATAAAACTGCTTTGTACAAAGATTAGTATAAGTTTTTAGATAGTAATAAAAATATTGCTATCATGATGATAATTATATAAAGCTTTCTCACTTATTCACCTCCTTTCTCGAGATGAACAGCCAAGAAAGAAGAGCAATCTATTATAACATTGATTTCTAAAAAGATCTATGTTATAATTTAATTGATGATAAAAATATAAAGCAACAAAGAGCGAAAAAATGAGGGCTGCCAAAAACCTCATTTTTTTTGTACACAAGATATAGTGATCTCTATAGAAATATCACAACTAATTAGAAAAGTAAAAATATTTTCTTGCTAAAATATATAATGAATAATATAATAACACCTATGTCACTAATTTTTGAAGGTAAAAAATTTTATATATATTGCAGGAGGAATAATGTACAAAAATACTGATGAGATGTTAGAAACACAAGTAATTACAGAGGATATGTTAGAGCAACTGACACTTTGGGCTAATGAAAAATAGTTTTAGATAAAGGAGGAGTAAAATCTTCCTTTTTTTGATTTAATAAAAATAATTGGAGAAGATATAATGAAAATTATTAAAAGGATAGATTTCTTAGCAGGAAGTAGAGAGGAAAAACTACCAGATTTTATGCCAGACTTTCCATATATTGCATCTAGAGCAGAGTTAGAAGAATATGATGGTGGAGTTGTTCCTTGGCATTGGCATAAAACAATAGAATTATTTTATATAGAACGTGGGAGTCTTGAATATAGGACTCAATATGGAAACTATATTTTTCCAGAAGGTTCTGGTGGAATGGTTAATTCAAATGTTCTTCATATGACAAAACCTCGAGATAAAAAGACAGTACAATTACTTCATATTTTTGATACTTCACTTATTGCAGGAGAAACAGGAAGTAGAATTGATAAGAAATATATTGTACCAATTACAACGAAATTGGAATTGGATATGATTTGCCTGTATCCCAATAATTCCATAGAAAAGATGATATTGGAATTGATAAAAAAAGCATTTTTACTTTCAGAAAAGGAAGTTGGTTATGAAATAAAATTACGTGAGTTTTTGGCAAAGATATGGTTATTGATTTTTAAGAGTTCTAATATAAGTGGAAAAAATACCACTAAAGATACAAAAGCAAATGAAAGAATTAAGTTGATGATGCTATATATACATAAAAATTTTTCAGAGAAAATCAGTGTTTTTGATATTGCAAAAGCTGGTTATATGAGTGAAAGAAATTGTTTTCGAGCTTTTCGGGAGTGCTTACATATGACACCAATAGAATATGTAAAAAATTATCGACTTCAAAAAGCATGTAATATGTTAATTTATAGCAACAGCACAATTTCAGTAATTAGTCAGGAATGTGGATTGGGAAGTAGCAGTTCTTTCAACATTATACAATCTACAAAACTCAGCAAGAGACATTTTAAGTTCTCTAAATTTTAAGACAAAAAACATTTTTTGTTCAGGAGTAAATTTAACTCTATTAGACATACATTACCAACTTTCTTATATTTTTTAATTTGTTGATAATATATATGTGTCCTTTATGGGTATCATATCAATATAAAATACTTGAGAATGCAAATAAGATAGGAAGAGCTATTTCTATTGCAACTACAGATAAAATAGTTGCAAATGGAAGTGATAGAGATTTGGAAGATTATTTTGCTATTGCTCATCAAAAAGTAGTTGTATCAGAGAGTTTTGAGCAAGAGATAGATAAAGATATATATCAAATAATGTTAGGTTGTGATTTAGAAGAGAGGAAATATATACTGGAAGGAACAGAAAATGCTAAATTAGCAGCATGGTGGGATAGAGCTGTGGATATTATTCCAAGAGAAAGTGGAAAGGGAAGAGCTATAGAGGAGATACTTGAGTATTATAACTTTTCAAAAGAGGAAGCTATGGCATTTGGTGATGGATCAAATGATATTGATATGTTACTAGCAGTTGGAATAGGAGTTGCTATGGGCAATGCTAAAGAAAATGTAAAAGAGATTGCAAGCGACATATGTAAAGATGTAGCAAATGATGGTATTTTCTATTATCTTAAAGAACATGGAATAATAGAAAGATAAAATCTTCCTTTTTTTATTTATAAAGCAAAAAGATGTGATATACTATACTTGGTGAAACAAACATCTAAAACAGGGAGTAAGAAAACTATATATAAAATATTAGTCAAACTATGATAAATATATAAATATATAGAAAAACACTCTGCGTATATGGAAACATGTGCGTACCT